>Ga0066656_10000232_pt1 | contig 19687 bp, 18 predicted proteins | sample GraSoiAngelo_105_FD_71411 | JGI IMG/M metagenome (GOLD analysis project Ga0066656, IMG submission 71411) | Grasslands soil microbial communities from the Angelo Coastal Reserve, California, USA - 14_0903_05_40cm | ecosystem: Environmental > Terrestrial > Soil > Grasslands | place: USA... | reverse complement strand
ACTCGAGACGCCCGCACCGTGATCGCCCCGGTATTGGTAAAGCTTCCCGCTATTGGAGAGCCGTACTGATTGATGGTGAGATCCCCGGCGCTCACGTCCCACGTCCCGCTGTTGACGTGGTTAGCAACTTTACTGCGACTCATCGTGGTCGGTGCGCCGATACTCACCGCTCCCTGATTGTTCAGCTCGACATCGAACTGTCGACTCCCGCCGGCCCCAGCGAGGACGTTGATTGTTCCCGCTGCCCCATTCACCAACGACCCACCGGTATCGGCGAAACTCGCTAAGCTCGGCCCATTAATCGTGGTCAGCTCGAGAGCCCCATTATTCGTGAAACCATTTGCAACGGTGACATAGGCGGGACCACTGTTGTAGTCCCCTTCCACCCGCATGAGCGAGCTGCTTGCCGTTGTCACGGGGCCGTTGAGGTTGTTGTAGTAGCCGTGGAGCGTCAGCGTCCCCTGGTTATTCAGCGGCGAGTTGATAGTGCTCGCGGCGATCACCAGTGTCTTCCCGCTCACGTTGATCAACGATCCGGGGCCGTTGACGGTCGCGCCGTTGAGCGTGTACGTCGTGGTGGCCGTTGACTGATCGGTCGCGAAGCTTGCCGTGGTGTTGTTGAGCCTCAGGTCGCCCAGAGTGTACGCGACGCTAAAGTTCCCCGCGGTCACATTGCTCAGATCGAGCGCCCCTGCACCGCTCAACGTCCCTGCGCTGTGCGTAAACGAACCGTACGAGATTTTCCAGACGTGCGACGCGGCGACCGTGACGGACCCCGTGTTTGTAAAGCTGCTCGACACCGGATAGCCATACTGATTGACTGTCAGATCTCCGCTCACGTCCAGCGTGCCACTGTTCACGTGATTCGCCACTTTACTGCGACTCATCGTCGTCGGAGCTGCAATACTTAGGGTGCCTTTGTTGTCCAACTCTACATCGAATTCGCAGTTGCCCCCAGTGCCGCCGAGTATGTCGATTGTAGCACCGGCCGCGTTCACCAATGTCCCACCGGTGTCAGCAAAGCTCGCGAAGCTAGGCCCGTTGATCGTCGTGAGCTCTAGCGTTCCAACATTCGTGAAGCCGGTTGCCAATGTCACGTACGCGGGGCCTGCGTTGTAATCTCCCTCGACTCGCATAGTCGAACCCGCGGCAGTCGTAACTGTACCATTCAGATTGTTGTAATAGTTGTGGAGCAGCAGCAGGCCCTGATTGACGAGGGGGGCGTTGATCGTACTCCCGGACGCCACGAGCGTCTTGCTCGTCGCGTTCGTAATCGTGCCAGGGCCATTCACGGTCGCGCTGTTCAGGACCAACGAAACGACGGAATTGCTAAAGCTTTGACCCAGATAGAGGGTATCGCTCGTCAGCGCGACGGTTCCTGCGCCGGACAACGTCCCACCATCGTAATGGATCGCCCCGTACGACGCCTTGAGCGAGTCCCCAGCAGCTATGCTGATCGTCCCGGTGTTCATGAAGGTGCCGGTCGCCGGGGACGAATAGAGATCGAGCGTGAGGTTTGCGCCGACGTCGAGAGTGCCGCTGTTGCGATGTGCTGCTCCGGACGCGCTGTGTCGCAGCGAGGTCGCAGCGCCAATGGTCATTGAGCCTTGATTGTCTAACTCCAGATCGAGCTGCCGCGTTCCTCCAGACCCGGGTATGACGTTGAGCACCGAGCCCGGCGCGTTCACCAGCTTGCCGGTCGTCACCGCGAGCGATGCGGGCCCTGCTCCGTTCACCGACGTCAGCTCGATCAGACCGTTGTTGGTGAAGCCATTGGCCACCGTTGCGTAGCTGTAGTAGTAGGTCGAGTAGTCTGCCACCATCCGCAGCACCGATCCCGCAGCAGTCGAGACCGAGCCGTTCAAATAGCTGTAGCCTCGCAGCGTCAGTTGGCCCTGATTATCGATCGGAGCGTTGATCGTGCTGGCGTTCACCGCCAGCGCCTTGCCGGTCGCGTTCGTAAACGTGCCAGGGCCATCCACCGTGGCAGTCTCGAGGAGCAGTGTGAGGACGGAATTGCTGAGTCCCTGGCCCAAATAGAGCGTGTCGGAGCTCAGATAGACTGTTCCGTTTCCATTCAACGTTCCGGCGGCGTAGTGGACTGCTCCGTACGACACCTTGAGCGTATCGCCGGCGGCGACCGTGATTGTCCCTGTGTTCGTGAATGTGGTGCTGACCGGATAGCTGTACGCGTTCAGCGTCAGGTTGGCGTTGACGTTGATGATGCCGCTGTTGCGGTGCGTAGTCGCCGACGCGCCATGCTGCCACGTGGTCGCAGTGCCCACCGCCACTGTGCCCTGATTATCGAGCGCCGCATCGAGTTGGCGTGACCCACCCGTCCCCGCCAGTATGTTGATCGCCGCGCCTGGCGCGTTCGCCAGAGTCCCCGTCGTGACCGTCAAGCCGACCGAGCCGGGCCCGTTGATCGTGTTGAGCTCTATTGTGGCGTTGTTGGTGAAACCGCTTGCGATCGTCGCGTAGCTGTAATAGGAGCTGCTGTAGTCCGCTTCCAAACGCATCACCGATCCCGCGACCGTCGTTACCGACCCATTCAGGTAGGTGTAGCCATGTAGCGCGATCACTCCCTCATTCCTGAACGCGAGCGGCGCTTCCAGCGTACCTGCGGCGAGGTCCACCGTCCCCTTATTGATGAGCTGCCCGGCCCCCGCGACAGTGCCGTTCACAAGTTGGAGCTTGCCATTGGCGGTGACCGTTCCGGCGCCATTCAACGTCAGCGTATGGCTCGGCACAGTGAGCGTCTGGGTTCCGCTGGAGCCGCCGAGCGTCAAACCGGCGAAGGTGGCGTCGATGTCGAGCAACACCGTATATGTGCCCGCGACACTGATTACGACATTGTCACTGCTCCTTGGGACCACGCCCGTGCTCCAATTCGACGCGGTGGTCCACGACCCACCGGCGGCATTGGTCCAGTACACGGTCGCGGGCGCCGCGAGAACGTCGAATGGCACGCTGGTGATCGGCGGCAGATTCGGCGTCGTAAACACCAGCGTGTACTGGGTGCCGGGCTGATCGAGACGCAGGTCCGCAAATTGTGCGACGCCGGCCACCGCCGCCTTCGCGGTAGTCCCCGTCAGAACGCTGTTCCCCGGATTCGCGCCGATCGTGACCGTTACCAGATCAATGAACGCGGTTACTGCATTGCCCCGCGCGTCTTGCGCCGCCACCGTGATCGGCGGAGCGATGATTATGCCGGCAGCCGCCGTTGATGGGGACGTCGTAAACGCGAGCTGCGTCGCGACCTGACTCACAGCAACGAGCAGTGTTCCGGAAACACCCGATGCCGTTGCGCTAATCGTTGCGCTGCCATTCGTGACCGCTGTTACAAGTCCCGTGGTCGGGTTCACTGACGCGATTGCCGGCGCCGAAGACAACCACACGAAAGCAGCTGGCTGTATGGTGAGTGGAACGCCGTTCTGGTCGAGGGCAACGGCACTGAGCCGTTGCGTGTCACCAAAGGAAGAGAACGAGACGTCCGGAGGCGTCACGACAATCGATGCAATCGTCGCACGCAGCAGGACAGCCACCGGCGTCCCGGCCGTCCCTCCTCCTGACGAGACCGTGACCTGCTGCGGGTACGGCTCGTTGCGCAGCACTGTATCACCAGCCGCGTTCACGAGGCGGAGGTAGAGCAGGAAATCCTCGCTGGAGGAGGCGAGGGGGACCCGCAGCGAGACGTCGATGGTGTCGACCGTCGAGGGAATCGAGATGACCGTATCAAGCACCGCAGCCCGATTGGTGTGGACGATCGTAACGCGCATGCGGTCGAAATCGATTTGGCTCGCCGCTTTACTCTCGAAAGCGGGCATCAGGACGAGCCTTCCATTGATGCGACCGGGACCCGTCGCATCAGTGCAGTTGAGTCCGAGCGCCCCGACGAGCACCGCCAACGCGCGCCAACGCCAGGGCGCGGCGCTTGAGCGAGTCACCGGGACCACTCGATCAGCGCACCGAGACGCCGACCCAAGATGGAGACCTTAGTGCCTTGGTCCTGCAGCGTGCCGAAGGCAAGCGATGCCTGAATCACACCTGTGGCAGAGCTGCTGATCTGGTATCGCAGATCCGTGCCTGTGCGCACGAGAAAGCCAAGCAGCTCCATCCGGGCAGTGGGCCCAGTGAGCTCGTGCCGAAATTCCAACGTCGGCACGAGCGTCGCGCGCGGTGTCAGGGCCCGCTCGAGCCGCGCGCCGAGCGCGAGCACATTGCCGCGCGGCACGGCGAGCGTAGCGGGTGCGTCGAAGTTCCGCGCGCGCAATCGCCGCATTTCCCAGCCGTACAGGGCCAGGTGCGATCGGCCGAAGGGTATGCTGACCGCGCCGTACGCGAGGATACGGTCGCCGATCGAGCTCTGGCGCCCGCCGCCGATATCGTTCGCGCCTGTCGTCGTGTAGACGAGCGCGCCGCGAAAATACTTCCCGCCTCCGAACGGCCCCTCTAAGCCGAATCGGACGCGCACCTCGCCGCCCGGCGTGAGCGTACCGCCGCCCGTCACCGGTGTGTAGCTCGCGCCGTGGCGATAGCTCATGCCGGTTCCGATCGCCCAATCCGACGACATCTTGAAAGCGGACGCAAATCCCGCCGAGATGCCGCCGCCCGTGCCAAAGCTCGGAGTTGTGAAGCCTAGGACATCCGTTGCGGTCGCGCCGAACAATGGGATCGTGGTGTCTGGCACCGCTGTGGCACCGGTTGGAATCGTGCCCACGAGATTGAAGACGAGCTTCCCAGGAATCACGCCTAATGTGGCTCGAAGGTCGGTGTCGATGAGACCCGAATGATCAATGCTGCCGCCGCCAGCCAGCCGTACCGACGCGCTAGCGAATGCCGTGCCGATATCAAGAGCGAGCCGGTCGCCGAGACGCTGTGTGACGCTGATGGGAATCGTAAACTCGCTGATCCGATCGAACGCGAGTCCCGACCCGAACCTGTACGACTCGAAGTACACGCCGCTGCGCGCAGTCGCAGTCGTGCCCTGTGCAGCGCCAACTGCGGGGACGAGCGCGCTGGCAATGATGAGGAGCAGCCACCAGCGCGCCGTGATCATGGCCGCTTGAAGATGATCCGTAACACGCCAGTCACTTGTCCGATATTCGAAATGCCCTGACTCTCGGGCGTCGGGTGACTCACGGTGCTCTGAGCTCCGGTCTGCGGAGTGATGTCCGCGCCGATCTGCGACACGTCTACAGTGGTCTGCTGCAACACACCAACCGAGGCCGGCTCGGTCGGCGTCGTGAGCTGCGCCACCGCTTCGACGACCGTCACCACATCGCCCGGGGACGCCTGCACCGCCGGCGCGGCGGCGGCCGCCTGCTGTTGTTGCTGGGCTGCCCGGAATGACGGATCGGCGCGCGCGGCGGCGCCGAATGCGGCAGCCGCGGCGCGGTAATCACCGCGATCCAACGCCTCGAGTCCCTGGCTGTACGCGAGGAACGCCGCGAGGTTCTTCGGACCTTGGCGCAGGATTCGCTGCCGCTCGGCATCGGTCAGTTGGATGCCGAGCTGCGTCGCGAGGCCGAAGACGAGCTGCTTCTCGAGCTCGAGCAGCTGCTTGAACGTGCCATTGGCTTGCGCACCGGACCGCACGGTGCCGTCGCCGCGTACGACCGCCGCCGACATCCGCACTGGCCCGTTCTCCGTAACGGCCGCGACGCCCTGTACCATCCGCTCGGCCCGCAGCAATCGCCCCACGCGTGCGGCTGTTGCGGGATCGGATCGGGCGCTTTGGGCGAGTTTCAGCTCGTCGAGCAGCGTTCCAATCTGCATGCGTTCGAGCAACCGGAGACTGCGCACCATGGCCAAGTCCGACGTCATCATCTCGGCCAGTCCGCGGGACAGCGGCTGAAGGCTCGAATCACCGGCGATCGTCACCGGCAGGATAGCCAGCGTCGACGGCTCAGGAGCCTGCGAGGTGAGCGTCGACTCGCGGGCGAGCGCGAGCTTTGCGGTCTGGGTGGCCTGGGTCCGGAGAGCGAGCTGTCCGAGTGCCCGAACCGCCGCTACGCCACGGGCTTGCGGATAGCGGTTGGCGAAGTCCGTGTAGGTCGCATAGGCGAGGTCGTAACGCCCCCCCCCGTCTTTCTCCTGACAGCCGCCGATCACCATGGCGCCGAGGGCCTCGCCGGGGGCCAACATCTGACCGGCTTTCGCGACGACCACGGCCGTATCGCACCGCCCCACGGCCATGAGGGCGGCGGCGAGTCGGAATTGGATCTGAGCGTTACGGGGTTGCTGTGCTGCTTGGGCTTTGAGGGCGGGGATTTCTGCCGGGGTGACAGGTCCGGGTCGTGGCCGGCCACAAGCCACCACCAGACCGCTCATCGCTAAGAGCAGGCACCTGCGACCAGCCAACGTCCGGGACTCCCGACAGTGAAGGGGGTCTAAAATGCCCCTGCGTCAACCTCGCGCAAGGGGATTGATTCTTACGGTTGTCTGACCGGGGGCGCTATGACACGGCTCACCTGCGCCACTTCCGCGGCGCATGCTTAATAAGGAAAGCGACTGGTCTGGCCCAGCGACTGATAAAGCGAGGAGGCCACCATGCGGTGGGAGGGCAATACCGAGGGCGATGCCGCCGACTCACGTGAGGCTTTGTAGCATCTGACGCATCTTGCGCGCCAGGTCCTCGATTTGTTTGAGACCGGCCAGCGTCTCCTCATCGTGCTTCTCGGGCGTGAGGAGCAGAAGTTGAGTCTCGGCGAGAATAGCCGACAGAGGATTGGAGAGGTCGTGCCGCAGCTTGGACAGCCCTCCCCCCTTCGGATCAGCCATCAAAGCAACGAACGATAGAGGTCACGCAGGTGGTGATCCCGCAGGTCCCGCACCGACTGCCACAAGTCTTGCTCCGACGCAGCGCAGAAGATCTCGGCGCTGGAGCGCTCCGCCTCCGTGCCTTCAGCACCGAACAATATGCGGCCACGCCAGATACCATCATCGGTGCGGCGCAGGGAGAGTCGGATGTCTATGGGTTGTCCGTCGAAGCGAATCGGGGGCAGGTCGTGGACGACCGTATCGGTCGCAGCAGCTGCGGGCGGCGTATATCGGACAGGTTGGCCAGGCATGCCGTTCCAGGGCTGGTTTTAAAAAACATTATAAACGGCTTGGAGTTACGCAATAGCTCAGGGCGCCCGGAAGGGCGCCGGCACGAAGGTCAGGATGAAGAGAACCAGACTCGCCAAGAGCAGCCATTTGCGGGAGGCAGGCAGCGGCCGGTAGGCGTCGAGCACGGACGGATGTCGCAGCTGACCGCGCGACAGCAACAGGACGACGAATCCCCAGACCAGCCATCCAATCCAGAACCATCCCAGCAGCATCACGACGACCCAGAAGGCGCGGGCAACTGGCTGGTGCCAGCGCGTGGTCGCCGAGTAAATGATGTGGCCGCCATCGAGCTGCGCCATCGGCAGGAGATTGAGCATCGTCACGAACATCCCGAACCAACCGGCGAACGCGGTCGGGTGCAGCACGATGGTCTGATCTTGTCCAATCAGAAAACGGCGCAACAGCAGGGTCAGGACCGAGTCACCGGGTAACACAGTATCGTCGCCGAGCGCCACCACCATCCCGTGAAGCCCGCGCTCCAAGGTCGGATGACTATGCAAGAGACCGATCCAGAGGATGGGGAGGGCGACGACGAAACCGGCGATCGGACCTGCGGCGCCGATGTCCAGCAGCTGCCGCCGATCGTTTACGATCGTGCGGAGCCGAATGAAGGCTCCCAACGTCCCGATGCCAAACGGCGGCGGAAAACTCGGCAAAAAAAAGGGCGGTGACACGTTGATCTGGTACCGCCGTGCCGTGATGTAGTGGCCGAGCTCATGGGTGAGCAGAATTGCCAGAAGCGGGAGGGAAAACAGGAGACCGCGGGACAAGGCGTGAAAGAATGTTGCGCCATGCCAGCTGCTCGGATGCATCGAAATCCCGCCGCCGAGCATCGCGCCCGTCAACGTCGTCGTGACGAGCACCGCCGCGAACAGCAAGGCGTGCACGCTCCATGCTTCACGACTCTTGTACGTGCGGCGCGTGAGGACGAGGTGACGACCGTCCGCCTCATCGGACCAGTAGTAAGTCCCCGGCCACTGTCGGAGGGCAGAAGCCAGCTCTGGGGAGGGGCCGGCGTGCGCCGGATCTACAAGCGCATCAATAACTTCACGGTCGTGGAGGGGGGTGGTGCGCCAAGCGAGGAGGCATGGCGTCAGGGTCACGGCCACTCTTGACGCGCCGCCCGGCACGGCCTACTATCACTCGTTCGCATACCGCCATAACTCCAAGTTTCCATTATCAACGAGAACACTCCCCCAATCCCGGGTTTTCCCCGCCGTAGCGCAAACGGAGCTGAAGCACACGTGGATATCGCCGAATTAAAGAGAAAGTCCGTCGCGGAACTACACGCGATGGCCGAGAGCCTGAACATCACCAACTACTCCGGGCTCCGCAAGCAGGATCTCATTTTCCGCATCGAGCAGTCGCTGCTCGACTCCGACACCGTGCTGCGCGGCGAGGGCGTCCTCGAGATCCTCCCCGAAGGCTACGGCTTCCTGCGCAGCGCCGATTGGAACTATCTCTACGGCCCCGACGACATCTACGTCTCGCCGAGTCAGATCAAACGTTTCGATCTGCGCACCGGCGATACGATCACCGGGCAAGTGCGACCGCCGAAAGAAGGCGAGCGATACCTCGCGCTCTTGAAGGTCGAGGTCGTCAACGGTGAAGAGCCCGAGAAAGCGAAGCACCGCGTCGCGTTCGACAACCTCCGGCCTCGCTATCCCGAACAGCAGCTCAAGTTGGAGCGCAAGGACGGCGATCTGTCGATGCGGGTCATGGACATCCTGTCACCGATCGGCAAAGGGCAGCGCGGGTTGATCGTGTCGCCGCCGAAAGCCGGTAAGACCATCCTGATGCAGAAGCTCGCCAACTCCATCATCGAGAATCACCCCGAGGTCTACCTCATCGTGCTGCTCATCGACGAGCGGCCTGAAGAGGTGACCGACATGGAAGAAAACGTGAAGGGGCCGAACGTCGAAGTGGTCTCCTCGACGTTCGACGAACCGGCCGACCGGCACGTGCAGGTGGCGGACATGGTGATCGAGAAAGCCAAGCGGCTGGTCGAGCACGGCAAGGACGTCGTGATTCTCCTCGATTCGATCACGCGTCTGGGCCGCGCGCACAACGTCGTCGTGCCGCATTCGGGCAAGATTCTCTCGGGCGGTGTCGACGCGAATGCCCTGCAGAAGCCAAAACGCTTCTTCGGCGCGGCGCGCAACATCGAAGGCGGCGGCTCGCTGACCATTCTCGCCACGGCCCTGATCGACACCGGCTCGCGCATGGACGAGGTGATCTTCGAGGAGTTCAAGGGTACCGGTAACTCGGAAGTGATTCTCGATCGCCGCATCGCCGAACGGCGGACGTTCCCGTCGATCGACGTCCAGCGCACCAGCACCCGTAAAGAAGAGTTGCTGCTCACCAAGGAAGAGCTCAACAAGGTGTACTTGCTGCGCAACTTCCTGTCCGACATGCCGCCCGTCGAAGCGATCGAGTTCCTGCTCGAGCGGCTGAAGCGCACGAAGACCAACACCGAGTTCTTCCAGACGATGTCGCAAGGGTGACGCGAGGCCGGCTGCTGGCAGTCGATTGGGGCGAACGCCGCATTGGTCTCGCCCTCTCCGACGAAACGCAGACGCTCGCGCAGCCCCTCGCCACGCTCACCCGCCGCGCCGGCAAACGATTCCCGATGGCGCAGCTGCTCGAGCAAATCGATCGCCACCATGTGGTTGGCATCGTCGTCGGCCTCCCCCTGAACGAGGATGGGGCCGAAGGTGATGCGGCTCACGCCGCGCGGGACCTCGCCGATGATATCAAACGTCGCGTGGGAACGACGCGCGAGGTGATCCTGTGGGACGAGCGCATGACGACGGCGCGCGTGCTCGCGGCCGTCCGTGAGATGGGCGGATCGACGCGCGGTCGCAAAGCAGACCTCGACGCGATGGCGGCCGCCCTGCTCCTCCAACACTACCTGGACACCGGAAAGGGCACGGCGCTGTGAGGCGACTGGTGCTCGTCTGTGCACTTGCCGCGTGCAGCCAGCAGCAACCGGCCGCGGGTCCCGCAGCGCGCGCCGACAGCATCATCGTGACCATCCCTCGGGGCGCCACCTTCAACCAGGCCGTCGACTCGCTGGTCGCGAGCGGCGTCATCGAGAACCACGACTGGTTCAGCCTCTATGCGCGCGCGCGCGGCTTGGGCTCGTCGCTCAAGAGCGGCCTGTATCCGTTCCATCGTAACGAATCGTGGAGCGAGGTAGTCACCGCGTTGAAGCGCGGCCGCGGGGTCGAAGTCCGGTTCACGGTACGCGAAGGACTGATGGCCTCCGAAGTCGCCGAGATCGCGTTCTACCGGCTGCACATTCCCAAAGACGCATTCATGGCGGCGGTTAGAGACACGGCATTCGAACGCGAGCTCGGAATCCGACACAACCCCAAGGGCGTCGAAGGCTATCTCTACCCGACGACCTACATCGTGCCGCAGGGCATTCGCGCCCGCGAGCTCGTCCATCTGATGACGCAGGAATTCATCAGCCGTTGGCAACCGGAATGGGACGCCAGGGTCACCGAGCTAGCGATGACGCGGCACCAGATCGTGACGCTCGCATCGATCGTCGAAGCCGAAGTGCGCTACGGCCCGGACCGCCCCTACGTCTCAGCCGTCTACACCAACCGGCTGAAGCGCGGGATGGCGCTTCAGGCCGATCCGACGATCATCTACGCCTACGGGCGCCGTCTGCACCGCATCTGGGAAAGACAGCTCCAGATCCGATCGCCGTATAACACGTACTTGTATCCCGGACTTCCGCCCGGACCGATCAACCAGCCCAGCGACTCGAGTGTGATCGCGGCGCTCTATCCGGCACCGATCGGCTATCTCTATTTCGTGGCGCAGCCCGACGGCAAGCACGTTTTCTCGGCGTCCTATGCCGATCATTTGACGGCAATCAAACGCGTGAGACAGCGGCACGCAGTCCCCGCGCCGCAGACTCAGGGTCCGCGACGCTAAGCACAGCCCCGATGACAGCAACGCCCGCGGCGCCGGCGTCCACGATCGCTGACGCGTTGGCCGCCGTGATGCCACCAATCCCGATCACCGGGACCCCATCGGGCGCCAGACGCGCGAGCGCCGCAAAGCCCTCCGGTCCCAGCGGAGCGCCAGCATCGGACTTGTTCGGTGTGGCGAAGCACGGACCGATGCTCCAATAGTCCGCGGATGACGCGCCCGCCCGCGTCGCTTCATCCGGTGTTCCGACTGAGATGCCCAGCAGGAAATCGGCCGGCATGTGGGGCCGCAGCGAATCGAGCGGTGGATCTTCCCAACCGAGGTGGACGCCGGCGGCCCCCGCCGCAAGGGCGATATCCGCGCGATCGTTGACGAGGATGGGGACGGGCAAGGCGGCCACGAGGGATCGGGTCATCTGCAGCACGTCGGCCGGTGAGCCATCTTTCCAGCGGACCTGAATTATCGTCGCGGCGCCGGCGACGGCGGCGCGGCACACAGCGACCGCATCGCGGCCCTTGAGCAGGACGGGGTCCGTGATCACCATCAAACGCAACTGATCGACGAGCGCCATGACCAAGATCCTGCGCGGCCTGCGGGGCGCGACCACCGCGACCGCGAACACGAGTGACGCGATTCTTGAGGCGACGCAAGAGCTGCTCGCCGCCCTGCAGACCGCGAACGGCTTCGCGCCCGAGGACGTGGAGAGCGCGATCTTCACGACGTCCCCGGACTTGGACGCCGACTACCCCGCCCGCGCCGCGCGACGACTCGGGTGGACTGAAGTCCCGCTCCTCGGCGCGGCCGAAGTGGCTGTGCGTTCCGGCCTGCCACGCTGCATTCGCGTGCTGCTGCACTTCTATACAGCCAAGTCACAGCGCGCGCTGAAACATATGTACCTGCGGGACGCGGCGAAGCTGCGGCCGGATAGATGACGGTCAAGATTACAGCGCACGGCGCGGAACGATGGAAACAAGGGCATCCGTGGGTCTACCGCAGTGACGTCGCCGACGAGCCCGAGAAGACACCAGGCATCGTCCCCGTCACCGATCGAAAGGGGAAATTTCTCGGCCGCGCGCTCTACTCACCCAGCTCCGAAATCCGGTTGCGGCTACTGACGCGTGCCGATGAGTCGATTGATGCGCGCTGGTGGGCGAACCGGATCGGGGACGCGGCGCGCCGGCGCAACAGTATCAGCGCGACCGCGTGGCGCGCCGTGCATGCCGAGGGAGACGGGCTGCCCTCGTTGATCGTGGACAAGTACGGCTCATGGATCGTCGCACAACTGCTCTCCGCGGGACTCGAGACGGCGCGCGCCGATGTCCTCGCCGGCATTCGAGAGGCCCTCACGCCCGAAGGAATCCTGCTCCGCAACGACGCGGCCGTGCGGCGTCACGAAGGATTGCCGGTCGAGGTGACGTTAGCCGAGGGACAGGTGCCCCAGACAATCGAGATCGCCGAGGATGGCGTGCGCTATCTCGCCGCGCCGTGGTCGGGGCAAAAGACGGGAGCCTTTCTCGATCAACGCGAGAACCGCTTGCTCGTGGGCCGGCACACGCGCCCCGGCGGTCGCGCACTCGATCTCTTCACCTATCACGGCTCGTTCGCGCTGCATCTGGCTCGCAATGCGAAAGAGGTGCTCGCAGTGGATCAGAGCAATGAGGCGCTCGCGCGCGGCGCGGAGAACGCGCGGCTCAACGGCATCGGCAACATCGAGTGGCGAGAGGCGAATGCCTTCGATCTGCTGCGGGAGCTGGAGCGGCGCGGCGAGCGGTTCGATACGATCGTCCTCGATCCGCCCGCGTTCGCCAAGACCAAGGCCAATCTTCCCCGAGCCGTAGCCGGATACAAGGAAATCAATTTGCGGGCGATGAAGATTCTGACGCCTGGCGGTGTGCTGTTCACGTCCTCGTGTTCCTATCACGTGAGCCGCGACCTGTTCAACGCAATGCTCGCTGACGCTGCGCGCGACTCCGGCCGCCGAATTCAGTTCCTTGGGGCGACCGGCGCGGCCGGCGACCACCCCGAGCTCCTCAACGTTCCCGAGACCGGCTACCTAAAGGGCGTCCTGCTTACCGCGCTCTCGCTTCCATAGGACGTACGACTGCACCACCGGAATCGCCGCCACACACACAATCGTCACGAAGATCAACGGCAGCAGGGCCGCGTGCGGCATGAACGCGCCGAGGCCGATCACAAAGCCGCCGAGCACCATGAGCCAACCACCGGTGCGATGCGTTTTCCGCCAGACGGTGTCGCTCGAGAGCGTCCACGGCGTGCGAATGCCGACGAACCAGTTCGGCTCGACGCGTGTCAGGTAGTTGCCGAGGAAGATGAACAGCAGTCCGATGCCGAGCGGCATCAGCCGATCGATCTTTACGGGGAAGCCGAGCGCCGACGAAATGATCAGGACGTGCGCGACCGCGATGAAGACGATCACCGCATTGGCGATCAACCAGTACACGTGGATGAACTTGGCGTAGTTCTCTTTCCGCGGATCCAGTTTGGGCAGCACGTTGAACAATCCCGTCATCGCCAGAATGACGAGCGGCATAATGGAGACCGCGACCAGCCGGCTCGAGAAGCCGTTGGGCGTGCCGTTCAGATTCCAGTGCGTCGCGACCGTGGGCGGCAGACGCGGATAGGCCCACACCGATATGACCGCGGCCAACACGGCGATCACCAGACCAAACCAGCGGCTACGCATTGTTCTTCTCCGAGAAGCGAGTCATGAAGTACCGCACCACTTCCTGGAAGACCGTGGTATTGAGCCGATAGCGGATGAATTGTCCCTCACGCTCCGTGGCAACCAGATCGGCGCCTTTGAGAACGCCGAGGTGGTGCGAGACCGACGCGAACGCGATCGGGAATCGCTCGGCGATCTCACCGGCAGTGCGATCCTTTTCGGATAGCAGCTCGAGGATCTTTCGCCGCGTCGGATCGGCCAGGGCACGAAACAGGGAGTCCTCCATGGACAGACATTTATACAATTGTCTAAGTATTGTCAAGCAAAGTTGACTAAATCGGCCCCCATCACAAGCTTGCACCCATGCCCCGGAAGGCCCTAGACCGGTCGGCGGCGGTCCGCAACGTACTTCGCGGTCTGCTCGTCGCCAACGTTGCTGTGGTAATTGCCAAGGCCGCCGTCGGCACCGTGGCCGGATCCCTGGCCGTCCTTGGCGATGCCATCCATTCCTCAGTCGACGCCATCTACAACGTGCTCGGGTTGATCGTCGTGCGAGTAGCCGCCCGCGCGCCTGACGAGGACCACCCCTATGGCCACCGCAAGTTCGAGACGCTGGGTGCGCTGAGCATCGTCGTCTTCCTCTCTGTGACCTGCTTCGAGCTCGTGCGCAGTGCCATCGGGCGCCTCATCGCCGGTGGGCGCGCCGTCCAGGTCAGCGATGCCGGGCTCGCTTTGCTCCTCGTCACCCTCGCCACGAACGTCTTCGTCGCCTGGTACGAGAACCGGCGTGGACACGAGCTTTCGAGCGACTTGCTCATTGCCGACGCCGCACACACGCGTGCCGACGTCTTCATCACGATCGGCGTCCTGATCGGCGTGCTGTTCTCGCGACAGGGATACACGTGGGTCGACTCCGTGGTCGCGATATTGGTCGCGCTATTGATCGTCCGCGTCGCCTATCAGATCCTGTCGCGCGCGGTGCCGGTGCTCGTCGACGAGCGCGCCATCCCGGAGCCCACCATCCGCCAATCCGCTCAGGCCGTCGCAGGGGTGAAAGGCGCGTACGACATCCGTTCTCGCGGCGGAGCCGGGACGGGCGTGCGCTACGCCGAGGTGACGATTGCCGTCGATCCGGCGGCGAATGTGGCGGACGCGCACGCCATCGCCGACGCCGTAGAAGAGCGACTGAAGAAAGACCTCGCGCTCCAGGAAGTGACGGTGCACGTCGAGCCATGCTGACCTCTTTTCCCTTCGAGCGCGCGAACAGGACCGGCACCAGGGGGGGCATTCCGCCCGCGCGCCGGGCGCCACGCTCGCTGAAGCAGGAGTATCAGGAGTTCCTCCTGCAGCGGCTCGAGGAATACAAGAACACGGTCCCGCGAGCGGAACTGCTCGAAATCGGCGACGAGGCCGTGCGCGAGCTGGAGGCCAGCGCGCAGGACCAATACCTGCTGACCGAAGTCCTCCTGCTCGAGCATGTGGACCGCATAATCGCGCAGCGGCTGCGTCTGCCGTCGTTCCCACGCTGGCGGCAGAAGCATCGCGCCCTTCGGGAAGCGCAGCGCGAGCCGACGCATTGGGGATTCGATCGCGCGCATCCGATCGTGCCATGGGCGGCGCGCCTCGAGCCCGGTGACGTCGTCGTCGCCCTCGGCGCGCCCGCACTCGCGGAAGCCCTATTCCTGGCCGCCCACGACGCCGAAGTGTTCTTACTCGACCAGGATCTGGGCGCCGTCGAAGCGGCCGAAGGACGCGCCGTCAGCGAGCAGCTTGCGGGCGCGTTTCAGGCGCTCGTCATCAACTTTGGAAGTTGGTTCCCCGATCTCTCGCCGACGTTGGTCGCGATTGCGCCGGGCAGTCTCGCGCAGCTGCGGGCAAAAGACCGCGCCTCAGTCATTGCCGATTTGCAGGTACGGACGCCCTCAGGTGGCGTCCACGTCGTCCTCCCTGCGGGAACCGCGAGCCGGGAAGTGATCCCGCTGGCTCCCGAGGCGCTCCAGACCCTCTATCGCGGATGGCAGGTGCAGCGCGGCCGACGGTCGAAGCGATCAGGCTTTACCGCCATCAAACCCCCGCGTCAGCTCGACACGGCACTGAACGTGTCGGACTGACGTTTCGCGCGTCGTCTCAGTTTGTATCGGCAGTTATTTCAACAACTTAGTTTTGCGATGCGGTGGCAGGATGATTGCCTAGGCGAGCGGCATGACCACTCTCCCGCTTGTCCTCGACGACGAACCGATGGGCATCATCCTGCGGGCCGGCCAACTGGTCCTGCGCCCCGCCAAGATCTGGGCCTACTGCTGGTTCACCGACGAGGGGGAAGATGGCGATCACACGCATCGCCACCTACCGATAGACCCGAAAGTCTGATTTCTATAGTCGAAAGTTGAGGTTCAACCCGGCGCTGTGATTGGTATGCACAGCGTTGAGCTCGATGAGCATCACCGCTATCCAGACGCCCCGCCGTAGTGCCGGGTCGTTGATTCTCGGGACCAAGAACGCGTTGGTCAGCAGACCGGCCCCAACCATCATATTCAGCTTCGCCAGCGGCGGGTGCCGTCCGAGCAGTGGATTGGTCTCCGCGAGTCCCTTCCTCAGCCCGTCGACCGTCGTCAGCCAATCAGCCGCGATCAGTGCGCTTGAACCAAAACGCAGCATCTGATCGTGCCATTTCAGCTTTTGGGTGTGTGGCGCCGGCTCCACAATGTCTTTCCGAAGGAGGGCCAACAGCCTTGCGTTGTTATGGGGATCTGGCCGAACGCCGCCGCCACCCGCCACCGCAATTAGGAGCAATGCACTGATCATGCGCAGGCCGTGCGCAAGACTTGCGCCGCGGGCGGGGCCGGTATCTATATGAGGGATGCCGGTCTTACAGATCGACGGACACAAGATCTCGATCGAAGCAGGGCGCACGATCCTCGATACCGCCCGGCAAGCGGGCATCGAAATTCCGACGCTCTGCTGGTATCCCACGCTGTCGATCGTCGGCAATTGTCGGATCTGCCTTGTGTCAGTCGAAGGCCAACCCAAACTGATTCCGGCCTGCGCCACCAAGGTCGCCGACGGCCTGGTCGTGACGACGCGATCGCACGCGGCCGTCGAGAATCGCCGCGGCGTCCTGAAACTGCTCGCCGAGCGGTACCCGGCCGAGCATCTCCGCAACGGCGGTCGAGCCCATCCGCGCAACGAGTTCGAGCGCTACCTGGTCGAGTACGACGTCGTTCCAACGGCGCTAGAGGACCGCGATCTGCCGTTGCGCTCGGGCGACGAGCGGCCGGGCGATCCGATGATCCGCCACGACATGTCGACCTGCATCCTATGCACCCGCTGCGTGCGGGCCTGCGAGGACATTCAGGTCGTCGGCGTCCTCGACGTCGGGTGGCGGGGTGAGCACGCCGAAATCATCGTCGGCGCGGATGGTGATCCGGATAAAGCGGGATGCACGTGGTGCGGTGAATGCGTTCGCGTCTGCCCCACGGGCGCGATTTTCGAGGTGATGCCACGGCAACGGTTCGCTCCCCAGCAGATCCGTCATCCCGAGAAAGTCGTTCGCTCCGTGTGTCCCTACTGCGGCGTCGGCTGCCAGGTCGACCTTCACGTCGCGGACAACAAAATCGTTCGCGTGACGTCGCCCGACATCGAGCTGAACACGCCGAACCAGGGATCGACCTGCGTGAAGGGTCGCTTCGGGTACGACTTCCCTCAGCACCGCGACCGACTGGTACGGCCGCTGATTCGAACAGGCTGGACCAAAGAAAACGGCCGCTGGTTATGGAAAGGACCTAAGGGAGCCGACCGACGCAGCGGACCCTGGCGCACGATCGAGGGAGAAGGCCAGCGCCCCAAACCCGGTACCCCGCCCCGCGCCACTGGCAAAACCGTGCGCGAGCTGCCGCTGCTGGAACGGATCGATATGGACATTCGGGACCGCGTGGCGACGCCGGACGAATGGTACTCGCCATTCCGCGAAGCCACGTGGGACGAAGCGCTCGAGCTCACCGCGCAGGAGCTGCTGAGGATCAAGGGCGCGCGTGGTGCGGATTCCCTCGCCTGTTTTTCGTCGGCGAAGTGCTCCAACGAAGAGAATTACCTGATCATGCGGATGTTTCGCGGCGCGTTGGGAACGAACAACGTCGATCACTGCACACGCTTGTGCCACTCGACGTCCGTTGCGGCCATGCAGCGCGCGATCAATACGGCGGCTGCCTCCGGCTCGATGCGCGAGATCGAAGCGGCCTGCGACGTCATCTTCATCGCCGGTGCGAACACGACGGAGTCGCATCCCGTGTTCGGCGCCGCGCTGAAACGCGCGCACGAGAAGCGTGCCACGTTGATCGTCGCCGATCCGCGCCGGACCGAGCTCGCCGGCCGCGCCGACATCCACTTGCAGATGCAGCCGGGGACCGACGTCGCCCTCTACTCGGGGATGCTGCATCACATTCTCGCGTTGGGCCTCGAAAACCGGGACTTCATCGCGACGCGCACGCACGATTTCGAGAAGGTCCGCGCGGCCGTAAAGCCGTACACGCCGGGCAAAGCCGCGAAGATCACCGGCATTCCCGCCGAGCAGATTCGCCGCGCCGCCGAGATCTATGCGCGTGGGCCGAACACCAGCACGCTGTGGGCGATGGGGCTGACGCAGCACGCCAACGGCACCGACATCGTCACCTCACTGCTCAATCTGATGTTCAGCTGCGGGATGATCGGACGGTGGGGTGCCGCCATGCTCCCGATCCGTGGACAAAACAACGTCCAGGGCGCATCGGACGTGGGCGCGATCCCGTTCGTCTACACCGACTATCAGCCGGTCGGCGATCGTACCGTCCGCGACCGCTTCGCGCGCGCCTGGAACGTGCCGGCGCAATCGCTCTCGCTCGAAAAAGGACTGATGGTGACCGAGGTGGTCCGTCCCGAGAGCGCGGTGCGCGGCATGTACATCATGGGCGAGAACCCCATCATCTCCGACCCTGACATCGCGCACGCCGAGCACTGGTTCCAGGAGCTCGAGTTCCTGGCGGTGCACGATCTCTTCTTGACCGAGACGGCGCGGTACGCCGACGTCGTCTTGCCCGGCTCCAGCTTTGCCGAGAAAACGGGCACGTTTGTGAATACGGAACGGCGGATTCAGATCGGCCGCAAAGCCATCGACTCCCCCGGTGACGCGCGGGCCGACCTCGATATCCTGATCGACTTATCGCAGCGCCTCGGCTTGCCGACAACATTCCATTCGGCGGAAGACGTCATGCGCGAGATCGCGGCGGTGACGCCGAGCTGGGCGGGGGTCAGGTACGACCGGCTGGAAGGCGCGGGGTTGCAGTACCCGGTGCCCACGGCCGATCATCCGGGGACGGCGTTCTTGTTCGACCACGCATTCCCGACGTCGGATGGCCGCGCCACGTTCGTTCCCGTCGAATACACCGATCCGGTGGAGCTGCCGGATGACGATTATCCCTTCGTCATGAACACGGGGCGCCAGCTCTACCACTGGCATACTGGCACAATGACACGCCGCGCGAGCGGGCTCGATGCTCGCGAGCCGACGCCGATCGTGGAGATTCATCCCGCGGATGCCAAGGACATCGGCGTCCGTGAAGGCGAACTGGTGCGGCTCACGTCGCGCCGCAACTCCATGGTCAGCGCCGCGCGCATTACGGAGCGCGTCGCGCGCGGCCAGGTATTCGTTCCATTCCATTTCCGTGAAGCGGCGGCCAACCTCCTCACCAATCCGGTGCTCGATCCCTACGCGAAGATGGCGGAGCTGAAGATCTGCGCCGTCCGGATCGAGCCCGAGCGGGGCCCGGCTAAAACCTGAATCGGGCCGTTCCCATTCCGAGAGCCCATGCAAGCGATCGTCAAGGAAAAACGCGCGCCCGGCCTGACCGTGAAGTCCGTCCCCAAGCCGGCACCAGGACCGGGCGAGGTGCTGATCGCCGTACGGCACGCCGG
>Ga0066656_10000211_pt1 | contig 20457 bp, 16 predicted proteins | sample GraSoiAngelo_105_FD_71411 | JGI IMG/M metagenome (GOLD analysis project Ga0066656, IMG submission 71411) | Grasslands soil microbial communities from the Angelo Coastal Reserve, California, USA - 14_0903_05_40cm | ecosystem: Environmental > Terrestrial > Soil > Grasslands | place: USA... | reverse complement strand
ACCTCCAACCGAACGGGGTCGCCACAGATATACGTCATGGACGCGGAGGGCATGAACCAGAGGCTGGTCACGATGGAGGGGAGCTACAACGACTCACCCCAATGGTCTCCCAAGGGGGACAAGATCTGCTACGCCGCGCGTCACGACGGCATCTTCGACGTGATCGTCATGGACGCGAACGGCGCGAATCCGATCCAGATCACATCGAACGCGGGACACAATGAGAACCCCCACTGGTCCCCCGACGGCCGAAAGATCGTTTTCAGCTCAAGCCGAGAGGGGAAGCGGCAGATCTATATGATGAACGCGGACGGGAGCGACGTCCTACGCCTCACGAGCGACGGGGATTGCTTCAATCCCTCGTGGGGCCCGAGGGCCAAGACCCGGCTTGCGTCCCGGAGCTAGGGGGTCAGGAAAGCACCGGCCTTTCAAACGCGCCACCTAGGGCCGGTTCGGGTTGACGCTTCCGGGGGGCTGTGATAGGTTGGCAAAAGTTCTGGAAGTCGTTGTCGTCCAACTACCTGAAACGGATGGGAGGCACTGTATGCGCCTAACGCCAAGGATTGCGTCCGCGACGTTGCTTGGGCTTGCGATCGTGCTTGCGGTGGCACCGGGCTGCGCTTCAAGGAAGAAGGTCAGCACCCAGGGACAACTCGAGCCTCCCCCGACGGAGACGACCACGCCTCCGCCCCCTTCCGAGACAACTCCACCGCCTCCTCCCTCGAGCGAGACGGGAGAAAAGCTATCGCTCGAAGACGCGTTTTTCGATTTCGACGATTTCTCGCTCCGGCAGGACGCCAAGGCGGCCCTCGAGAGAGACGGCAAGTACCTCGAGTCGAACTCGGGCACGAAAGTCGTGATCGAGGGGCATTGCGACGAGCGCGGCTCGGTCGAATACAACCTTGCCTTAGGCGAGAAGCGCGCCCGCGCCGCGAAGGACTATCTCGTGAGCTACGGCGTCCCCGGCAACCGGCTCACGACGATCTCGTACGGCAAGGAGCGTCCCTTCGACTCCGGCCATGACGAGTCGGCCTGGTCCAAGAATCGCCGGGCGCACGTCGTTCCGAAATGACCCTGAGTCCTCGACACCTGGTATGCGCGGTCGTCGCGGTCGCTACGGCGATCGCGGCGGCCGGCTGCGCGCCCTCGGGCTACTACCGCTCGACCTCCAGCTCGCTCGACAGCCTTCTCACCACGCAGGCGCAGATGCAGCGCCGCCTCTCCGCGCTCGAGCAGAAGGTGGAGAGCACGCGGGAGGGCGTGCAGGCCACGAGGGCGAGCTCCGACACGCGTCTCTCCGAGCTGAACCAGCGGATGGACATGCTGCAGGGAAAGCTCGAGGAATCCGGGGTGCGCTTCACCCAGCTCGCGCAAAAGGTGGAGAACGTGAAGCAGAGGATTTCCTCATCGGATAGCGCCCAGGTGGCATCCGGTGGGCGGTCCACGCGCGATGCCGCGGGGATGGGTCCCGAGGAGGCCTACCAGGCCGCGTACTCGGACCTCGCCTCGGGCCGCTACGGGCTCGCGAAGGAGGCGTTCACGGAATACCTGCGCCGCTATTCCGACACCGAGGTCTCCGACAACGCGCAGTACTGGATCGGCGAGTGCGCGTACGCCCTGGGGGATTTCCAGGGCGCGATTGACGCGTTCAAACAGGTCGGGGAGAAATACCCCAAGGGAGACAAGGTTCCCGCCGCGCTCTTGAAGACCGGGATCGCCTACGCCCGCCTCAAGGACATGGATCAGGCGAAGAAGTATTACGGCATGGTGATCCAGAGATTTCCGAGGAGCGACGAGGCCCGCTTAGCGCGCGAGCGCCTCACCCAGAAAGGCGGCTGAGGAGACGCGCCGAGCCGACCGTCCTACGCGGTCGGGCGCCGGCTCTCCCCTACGATTTCCTTGCCGCGAGCGACAGCGCGTGTCCGAACCGCGTCTGCTTGGCGTGCCAGCGGGTCGTGTTGAGCCCCAGGCGATCGGTGAGCCAACGCCCATAGGGCAAGAACCACCACCCGACGATCGGGTTGTGCGCGCTCAAGTCCACCTGCTTGAGGCCGGCACGCTCCGCGAGGCGCCGGAAGCGTCCCTCCGATAGATCGTCCTCGTAGCCGAAGATCCACTTCCCGCGCCGTTCGGCGATCCATTTCCCGAGACGAAACGGCAGATCCAGCGCGTTCGGAACCACGATGAGGAGAAGACCGCCGGGGCGCGTGATCCGATACATCTCGCGGATCAGCGCCACCTTTCCCTCGTCGGTGAAGTGCTCGATCACGCCCCCGTTCCAAACCACGTCGAAGGACCCGTCGCGAAACCCGAGGTTGAGCCCGTCCTGGATCGCGTACCGCGCCCGAAGCCCCAGCCCCTCGAAATGCCTGCGCGCGAACGCGAGCGATTTCGGTGAGATGTCGACCAGCGTGATCCGCGCGTCCATCCGGGCCAGGGCCGCGCTCGTCGTGCCGGACCCTGATCCGACTTCGCAAAACGAGCGCCCCTCGGGCGGCCCGACGCATTCGAGGAACCGCTGCATGTTGGCCTGGTGGTCCGGCGCCGCGAGGTCGATGTTCCGGTAGCGCTCGGAAACCTTGTCCCAGACCTTCACGAGATCGGGCTGTTGGTAGGCGGGGACCTGGGTCATCGCGGCCCCGACTCTATGCGTGGGAGACGGCCGGAATCAAGGCCACCGTGGTTGTATACTTATGGGTATGCGCTTCGACCGTCTCACCACGAAGAGTCAGGAAGCCCTCGCCGCGGCGCAAGAGCGCGCCGACCGCGCGGGTCACCCCGAGATAGAACCAGAGCACCTGCTGGCCGAGCTTCTCGAGCAAAAGGAGGGGGCGGTCCGTCCGATCCTCGAGGCCGCGAGGATCCCCCTCGACCGCCTTCAGAAGGCGCTCGAGGCGCGATTCAAGCAGCTCCCCAAGGTGTCCGGGGCCAGGCAGGTCGTCGTCTCCTCGGCGCTCCGGCAAATCATCGAGAACGCGGAGGCCGAGGCGGAGCGGCTCCAGGACCAGTACGTCAGCACGGAGCACCTCCTCCTCGCGATGGTGGATCCGGCCGTGCCGCAGGAGGCCGGGCGCATCCTCCGTGACGCGGGCGCGACGCGCGAGGCGATCTATCACGCTCTCCAGAGCGTCCGCGGCGGCGAGCAGGTCACGGATCCCAATCCCGAGGAGAAGTACCAGGCGCTCGAGAAATACGCCCGGGACCTGACCGATCTTGCGCGCAAGGGGAAGCTCGATCCCGTGATCGGCCGGGACGAGGAGATCCGGCGCGTGATCCAGGTGCTCTCGCGGCGCACGAAGAACAATCCCGTCCTGATCGGCGAGCCCGGCGTTGGGAAAACGGCGATCGTCGAGGGGCTCGCGCAGAGGATCGTGAGTGGTGACGTGCCCGAGGGTCTCAAGGACCGGCGCGTGGTCGCCCTCGATCTGGGTGCGCTCCTGGCCGGCGCGCAGTACCGGGGACAGTTCGAGGAGCGGCTCAAAGCGGTCCTGAAGGAAGTCACCCGCGCCGAGGGCCAGGTGATCCTTTTCATCGACGAGCTGCACACGTTGGTGGGCGCGGGGGCCGCGGAGGGTGCGCTCGACGCCTCGAACCTCCTGAAGCCGGCGCTCGCCCGCGGCGAGCTTCACTGCGTCGGCGCCACCACCATCGAGGAGTATCGAAAGCGGATCGAGAAGGACGCCGCCCTCGAGCGGCGGTTCCAGCCGGTGTTCGTGGGTGAGCCTTCGGTCGAGGACACGATCGCGATCCTCCGCGGCCTGAAGGAACGTTATGAGGTTCACCACGGGGTGAAGATCCAGGACGCCGCGCTCATCGCGGCGGCGACGCTTTCGCATCGCTACCTGACGGACCGTCAGCTCCCGGACAAGGCGATCGACCTGATCGACGAGGCCGCCTCGCGGCTCCGGATCGAGATCGACAGCATGCCCGCCGAGATCGACGTCCTCGAGCGAAGGAAGCGCCAGCTGGAAATCGAGCGCCGGGCTCTCGAGCGTGAGCGCGACCCGGTCTCGAAGGAGAGGCGGCGCGAGATCGAGGAGGAGATCGCGAGCACCGAGAAGGAGCTGGCGAGGCTCCGCGCGCATTGGGAGAAGGAGCGCGACCTGATCGGAAAGATCCGGCAAACGAAGGAACGGATCGAAGACTTGAAGATTCAGGAACAGCGGGCGGAGCGCGAGGGGGATTTGGGCCGCGTCGCGGAAATCCGCTACGGATCGATCGCCGGCCTCGAGAAAGAGCTCAAGAAACTGAGCGCCGACCTCGCCGCGCTCCAGAAGGATCTCAAGATCTTGAAGGAGGAGGTGGACGCGGAGGACATCGCCGAGGTGGTCGCGCGGTGGAGCGGGATCCCGGTACAACGGCTCCTCGAGGGGGAGCTGGAGAAGCTTCTGCACATGGAAGAGCGGTTGAAGCAACGGGTCGTGGGGCAGGACGAAGCGGTGCGCGCCGTGTCGGACGCGGTTCGTCGCGCCCGCGCCGGGCTCCAGGATCCCAACCGTCCGCTCGGCTCGTTCCTCTTCCTCGGCCCGACCGGGGTGGGAAAGACGGAGCTGGTCCGCGCGCTCGCCGAGTTCCTCTTCGACGATGAGCGCGCGATGGTGCGGATCGACATGTCGGAGTACGTGGAGAAGCACTCCGTCGCCCGCCTCATCGGCTCCCCGCCGGGGTACGTGGGCTTCGAGGAAGGAGGGCAGCTCACCGAAGCGGTGCGTCGGCGTCCCTACTCGGTGGTCCTGCTCGACGAGATCGAGAAAGCGCATCCCGACGTCTCGCAGATCCTGCTTCAGATCCTCGAGGACGGGCGTCTCACCGACGGTCAGGGCAGGACGGTCGATTTCAGGAACACGCTGATCGCGATGACGAGCAACATCGGGAGCGATCTCATCCTCGAGTCGGGCGGGGAGTCCGGCGAGGCCATGCGAAACCGACTCATGGCAGCGCTCCGGGGGCATTTCCGGCCGGAGCTCCTGAACCGAATCGACGAGGTGCTGATCTTCGAGCCCCTATCGAGGGAGTCGCTCCGGCAGATCGTCAAGCTCGAGGTCGCGAAAGTGGAACGGCGGCTCAAGGAGAAGGAGATCGCGCTGGAATCGGACGACGAGGTCCTCGATCTTCTGGCCCGCGAAGGATACGACCCTGTGTTCGGCGCGCGTCCGCTTCGCCGCCTGATCGAGCGACGTATTCAGAACCCGCTCGCCGCGGGTTTGCTGAAGGGAGAATTTCATCCGGGGGACACCGTTCACGTCGGCGTGAAGGGCCGCGGCGGGGAGCTCCAGTTCGAGAGGCTCGCCAAGGCGTTTTCCGCTTGACGGTTCCCGAGGACGGCGGATAACGTGGCGGCTCGCCGTCCGAACACGTGATCCGCCCGCCCGTTTCGTCTCCGAGCCGAGTCTCGGACCAGCCGGAGAGCCGATGCATCTGTCCGAATTGCTGAACGAAGACGCGGTCTCGCTCTCGCTCAAGGCTCGCGACAAGGAATCGTGCATCAAGGAGCTGGTGCAGCTCCTCGAGTCCGCGCACCGCGTGGACACGAAGGGCGAGATCCTGAGCAAGGTCCTCCAGCGCGAGTCCATGATGTCGACGGGAATCGGGAACGGCGTCGCGATCCCGCACGGCAAGACGCGGCTCCTGGATCAGCTCGTCGCCGCGTGCGGCGTGTCCAGGCTCGGGATCGATTTCGACTCGATGGACGGAGAGCCGGCCACGTTGTTCATTCTCCTCGTTTCCCCCGAGAACCTACGGGGTCCCCACGTGAAGGCGCTGGCCAACGTCTCCCGCCTCTTGAAGGAGGAGACGGTCCGGGACTCCCTTCGGCGGAGCGACTCCCCGGAGCAATTTCTAGCCACGCTGCGCGACTCGGAGGCCCATTTCCTGCGCGCCGAGCCCTATTCCTCGCAGCCGCCGGGTTGACGGAAACCCCCAGGACCTGATAGGGTCTTGCGCTACCGCCGTGTCCCCCAGAAAGGAGCTTTTCCCTTCCATGAATGGCACTCGTGGGCTCCGGGCGGGGATCTTTATCCTTCTGATCCTCACCGGCTGCTCCAAGGACAAGACCCTCAACGTCGAAGGCGCTTTTAGCCCCGTAATCGAGAACCTTAGTTCCGATCACGAGCCGCCCGTTCGGGGGATTTCGAACACGCTCACCGCCATCGTGACCAATCCGCGCGGCTACACCCTGCGCTACCACTGGTCGGCGGGCGCGGGTGTCTTTGCCGATTCCCAAAGCCAGACCGTCCACTGGACGCCTCCGGATTCGATGGCCGTCTATCCCGTCACCGTCTCGATCCAAGCGCACGACGACCTGAACAACGTCGACTTCTTCAAGACGCGCACGTTCCAGGTGTACGTCGACAACGAGTTCGAGCGCTGGACTCGGTCGGTCGCGGTCCAGTTCGATGTGGCGCCGCCCGCGGGGGGAAGGATCTATTACTCGGAGATTCGAAACGCCTCGACGGGCGAATCGGATATCTGGGCGCTGGCCCTACCGCTCGGCGCGCCGGACCAGATCACACAAAGCTTCTGGCAGGTGACATCTCCGACAGCCCAATCGGACGGACCCCTGGTCGTGTTCTCGGGACGGAGACGCGCCAGCGATCCGGGGCCCTCGCTTTGGCTGGTCCCGCCGACCGGTGGGGACACCACGACCGCGCTCCCCGTCGTGAGGTGGAACGGGAGCAATAACTTCCAGCTGGGCGGGCCTCGTTTCGCGCCGAGCGGCCCCATGCTCCTCTATCACACCGACAGCTTAGGCGTCAATTCCACACGGCCTAAGCCCTGGGTGCGCGACGTCTCCAACTTCGCGCTTCCACCGGTCCCGCTCGTCGGCGAGAACCTTGCGGAAGCCGCGAACGCATACGTGAACGGGGCATGGAAGGGATCAGGAGACTCCATCGTGGTCGAGTCGTACATAAACTACAGCGTCCCCACCCAGCGGAGGTCCACGGGCCTCTTCAAGCTGAGCGCTTCCAGCAACAGCAGCGTGGCGTCGTACCCGCAATGGCTCGCGGACTCGGCTGCCACCGATCTCGATTGGTCGCCCGACGGGCTTCACATCGTGTTCGCGAAACGCGCGCCTGGCCGCACGGATCGCGATCTTTGGATCATCAACGCGAACTCCTCGGATCCCGCGTCGGAGGTGGCCATCACTCGTGGGATCGCCGACGAGTCCCACCCGCGGTTTTCGAGCGACGGCAACAAGATTTTCTTCGTATCCAATCGGGTGGACCGGTACGGCGCGAACGGCGTCTACGATACCGAGCGGCGCGGCACGAATATCTGGAGCGTGAGCCGGTTTGACCGGCCGTAGCTACTGCGCGGGAGACCGTCCACCCGGGCGGATCTCCCGCGTTTCTTCATGATCCGATCCGAGGGGGGCGACATGGCGACGCGAAACCGCGCGTCGCTCTTTCTCTTCTACTGGCTCCCTGTCCTGCTCTACATTGCGCTGATATTTGGCGCGTCCTCCATTCCGGGATACGACATTCCGGTGCTCTTTCCCAACGCGGACAAGCTCGAGCACCTGACCGAGTATGCGCTTTTCGGACTTCTGCTCGGACGGGCGTTTCGGTTCACCGTGGGCGGGCAGCGTGGAGCGCGCTGGGCCATGGGCACGGTCGCCCTCGGGGGGTTCGTGGGAGGGATGGACGAACTCTATCAGAGGCTCACGCCGGGGCGGACGAGCGACATCCGCGATTGGGCGGTCGACCTCGCGGCGGTAACGCTCGCCGTTCTGTTCACGCAGTACGTGCGGCTCCATCCGATCCGTCGGCGCAGGGACGCCGCACCGGACCCGGCGCCCAAGCAGGAGAGCCGATGAAGTTCCAGGTGCCGCGCGGCACGCGCGATATCCTGCCCGGCGAAGTGGAACGATGGCACTGGCTCGAGGAGCGGGCACGCGCCGCGATGGCGCTCTACGGCTACAGGGAGGTCCGCACGCCGATCTTCGAGGCGACGGAGCTCTTCGTCCGGAGCGTCGGCGAATCCACCGACATCGTGCGGAAGGAGTTGTACACCTTCCAGGACCGGAAGGGGCGATCCCTCACGCTGAGGCCCGAAGGCACGGCGCCGCTCGTGCGCGCCTACCTCGAGAACCCGCCGCTCCGCGCGGAATCACCGGCGAGGCTCTACTACATGGGGCCGATGTTCCGGTACGAACGACCCCAGGCGGGCCGTTATCGCCAGTTCTGGCAGATCGGCGCCGAGCTTCTGGGCTCGGCGCAGCCTGAAGCGGACGCCGAGATGATCGATCTCTTCCGGGCGATCCTGTCGGACGTGGGGCTCAAGAGCGTCACGGTGCTCCTGAACTCGCTCGGCGACTCGGTGTGCCGGCCGCGCTACCGGGAGGCGATCCGCGAGTATTTCAAGAAGCACGTCGATCGTCTGTGCGGCGATTGCAAGGAGCGACTCGAGACGAACCCTCTGCGCATCCTGGACTGCAAGGTTCCTTCCTGCGCGCCCGTGATCGCGGGCGCGCCGAGCGTGCTGGATTCGCTCTGCGCCGAATGCGCGGAACACTTCGAAGCGGTGAAGCGCGCGCTCGCGGGGCTCGGCATTGCCTACGAGGTCGATCCCCGGCTCGTGCGCGGGCTGGACTATTACACGCGGACGGTTTTCGAGATACACGCCGCGGGCCTGGCGGCGCAGAACGCGGTCGGAGGCGGCGGGCGCTACGACCAGCTCGTGAAGGATTTCGGCGGCCCGGAGACCCCCGCGATCGGATTCTCGATCGGGATGGAGCGGCTCCTGCTTGCGGTCGGGGAATCGGCGGTGCCTCCTCCGCAGGGTCCGGACGTTTGCGTGATCGCGCTTCAGCCCGGGGCCCAGGTCGAGGCGCAGGCGCTCGCGCGGTCGCTGCGCGGGCAGCTCACGGAGCCGGAGACGCGCAGGGCGCTCCGCGTCATGGTGGACGTGGCGGGGCGAAGCGCCAACGCGCAGATGAAATGGGCCTCGAAGATAGGGGCGCGCTGGGCCGTCTTCGTGCCGAAGGGACCGGAAGGATACGCGGTACGAGACATGGCCGCGGGGAAGGACGAGGCGAAACAGCCCTCGGACGAGGATCTCAGGCGCTGGCTCCTGGGGCGGCGGGATCTGGTGGAGTCCCCTCGATGATCGAGTCTCTGAGCGGCAGGAAGAGGACCCATCGGTGCGGTGACCTGCGCCCGGAGCATGCGGGGCTTCACGTGCGGCTCATGGGGTGGGCGGATCGCGTACGCGATCATGGCGGCGTCCTCTTCCTCGATTTGAGGGACCGGTACGGGGTCACCCAGGTCGTCTTCCGTCCGGAGAAGCTCGAGCCGCAGATGCTCGAGCGAGCGCGGGCCATCGGCAGCGAGTTCGTCGTCTTGGTCGAGGGTCAAGCGGGGGCACGACCCCCCGGGAGCGAGAACCTCGAGCTTGCGACCGGCGCGATGGAGGTCGAGGCCGAGCGGGTCGCGATCCTGAACGTGAGCCGCACGCCCCCCTTTCCGCTCGACGGAGCGGGAACGGCAGCATCAGAGGACTTGAGGCTCCGCTACCGCTATCTCGATCTGCGCCGGGAGTCGCTCAAGAGCAACATGATCTTCCGGCACAACCTGGTGCGGAGCGTCCGCGAGTACCTCTCGGACCACGGTTTTCTGGAGATCGAGACGCCGCTCCTCGTGAAACCCACGCCGGAGGGAGCGCGGGACTACGTCGTGCCGGCGCGGCTCCACCCCGGCAAGTTCTACGCGCTTCCTCAATCCCCCCAGCTCTACAAGCAGATCCTCATGGTGGCCGGCTTCGATCGCTACTTCCAGATCGCGCGTTGTCTTCGCGACGAGGATCTTCGCGCCGATCGCCAGCCGGAGTTTACGCAGATCGATCTCGAGATGAGCTTCGTGACGGAGGACGACGTGTTCGAGGTCGTCGAGGGCACGCTCCGCTCCATCTTCACCCGCGATCTCGGCCGCGAGCTTCCCGTTCCCTTTCCGCGGATGACGTATGAGGAAGCCATGGCGCGGTTCGGAAGCGACAAGCCGGATCTCCGCATTCCGTTCGAGATCCAGGACATCACGGAGATCGCAGGGGCGAGCGCCTTCGAGGTGTTCCGCAACGCGATGGCCGGCGCGCCGAAGACCCGGACCTGCGTCCTCGTGCTGCCTGGGCTCGCGACATCGTCCCGCCGCGAAATCGATGGCTTCGAGGCCGCGGCGAAGCAGGCGGGCGCGGCCGGGCTGGCGTGGGCGCGCGTCAAGGGGGCCTCGCTGGACGGCGGGGTCGCGAAGCATTTCGCTGGGGACCTTGTCTCGAGGCTCCTCGAGGCGATCGGGGGCAAGGACGGCGACCTTCTCCTCATCGCGTCGGGCCCGCGCCGGCTCGTGCAGCGCGTCCTTGGGCTTCTGCGGACGCAGATCGGAAACGCCGTCTGCAAGCTCGACAGCCAGGATTTTCGTTTCGTATGGGTGCATCAGTTTCCGCTGTTCGAATGGAACGAGGCCAGCTCCTCGTGGGGGCCGGCGCACCACATCTTCACGATGCCGCTCGATTCCGACCTGCCCCATATCGAATCCGATCCCGGGCGCGTGCGCGCGCAGCTCTACGACCTGGCCGCGAACGGAAACGAGCTGGCGAGCGGGAGCGTGCGGATCCATCGCAAGGACATCCAGGAGACCGTCATGCGCGTCATCGGGATGAAAGCCGAGGAGGCGCACTTGAAGTTCGGATTCCTGCTCGAAGCGTTCGAGTACGGCGCGCCGCCGCACGGCGGGATCGCGCTCGGTCTGGACCGCCTGGTCGTCCTCTTCCACGGCGGCGACTCCATACGCGACGCGATCGCCTTCCCCAAGACGGCGAGCGCCGCGTCCCTCATGGACGGCGCGCCCGCCCCGATCGACCCCGCGGACCTCCGCGAACTCAAAATCCGCATCGAGCCCTGACCTGGTACCCTTTCTGCTTTCTTGACCCAGAAGGGGACCAACCGGGCTTGACTTCCCCGGGACACGCTCCTACGTTTAAGGGGAGGAACCGGGCGACCGTTCGGTCCGAATCAATATAATTTGATAAATATCAACCACTTACTTCGCTTTCGCCGCATCCATGGCGGGCGCATGGGAGCGGCGGCCCACATGTCCGGAGCCGATTCCAGATCGGCTCGGATTTGGCCGGGTCGATCCGTGGCGGCGCTCTTTCTCCTCTTCGCATCAGCGCTGGGACTTGCGGGGTGCGGCCACGCGACCGTGCCGTGCCCGACGCCGACGGATCAGCTGGATCGATTGCGAGGCGAAACCGAACGCCTGCGCGAGGATACAGAACGCGCGCAGGCCGAGGAGGAGGCGCTAGGTGCCCGGAGGGACGCTGCCGCGGAGCGCGCCGAGGCGGCACAAGCGCGGCTCGACTCGCTGATGGAGGGCCGCCGTCGTTGAGGCTCCGGGGACTCCCGGAGGCGGCACTGATCGTGGCGTTTGCGGCATCGATACAGGGGTGCGGGAAGCCCGTCCTGCGGGTGGCGGATGCCTCGCTTGGGGACTACTACACCGAGAAGGAATTCAAGAAGCTGAACGAGGAGCAAAGACGCGAGTACTGCGCGGAGCTGGCGCGACAGGACTCGGCCTACAAAGCGGAGCTGATCGACCTTCGCGGGGAGCTGGACGCGACCCGGTCGCGCTCGCTGGGGCTGCGCCAAGAGGGGGACTCACTGTTCGCGGTCGGAACGGCGGCTGAATCCCGGATTCAAGAGGCGCGGAAAGGCGGGTCCCACGGAACGCCGCGATCCGGGGCGGGTCGAACGGGCGCGGCTACCCACGTGGTCCGCCGCGGCGAGTCGCTCTGGCGAATCAGCGCTTCATCCGCCGCATACGGGTCCGGTACCAAGTGGCCGAGCATCTACGACGCGAATCGCGAGCGGATTCACGATCCCAACCTCATCTATCCTGGACAGGAGCTAACCATCCCACGATGAGCGACAAGAAGAAGGACGGCACGGACGAGACGACGCGGCTGGTCGGTATCCAGGACCTGGATCCGCTCGCCCTTTTCGGGAAAAACGATTCGAACCTCCGCCTGGTGGAGCGGAGCTACCCGGTACAGCTCACCTACCGCGACGGGTCGCTGACCGTGCGTGGCGAGCCCGCGACCGTCGATGAGGTCAGCGCGATCCTGAGCGCTCTCGCCGACCTGGTGCGGAAGGGAGCGATCCTGGAGGAGCACGACGTCCACAACTTCATCGGGGTCTCCGACGCGCACGAGCGCGAGGAGTCGCTCCAGATTTACGAGCGCCCCGTGCTCTTCTCGTTCGACAAGCGCACGCTCCGGGTAAAGACGCTGGGGCAGGCGCGGTACGTCGCGGCGCTGCAGAAGCACGACATCGTGTTCGCGATCGGACCGGCCGGCACCGGGAAGACCTACCTCGCGGTGGCCGCCGCGGTGCACGCTCTCAGGGCACGGCAGGTCGAGCGGATCCTCCTCGTGCGTCCCGCGGTCGAGGCGGGGGAGAGCCTCGGATTCCTTCCGGGAGACATGAAGGAGAAAGTGGATCCTTATCTTCGGCCGCTCTACGATGCGCTCAACGACCTCCTGTCCTTCGAGAAGATCCGCCGCTTTCTCGAGCTCGGCGTGATCGAGGTGGCGCCGCTCGCCTATATGCGCGGGCGCACGCTCAACAACGCGTTCGTGATCCTGGACGAGGCGCAGAACACGACCGTGGGGCAGATGAAGATGTTCCTGACGCGCTTGGGATACGGCTCGAAGGCGGTGATCACGGGGGACGTGACCCAGATCGATCTCGGCGTGGAGCACGCCTCCGGTCTCGTGGAGATCCAATCGATTCTCCACGGGGTGCGGGGAATCGAGTTCATCTATTTGACCGAGCGCGACGTCGTCCGCCATCACCTGGTGCGCGAGATCATCCGCGCGTTCGACGAGCACGAGAAGGTCAATGAAATCAAACGGGGGAATGGTGGCCGTTAGGCCGCGGACCGGCGCCGGCCCTTCGAGGCGGAGGCATCGTGGCCGCTGAGCAGCTCCGCGTGCTGGAGCCGCACCGGCGCGAGCCGGCGGGTCTCCGGTCTCGCTTCCGCCGCATCAGCCGGCGCGTCCGGCGCACTTCGGTCCTCGCGGGCTTCCTCCTTTTCGCGTGCCTCCTCTTCCCGAGGGAGCCCTCGTTCGAGGTGATGACCCTTCGCGAGGGTTTCCCCGCGAAGCGCGACCTCATCGCGCCGTTCCAGTTCTACCTCCTCAAGGCGAAGGAAGGGCTCCACCAGGAGCAGGTTGCCGCGACACGCGCGGTCGCTCCCGTCTTTTCTTCGGATGAGAGCGTCGAAACGCGGGTCAAGACCTCGCTCGACTCCCTTCGGACGGCCGCGGCCGCCCCGGGAGCTTCGACCCGGCTCGCGGGGCGGCTCCGAGCCATGGGGATTTCCCGCGAAGCGGCGCGCGTCCTCTCGGGGCCGGACGGGGCCCGCATCGCGACCCTGGCGCTCCGAATCGCCGATCAGGTCTATGGGACTGGGCTCCTGGCCGAGCGCGACGCCGCGCGCGCCGAGACCGATTCCCCGGTCGCGCGGGTCGAGCGGGACGGGGTGCGGGTCGCGACGCCGTGGGCGCTTCTCTACGACCTTCCCTCCATCCGCGATATGGCTTGGAACGAAGGGCAGCGGGCCTTTCCCAGCCGTCCCGAGGCCGCGCAGGCGCTCCAGGAGCTGGCGTCCGCGGTCATCCAGCCCGATCTGCGCTTCGAGGCTTCGACCACAGAGGCGCTGCGGGCGGAGGCCCGCGACGCGGTCAATCAATACGACGGCGTCGTGCGCAAGGACGAGAAGATCATCGGAAGCCACGAGATCGCGACCCGCGACCACATCCTGAAGCTCGAATCGCTCCGAGCGTGGAGCACGCGGGTACAAGGAATCCTCGACTGGAGGAGCGAGATTCCGGGGCTCCTGGGGCGCCTGGCGCTGATCGCGTTCCTGCTCGCCGGATTCCTCGGCTACCTGAAGCTCCACCACCCCTCGGTGTACCGCGACACGTCGATGCTCCTCTTGCTCGCGATCCTGACCGCGGCCGTGATGGGGGTCGGCTGGGTCGTGGTGAACCAGATCCGCGGGTACGAGATGCTCATCCCCGTGACCGTGCTTTCGCTCAGCGTGGCCGTTCTATTCGGGCAGGAAATGGCCTTTGTGGCGACCCTGGTCGCCTCGCTCCTGGTGGCGGTGGTGTACGGCCTGGGGCTGCCGTTCCTGACGGGGAGCGCCCTCGCCGGGATCGCCGCGATCGCGACCGCCTCGGGCGTGCGGCGCCGGCGCGATTTCTACCTTCCGATGCTGGTCGTGGCGCTCGCCTATGCGATCGCGATCGGCGCGATGGGGCTCGTCGACGGCGCGCGGTGGGACGTGCTCCTGCGCCGTTCGGCGTGGGGGATCGTCGCGGGCTTTGGTTCGGTGCTCGTCGTGACGCTCCTCCTGCCGCTTCTGGAGTCCCTCTTCTCGGTCACGACCGACATCACGCTGCTCGAGCTTGCGGACCTGAACCGGCCCATCCTGAGAAAGCTCATGCTCGAGGCCCCCGGCACGTACCACCACAGCCTGGTCGTGGGAAGCTTGTCGGAAGCGGGGGCGGAGGCCGTGGGCGGGAACCCGCTCCTGGCTCGCGTGTCGGCCTACTACCACGACATCGGGAAGATCGACAAGGCGGAGTACTACGTCGAGAATCAATCGAGCGCGCGAAGCCGCCACGAGAAGCTCTCCCCGACGATGAGCTGCCTCATCGTCGAGGCGCACGTCCGCGAAGGAGCCGAGATCGCACGGCGCGAGAAGCTGCCGACGGTGATCCTGAACGCAATCCAGCAACACCACGGCACGACGCTGATGAGCTTCTTCTATCACAAGGCCAAACAGGCGGACCCCGACGCGGAGGAGCGCGATTTCCGGTATCCTGGCCCCAAGCCGCGGTCGAAGGAGACGGCGGTGCTTATGCTCGCGGACGCCGTGGAAGCCGCGGCCCGCTCCCTGACGGAGCCGACGCCGAGCCGCATCCGAGGCGTGGTGACCCGCATTCTCGACGCCCGGGTGGAGGACGGCCAGCTCGATGAAAGTCCGATCACGTTCGAGGACCTCGCGAAGATCCGCGAGAGCTTTATCCCCATCCTCACCGCGCTCTTCCACGCGAGGGTCCATTACCCGGGCGCGCCCGCTTCTGAAGAGCGGCGGCGGCCTGTCGAGGAGCGGGGACGTTCCGGCGACGAGCGTCGCGTCTACGGAGAGAAATCACGGCTTAAGATCGACCACTCTTAAGGCGTTCCTCCGGCGCGCGCTCCGGATCCTGGGCTTTCCTCGCGCCTCCGTCTCCCTCGTCCTGACCAGCGATGAGCGGATCCGAACCCTGAACCGTGACTTCCTGGAAACGGACCGGCCCACCGATGTGCTCTCCTTCCCGCTCGCCGATCCAGGAGACCTCGAGGATCGCGGCCGCGAGCTCTTCCTGGGCGAGATCTACATCTCGGTCGAGACCGCGCGCGCCCAGGCGCGGGCCGCCCGGAGGCCCTATCGCCGGGAGGTCGCGCATCTCGCGATCCATGGGCTCCTCCATCTCCTCGGTTACGATCACGCGACCGCGGCCGCGCGCCGCCGCATGACCGCAATCGAGTCGCGCCTCTTGCGCGAGGCCGCCCCGATGCTATGATGGCCGGATCGGCGCGCCGCGAACATTCACCCGAACCCCCCAACTCATGAATCCACCGCTCACCAAACCTTCCGCATGGGACCGCGTTCGCAATGCCTTCTTCACGGGCCTCCTCGTGCTCGGGCCGGCGGCGATCACGGTCTACGTCGTGTGGCGGCTTTTCGTCTTCGTCGATCACCTTCTCGGCACGACCTTGCGCGGCGGGTACCTCCGGCCCGGCGGGATCCCGGGGATCGGGTTCCTCACCGTGCTGGTGATCATCCTCGTCGTCGGATTCCTCGCGAACAACCTCCTGGGGCGCCAGATCGGAAGCATCTTGGAAGGAATGGTCATGCGCCTCCCGCTCTTCCGAGGCTTCTACGCGACCGTGAAGCAGGTGGGGGAAGCTCTCCTCGGAGAGAAGCGGGACGCCTTCCAGCGCGTCGTGCTGATTGAGTTCCCGACGCCCGGCCGCTACGCGATCGCCTTCGTGACCGCGTCCCCCGCGAGCGGGGTGACCCAGCCGGATGGGAGGGCGCTCGTGGGCGTCTTTCTACCCCACGCGCCGAATCCGACGTCGGGCTTTCTTCTCTTTTGTCCTCCCGAGACCTTGATCCCGACCACGCTCAAGGTGGACCAGGCGCTCAAGATGGTGGTCTCCGCGGGGGTCGTGAACCCGAGCCAGGGAGCGGACTAGTCATGGCCATCGTCCAATCCGAAGCGCTCGTGCTCCGCTCCTTCCGGCTCGGGGAAACGAGCCTCATCGTCTCTCTTTTCACGCGCGAGTTCGGCCTGCTCCGCTGCGTGGCGAAGGGGGCCCGCGGGTCGAAGAGCCGCTTCGGCGCCTCGCTCGAGCCGGGCGTGAGGGTGAACGCGGTCGTCTACCGAAAGCTTTCCCGCGATCTCCAACTTCTATCCAAGACCGATATCGTGGAGGTGCTCCCGGCGCTCTGGGAGGATCCATACCGCTTCGCGGTCGCGACACAGGTGCTCGAGTTCCTCGAGCGCGCGGCCTACGGCGAATCGGGCGACCCAGAGCTTCTGGATCTGGCCTGCGAGACGCTGCGGACCATGAGCCGCGCGCCGATCGCGAGTCTCGAGCTGATCGTGCGTGGGTTTGAGATTCAGGCCTGCGAGCGCTTGGGGTACGCTCCCGAGCTCACGGTTTGCCTCGAGTGCCGGAGTCCGCTCCACCAGGGTGGCCTCTTTCATCCGATTCGCGGAGGGCTCCTCTGCGGTACGTGCGGCGGCGGTGAGGGGAGCTTTCGCCTTTCCGAGCGGGCGCGCCGCGTGATGGTCGGCCTGAGCGAGGAGCCGATCCCGACGCTTGCGGGATGGGCCGCAGAACGCTACCCCGGAATCGAGGTGGCGAAGGCGGTCGAGCGGTTCCTCGCGGCCCATCTCGAGCGTTTCGACGGCCTGCGCGCGAGCCGCGTCGCGGAATCGCTCGGGCAATACAAGGGCTGAGGGCCATGGTCGTGGTACAGAGATGAATCCGAAGCAAAAGATCGAGGTACCAGCCTCGTTTCAGGAAATGCTCCTGCGCCTCGAGCAGTTCTGGTCGGGCTACGGTTGCGTCCTCGTCCAGCCCTACAGCAGCGAGGTTGGCGCTGGAACCTTCAACCCGGCGACATTCTTCCGGGTGCTCGGCCCCGAGCCCTGGAAGGCGGCCTACGTCGAGCCCTCGAGACGCCCCAAGGACGGCCGCTACGGTAAGAATCCCAACCGGCTCCAGATGTTCTATCAGTATCAGGTCGTTCTGAAACCGTCACCGCCGGACGTGCTCGACGTCTACCTCGACAGCCTGCGCCATATCGGGATCGAACTCGAGAAGCACGACGTCCGGTTCGTGGAGGACGACTGGGAGTCGCCCACGTTGGGCGCCTGGGGGCTGGGGTGGGAAGTCTGGCTCGACGGCCAGGAGATCACGCAATTCACCTACTTTCAGCAGTCGGGAGGGTACGACCTCAATCCGATCTCCGCCGAGATCACCTACGGCATCGAGCGTATCGCGTGCTATCTCCAAGGCGTGGACCGGATCATGGACCTGCGCTGGTCGCGAGACGTCCGCTGGGACGAGCTTTTCCTGAAAGGGGAGGTCGAGTGGTCGACCTTCAACTTCGAGCAATCCAACCCGGCCCTGCTCTTCGAGCAGTTCGAGAAGATGGAGAAGGAGGCCGAGCGGCTCCTCACGGCCGGGCTGGTCCTGCCGGGCTACGACTACGTGATCAAGTGCTCGCATCTATTCAACCTTCTCGAAGCGCGCGGCGCGATCTCCGTCACCGAGCGGGTCGGCACGATCGCCCGGGTCAGGAAGCTCGCCCGGCGCGCGGCGGGGGCGTTTCTCAAGCAGCGGGAGGAAATGGGGTATCCGCTCCTGCGCGGTCCGTCGGCGACGGCCGAGCTCGCGGGTGCGGGCCGTGTCTAGGACCTTTTTGCTCGAGATCGGTTGCGAAGAGCTTCCGGCCGGGTTCATTGCGCCCGCGCTCCGGCAGCTCGAGTCGCTCGCTCGCGACGGGCTCAAGGAAGCCCGGATCGGCTCCACGTCGGTGAGGGCGGTGGGCACGCCCCGCAGGCTCGCCCTGCTGGCCGAGGGTGTCGCTGAGCGTCAGGAGGCGGAGACCCGCGAGCTGACCGGACCTGCCGTGCGCGTGGCGTTCGATGCCGCGGGCCTTCCCACGAACGCGGCGCGCGGTTTCGCGAAGAGCGCCGGCGTTCCGGTCGAGGCGCTCGAGCGGGTGAAGACCGCCAAGGGCGAGTATCTCCTCGCCCGCGTGCACGATGCCGGAAAGCCGGCGCGAGACGTCTTGCCGGAGCTCCTCAAGGCTTGGGCGTCAGGGCTCAGCTTCCCCAAAACGATGCAGTGGGATGGGAGCGGCCGCTTCGCGAGACCTGTTCGCTGGATCGTTTCGCTATGGGATGGCGAGGTCGTTCCGTTCGAGTGCTTCGGAATCGAGTCGGGGCGGCGATCACGGGGACACCGCACGCTTTCCCCCGAATGGTTCGAGATCAAGAGCGCGGATCGATACCTGGCCACGCTTCGGGATCGCGGCGTCGTTGCGGATCCCGGAGAGCGGCGCGAACAGGTCGAGTCGCTGGTCTCGAAGGCGAGCGCCGCGAAGCAAGGGAAGGCGATGACCGACCCCGAGCTGCTCGAGGAGGTGACGAACCTGATCGAGTGGCCGGACGCGATTCTAGGGCACTTTGACGAGGACTACCTCGAGCTGCCCACGCCGGTTGTGGTCACGGCGATGCGGGCGCACCAGCGGTACTTTCCGGTCGAGGGGGGATCCGGAAAGCTCCTACCCCACTTCGTTGCTATCCGGAACGGCCGGGGGGAGGGTGCCGACTCGATCCGGCGCGGGAACGAGATCGTTTTGAGGGCTCGTCTCGAAGACGCTCGCTTCTATTGGCAGAACGACCTCAAGGTCGGGCTCGAGGCCAAAGTCCTCGAGCTGAAGCAGATCCTATGGCATGAGAAGCTGGGATCGGTCTTCGATCGGATCCAGCGTTTGGTTCAGCTCGCCGAGGAGCTGGCCCGGCAGCTCGCCCCCAAGGTCAGGGGGGGCGTCAGCCGGGCCGCCTACCTATGCAAGGCGGATCTGGCAACGGAAATGATCCGCTCGGGGAAAGAGTTCGCGGCTCTGGAGGGGGTGGTCGGCGCGGAGTACGCTGCCGCCCAGGGTGAGCCCGCCGAGGTTGTCCGGGCCATCCGCGAGCACATTCTTCCGCGGGGACCATCCGACCCGCTCCCACCTTCTATGGAAGGGACGATTCTCGCGATTGCGGATCGCCTCGACGTCATCGTCGGAGGGTTTCGGGCCGGGCTCCTGGTCTCGGGGTCGCAGGATCCATACGGGCTCCGTCGCGCGGGCAACGGCATCGTCCGAATCCTTCTCGAAAAGACGATCAGACTGGATGTTGCCGGTTTGGCTACATGGCTCGGAGGGGTCTACGACCGGGCTGGCATTCCGACCGGCCAGACGGATTTCACCGAGTTTTGGGTCCAGCGCGTGGCGAGCGCCCTCGAGGAACGGGGGATCCCGTACGACACCGCCGCGTCCGTCCTCGCCGTCCGGCCGGGGGACCCGCTGGATGTTTGGGCCCGCGCGAAGGCGATCGAGGCGATCCGGGAAACGGAGGATTTCGAGGGATTGATGATCGGGTACCGGCGCGCGGCCAACATCCTCCGCACGGCCCCGCCGGAGGAAATAGCCGTTTCCGGGCAACCCCTTGCCGAAAGGGCGGAAGCCTTCACCGATAAGGCGGAGGCCGATTTGCACTTAGAGACGAAAATGGCGCGACAAGCGGTGGAAACCTACCTGCAAAGCCAGGAGCCGGACTATCCAGCCGTGCTCAGGCACCTGCTCGGTCTAAGGCCCGCAATCGACAGATTCTTCGAGGCGGTGATGGTCATGGCCGATGATCCGGCCGCCCGCAAGAGACGGCTCGCAATCCTCGAAGGAGTGCGCCAGACATTCATCCGGATAGCCGAATTCTCAGCCCTTCCAAGCGCTCCAGGTCAAAAATCCGTTTGACATTAGCGGCTTTTTTGGTATACTAGTCGGGTACTCGGGAGCAAAATAACTTGCTCCCTCACAGCCGCTACCGTCTGAAGCAACTGAAACTACATCGAATGCGAGTCATCTTATGCGCCTGACGGGGGCGGCTTGCTTTGTTTATGCCTGAGAAGAGATTAGACAGCAGATCCTGCTCGAAGAATATGCCACGAAGGGGGTGAGAAGGCTCCGAGGAATACAGCGCGTAGTGATTACCAGGCCTATAAACTCTGATAACCCAATACAAATACACGAGGAAAGGAGGTAGGTGAATGTTGGTACGAGGACG
>Ga0066656_10000198_pt1 | contig 21122 bp, 21 predicted proteins | sample GraSoiAngelo_105_FD_71411 | JGI IMG/M metagenome (GOLD analysis project Ga0066656, IMG submission 71411) | Grasslands soil microbial communities from the Angelo Coastal Reserve, California, USA - 14_0903_05_40cm | ecosystem: Environmental > Terrestrial > Soil > Grasslands | place: USA... | reverse complement strand
GCCAGGCCGCCGATCGTCGCCGCGGCGAGCCCGAGGCCCACGGGCCAGCTCGTGAGCATGATGGCCATCGCGGTCGACATCCCGCCGCCCACGAACCAGTCGGCGACCATCTTGGCGAGCAACACGTTCATCAGCACGGCGCCGACACCGGCGAGCACGCGTCCGGCCAGCGCCGCGGCGTAGCCGTGCGCGGCGGCCGTGATGATACCGCCGACGATCATCAACGCCAGGCTGGCCACCACGGTGCGGCGTTCGCCGAGACGCTGGCCGAGCATTCCCCCCGGCAGCGCCAGGAAGGCGCCGGGCAGCATGTAGAGGCCGATGAGCGAGCCGAGCTGCGCCCAGCTGAGCCCCAGGTCCGTCACGATGAGCGGGCCCACCGAGGCGATCGCTTGGAACTGGTAGCCCATCGTCGTGCGCGTCACGAACACGATGGCCAGCGCCACCCAGCGGTTGGTCAGCGCCGCCGGCCGTCGCGGGGCTTCCGCCCCGCCGGCCGAGGCGCGGCTATGAGAATCGGTCATGTGGCGGAATCATAGCGGATGGGCGGGAAGACAAGGCGACTTGATCCATCCAGACAGTGGGCATAGAGTCCCGCCCAGACCGGGAATTGCCGGGAACGAATCGGGAGGTGCCCGAGACGGGGAGATCATGCCCGCGCCCACCACGACCGTCGTGAGTCGTCGCGATCTGCTGAAGCTCGGAGGGATGTCGATTGTCGCGCACGCCGCGTTGCCGGTCCTGGGCCGTGACGCCGCGGAGGCGCAGACGCCGAAGCGCGGCGGCGTCTTCCGGATCCGCGGCGAGGACGCGACGACCGGCTTCGATCCCCATCTCTCCACGAACCACCATCGGATTTCCACGAACCTTTCGTTCACCCACAGCCGGTTGGTGAAGGTGAGGGCCGGCCCGTCGGTCACGCCGGGCACGTTGCCGATCGAAGGCGATCTGGCGGAGTCGTGGACACAGCCCACGGACCGCACCTACGTCTTCAAGCTCCGGAAGGGCGTGCGCTGGCACCCGAAGCCTCCCGTGAACGGCCGCGAGCTGACCGCGGACGACGTGAAGTACACCTACGAGCGGTTTCTCTCGATCAAGGGCAACCCGAACCGGTCGATGCTCGGCCACGTCGAGAAGATCGAGGCGCTCGATCGCGCCAGCGTGCGCTTCACGCTGAGCGAGCCCTTCGGCTGGTTCCTGGACTACCTCGCCAACACCGTGATGTGGATCGTGCCGCGCGAGGCCGTCGAGCAGTTCGGCGATCTCAAGCGGTCCGAGGCGTGCATCGGGACCGGACCGTGGATGCTGGAGCGCTACGAGCCGAACGTCCGGCTCCTCTTCGCCCGCAACCCGAACTATTTCGTTTCAGGCCTGCCGTACGCCGACGGCATCGAGGTGACCGTCGACGAGGATCCGTCTTCGCGGCTCTCCGCCTGGATCGCCGGCAAGTACGACTTCGCGCCGGAGTACGGCCAGTGCGTGCGGCGACTCGACCTGGACGTCGCCAAGGGCCGGAAGCCCGGCCTCAAGACGCAGGAGTTCGTCGTGCTCTTCGGCGGTGTCACCATGATGAAGCTCGACCGCGAGCCGTTCCGCGACGTCAGGGTGCGTCGGGCCCTGGCCCAGACTTCCAACTGGAAAGAGATCCTCGAGTCCAACGCGTGGTCTCTCGGGCACGGGGTCCCGAATCCGACGGTTCCCGCCGCGCTGAAGGAGTGGACGATTCCGATCAACCAGCTCACGCCGGAGGGCAAGCGTCTCTACGAGCGGAACGTGCCCGAGGCCAAGCGACTCCTGGCGCAAGCGGGCTTTCCCTCGGGGCTCAAGCTGCCGGTCGAGGCGACGCTCGGCTGGAGCCCCGACTACGTGGACATTCTGCAGGTGGTCATGCGGAACTGGAAGGACGCCGGCATCGACACCGAGCTCCGCGGCAAAGAGTTCGGCGCGTTCGTGTCGAGCGTGATCTACGGCAAGTTCGAGAAGCTCGCGCACAGCCTCCGCGGCGGGAGCCCCATCGCGGACCTCACGCTCTACGCCGGCCACATCCCCGGCGAAGCGTTGAACTCCTCGGGCGTCGACGATCCCAAGCTCACCGACATGATCCGCTTGCAACGCCGCACGCTCGAGGTCGCCAAGCGCCGCGAGATCGTCTTCGACATCCAGCGCTACCTGGCCGAGCAGGTCTACTACCACTACGACCCCTCGGTGCTGACGGTCGCCGCCTGGGAACCCTACGTCAAAAACTTCGCCCCGAACCTCGGCCACGACTACGGCGGGAGACTCATGGCCGCCTGGCTCGACCGCTGAACGGCAGAGCCGGCGAATAGGTCCAGCGTAGGCTCGTTCGCTGAGCGCGAGATCGGCGGTGGGGCAGGCGGAGGGCGGAACAGGGGTCGAAGGGATCCGTTCCCTCCGCGCGGCGACGGACGCATCCGTGTCCGGGTGGAGCCCAGCCGCAAAGGGCCAGCGGACGCGTGCCGCGTGATCCTCTCGACCCCTGCTCCGCCCTCCGCCTGCCCCACCGCCGCCACCACGCGGCGTTCGCTTGACTCGCTAGTGAGGATGCATCACGATCCGCTTACTGCGAGGGAGGATCCGATGGCCTATTCGACCGACTCGAAGTCCACGGCGGTTCGCGCGCAGCTCGACCATCCGGTCATCGACGGCGACGGGCACTGGCTGGAGCCGGTCCCGATCTTTCTCGACTACCTGCGCCAGGTCGCGGGAGCATCGGTCGTCGACCGCTTCCGGAAGAAGGCGACCGAGCACATCGAGCGGGGCTGGTACACGATGACGCCGGCCGAGCGGCTCGATCGGCGGCCCACCCGCCCTACCTGGTGGGGTGAGCCGGCCAGCACGCTCGACCGCGCGACCGCGATGGTGCCCAAGCTCTTCTACGAACGGCTCGACGACTTCGGGATCGACTTCGCGCTGCTCTACACGTCGCTCGGGCTCTTCCACATCGCCAACCCGGACGAGGAGCTGCGTCGGGCCATCGCGCGTGCCGTGAACCACATGAACGCGGAGATGTTCAGGCCGTACGCCCACCGCGTCGCGCCGGCGGCGGTGGTGCCGGTGCACACCCCCGAAGAGGCGATCGAGGAAGCGACATACGCCGTGCGGAAGCTCGGCATGAAGGTCATCATGATCGCCAACCACGTGCGGCGGCCGGTCCCCGCGTTCGCGCGCCAGGCCGCCGACGCCACGCAGGTGCGCCACTGGGTCGACTCGCTCGCGTTCGAGAGCGCCCACGACTACGACCCGCTCTGGGCCAGGTGCGTCGAGCTCAAGGTGGCGGTGACGGCGCACTCCGGCAGCATGGGCTGGATGGGGCGCGAGTCGGTCGGCAGCTTCACTTATAACCACATCGGCCACTTCGCGGCGGCCAGCCACGCGTTCGCGAAGGCGCTGATCCTGGGCGGTGTCGTGCACCGCTTCCCGTCGCTCCCCTTCGCGATGCTCGAGGGCGGAGTGGGCTGGGCCTGCAACCTCGTGACCGATCTGATCGGCCACTGGGAGAAGCGCAACGGCCGCGCGATGGAAGCCCACACGCGCCCGACCAACCTCGACCGGCAGCTCCTCAAGGACCTGTTCGCCCGCTGGGGCGGCCGCGCGTACGAAGACAAGATGGACGAGCTGATGAATTGCCTCAGCCTGGTCCCGCCGTTCCGGTCGGTCGAAGAGATGACCGAGCGCGAGTACCGCGAGCAGCTCGACGACTTCGCGGCGGCGCACGTCGACTCGGCCGACGCGCTGCGCCGGCAGTTCTCCGATCACTTCTACTTCGGCTGCGAGGCCGACGATCCGACGACCGCGTGGGCCTTCGACAAGCGCGGCCACCACCGCCTGCACCCGATCTTCAGCTCCGACGTCGGCCACTTCGACGTCACCGACATGACCGAGGTGCTCGAGGAAGCCCACGAGCTGGTGGAGCACGGGCTGATCACCCCCGACGATTTCCGCGAGTTCGTGTTCGGCAACGCCGCGCGCCTGCACACGAGCCTCAACCCGGACTTCTTCAAGGGCACGGTGGTGGAGGACGCGGTGGCGAAGGAGCTCGCGCGCTGATCGACACGGTGCGACGGTTCATCGACGAGGCCGAGCACATCGTCGTGCTCACCGGCGCCGGTATCTCGACCGACTCCGGCATCCCGGACTTCCGGGGGCCTCAGGGGGTGTGGACGAAGAATCCGGAGGCCGAGAAGATGTCGACGCTGCAGAACTATGTCGCCGACCCCGAGGTGCGCAAGCGGGCGTGGCGCAGCCGGCTCGAGTCGCCGGCGTGGCAGGCGAAGCCGAACGACGGCCACCGGGCGCTGGTCACGCTGGAGCGCCGGGGCAAGCTCGACATGCTGATTACCCAGAACATCGACGGGCTCCACCTGAAGGCGGGCTCCTCGCCCGAGCGCGTGATCGAGATCCACGGCACCATGCACGAAGTCGTCTGCCTGGCGTGTGGGCAGCGGGCGCCCATGGAGCGGGCGCTGGCGCGGGTGCGCGCCGGCGAGGACGACCCGCCGTGCCGGACCTGCCGCGGCATCCTCAAGTCGGCGACGATCTCCTTCGGGCAAGGGCTGGTCGAGGACGACCTGCGCCGCGCCCAGCGGGCCGCCGCCGCGTGCGACTTCATGTTCGCGGTCGGCACGAAGCTGTCGGTCTACCCGATCGCCGGCGTCGTCCCGGTCGCCAAGCGGGCGGGCGCCCGCGTCGTGATCCTGAACGCGGAGCCGACGGAGATGGACGAGCTGGCCGACGTCGTGCTGCGCGGCTCGATCTCCGAGCTGCTGCCCCGCCTCGTGGAGAGCGCCTGATGCCGGTGACCCGCTTCGAGCTGCGGCTGCGCCGACCGCTGGCGGGGGGCGCGTCGTGCGGCGACGCCGGCGCCTACGAGGAGCTGAAAGGGACGCTGCACTTCTCGGTCGACCCCAAGCACGAGGCGAACGAGCGGATCACGGACCTGGCCATGGCGCCGCGCAGCCACGCCGGCCGCGTCGAGTTCGCGGCAGACGTCTCGATCCTGGTGCCGGTGGACCGCGCGCGGTGCAGCGGGCGCGTGATGCTCGACGTCGTCAACCGCGGCAACACCGTCGCCGTGCCCAACTTCAATCGCGCCACGCGCCCCGTGTTCCGTCCGGGCGCTGACGCGGATCCGCCGGTCGACGTCGGTGACGGGTTCCTGCTGCGACGCGGTTTCGTGGTGATCTCGTGCGGCTGGCAGTGTGATCTTCCCGCGGTGCCCGGGTTGCTGGGGCTTCGCGCGCCCGAGGCCATCGATCTCCAGGGCGGCCGCCTCACCGGACGCGTCTACACGCAGCTCCAGAGCCCCGAGGACATCTCGTGCATGATGCTGTCCGATCGCGGCCACCGCGCCTATCCGGCGGCGGATCTCGACGATCGCGACGCGATCCTCACGATGCGCGATCAGCCCGACGGCCCGGCGATCACGATCCCGCGCGGCCGCTGGCGCTTCGCGCGGGTCGCGAGCGGAGAGCTCGTGGCCGATCCGCACTACGTCTGGTACGACGGCGGCTTCGAGAAGGGGCGGCTCTACCAGATCGTGTACACGGCGATCGGTGCGCCGATCCTCGGACTCGGCATCGCCGCGCTGCGCGACGCGGCCGCCTGGCTCAAGCACGGTACCTCGGGCGAGGGCAATCCCGCGCCCGGCCGGCTGCGCCACGTGTACGCGTACGGGCGCTCACAGACCGGCCGGCTCTTGAGGACGTTGATCTACCACGACCTGAACCGGGACGAGCACGGCCGCGAGGCGCTCGACGGCGCCATCGCCAACGTCGCCGGCGGGCTCCGCGGCGAGTTCAACCAGCGGTTCGGCCAGAACTCCAAGGACCGGCCGCACATGATGGATTGCGTCGTCCCGTCGACCCCCGAGGAGCTCCAGCGCCGGCTCGCCGCGCGCCGGAGCCCGCTGCGCGTCTTCTACACGAACAGCTCGGCGGAATACCATCGCGGCGACGCCTCGCTGGTGCACACCGATCCCGAGGGCATGCGCGACGTCTCGTCCGGGCCGTCGGCGCGCGTCTACCACTTCGCGGGCACCGAGCACGGGCTCGGCGTGTGGCCGCCGACGGATCGGCGCGTGGCCGCGGCCGATCCTTCTGAGCCGCTCGAGCACTCGCAGAATCTCCGGAACACGATCGACTACGCGCCGCTGCTGCGCGCGTGCCTGGTGAACCTCGATCGCTGGGTCACCGAGGGCGTGGAGCCGCCGCCCAGCCGCCATCCGCGGCTCGCCGACGGCACCGCGGTCCCGTTCGAGGCGCTGGCCCGTGTGTTCGATCGCATCCCCGGTGCCGCGTATCCGCGCCACCACGCGCGGCCGTGCCGGCTCGACTTTTCGTCGCTGCCGCCGCGTCCGGGGGCTCCGTGCGGCTCGCTCGTGTCGGACGTGGACGCCGACGGCAACGAGGTCGCGGGCATCGTGCTGCCCGAGGTGGCGGTGCCGCTCGGCTCCCACACGGGCTGGACGCTGCGGCATCCGGACATCGGTGGTGAGGGCCAGCGGCTGGTGTTCGCGGGCGCGACGATTCCGTTCGCGCGCACCCGGCGCGAGCGCGAGACCGCCGGCGACCCGCGGCCGTCGATCGAGGAGCGCTACCCGTCGCGCGACGAGTATCTCGCCCGGGTGCGGCGCGCCGGCGCCGCGCTCGCGCGCGAGCGCTACATGCTCGAAGAAGACGTCGAGCTCGAAGTCACGCTCGCGGCGCGAGCGTGGGACCACTGGACCGGCGCGGGCTAGGCAGCGGCCGGCTTCACCTCGCGCGCGAGACGCTCGATCGCGCGCTCCATCGCCGCCACGCTGGCGCGCGGCAGATCGAAGGTCATCCACTCAGCGCCGAGCGCCGCCACGCGACGGATGTCCGTCGCGACTTCGGCGACGGAGCCCTGGAAGGCCACCCGGCCGCTGCCCTTGGCCGCGTCCGTCAGATCGAGCAGGTTGCGCGGCGCCAGGCCGAGCGCATCGCGGCGGCCGCGGGAGGCGGCCAGCCCGCGGAGCGTGGAGTAACCCTTCTCGATGTCGTCGAGGCTGAGCGCCAGGGGATGCCACGCGTCGCCGAGGGTGGCGCAGCGGCGCACTGCCGGGCCGGAGATGGATCCGGGCGAGCCGCCGACCCAGATCGGCGGATGCGGCCGCTGCGCCGGGCGCGGCGCGAACGTCGCGCCGCTGAAGCTGACGTGGGAGCCCTTGTACTCCGGCACGTCGGCGGCCCAGGCCGCCTTGATCGCGCGCAGGTAGTCGTCGCTCAGCTGGCCGCGCTCGCGGAACGGCAGCCCAAGATCGACGAACTCCGCCTCGTCCCAGCCGACACCTACGCCGAAGATGAACCGCCCGCCCGACGCCTGGTCGACGGTGGCCGCCGCCTTGGCCGCCACGAGGGCATTCCGGTACGGGAGGACGATGACGCTCGCGCCGAGCCGGATCCGCCGCGTGCGGCCGGCGAGGTAGGCGAGAAGAGAAAACGGATCGGGCCAATGGCCCCCGTAGTGTTGGGTCGTCGCCGGCTTGGCGAGAATGTGATCGGGGACGAAGACGCCGTCGATGCCCAGCTCTTCAGCGCGCGCCGTGAGCGCCTCCGCCTCGGCGATCGTGAGCTGCCAGATCGGGAGCACGACACCGTAGTTCATGGAACCCTCCTCCCGTTGCGTGTGGCTCGTAGTTTCCTTGAAATCACCGCACAGGCGGTCACCGCGGACAGCACGAGCGCGCGGGCCACGCGGGTGATCACGTGTGGTCGGCGATGGCCTGAGCGGCCTCCGCCGAGGTGCGCACCGGAATGATCTCGAAGTGGCAGACGTCGCCCCACGCCTTCATCTAGACGTCGAACAGGGCCCGGTCGTCCGTGCGCATGAGCTGAAAGCACCGGAAGTAGTCGAAGTCGACCCAGCTGCTCACGTATTCGAGCCCGGGCGGAGTCTGGCGGCCGCGCTCGCGGGCACGCCGGTAGATCTCGGGCGCCGCGCCGGCGTTGAAGTATTCGATGACCATGTAGAGCATGCGTCATCTCCGCGACGATGCGCTTTCCGTCGACCTCCTCAGCCAGGCGCGGGGCTCTCGGGTCAGGGCCACCTGGCGAGGCTGCACGACGCCGTCGGCGTCGTGCTCGGTGAGGAGCCGGACGTCCACGGTCGGCTCAGCGGAGCACGGGCTCCTTGAACAGCTCGACGGTGCCCCGGGCGTTGTCCGTCAGCGCGAACACTTCGTAGAACTCGATGCTCGGCGGCATGCCGTAGCGCTCGACGATCCCGGCGAGCCAGGGGCCGCGGTAGAACGCCTTCGCGTCCTCGATGGACTCCCACTGGTAGACGCCGCCGGCCCAGCCGCTCTCGCTCCAGATGAAGTGCTTGCTGATCAGGCCGGGGACCTGCCGGAAGCCGGGCGCGATCTTGTGGAAGTGCTCCCGGCACGCGGCGTAGTCGATGTGGGGCGGTAGCTTGTAGCGCACGGTCGCGGTGATCATACGGCCTCCTCGGTGATCCATCCTGGAACGGGCGTCGCCTCTCAGCGCTCGAACGTTATCCGATCGGATGGGCCGTGGCAAGGCGCGGCCAACCGTGTCCGACACGATGGTGTAGAGTCGCGGCGTGAGCACATACCTGCCCGGCACGGACATGCCGCGCTTCATCCGGGAGCTGATGGAGTTCGTCACGCTGAGCGACGACGACGTCGCGGTGATTCGCCGCACGGCGCCGGCCGTCCTCGCCCACGGCGACGCGTTCACCCGCGCGCTCTACGAACACTTCCTCAAGTTCGAGGCGACGGCGCGGTTCTTTCTGGGCGACGACGGACAGCCGGATGCGGCGAAGCTCGAACGGCGGCGACACAGCCTCGCGCGCTGGCTGCGCGAGACCGCGGAGGTCGCGACGACTCAGGAGTTCTCCTACTACTTGCTGGCGGTCGGGCTCTCCCACAGCCATCGCGCCGACGGGCGCGGCGGGGCGGTGCCGCCGCACTTCATGGTCGGCGCGATGAGCCTCGCCCAGACGGCGCTGGCGCGACTCTTCGGTGAGGTCCTGGGCGATGCGGGGGCGGCGCTCGCGGCGAGCCAGGCCTGGAACAAGCTCTTGCTGGTGCATCTGAGCGTGCTGCTGCTGGGCTACATTCCTCCCGCGCGCGCGTAGAATACGGCGCGCCGCGCGTTGGGAGGGGACGCGCGGCGCGCCGGGGCCCAGGACGACTTCTTACCGTCCCAGACCCGAGACGAGGCCGCCCGTGCTCGGGACGGTCGGCGCCGCTGGGCTCGTCACGTTGGTGAGCGTCCTGGTCACCGTGTTCACGACCGGGCTGATCACCGGTGCGGCGACCGGCAGGGACGTGGAGGTGACGGTCGGCACAGCGGTGGTGACGGTGTTGGTCAGAGTCGTCGTCACGGTGGATACGGTGTTGGTGACGGGCGTGGCGACGGTGCCAACGACGGTGGTCGTCGTGCTGGTCCCGCCACTCGTCGTGCTGGTCCCGCCACTCGTCGTGCTCGCGGTCGTCGTGTTGCTCGTGGAGTTGCTGGTGCTGCCCGACGTCCCGCCGACGGCCTGGATCGCGTCGTTGATCGCCGCCGCCTTCACCTGCGCGGTCAGCGCTTCCGTGCTGGCGGTCGGGCCGGTCTGCGGCACGAAGCTGAACTGCGCGGCGAGGCTCTCGGCATCCCGCCGCGTGATCTTCTCGGCCGCCGCGAGGGGCTTGGCATTCGTCACGATCACCCGCTCGAGCATCTGGACGTCGACCGCGGAGCCCGTGTGCCGTCCCGCGCCGTCGAGCTTGGTCACGTCGACGTGACCCTTGAGGATCGTGATCGTGGAACGGTAGCCGCCGACGACCGGCTCGACTTCCGCGATGACGACGGTCCCGCGGACGGCGACGACCGCGTTCGGCGTCCGGATCTCGATGATCTCACCCGGCTTCATCTTGTCCTTGACGACGGCGATCGCCGCCCGGCCGGCGGCGAGGCGCACCGTCGCCGTGCCGGGGATCTCGGTGATCGTGAGCACGGAGCGTTCGCGGGCCGTGATCGTGGCCTTGCCGCCGAGCAGGACGCGCACCGCCGAGCTCTCGCCGGTGGTGATCCGGTCCTGGAGCAGGACGTCGTCCTTGAAATGCAGCGGAGCCGGCTGCGGGAGCGCGGCGCGCGCGACCGTCGCCGTTCCGACGAGCTTCGTCACCACACCGGCGCGCGTCTCTTCTCCGCCAGCCATCGTCGGCAGCGCCAGCACCTGGAGCGCGAGCATGACGATGCCGAGGACGCTGAATCGGCGACCCAACCACGTGAGCGTATCCATACCATCGCCTCCAGAAAGACGAATTGTCAGAAGTTCCATCGGGGACTCCTCGCAAGCTTGGTGCCACGACATTGCTCTCGGACACGCGCGATTCTTCGAGATGTTGGGACGCGCATATCCGGATGGTGCGTGACGCGCCGGATGGTTTCGTGACGACTGTCAGCGTTCTGATCGATCGGGCGAGAGTTTCCGGAACTTCCGGAAAGACCTCAGGGCTGGAGTCGAGTCGAGCTCCAGGCGCCGCCGGTGTACCCGTCGCCGGCGGGCGCCAGCGTGCGCGTCCACAGCGCCCGGTCGTGGGCGCGCGTCGGCTGGCCCACCCAGAGCTCGACGCGCTCGGCCCACACGCGGTAGCCGCCCCACCGCTTGGGACGCGGCACGTCGGCCGCGAAGAAGCCGGACGCCGCCTCGATCTTCGCGAGATACGCGGCGCGTGACGCGATCGGCTGGCTCTGGTCGCTCGCCGTCGCCGCCAGGCGCGCGTCGCGTGGCCGCGAATTCCAGTACGCGTCAGAGTCCGCGTCGGGCGCCAGCGTCACCAGGCCCTCGATCCGGGCCTGCCGCTCGAAGGCGTCCCAGTGGAAGACGAGCGCGGCGCGCGGGTTGACCTCGAGTGCCCGCCCCTTGGCGCTCTCGCGGTCGGTGTAGAAGACGAGCCAGCCGGCCTGCGTGTCGATGCCGCGGCACAGCACCAGGCGGGCGGAGGGGCGACCATCGGGCTCGACGGTCGCGAGCGTCATCGCGTGCGCGTTCCTGATCTCGGCGAAGGCTTCCTTCTGCCAGCTCGCCAGGAGCGGCAGCGGATCCTCCGGAAGGGGTTCGGGCAGCGCCGGCTTAGTAACCCTCTTCCTCCAGGAGTGGGAACGCGCTGGTCACGTGCGCCGGGCGCACCGGCGACGCCGCGTGGAGGTACGCCTTGTCGACCGCGGCGATCCGGTTGACGCCGAGGAGGCCGAGGCAAAGGCGGATCTCCTCCTCGAGGAGCTCGAACACGCGCACGAGGCCGGCCTGGCCGGCAGCGGCGAGGCCGCAGCACGAGAGGCGTCCGATGCCGACGACCTGCGCGCCGAGCGCGATGCCCTTCACGACGTCGGTCCCGCGCATGAACGCGCCGTCGACCATGACCGTCGCGCGGCCGCGCACGGCCGCGACGACCTCGGGCAGGATGTCCATGGTGCCGCGCCCGTGGTCGAGCTGCCGGCCCCCGTGGTTGGAGACGTAGACGCCGTCGACGCCGTGATCGCACGCGAGCGCCGCGTCCTCGGCGGTGGCGATGCCCTTGAGGATCAGCGGGATGTCGTGGAGATCCTTGAAACGCTTCACGTGATCCCAGTTGAGCGCGGCCTGAAACTCGTGGCCGGTGGCCCGCGTGCGCCAGGGCTTGACGAAGCGCCGGGCCAGATCCCGCTCGCGGCGGCTGTAGACGGCGGTGTCCACGGTGAGGCAGAACGCGGCGTAGCCGTGGTCCTTCGCGCGCTTGACGTGGTCGTCCACCCACGCGTCGTCGCCGCGCACGTAGAGCTGGAAGATGCGGAAGTTGTCGGCCGCCCCCGCGACCGCCTCGAGGCCCGGGTTACAGACCGAGCTCAGCATCTGCGGCACGTTGAACTCCGCGGACGCCTTCGCGGCGGTGGCGCCGCCGCCCGGCTCGAAGCTCTCGACGGAGCCGACGGGCGCGATCATGACCGGAATGCGCACCGGCCGCCCGAACAGCGTCGAGGAGGTGTCGATCTTCGAGACGTCGCGCAGGACGCGCGGCCGGAACGCGAGCGAATCGAGCGCCAGGCGATTGCGGCGCAGCGTCGTCTCGGTCTCGGTGCCGCCCGCGAGGTAGTCCCAGGGGCCGGGCGCCAGGTTCATGCGGGCCGCCCGGACGATCTCGTGGAGGGTCTGGAACCGGCTCTCTAGATTTGAAGGTGACATGGACGAGAACGATAGACGAGGACGCGCGTCATGTCCAGGGTACCGGCGCGCCCCAGCGGTTGAGGTACGTGGTCTCCGAGGTCGGTCGCCGCCGGCTCGATCCGTAAGCCGTACGCGGGTAGCCGAGCGGGATGCAGAAGTGGAAGGCCACGTCCTTGGGAATCGCGAACATCGCGCGGAAGCGATCCATCACGGTCGGGTGGAGCGTGGTGGGCACCGAGCCGATGCCCAGCGAGTGCGCCGCCAGCATCAAATTCTGCGTCGCCGGGATCACCGAGTTGGCGGTGCCCGGCGGCACCGCGCACGCGAACACGACGCACGGCACGTCCTTCATCTCGTCGGCGAGCTCGCTGGCGAGCTTGTAGTTCTTCTCCTCCGGCGGAATGTCCGCGCGCTTGGTCCAGCCCCTCTCTTCCTTGCGCTTGGCCCACCACGCCTCGTGATAGATCGTACCGAACTCGCGGATGACGTTGCGGTCGGTCAGCACCAGGAACCGTCCGATCTGGCGGTTGCCGCCGTTCGGCGCCTTGACCGCGGCGTCGATGATCAGGTGGATGTCCTCGATCGGGATCGGATCGGGCTTGAACCGCCGGACCGAGCGCTGGGTGAACATCGCGTCGCCGATCGGCATCTTCAGTCGGTCGAACGCCATCCGCTCGCTCCTTCCAGCGTGTGAAAAAATCAGACCTTCGGGTGGCGCGTGTGCCAGTCGGTGGCCTGCTCGTAGGTGTGACCCACGCGAAGCACCGTCGCCTCGTCGAACGGCCGGCCGGTGATCTGGATTGACAGCGGCAGCCCCGACGAGCTGAAGCCGCACGGCACCGCCAGGGCGGGCAGCCCCGTCAGATTGAACGGCGACGTGTTGCCGCGCGGGAAGCCGTACTCGGGATCGTAGACGGCGGTGAACGTCGGCGCGGGCTTCGGGCTCGTCGGCGTCGCCAGCACGTCGACGGTGTGGAGCACATCGGCCATCTCGCCGCGCAGCCGGGCCCGCAGGCGCTGCGCCTGCACGTACTCGGAGGCGGTGATGAGCCCCCCCGCCAGCAGCCGCTCACGCAGGATCTCGCCGAAGCGCTCGGGATGCATTCTTAGATCGTGCTCGTGATAGGCGAACGCCTCGGACAGCATGATGACCATGTTGGCGCCCGCCGCCTGGATGCTGGGGATCTGCACGTCCTGTACGCTGGCGCCGAGCTGGCGCAGCATCGCCAGCGCCTGCTCGAACGCCTTCTCGACCTCGACGTCGATACCCTCGAAGAAGAACTCGCGCGGAACGCCGACGCGCAGCCCGCGCACGCCGCGGCCGAGCGGCGTCACGTAGTCGCCCACCGGCTCGCGGCTCGACGCCGGATCGGTCGGGTCCCAACCCGCGAGCGCCTCGAGCAGGTACGCGCAGTCCTCGACGGTACGCGCCATCGGGCCGGTGTGGTCGAGGCTCCACGAGAGCGTCAGGACGCCGGCGCGGCTGCAGCGGCCGTACGTCGGCTTCAGCCCCGCAATGCCGCAGAACGACGCGGGGCCGCGGATCGAGCCACCGGTGTCCGAGCCGAGCGCGCCGAACGCGAGCCCCGCGGCGAGCGCCGCCCCGGAGCCGCTCGAGGATCCGCCGGGCATCCGGTCGAGGTCCCACGGATTCTTGGCCGCCGGGAACCGGTGGCCCGGGAACTGGATCCCGAACGCGAACTCGTGGGTGATCAGCTTGCCGAGCATCACTGCACCGGCGCGCTGCAGGCGCATCACGCACGTGGCGTCCGCGTCCGGCACCCAGTCGGCGAGCAGTGCCGAGCCGCCGGTGGTGAGGATCCCACGCGTCGCGTAGATGTCCTTGTAGGCCACGGGAATTCCCAGCAGCGGGCTGGCGTGCCCGCCCCGCGCGAGCGCGGCCTCGGCGGCCTTCGCGTCGGCCAACGCGCGATCGGCGGTGACGGTGACGAACGCGTGCAGCTGCGGATCGAGGCGCTCGATGCGCTCGAGCGTCGCGCGCGTCAGCTCGACGGGCGAGAGGTCCCCCCGGCGCAGCCGCGAGCTGAGCTCTCGGATCGTCGCGTAACTGAGATCCTCAGCGGCCATGGTCGTCTCGCCCGCGCTCGGCGTCGAAGGTGACGGCGGGCTCGAGCGTCCTCACCGCGCGCGAATCCAACGCGTGAATCGGCTGGAGCGCGTCGGTCAACAGCCGGCGCACGAGCTCGAGCCGGTGCTCGGGGATCTCGATGCGCGCGGCCCGCATCCGGTCGCGTAGCTCTTCCAGGGTCATGGCACTCCTCCCGTGTGGCAGAATACCGCGAGCCGCAACGCAGCGGGAGGCTGATCGATGACGCGCGTACCCCTGGTCCTGAGCTGGGTAGTCCTGCTCTTCACGGCGTCGCTGGGGGCGCCGGCGGCGACGCTCGCGCAGGGGACGATCAACGTCTACTGCAGCGTGCAGGCCGAGTGGTGCCAGGGTGTCGCCAACGAGTTCCAGCGACAGACCGGCATTCGGGCCGCCCTCACCCTGAAGGGCTCCGGCGAGACGTTCGCGCAGGTCAGCGCGGAGGCGGCGAACCCCAAGGGCGACGTCTGGTTCGGCGGCACCGGCGATCCGCGGTCGTCGCGCAGGAAGGGCCGCCGCGCGATCTCTACGAGGCGCCGGCCGACGTCTTCGTGGCGGGCTTCATGGGCGAGGCCAACCGCGTCAAGGGCGTCTTGCGCCGTCTCGACGAGCGAAGGGGACGCATCACCATCGGCGGGCTCGCCTGTACGCTGCCGCATCGTGGCCTGGCCGACGGCGTGGTCGACGTCGCGATCCGCCCCGAGGCGATCCTGATCGCCCGCGACGACGCCGTCGACGGAACGCTGCGCGGCACCGTGAGCCCCGCGGCGTACCTCTGCTCGCGGATGGAGTACTCGATCGCCTCCGAGATCGGGGAGCTGTTCGTCACGAGCGCCGCGGTGGAGGCGCCGCTGTCGCCAGGCGCGACCGTGGCGCTGACGCTGGCCGGCCACGGCATCACGCTGATCCGGCCATGATCGACGCGCACGTGGTCCGGGCCCTCGATACCCTCGGCGTGCCGTACGAGCTGATGGAGATCGATCCGGCGTTCGCCGACACCGCCGCGTGCTGTGAGAAATACGGGCTGCCGCTGGAGAGCGCGGGGAACACGATCGTCGTCGCCTCCAAGAAGGAGCCGCGGCAGTTCAGCGCGTGCGTCGTGAAGGCCACGACGCGCCTCGATGTGAATCGCGCCGTCCGGGGGCTGATGGGCGTCTCCAAGGTCTCGTTCGCCTCGGCCGAAGAGACGAAAGCGCTCACCGGCATGATGCTCGGCGGCGTCACCGTGTTCGCGCTGCCGCCGGACTTGCCGATCTACGTGGACGACCGGTTGATGGAGCTGCCGTGGGTGATCCTGGGCAGCGGCAGCCGCTCGTCGAAGATCAAGATCGCGCCCGACGTCTTTCGGCGACTCCCGAACGCGACGATCGTGCCGGGGCTCGCCGTCGACGCCGCGCGCTAGCGTTCCGCGTATAGCCGCGAGCGGATGGAGGACAACCCGATGGACCGCACGAAGAGCGTGGTCACGCCCCAGCGCTTCGCCACGGGCATGACGTTCGACCAGTACGTCGCGTACGTGGCCACCCCCGAGAACCTCAAGCGTGAAGGCTCCGGCGGCGCGGCGCGCCGCGACTGGAGCGCGCACCTGCGCGCCAGCTACGAGGCGCTGCGGCTCGACGACGCGCAGACGGCGGCGATCGAGTGGCTGGCCGGCCGCCCCAACGGTCCCGCGAAAGTGCTGGTGATCGCGGAGGAGTGGTCGTCCGACTGCCGCCGCGACGTGCCGATGCTGGCGCGGCTCGCGGCCACCGGCGGGCTCGAGCTCCGGATCTTCCGGCGCGATGGGCAGAAGTTCAGCGCCAGCCACCACCCGACCCTCGCCGAGGCGCCGGACAGCAACGCCGACATCATGGCGGAGTTCCTGAACTCGAAGAACGGCCAGACGTGGCAGTCGATCCCCATCGCCGTTTTCTACACGATGAACCTCGAGTACCTCTACCACTACACCGAGTACCCGGCGATCTATCACAAGGACCGCGTGGTCGGTCAGATCCGCGCGGCCCGCGCGGGCGAGAGCAAGGACGACGCCCGCGCGCGGGGCGACCGCGAGTTCATGGAGCTGCAGCAGTCGCCGTTCTTCCGCGTGTGGTCGGCCGCCGGCGCCGACGAGATCCTGAGCGCGCTACACGAGCGGCTGCTCGTCGGCTCGCTCGGCTGAGCGTCACTCGGTAGGATCCGGGCGCCGTCACTCCGCGGGACCGGGCGCCGTCACTCGGTCAGGATCCAGGCGTTGTGGCGGAAGGGGTCGTAGCGCTCTCGCCGCGCGCAGAACCCGCTCGTGGCGATCACGCGCCGCAGCTGGCCGTCGGTCGCCCGCCGCGCCGAGAGGTGGAGGTCGAGATCCTGGAAGGCGATCCGCCCGAGGTCCCGCTGGCGGCACAAGTTGCGGGCGCGGTTGAAGTAGACGATCGGATCGCACGCGATCCGCGTGTCGAGTCGAAGCTTCAAGTCGCGTCGGGTCGTCGTGCCGTCGGCGTTGTGCAGCTCGGCCCAACCCTCGCAGATCGGACGCGCGTCGAACATGTGGAGGGCGTAGAGCCGGCCCTCGCCCGTGAGCGCCGGATCGCCCGGAAACGCGTACGGCGCCAGCTGCAAGAGCGAGAATCCCAACGCGGTCGCGTAGACCGAGCGACGGGCGCGGCCCGTCCACAGCGCGGTGAGCAGGCCGACCGGCGGATCCCGCGGCTCGACGGCGCGGCTCAGCGGGAAGATCGCCAGGATCGCGAACATGAGCAGCGGGTAGAAGAAGCCGACGACCTGCCACGACAGCGCGTGAAACAGGAAGAACTGAGCGAAGGCGGCCCAGAAGATCCACGCGCACTTCGCCAGAAGACCCCACGTCACCACCAGCTCGAGGACGACCACATAGGCGCACGCGATGACGACGCCGACGCCGGCAAACGGCCACATCGGACGGTAGAGCCCGGCGCCCGAGATCCACTCCCAGTTGAGCTTGAGCGAGCCGGCCCAGAAGTAGAACAGCGAGATCAGGACGCGGAGCGCCGGGCGCTTGCCCGGGATCAGCAGGTACACGAAGGTCGCGGCGAACGCCATGTAGTGCTGGTTCATACGCAGGCGATAGTCCAGCAGCATGACCGCCAGCTTGAGGACGTTCACCGCGATCAAGCTCGCGTAGGCCCAGGGCACGAGCGGCTTCCACGCGAACAGCACGCCCACGCCCACCGCCGCGGCGAAGTACGCGCGGAGCAGCCGCGTCACGCCGGCCGCGGACAGCACGCGCAGCGCGTGACAGTCGGGCGCGAGCGGCCAGCAGATCGGCTCGGCCTCGGCGTGCAGGAAGCCGACGACGCGCTGATCGATCCAGTAGAGGTAGGTGACGACGTGCAGGAAGGCCAGCGCCGCGCCGTACCAGCGAAGCGCGTCGTCGCGCTCGATCTCGCCGATCTGCGCGCGGAAGTATCGGGCGATCGCCGCGAGCATGGCGGGAGCCTAGCCTATACGGCCGACGACGACAATTCGGGATGCGCGACATCCTGACGGCGGCGGAGGCGAATCGAGAGCACGAGGTCGCGCGCCTCGGCGATCCGGATGCCGAGATTACGGCGCCGGTGGAAGGTCTCCGTTCATGATCCAACGGCATTACCGGAAGACCACGGGTCACGTCGGTGGCCGCGGTCGAATAGGGAAGCACTGCCCGCATGCGATAATCCGGGCGACGCGAGAGTGGCGAAACTGGCAGACGCGCTGGACTTAGGATCCAGTGGGCGAAAGCCCTTGGGGGTTCGACTCCCCCCTCTCGCACCAAGTACCTCCGCATCGTTGGCGCGCGCGCCATTCATCGACCATTCGCGAACGCTGTTCGATCTTGGCTGGTTCTTGGCCTCGTCGAGCCGCCTTGCGGCGCCGTCTAGAACACTCGGGAGGGAAGCACCCCTAGCGTTCGCTCCGCCACTTCCGGATCGCGACCGTGGTTCCCTTGCCGATCCGTGACGCGATCCAGAGCTCATCCATGAGCCGTCGGACGCCGGGCAGCCCGAGGCCGAGGCCGCCGGACGTCGAGAAGCGTTCCTGCAGCGCCTGCCCGACGTCGGCGATGCCCGGCCCTTCGTCGATCACCATCACTTCGATCCCGTGCGCGCGTCGGGTCTCGATTGCTCGGAGAATGACCTCCCCGTGCGTCGCGTAGGCGATGAGGTTCCGCACGAGCTCGGATACCGCCGCCGCGACGCTCGCCGCCTCGGTGAGAGACATGCCGACACTGGCCGCGAGCGCGCGGCTCCGATCACGAGCCTCGAGGGCCTCCGCCTCGTTGCTGACCGGCAGCAGTGCCTCGCTGCGCACGCGCGCGGGCTCCATCCCGGGGATGAGCGACCATCGGGTCGAATCGGACGTGGCGCCCATGTCGCGGCGTACCAGCACCCAGCCGGACGTCATAAGGTCGGTGGTGATATCGCGCCGGCGTCGATCCTGGCGTCGGCGCTCGGTTGTCACCCGGGCGTGTGCTCGGCGCCGCTCGCCGTCTCGCCGGTCGAGGACCACTTCCATGGACGCGTCGACGAAATTGCGCCTGAGCGATGTGTAGGTAGGCAGCTCCTCGCGGGCGACCACGGCGAGGTGGGCGCACGGGTGATCCGCCGGATGCTCGCTTTCGTCCATACTTCTCCATAGCATACTTCTCCATAGGCAGAAGAGCCGCCCCGATGCAATTCGGGGAGTCCCCGGAGCGCTGCTGGCCAGGGGGGCGGCCATGGCGTCCTGACCGGGGCGTGATAGACTCCGAACGTCTTGAATACTCTCCCCTCTCGCGCCACACCGGAGTGTCGATGAAGGTCGCGGTCGAGCCGATCGAGGGCTGCAAGCGGCGTCTCGCCATCGAGGCGCCGGTGGACGTCGTCCAGAAAGAGTGGGAGCGGGCGTACGGCCGCGTGCAGAAGCTGGCGCGCCTGCCCGGATTCCGAAAGGGCCACGTGCCGCGCTCGCTCGTCAAGGTGCACTTCTCTGACGACGTGCGCCGCGAAGTGGCCGAGCACCTGATCCCCGACGTCTATCGCCAGGCGCTCTCCGAGGCGAAGCTCGATCCGGTCAACGAGCCCGACCTCCAGGAGGTCAAGCTGGAAGAGGGCGCGCCGCTGAGCTTCATCGCCGTCGTCGAGGTCAAGCCCGCGATTACGCTGGGCGAGTACAAAGGCATCGAGGTCGAGCACGCGCCGAAGCCGGTGACCGCCGAGGACGTCGACGCGGCGCTCCGGAACATGCGGGAGCAGCAGGCGCAGTTCCACGCCGTCGAGCGGCCTGCCGCCACCGATGACCTGGTCGTCGTCGACTACACGCTGACCATCGACGGGCACGAGCCGACGAGCCAGACCGGCTACGAGTTCCTGGTGGGGGCCAAGACGGTGCTGCCGGAGATCGACGACGGGGTGGTCGGCCTGCGCGCGGGCGAAGAGCGACAGGTGGCGGTCCGCTTCGTCGACGACCACCGCCGCGAGGACTTGCGCGGGCGCAGCGGCCAGGCCACCGTGAAGCTGATCGAGGTGAAGGAAAAGACGCTGCCACCGCTCGACGACGACTTCGCGAAGTCACTGGGCGAGTTCGAGACGCTGGCGGCCCTGCGCGCCGAGGTGCTGAAGCAGCTCGAGGCGCGGCGCGAGCACGACGAGCGCCGGGCGCTCCAGGAGAAGATCGTCGACGTGCTGGTCGCCCAGCACGAGTTCACCGTGCCCGATGCGCTGGTCATGCGCCAGGTCGCCCACCGGATCGAGCACGCGCGCGAGTCCATGCGGCGGCAGGGGATCGATCCGGAGCAGCTGCCGTGGGACTACCAGAAGCTGATCGCCGAGCTGCGGCCCGGCGCCGAGACGGTCGTGCGCCGCGCCCTGCTGATCGAGGCGATCGCCGACCGCGAGGCGATCGCGCCCTCGGAGACCGAGGTGGACGCCGAGGTCGAGCGGCTGGCGCAGGCCAGTCAGCGTCCGACGCCGGCGGTCAGGCGTATGATGGAGAAAAGCGGCGACCTCGACGGGCTTCGCCAGGGGTTGCGCGACCGGATGACGCTCGAGCTACTCGTCACGAACGCGAAGGTGAAAGCCGAATGAAGACTCGAGGTGAGCGCGTGAGCAGGAGGAGATCGCCGATGGCGCTGGTACCGATGGTCGTCGAGCAGACGCCGCGCGGTGAGCGGGCGTTCGACATCTACTCGCGGCTCTTGAAGGAGCGGATCATCTTCCTGCCGACCTTCATCGAGGATGAGCTGGCGAATCTCGTGATCGCCCAGATGCTCTACCTCGAGGCGGACGACCCCGACAAGGACATCTACCTCTACATCAACTCGCCGGGCGGCTCGGTGACCGCCGGCATGGCGATCTACGATACGATGCAGTACGTGAAGCCGGCGATCTCGACGATCTGCATGGGCCAGGCGGCCTCGATGGGCGCGCTGCTGCTCTGCGCCGGCGCCCGGGGCAAGCGTTTCGCGCTGCCGCACGCGCGGATCATGATCCACCAGCCGCTCGGCGGCGTGCAGGGCCAGGCGACCGATATCGACATCCAGGCGCGGGAGATCCTCCGGATGCGCGAAGAGCTGAACCGCATCCTCGTTCACCACACCGGTCAGGCCATGGAAAAGATCGAGCGCGACACCGACCGCGACTTTTTCATGACCTCGGAGCAGGCCCGGGAATATAGAATCGTCGACGAAGTCATCTCGTCCAAGCCGACGACGCGCGCGGTGAGCGAACCGGCCGCACTCGCGACCCATAAGTAGGGAGCCGATGGCCCGTACAAGCGAACGCAACGGCACCCTCCGGTGCTCGTTCTGCGGCAAGAGCCAGAACGACGTCCGCAAGCTGATCGCCGGCCC
>Ga0066656_10000190_pt1 | contig 21493 bp, 22 predicted proteins | sample GraSoiAngelo_105_FD_71411 | JGI IMG/M metagenome (GOLD analysis project Ga0066656, IMG submission 71411) | Grasslands soil microbial communities from the Angelo Coastal Reserve, California, USA - 14_0903_05_40cm | ecosystem: Environmental > Terrestrial > Soil > Grasslands | place: USA... | reverse complement strand
GATGTCGCACAGCTTGTTGACGTTCCGCAGAATCCCGCGGCTCTCCTCGTAGATTGCCCGAACCGCGTCCTCGGTGAAGATGGGCTGGGACGCGCCGGCCTTCTCGAGGCGAAAGTCGATGTACTGACTCGTTTGCTTTTCGTCGGGTGTGTCGAGGCTCAGGCAAAAGGCCATCCGTTGACGAAACGCGTCGAATGCGTCGAGCGCCGAGCGGAGCGGCGGGAGCCCCACGAGGACGAGCGAGAGCAGTTGGCGATCGTTGGCCTGAAGGTTCAGGAGCATCCGCAAATCCTCGAAGACCGCTTCGTCACTGATCAGATGCGCCTCGTCGACGATGAGCACCGTCGCCCTGCCCTCGGCGGCGTTCCCGAGCAGGTGGTCGCTCAGGCAACGGAAGAGGGCGAACCGCTGCGAGCTTGCCGGCGAGAGATCCAGCTGCATCGCGACCTCGTACAAGAACTCGTCCGGCGGCAGGGCTGGATTGATCACGAGGCCCACGTCGTATTTCTCCTCGTCGAGCTCCAGCAGGAAGGCGCGACTCAACGTGCTCTTCCCGCACCCTGACTCCCCGGTGACGACGACACCTCCCTGGCCACTGTCCACCGCGTAGACGAGTCGCTCGAGCGCGTCCTGATGGGCGGGCAGCGGGCAGAACACCGTCGGATCAGGAACGTTGCGGAACGGCGAGCGCGCCAGCTTCCAGTAGCGTTCGTACATGCGCTAGGACGCGCCGTTCTCGCGCCCGGCGACGCGGTTGCGATCGGCCGGCGCGCGCTGAGCGCCGCCGGCCACGAGGTCCAGGATGCTCTTCCTTCTGAAGCGCCACCGGCGCCCGATCTTGTGCCCGGGAATGACCCCTTGCTCGGCCAGTCGATAGACGGTTTTCACGTGGACCTGGAGGAGCGCGGCCACTTGAGAGGGGGTGATTATTTCCTGCAACGACCGTTGACTCCTTCCCGCACTCTCAATCTCCCTCGTGCTCCCGGGTGCGCCTCTAGAGCACGAGCTGTGCCAGGGCGCACCATCGGGCGGAAGTGGCCGGTTCGACGAGTGTTTGCAGCCATGAATCACACCCTCGGCCAGTGAGGAGGGGACAAAGTGCTACCGCTTTGCGGCTGGACTGACAGTTTCTGGTCCATCTGTCCGCGCTCTGGAACCGAGTCGTGGCGAGCGACGGCAGTAAGGACGCCAGCATTTCGTGAGGCTGGCGATAGACTCGGAAAGACATCGTGACGAGCGGAATTCAGATCAGGCTACGAACTACCTCGGCGTGAATCGAGAAGATCGACCGCCTCGGGTGGGCGGCGGGCCGGTCGTTCGTTTCCTACGGGCTCACGATCGGCGTTCGCACGAACGAGCCGCGGATGCTGTCGCACATCGTGAATTGCCTGCCGCCGGGCTACCGGCCCTCGGAGGCGACTCGAGTGGACCGCCTGTACTCGCTCGTCGTCGGGCGACCCGCGTCAGGTCTTGGGCTCCGGCGGTTCACGCTGCTCTATGCCGACGCGATGAGGCTGGCGCGATCGCTCGAGGTTCCCGAAGTTCTGCGAGCGCTCGAGTCCGACATCCAGCTCTACGTCGCTGCCGGCGCCCGACGCCGGCTCTTCGTGCACGCGGGGGTCGTCGGGTGGCGCGGGCGCGCGATCGTGATCCCGGGACGGTCCATGAGCGGCAAGAGCACGCTGGTCGCCGCCTTGATCGAGGCTGGGGCCACCTATTATTCGGACGAGTACGCCGTCTTCGATGACCAGGGCCGCGTCCATCCCTACCCGAGAGCACTCTCGCTCCGCGACGACTCGGTGGCAGGCCGAAGGGAATTGCCGATGCCGGGGCCGGGCCGCGCTCCTGGGCCACTGCCGCTCGGACTGCTCGCGGTGACGCGCTACCGCCCCGGCGCCCGCTGGAGACCTCGGCCACTCTCTCTCGGACGCGCGGAGATCGAGCTCCTCGGTCACACCGTCGCGGCGCGGCAGCAGCCGGCACGGGCGCTGAGCGTGTTGTCCCGAGCCCTGGCCGGAACGATCGCCTTGAAGGGCGCCCGGGGAGAAGCGGCCGACGTGGTCGACGCCGTGATCGGCGCGGTGTCGTGATGACGAGCGGCTTCGGCGAGTCGATGCCTCAGGCGAGAACGACGGATCTCCTCATCGAAGTTCTGCGCGACGAGACCCTGGTCTACGACCTCAGACGGCACCGGGCGCACTGCCTCAACCGGGCCGCCGCGCTCGTGTGGAAGCATTGTGACGGGCGCACGACCGTCGCGGCAACGGCCACGATTCTTGATGAGGCACTGCGGCTGTCAGCGGGCGAAGCGCTAGTCAGAACCGGGCTCGACCAGCTCACGCGGGCGCACCTGCTGAATGGCCCGCCCGACATCCGCGGTGCGCGATCTCGCTACTCGCGGCGGGCGGTCTTGCGGGCGCTCGGCCTGACCGGCGCGGCGGCACTGCTTCCGCCGCTGGTCGAGACGGTCGTCTCGCCGGTCTCCGCCGAGGCCGCTTCGTGCCTGACGGACGCCGAATGCCGAGCGTTGATCCCTCCCTTCTGCTCAGGGCAGCCGATCTGTGGAAGCCCCGGCAGTTGCTGCCAGCCACGGGGGATGCGGTGCAGGACCGGCCAGTGCTGAGGTCAGCCGCCGCGCTCCGGGACATCGAGCGTCGACGCGGCGAGCTGGTGCGGTCCCTCCTCGCCGGGTCGTGGCGCCGATCACCGTCGCCGCCGTCAATCTCGGCTGACGCGCTGGCGCGGGTCGCGTCGCTCCTCGCCCGAACGGGATCGGCGGGACTGGCCTGGTGGAGGCTCCGCGATTCAACGTTGAGCGCGTCGGCGGCGGCGCTCGACCTTCGCCAGGCCTACCGTCTTCAGACGCTCGAGGCTCGACGTCACGAGCGTCGCATCGAGCAAGCCATCCGGATCCTCCGAGAGGCGAGCGTAGAGCCGATCATGGCCAAGGGCTGGGCCGCGGCCCAGCTCTACCCGGAGCCGGGACTGCGCCCCTACGGCGACATCGACCTGTGGGTTCGGGCCTCGGAGCACGGCGCGGCGCAGACGGCGTTGCACTGTCCCGTCGGACAGCGCTGTCGGGTGGATCTGCACGCCGAGTTCCCGCAGCTCGACCGGAGCTGGGATGAGCTCTACGAACGCTCGCGGCTCGCGCGCGTCGGTGCGGTCGACGTGCGCGTGCTCGGGCTCGAGGACCATCTGCGGCTCCTGTGCCTGCACATGCTCAAGCATGGGGCCTGGCGCCCGATCTGGCTCTGCGACATCGGGGCAGCCGCGGAGTCTCTGCCCTCCGATTTCGACTGGGAGGTCTGTCTTCGCGGCCCGGCGCGCCGGGCCGAGTGGGTCAGTTGTGCCATCGGTCTGGCGCGAGAGCTCCTGGGGGCGCGCCCGAGGGGCGAGCGACCGGGGACCCGTCTGCCTCGGTGGCTTCCGGCCGCGGTGCTCCGGCAGTGGTCCGATGAGGAGCACTACATGGTCAGCCCCTCGATGGCGTTCGCGCTTCGACGTCGCGATCGAATCCTCAAGGCGCTCAGGCTCCGCTGGCCCAACGCCATTCAAGCCACGGTCGGGCTGGGCGGTCCCTTCAACGGCGTGCCCAGGCTTCCGTTTCAACTGGGTGAATGCGTGCTGCGAACGATCGCCTTTGCCCGGCGCGCTCCCGAGCTGATGCGGACTGGCTCGCCGAGCGTCTGAATTGTTCGACTCTAGTCAGCCGTGTGGCGGCGTGGGATCGTCGCCCCATGACGCCGTACTCGCGACGCCAGCTCCTCGTGCTGCTGATCCTCCTCGCCGTCGCCGGGCTCGGCCTCGTGGTCGGGCACTGGCGACGCGCCCACCCTGACCTCGCCGACCATCTCGAGCAGCTCGACCGCGCCGAGGCGCCCGCCTCCTCTCCCGAGCTCGGCGGCCGCGGGGCGACGCCGACGCGCTCATCCGAGGAGCCCATGCCGCGACGCTCGCGGCGCCGCGCATCCGCTCGCGACACCGGCCTCGACGAGCGGACGCCCGCACGCCTCGACCCGCCGGCGTCGGCGCTCGACCTGAACCGCTCCACGGCGATCGAGCTCACGCGCCTCCCCGGCATCGGCGCGGTGCTCGCGCGGCGGATCGTGGACGCCCGCGAGGCGGATGGACCGTTTTCGAGCGTCGACGAGCTGCGCCGCGTGCCGGGGGTGAGCGCCCGCAGGCTCGAGCAGGTGCGCGCCCTGGTGACGATCTCCGATTGAGCTTCACGCGGACTCCGCTGGTGCCGCCGGCCGTGGCCTTCGCCGCCGGCATCGCCTCCGCGTCGCTGTGCGGACCCGCCCTCGCCTGGGTCGTGTGGCTCGCGGCGCTCGTGGCGGGCGGGGCGCTGGCGGTGCTGGGCCGGACGGGGTGGGCGGCCGGCGCATTGCTGATCGGCGTCGCGGCCCTCGGCGCGCTTCGCGCCGCCGAGGCTCCGCTGGCGCTCGATCACGTCCGTCGCCTACCGCTGCCGACGATCGCGTACATCGAGGGCCGGCTCGCCGCCGAGCCGAGATACTGGGCGCCGGACCGCGTGCGGCTCTGGGTCGATGCGCTGCGGGCGGACGAGGCGCCCGCCTCGGGGCGCATTCAGGTGACCGCGTACGGCGTGCCGCCCGCGCTCACGGTGGGCCAGCGGATCGCCGCGCCGCTGCGGCTTCATCCGGCCACGGGCTTCCGCAACCCGGGGACGTTCGACTACGGCGAGTACCTGGCACGCGAGGGGATTCACGTGATCGCCACCGTACGAGCCGAGTCGATCACGCCGCTGGACGATCCACCGGTACCGTGGCCGGCGCTGGTGAAGCGCCAGGCGGTCGCGGCCGTCGGACACGCGCTGCCGCCGGCGTCGGCCGCGCTGCTCGGCGGCCTGCTGCTCGGCGAGCGCACCGGCCTGCCACCGGACATCGACGAGGCCTTCCGGCGCGCCGGCGTTTACCACGTGCTGGCCGTCTCGGGCTTCAACGTGGCGCTGCTCGCCGCCGCGGTCTGGGCGCTGTGCAGCCTCGCACGCGTGGGCCGGCGGCTTGCCGCGATCGTCGCGATCGTCGTCGTGATCGGGTTCGCGTTGGTCGTCGGGCCTCAGCCGTCAGTCCTGCGCGCCGCGGTCATGGCCGTACTGGTGCTGGCCTCGGTGCTGCTCGAGCGCGACCCGTCGGTGACGAACAGCCTGGCGCTCGCCGCGCTGGCGATCCTCGCCGTCAGGCCGGGCGACCTTTTCGATCCGGGCTTCCAGCTCTCGTTCGCCGCCACCCTCGGAATCGTCGTGGCGCCGCTGCCCAGAGGCGTCGTGCTCGGCGCGCTCGGCGCGAGCGCCGCCGCGCAGCTCGCGGTCCTGCCAATCACGCTCGCGCACTTCAACCAGCTCTCGACGGTGGGCCTCATCGCCAACCTCGGTGTGGTCCCGCTCGCGGGCGCCGCGACCGTCCTGGGCCTCGTGGCGGTCGCCCTCTCGCTCTTCAGCGAGGCGGTCGCGGCGGTGGCGTTCGACGCGGTGTGGCCCCTGCTGCTGGCGTTGCGCGGGATCGTGGCGCTGGCCGCCGCGATGCCGGGCGCCGTCGTGCATTTGCCGGCTCCCCCGCCGCTCGCGGTGGCCAGCTACGTCGGGGGGTTGGCGCTCCTGGTCTTCCGGAGGCCTCTCGCCGCCGCGATCCTGCTCGCCGTCGCCCTCGGCGCCGGGGCGTGGCCGCTCGTGCGGCCGCCCGACGCTCGCCTGCGCGTGACGGTGCTCGACGTCGGCCAGGGCGACGCCATCGTCGCCGAGATGCCCGACGGCCGCGCGATCCTCGTCGACGCCGGCTCGGGCGGCGCCAGGCGCCTCGATGCGGGCGAGCGGGTCGTCGCGCCGTTTCTGTGGAACCGCGGCTTTCTCCGTCTGGCCGGCGCGATCGTGACCCACGACGACAGCGATCACGCCGGCGGCATGCCGGCGGTGCGGCGGCTGCTTCGCGTCGACGAGCGGTGGACCAGGCTCGACCCGCCGGCGACGCCACGTGCGTTCGGCGGCGTGGTGGTGACGGCGCTCCCGCGGCTGGCAACGGGCGGACGGCGCAACGACGGCGGCCTCGTGTTGCGAGTCGAGGTCGGGCGGGTGTCGTTCCTGCTCGCGTCGGACATCGAGGCGGCCCGCGAGCGCGAGCTGGTGGATGCCGGTCTTCCCCTGGCGACGACGGTACTCAAGGTGGCTCACCACGGCTCGCGCTCGTCGAGCACCGCCGAGTTCGTCCGCGCCGTCCGTCCGGCGGTCGCCGTGATCTCGGTCGGTCCGCGCAACGCCTACGGTCATCCCGATCCCGGTGTGCTCGCGCGGCTCGCCGAGGCCGGCGCACGGATCTACCGGACCGATCGCGATGGCGCGGTGATCCTCGAGACCGACGGTCACACGCTCATCGTCACGCGGTGGGCGAGCCGTCGCGTCGACCGCATCTGCGTCGACCCCGAAGCGATCTGTTAGAATCGGGCGCCATGGCGAGAGTCAACGATCACTACCTCAAGCTCCGCGCCAGCTACCTCTTCAGCGAGACCGGCCGGCGCACGCGCGAGTTCCAGGCGGCGCACCCCGACGCGAAGCTCATCCGTCTCGGCATCGGCGACGTGACGCGGCCGTTGCCGCCCGCGGTGATCACGGCGATGCACGTGGCGGTGGACGACATGTCCCGGGTAGAGACCTTCCGGGGCTACCCGCCCGAGACGGGCTGGGACTTCCTGCTCGACGCGATCGTCCGCCACGACTACGGCGAGCGCGGCATCAAGCTCACGCCGGACGAGATCGTCGTGAGCGATGGCGCCAAGAGCGACACCGGGAACATCCAGGAGATCTTCGGGCCGGACTGCGTCGTCGCGCTCAGCGACCCGGTGTATCCCGCCTATCTCGACGTGACGGTCATGGGCGGGCGCGCGGGCAGCGCCGACACCGGCGGGCGTTACGATCGCATCGTGTACCTCCCGTGCACCGCCGAGAACAACTTCCAGCCGCGGCTCCCGGAGCGGCCGGTGGACCTCATCTTCCTCTGCTACCCCAACAACCCGACCGGCGCCGTGATGACGCGCGCGACGCTCAAGACGTGGGTCGACTACGCGCGTGAGCGAGGCGCCGTCATCCTGTACGACGCGGCCTACGAGGCGTACATCCGCGAGCCCGACATCCCGCACTCGATCTACGAGGTCGAGGGCGCGCGCGAGGTCGCGATCGAGTTCCGCTCCTTCTCGAAGACCGCGGGGTTCACGGGCGTACGCTGCGCCTACACGGTGGTGCCGAAGGAGCTCCAGGGACGGTCGGCGTCGGGCGAGCCGGTGAGCCTCAACGCGCTCTGGGTACGGCGGCAGTCCACCAAGTTCAACGGTGTGGCCTACGTGATCCAGCGCGCCGCCGCGGCGACGTATACCGACGAAGGGCGCCAGCAGGTGCGCGCGGTCGTGGACTACTACATGGAGAACGCGCGGATCATCCGGCAGGGGCTCGAGACGGCCGGGCTCACGGTGTACGGGGCGCGCAACGCGCCGTACATCTGGGTGAAGACGCCGGCCGGGCTCGACTCGTGGGGGTTTTTCGACAAGCTGCTGGCCGACGCGCACGTGGTCGGCACGCCGGGCGCGGGCTTCGGGCCGAGCGGCGAGGGTTACTTCCGGCTGACGGCGTTCGGCGGGCGCGAGCAGACCGAGGAAGCGGTCGAGCGCATCAAGAACCGGCTGAAGCGCTAGGCCTCGTAGGCGCGCTCGTACTGCGAGCGCAGGCGCTCCAGCTCCTCGGGGTCGAGCCGCATCCCCAGGGCCAGCCCCATCTCGCCGAGGATCGTCTTGATCTCGTTCAGCGACTTCTTGCCGAAGTTCTTGGTCTTCAGCAGCTCGGCCTCGCTCTTCTGCACCAGATCGGCGATCGTCCGGATGTTCGCGGTCTTGAGGCAATTCGACGCGCGCACGGACAGCTCGAGCTCGTCGACGTTACGGAAGAGGTTCTCGTTGAGCTCGGTGCGCGGACGCGCCTCGTCGCGCTCGGCGGCCTCTTCCTGGGGCGTCGACTCCGGGAAGTTCGTGAGCAGGTCGAAGTGGTCCTCGAGCAGCCGCGACGCTTCGCCGACCGCGGTGGTCGCGTTGACGCTGCCGTCGGTCCACAGCTCGAGCACGAGCCGCTCGCGGCCCTCGGTGCCGACCGGCTCGATGTGGAAGTTCACGCGCTTGACGGGCGAGAAGTCGGCGTCGAGCAGGATCGCGTTGATCGGCAGCGCCTCCGGCTCACGCTTCTCGGCCGGGACGTAGCCGCGGCCGCGCTCCACGCAGACCTCCATCTCCAGCACACCGTCCTTGTCGAGCGTGGCCAGCACGACGTCGGGCGTGAGGATCTCGACGTCGGCGTCCGCCTCGAAGTCACCGGCCTTGACGACCGAGCCGCCCTGGGCCTTCAGCCGGAGGATCTTGGGCCGGTTGACGTGCAAGGAAAACACGACCTTTCGGAGGTTCATCATGATGTCGAGCGTGTCGTCCATGACGCCCGGCAGATACGAGAACTCGTGGAGGACGTTCTCGATCTTGACCCAGGTCGGCGCCGCGCCGTGGATCGCCGAGAGGAGCACCCGCCGGTAGGCGATGCCGACCGCGAGGGCGAAGCCGGGCTCGAACGCCTCGATGGCCAGCTTGCCGTAGTTCTTGTCCTGGACAGTCCAGTCGTGACGCGTGGGAAGTTGAAGCTCCAGCATGAGACCCCCTAGAGACGACCGTGCGTGAAATCGGTGGTGTGGCCCAGCCCCAAGGCAACACAGTATACCAAAGCCCGGATGTTACACTGGTAGATCATGCGGTTGCGCACCGCCACCAGCCTGATGTCGCTCCTCGGCGCCCTGGCCCTGGGGTTCCTGGCCTACGAGGTCGTGACTCCGGCCGCCCGGCTCGAGGCCGGATCCCTGGTCGTGGAGCTCCCGGCCCACGATGGGGTCCTGGACATCGCCAACCGGCTCCAGCGGGCGGACGCGATCCGGAGCCGCGCGGGGTTCGTCCTGCTGACCATGGCGCGCGGGAGCTCGCGGTCGCTCAAAGCCGGCGAGTACGAGCTCGAGCGGGGGGCGACGACGCTCGACGTGCTGACCCTGATCGAGTCCGGGAGGGTCAAGCAGCACGCGATCCTGCACCCCGAAGGCGCCACCGTGACCGAGCTCGCCCGCGGGCTCGAGGCCGACCGGTTGACGACCGCCCGCGACGTCGCGCGCCTGTCGACCGACGCGGCCTTCCTCAAGACCCTGTCCATCGACGGGCCGAGCCTCGAGGGCTATTTGTTCCCCGACACCTATCAGCTCGTGCGCGGGATGACGCCCGAGGAGATCCTGACGCGCATGGTCCTGCGCATGCGCTCGAAGCTCGGGGCCGACATCGCCGCGCGCGCCAGGGCGCGAGGCTTCACCGTGCACCAGCTCCTCACGCTCGCGTCGATCATCGAGCGCGAGGCGGTCGACCGCGAGGAGATGCGGACGATCTCCGCGGTGTTCTGGAACCGGCTCAAGGTCGACATGCCGCTGCAGGCCGATCCAACCGTCCAGTACGCGGCCGGCAAGGAACGGCGCACGCTCACCCGCGCCGACCTCCAGCTCGACCATCCGTACAACACCTATCGCCGGTCGGGGCTGCCGCCGGGACCGATCGCCAGCCCCGGGCTCGCCGCGGTCGAGGCCGCGCTCGACCCGGCGCCGGTGAAGTATCTCTACTTCGTCGCCATCGACGAGCACCGTCACTTCTTCTCGTACACGATCGAGCAGCACAACGCCGCAGTCGCCCGGTACCGGCTCGCCCGCGCTCGGTGAACGTGCTATAAAGCCCGGACATGACGGGCCCCACCGCCCTGTCCGCGAACGAACGCTTCACGCGCGAGTCCTCGCCCCTGCCGTGGCTCTATCGGACGCTTCGCGGGCCCGTACGCAAAGCGCTCGCGCGCTGGTTCGATCTCCAGATCGATGGGCTCGAGAATCTCCCCTCGAGCGGCCCCTATCTCCTCGCGGCGAATCACCACAACTATCTGGACGGCATCGTGCTCGGCGTGGCGACGCCGGAGCCGATCTCGTTCCTCGTCATGCCGCGCGTCTGGCGGGCGACGCCGCTCCATCCGATCTTTCATCGCCACGTCGGATCGATCCCCATCAACCTCGAGCGACCTGATGTTGGCGCGCTCCGCCGCGCGCTGCACCTCCTGCAGGACGGCGGCGTGGTCGGGATCTTCCCGGAGGGACCATTCAGCGTGCGCGGTCGGCTCGAGCCCGGCCTGCCGGGTGTCGCGCTCCTGGCGCTCCGCTCCGGCGTGCCCGTGGTGCCCGCCGGCATCCGCGGTACGTTCGAGGCGCTGGAGGGCCGCCGGGGCTACATCCCGCGACGGGTGCCGCTGGGCGTTCGGTTCGGGCCAGCGCGACGATTCTCCGTCGTGCGTGCCGCCAGCCGTCGCGGGGTCGGGGCCTCGCCCGCTGAGGCGAGGCTACCCATCGAGGACGGGACCAACGATCGGCGGAACGCGCGGCTGTTCGTCACCCGGCGAATCATGGACGACATCGCCGCGCTCCTGCCGTGAAGCCGCGGCCGAGACCGCGGCGAGGCGCGAAGACTCGCCGGCCGCGGCCCGTGAAGCTCTGGGGCGGACGCTTCAGCCAGTCCGCGGACCCGGCCGCCGAGCGGTTCACCGGGTCGCTCGCCTTCGACCGGCGCCTGTGGCCCCACGACATCGCGGGCAGCGTCGCGTGGACGAAGGCGCTCGCGCGCGCCGGCCTCGTGTCGGCCTCCGAGCGGGACACGCTCGTGAAGGGTCTCGACGCCGTGCGGGCGGAGCTCGAGAACGGCACGTTTCCGTTCCGCCCGGAGCTCGAGGACATCCACACCAACGTCGAGCGCCGGCTTCAAGAGCTGGTCGGCGACGTCGGCGGCAAGCTCCACACCGGACGGTCGCGCAACGATCAGATCGCGCTCGACGAGCGTCTCTATCTCCGCGAGGTAATCGCGCGCGTCCGCGAGTCTCTCCGCGCGGTGCAGGCCGCGTTAGTCGCCCGCGCCGCCGAGACCGTCGAGACGCCGATGCCGGGCTACACGCACCTGCAGCGCGCCCAGCCGATCGTCCTCGCGCACCATCTGCTCGCCTACGTCTTCATGCTGCAGCGTGACCGCGAGCGGTTCGGCGATTGCGGCGGCCGCGCCGACACGCTGGTGCTCGGCGCCGCCGCGCTCGCCGGCACCGCGTTTCCGATCGACCGCGAGGCGCTCGCCAAGGACCTCGGCTTCGCCGCGGTGTCGCCGAACAGCCTCGACGCGGTCAGCGACCGTGACGGCTTGCTCGAGTTCCTGTCGGCGGCGGCCATCACCGGCATGCACCTCTCGCGGCTCGCCGCCGACTTGACGCTGTGGGCGACCGCGGAGTTCGGGTTCGTCGAATTCTCCGACGCGTTCGCGACCGGCTCGTCGATCATGCCCCAGAAGAAGAACCCCGACGTGGCCGAGCTGATCCGCGGCAAGAGCGGCCGGCTCTACGGCAATCTGATGGCGGTGCTCACGACGATGAAAGGGCTGCCGCTCGCGTACAACTCCGACATGCAGGAGGACAAGGAGCCGTTCTTCGACTCGGTCGACACCCTCGACGCGATCCTGCCCGTCCTGCCGCCGATGCTCGCGTCGCTGGTGTTCCGCACCGATCGCATGCGCCGCGCGGCCGGCGAGAACTTCGCGACCGCGACGGACCTCGCCGACTATCTGGTGCGCAAGGGTCTACCCTTCCGGCAGGCCCACGAGGTGGTGGGCGGAGTGGTCCGTTTCTGCGAGACCGAGCGGAAGTCGCTGGAGGGCCTCGGCCTCACCGAGCTCCGGCGCTTCTCGCCGCTCTTCGCCGACGACGTCAAGGACGCGCTGACGGTGGACGCGTCGCTGCGTGCCCGCGCGGTCACCGGCGGCACCGCGCCGGTGGCCGTCCGCCGGTCGCTCGCGCTCGCGCGCACGCTCGTCGCGCGCGGATGAGGCGGGGGCGCCGGCTCGCCGCCGGTGTCGGGCTCGCCGCGCTGGCCCTCGCCGCCTGCGGCAAGAAGGCGCCGCCGGTCGCGCCCGAGATGCGCGCGCCCCAGACGATCACCGACCTCACCGCCGCGGTGCGCGAGTCGGCGATCGAGCTCACCTGGTCGCCGCCGGGCCGACGGATGGATCGCACCCGGCTGCGCGATCTCGAGCTCACGCGCATCTTTCGCGTCGAGGACGCGGGAACCGGCGAGCCCAGGTCCGCGATGCTCGTCGACGGCATGGTCAGGGGATACGCGGAGATCGCGACGATCCGGGCCGCCGACCCGGCGCCGGCCGTGGCGCAAGGCGCGCGCATTTTATACACCGATCGCCGGGACCTCGCCTACGGTCGGCGCTACACGTACGTGCTCGTCGCCGGCGATTCGCACGGCCGCATCGGTCCGCCCTCGCCGCGAGTCTCCGTGACTTACGTGGCCGCCGCCGAGGCGCCCGGCGATGTCGTCGCCGAGGCCGGTGAGCGCGAGGTGCGCTTGCGCTGGCGCGCCCCGGCCCGGCTGCTCGACGGGGGCGCCGCGCCGGAGACCCTCACGTACGAAGTCCTGCGCGCGCCGTCGCCCGACGCCGCGGCGACTCCCCTGACGCGCACGCCGCCGGGACAGCTGGCGCTGACCGACCGAAATGTGGAGAACGATCACACCTACTACTATGCGATCCGCGCGCTGCGCGTGGAGGGCGCGACGACCGTCTACAGCGCGGCGTCGCCCCGCGTCGCGGCGACGCCACGAGACGTGACGCCGCCCTCGTCGCCCACGACCCTGGCGGCGATTCCCTCGGAGGGGGCCGTGCGACTCTCGTGGGGCGCCAGCCCGGAGAGCGACGTCGCCGGCTACGTGATCTACCGCGCGACCGAATCGGGCGCGTTCGAGCGCATCGGCACGACGCGGGCGCCGGCGACCACGTTCCTCGACCGCGGCGTCACCCGCGGGACGTATCGCTACGCGGTGACCGCCGAGGACACGGCCGCGCGGCCCAACGAGAGCCGGCGCTCGAATGAAGTCAGGGTCACCGTACCTTGACTTCACCTGGCTCGAATGTTACCAACAACGGATACATGGCCCATTTCGACTACCGTGACGGGCATCTCTGCTGCGAGCAGGTCGACCTCGGCAAGCTGGCGGCCGAAGTCGGCACGCCGGCCTACGTGTACTCGAAGGCGGCGCTGCTCGAGAGCCTCGCCGCGTACGACCGCGCGTTCCGTGACGTGCCGCACGTCGTCTGCTACTCGGTCAAGGCCAACTCGAACCTCGGCGTCCTCTCGGTGCTGGCCAAGGCCGGTGCGGGCGCGGACATCGTGTCGGGCGGCGAGCTGTTCCGCGCGCTCCGCGCTGGCGTGCCGGCGAAGAAGATCATCTTCTCCGGCGTCGGCAAGAGCCGCGACGAGCTCCGCGACGCGCTGAAGGCCGAGATCCTCATGTTCAACGTCGAGTCGCGGAGCGAGCTCCGCGTGCTCGACGAGGTCGCGCGTGAGATGGGCGTGCGCGCGCCGGTCGCGCTCCGCGTGAACCCGGACGTCGACCCCCAGACGCATCCCTACATCGCCACCGGGCTCAAGACCTCCAAGTTCGGCATCCCGTACGCCGACGCCCTCCAGGTCTACGAAGAAGCCGCGGCGCTGAAGGGCCTGTCGGTCATCGGCGCCGACATGCACATCGGCTCGCAGCTCACCAAGGCCACGCCGGTCGCCGACGCCGTTGCGCGCGTGGTCGGGCTCGTGAAGAGCTTGCGCGAGCGCAGGATCGAGGTCCGGATGATCGACGTGGGGGGCGGCCTCGGCATCCGCTACCGCGACGAGACGCCGCCGACGCAGGAGCAGTACGCGATGCTCCTGCTGCCCGCGCTCCGCGAGGTCGGCGTCACCGTCCTCCTGGAGCCCGGCCGGTCCATCGTCGGCAACGCCGGCGCGCTCCTCTCGCGCGTGCTGTATCGCAAGGACACCGGCACCAAGAAGTTCGTGGTGATCGACGCGGCCATGAACGATCTGATCCGGCCCTCGCTCTACGACGCGCACCACGACATCGTGCCCCTCGACGAGCGGCGCCGGGCGGCGCCCACCGAGAAGGTCGACGTGGTGGGGCCGATCTGCGAGTCGGGCGACTTCCTGGCCAAGGATCGCGAGCTGCCGAAGGTCGAGGAAGACGACCTCGTGGCGCTGATGAGCGCGGGCGCCTACGGGTTCGCGATGGCTTCCAACTACAACACGCGGCCGCGGGCCGCCGAAGTGCTCGTGGACGGCAGTCGCTACACGATCGTGCGCCGCCGGGAAACGTACGAGGACCTGGTGGCGGGGGAGACCACCCTATGAGCCAGACATTCCAGGGTTCGTTCGTCGCGATGGTCACGCCGTTCCGGGACGGCAAGGTCGACGAGGCGAAGCTCCGGGAGCTGGTCGAGTTCCACGTCACGCACGGGACCGACGGCCTCGTTCCCTGCGGGACCACCGGCGAGTCCCCGACGCTGAGCCACGACGAGCACAAGCGAGTGGTCGAGACCGTCATCGAGGCCGCGCGCGGTCGGATCAAGGTCGTCGCCGGCACCGGCTCCAACTCGACGAGCGAGGCGATCGACCTCACGAAGCACGCGGAGCGCGCGGGCGCGAACGGCGCCCTGGTCGTCAACCCGTACTACAACAAGCCGACGCAGGAAGGGCTCTACCGCCACTACCGCGCGGTGGCCGAGTCGGTCACGATCCCGATCGTCGCCTACAACATCCAGAGCCGCACCGCGGTGAACGTGGAACCCGATACGCTCGCCCGTCTCGCCCGCGACGTCCGGAACATCGTCGGCGTGAAGGAGGCGTCCGGCTCGCTCGATCAGATGAGCCAGGTGATCCTGGCGTGCGGGCCCGACTTCTCGGTGCTTTCCGGCGACGACAACATCACCCTCCCGCTGCTGGCCATCGGGGGCAGCGGCGTCATCTCGGTCATCGCGAACATCCTGCCGCGCGAGACATCCGACATGGTGCACGCGGCGCTCGACGGTGACTGGAAGCGGGCGCGCGATCTGCACTACCGGCTCTTCCCGCTCGCGCGGGCGGCGTTCCTCGAGACCAATCCCATCCCGATCAAAGAGGCGATGGCGATGGCCGGCATGATCGAGCCGGAGTTCCGGCTCCCGATGTGCCGCATGAGCGACGCCAATCGCGCGCAGCTTCGCGCGATCCTCAAGGCGTACGCCCTCGTCACGTAGCCGCACCCCATGATGGTTGCCGGCGGGGACACATCCCCGAGCAGGGGCGCGTCACCGCGCCCCACGGCCGACCTCGTCGTTGCCGGCGCGGCTGGGCGCATGGGCGGCCGCATCATCGCGTGCCTGGCCGACACGCCGGAGCTCAGGCTGGTCGCCGCCCTCGAGGCGCCCGGCCACGCGTCGCTCGGGCGCGACGCCGGCGAGCTCGCGGGCGTGGGGAAGCTCGGCGTCGCCGTCGGCGACGACGCCGGCCTGGCGGTCACGCGCGACCGGATCCTGATCGAGTTCTCCGTGCCCGAGGCCTCGCTGGCGCACCTGCGGCTAGCCGCGCACAGCGGCGCCCGCGCGGTCATCGGCACCACCGGCTTCAGCGCGGCGCAGCGCGCCGAGATCGCCGACCTGGCCCGCCGAACCGCGATCGTGCTCTCGCCGAACATGTCGGTCGCGACGAACGTCGCGTTCGAGCTCCTCGCCAGCATGGCCCGGGCGCTCGGGGACGAGTACGACGTCGAGATCACCGAGACCCACCACCGCTTCAAGAAGGACGCGCCCAGCGGCACGGCGCTCCACATGGCCGAGATCGTCGCCGGCGCGCTGGGGCGCGACCTCGGTCGGGTGGCCGTCTACGGCCGCCAGGGAGTGCCGGGCGAGCGGCCAAAGCAGGAGATCGGCATCCTCTCGCTGCGCTCGGGCGACGTCGTCGGCGAGCACACCGTCTCGTTCGGCACCCTGGGCGAGCGCATCGAGCTGGTGCTCAAGGCCCACAGCCGCGACACCTTCGCGCGGGGCGCGCTGCGGGGCGCCCGCTTCGTGGCCGGGCGCGCGCCGGGCCTTTATTCGATGGCGGACGTCCTCGGCCTGGCGTGAAGCGCCGCCATGCAGATCGTGCGCTTCAAGGTCGATGACCGGACGCGTTACGGTGTGCTCGAAGGGTCGAACGTCGTCGAGTACTCGGGCACGCCGTGGACCCTCTTCCGCCGCGGCCGCCGCCGGGTTCCCGTCAAGCACGCGGTGCTGCTTGCGCCGACCCTCCCGTCCAAGATCGTGGGGGTGTCGTTCAACTACCACGACCGCGCGGCGGAGCTGGGCCGGTCCGCGCCGGAGGAGGCCGGCTTCTTCTTGAAGCCGGCCAGCGCGCTCGTCGGACCGGACGATCCGATCATCTATCCGCCTGATAGCCGACGGGTCGAGCACCAGGCCGAGCTCGCCGTCGTCATCAAGCGCCGGTGCCGCAACGTGCATGCGCAGCGGGCGCGCGACTACGTGCTTGGCTACACCTGCCTCAACGACGTCACCGCCCGCGATCTCGAAGCCCGGGGACAACCCATGCGCGCCAAGGGCTTCGACACCTTCTGTCCGATCGGGCCGTGCATCGCGACGGACATCGACCCCGACGCGGTGGCGATCGAGGCGTACGTCAACGGTGAGTTGCGCCAGGCGTCGTCGACGAAGGAGCTGGTCGTTCCGGTCGAGGAGATCGTGGCCAGTCTCACCCGGATCATGACGCTCTTGCCGGGCGACGTGATCGCGACTGGTACCCCGGCCGGCGCGGGCCCGCTCGAGCCGGGCGACCGGGTGGAGATCCGGATCGAGGGGATCGGAATTCTAAAAAACAGCGTCGTGAGGCTCTGATGGCCGACAAGCTCCTGCTCGAGGACGTGCGCTTCTACGGGCAGCACGGGCTGACGCGCGCCGAGCAGGTGGTGGGCGCCTGGTTCTCGGTCGACGTGGAGCTGGCGGTGGACCTCTCGTCCGCGATGGTATCGGACCAGGTGGCGGCGACCGTCGACTACGGTCTGGTGGCCCGGCGCATCGTCGAGATCGGCACCAAGAACCGCGTGAACCTGATCGAGCGACTGGCCGGCCTGATCGTGGAGGCGATGCTGCGCGAGTTCCCAGCGCAGCAGGTGCGCGTGCGCGTGCGGAAGCTCACGCCGCCGCTCGAAGGCCTCGTGGGCACGCCGGCGGTCGAGCTCGTGCGGGGCCGGTGATGGCGCGCGTCTATCTGTCGCTGGGCTCGAACGCCGGCGATCGGCTGGCCGTCCTGAAGGCCGCGGTGCAGCGGCTCCACGAGCTCGCGGCGGTCCGGTTCCTCGACGCATCCCCGCTCTACGACTCCGAGCCTTGGGAAATCGAGCCGGGCCGGAGCGCCGGCGAGCAGTCCTGGTACCTCAACTGCGTGGTCGCGGTCGAAACGACGCTGGCGCCGCGGGCGCTGCTGGCCGAGATGCAGACCATCGAGACCGCCCTCGGCCGGACGCGGCCGCGGGGGACGCCGGAGGCCCAGCGGTTCGCGGCCCGCACGCTCGACATCGACATCCTGTTCTACGCCGACCAGATCGTGAGCGCGGGCGACGACCTGCACATTCCCCACCTGCTCCTGGCCGAGCGTGGCTTCGTCCTGCGCCCGCTGGCGGATCTGGCGCCCGAGCTGGAGCACCCGGCGCTCTATCGCTCGGTGCGTGAGCTGCTGGCCGAGCTGGTCGACGAGCACGACGTGCGCCCGGGCGACTACCCGGCACGGTGGTTCGAGGGTTGAGCGAGGCCGTGGCCTCCGACGACTTCCAGCGCGCGGCGCTCGAGCATCTCGACGCCCTCTACAATTTCGCGATGTACTTGACCCGGAATCCGCCGGAGGCGGACGACCTCGTCCAGGAAACGTATCTCCGGGCTTTCCGGTTTTCCCACCGCTTCCAGCCGGGAACCCACCTCCGGGCCTGGCTGTTTCAAATTCTGAGGAACACATTCTTGACGTTCTATCGGCTTCGCGAGCGGGAATCCGCGCTCGCCGAGGACGGCGTTCCCACCTGGGACGTTCCGATGTTTCACGACGCGCCCGAGGAATCGAGCGGGGCCGTGGAAGCCCACACCGACCTCGAGCGCGCGCTGCGGCGCCTTCCCGAAGAGTTCCGCACGGTGCTCCTGCTCGCCGAAGTCGAGGGTATGGCGCTCGAGGACGTCGCTCGCGTGCTGGCCTGTCCGGTCGGGACGGTCAAGTCGCGGATCTTCAGGGCCAAGGAGCGGTTGCGTGGGCTGCTGGGCGACTACAAGAAAGAATGACCACGCCTCCCTACGAGTCCGACGAGACCCTGGGCGCCCGCCTTCGCGCGGAGCTGCCGCGCCACGCGGCGCCCGCGCACGTGCGCGCCGCCGTCGCGCGGGCGTCCGCTCCCGCGCGACGCCCGACGCCGTGGCTGGCGCCCGTCCTGGCCGCGGCCGCCACCGCGCTGGTGCTCGGGCTCGTGTTCATGCCGATGCTGCCGCGGTTCGTCCACCCGACGGAGCAGCTCGTGCGCTCGGTCGTGGCCGAGCACACGCGCACGCTCATGTGGGGCTCCCGGCATTCGCAGGTCATCCCCGCGGCGCTCCCCTGGCTCACGCAAGAGTCGGGCATCGGTCTGCGGCAGGTCTTCGCCGGCGACGACACTCTGGTGTTCCTGGGCGCGGAGCCGGTGTACCTCGACGACCGCCGCGGGATGGCGCTCTACTACCGCGACGGCGACGGCCACCTGCTGACCTACGTCGTGCTGCCGTTCCCCGGCATGGCGATCCTCGACCGCTGGCGCGTTCCAATCGAGCGGGGTCAGAGCCGGTATCGCCCGGCGCTCCTGCGTGACGAAGGATTCTCGACCTGGGTGTGGCGGCAGGGCGACCTGGCGTGCTTCCTGGTGTCCGACATGGTCTCCGCGGAGGACGCGGAGCGCTTCAAGGACTACTTCGTCCGCGTCCGCCGCGCCACCGACCCCGTCCCGGCCCAGTAAGTCCGCGCTTCCGAGCGCCGGGGGCCAGGGGAGCCCTTCGAGGCCCTCCTAGTGAACGACGCCGCCGCCGTCGACGACGATGGTCTGGCCGGTGATGAAGTCGCTGTCGTCGGACGCGAGGAAGACCAGCGTCCCCACGACGTCGCCCGGCACCTCGGCGCGCTTCAGCATCCGCATGCGGACGTTCGCCTCGCGCCCTGCCTCCGGCATGTTCTTCTCGTTCTCGCCGCTCGGCGTGAACCCGGGAGCGATCGCGTTCACGCGGATGCCGAAGTCCCCGAGCTCGCGGGCGAGCGAGCGCGTGAACCCGACCACCCCGCCCTTGGAGGTCGTGTAGTGGATGTAGTGCGGCACGCCCTTGAAGAACGTCCCTGACGCGATGTTGATGATCTTGCCCTTGCCCTGCGCCTTCATCGCCGGGAACACCGCCCGCGCGCACAGGAAGAGCCCGCGCAGGTTGACCGCCATGACCCGGTCCCACTCCTCGATCGGGATCTCCATGAACGGCCGGCGCTTGAGCGAGCCATAGACCGCCGCGTTGTTCACCAGCACGTCGATGCGACCGAACTGGGCGAGCGTCTCGGTGGCCAGTCGCAGCGTGTCCGCCTCGCGCGACACGTCGCACTCGACCACCAGCGCCTGGGCGCCGAGGCCTTCGATCTCCTTGAGGGCGGGTTTGCCGTCGGCGACGTCCGCCACCACGACCTTGGCCCCCTCCGCGGCCACGGCCAGACCGTAGGCGCGCCCGAGGCCTCGGGCGCCGCCCGTGACGATGACGACCTTGTCTTTGAGCCGCATGTCCTACTTCAGCTCGAACGTCTTCACCCAGACGCCCGGCGAGCCCTTGGTGTGGCGCATGTGCGGCCGGATGCGCTCGGTCACGGGCGAGGCGTCGCGCTGGGCGAGCCACTCGGCGCTCTCGGACACCTTGGGATGCTCGAACTCGTAGAGCGTGAGGTACGTCGGCGAGCCGACCACCGCGCGATAGCGCCGGCCGCGGATCACGCCCGGCACCTTCTCGTAGTTCGGCACGTAGATCGTGTCGTACCAGTCGTTGAACGCCGCGTCGACCTCCGGCGGGACGTCCATGCGCCCGATCTGCAGCGCCGGGGCCATCCCGCTCGCCGCGGCCGCCGGCGAGAGCGCGCGCGGATGGATCATCGTGTAAATATTGCGGATGAAATTGGTGCCGACGGCTTGCGGCCCCGTGCGCTGGGTCCACGGCGTCGGGTTGTTCGACACTTTCTTGTACGCCGCGCTCTCCATCACCGCGGCGTTCTCGAGCTCGTAGATCGCCAGGTGCTTCGGCCCGCCCTTGACGGCCTCGTAGCGCGCGGCGTTCAGGAAGCCGGGAATCGAGAGCCGCTCGGCCAGGTGCTCCTCGTTGTACCAGCGGTTGAATTCCTTCTCTTTGTCCGACGGCACATCGGTCCAGACCATCAAGAGCCCGGTGCCCTTCTTCGTCGTCATGGGGTGCTCCTTCTCATCGGCGAGGGACGCAGACCCTGCTCGGCTCGCGTGGTGATCGGTGAAGCGTGGACACGAATGGCATTATCCCCCAACTGAACGGACGGCGCACTGGCCGCCGATCGCGCGTCGATGCGTAGCGTCGTAAACCGTCCGTCCCGTTCTACACAAAGCGCGCGCGCCCCAGCTTATGATGAGATGTGGCCCAGCCGCGGAGCCGCACCCTGCCCGACCTGCTCGACGAGATCACCGCCCGCGACCCTGCCCGCGAGTTCATCGTGGCCGGCCCCGAGCGCCTGAGCTACGGCGAGACGCGCGGCCGCGCCCGCCAGCTCGCGAAGGGGTTGCGGCGGCTCGGCGTGAAGCGCGGCGACAAGGTTGCCCTCTTGATGAGCAACCGTCCGGAGTGGCTGCTCGTCGACTTCGCGGTGACGATGCTCGGCGCCACCCTGGTACCGATCAGCACGTGGTCGCGGGCGCGCGAGCTCGCGTACGTCCTCGACCACTGCGACGCGACGACGCTGATCACGCTCGAGCGCTTCGCCGGCCAGGACTATCTCGCCATGCTGGCCGAGCTCGGCGGTCCAGGGTCGCAGCACCTCCCCACGCTCGGCCGCGTCGTCACCCTCGGACGCGAGCTGGGCGCGCTCTGGGACCTGGGCGCGACCGTCGACGATGCCGAGCTCGACGCCGCGCAGCGCGCCGTCGCTCCCGACGACGTGGCCTGCATCCTCTACACGTCCGGCACGACGTCGACGCCCAAGGGCGTCCAGCTCCAGCATCGCGGGCTCGTCGAGAACATGTGGAACATCGGCGAGCGCCAGCACCTGACCGCCGACGACCGCATGTGGATGGGCATCTCGCTCTTCTGGAGCTTCGGCTGCGCGAACGCGCTGCTGGCCGTCATGACCCATGGCGGCACGATCGTGCTGCAGGAATCGCTCGACGCGGGCGCCGCGCTGGCGCTGATCGAGCGCGAGCGGTGCACGGTGTACTACGGCACGCCCAACATCGCGCTGGCGCTCACGGAGCATCCCGACCGGGCGCGG
>Ga0066656_10000155_pt1 | contig 22564 bp, 22 predicted proteins | sample GraSoiAngelo_105_FD_71411 | JGI IMG/M metagenome (GOLD analysis project Ga0066656, IMG submission 71411) | Grasslands soil microbial communities from the Angelo Coastal Reserve, California, USA - 14_0903_05_40cm | ecosystem: Environmental > Terrestrial > Soil > Grasslands | place: USA... | reverse complement strand
GAGTCCCACGGCCGCGTGACGTCGAGCGGCGGGAAGGGCTTCCCGTCGGGGCCGGTGCGGGACTCGGTCGTGCCGATCGGGTTGATGGGAGGGAGATCGGTGTCGGCGGGGACGATCCCCATCTCCTTCTGACGCGCGAGCGTCTGCTCGCGCATCGCCTCGTATCCCATGTCGAACCGGCCTTTGAAGCGATCGCTCCATTCGGGCGCGACGTGGTGCGGGGCGTGGGCGGCCCCCGGCGCGTAGTAGAGGAAGAAAGGCTTGTCGGCGCGAGCACCTTGGCGTCCTTGATGAACTCGAGCGCCTTGTCGGTGATGTCGTCGGTGAAGTGGTAGCCCTCCGCATCTCCTATCGCCGCCGCGACGTGGTCGAGGGCGTGAACGCCGCGCTCAAGGGCGCGTTCGTGAACATCGGCCAGAAGTTCTTCAAGGTGTTCGGCCTGACCAAGATCAAGATCCTGTTGGCCTTCACCCTCGCCGCCTACAACCTCGAGACCATCCGCTCGTTCCTCTCCAGGATGGCGGTCGTCGCCGAAGCAGCAAGGAAACCACGCTCGCGCAAGAAGCGTCGCGAGGTGACATGGCGCGACGTCGTCTCGATCCGCCCCGAGACCGGCCCGGACCCCCGCCCGGCTGATCCACCCCCGCACGAATCACCAGCGCTTGATCAAGGGCGTCATCGCCATGTGGCGGTGACGCCCTTCGCGCGTTTCAGGGCCAGTTCCACGTGTGATCGGCGCCGGCAACGCCTCCAACCGACCCGCGATCGCGCGAAGTGACCGCCGGCGCCTTGTTCGCGGAGTTCTGAGATGTCAGGGGCCTCAGTTATGAGAACACCCCTCGGTGGGCGGGGGAGGATTCGAACCTCCGTAGGCTGTGCCGGCGATTTTACAGACCGCTCCCTTTGGCCGCTCGGGCACCCGCCCCGAGCGGCGATGATAGCAACCGCTATCCTGCGCTCATGCCCCAGAGCTCGTTCGACATCGTCTCGGAGGTCGACCTGCAGGAGGTCCGCAACGCGGTCGATCAGGCATCGCGCGAGATCCACCAGCGGTTCGACTTCAAGAACACGGACACGTCGCTCACGCTCGGCGACGAGAAGATCGAGATGCACTCGGCGACAGAGGACCGTCTCAAGGCGGCATACCAGGTCCTGCAGGAGAAGGCGGTCCGGCGCGAGGTCCCGCTCAAGGCGCTCCAACCCGGCGCCGTCGAGCCCGCCGCGAAGGGCACCGTTCGCCAGACGATCTCGCTCGTGACCGGGATCTCCGACGAGAAGGCGAAGGAGATCTCGAAGTTCGTTCGTCAGGCCGTTCCAAAGGCCCAGACGCAGATCCAGGGTGCGCAGGTCCGCGTGACGAGCAAGTCGAAGGACGACCTGCAGGCCGCGATCCGGGCCGTGAAGGACCACGACTTCGGGATCGCGCTCCAGTTCACGAACTACCGCTGAGAGCGGTCGGATTGCCTCCGCGACCGGGCCCCAGTTAGGCTGCGCGCCTCAGGAGGTGATACTCGTGGATCTTGAGCGGCTCAAGGCGCGTGCGGCGGAGATCGCCGAGGAAGAGACCGGGAAGCTCCTCAGCACGACCCCCGGATCGAAGGAGTTGTACGCGCGGGCGGCCAAGAGCCTGCCGAGCGGGGTGTCGTCGAACTTCCAGGTGGGCGATCCCTACCCGATCTACCTCCAGCGAGGCAAGGGCTCGAGCGTCTGGGACGTGGACGGCACCGAGTACAAAGACTTCCACGGCGGCTTCGGCGTCAACATCGTCGGGCACGCGCATCCGAAGATCGTCGAAGCCCTGACGAAGGCCGCGCAGAACGCGATCCACTTCGCGGTGACCACCCCCGACACCGTGGCGCTCGCCGAGGCTATCTGCGAGCGGTTCCAGCTTGAGCAGATGCGTTTCGTCAACTCGGGAACCGAAGCGACGATGGACGCGCTCCGCGTGGCCCGCGCCGCGACCGGACGGGACAAGATCATCAAGATGGAAGGCTCCTACCACGGGCACCACGACTCCGTGCTGTTCTCCGTGGTGCCGGAGGCCGACGTCTTGGACATGCGGTTCCACACCGGGGCCGACGGCCAAGCGTGGTATACGACCGAGCCGACCTCCAAGGGCATCCCGCGTGCCCTCTGGGAAACGGTGATCGTCGTTCCGTTCAATGACGCGAGCGCGGTGGAACAGGCGCTCGCGGACAACGACGGCGAGGTCGCCGCGGTGATCCTCGAGCCCGTGATGATGAACATCGGCATCGTGGAACCGAACCCCGGCTACCTCCAGGCCCTCCGGGACGCCTGTGAGAAGCACGGCGCTGTCCTGGTCTACGACGAGGTCAAGTGCGGCGGCACGATCGCCTACGGTGGCACGACCGAGCGCTACGGCGTTCGGCCGCACCTCGCCGCCTACGCGAAGGCGATCGGTGGCGGTTCGACGATCGGTGCGTTCGGTGGCGAAGCCCGCTTCATGGAGTGGGTCGGCAAGGGCGCGGCCCAGCAGGGCACGTTCAACGGAAACCCGCTGTCATCGGCCGCAGGGCTGGCGGCGCTCACCCAGGTCCTGACGAAGGACGCCTACGACCATCTGGGCAAGCTCGGACAGATGCTCGCCGAGGGCTGCGGCCGCGCGATCGCGGAGACCGGCATCCCCGCACACACGGTGGACCTCGGCGCGAAGGGCTGCGTGTCCTACCGCGCGGAGAAGCTGACGAACTACCGCGACTTCCTCCAGACGCACCCCGAGCTCTACTGGGCCTCCTACCCCTGGATGGTCAACCGCCGCATCTTCATGACCCCCGGTGACGAGGAGCAGTGGACGATCTCGGTGCAGCACACCGAGGAAGACATCCGGACCTACGTCGACGCCTTCGGCGAGTTCTGCCAAGCCCTCGTGTCCTAGCGCGTGCACGGCTTCGACGAGGACACCGAAGACCTCGCGCGGGCCATCGTCGAGTACGCGCGCGCCCGCATCGCGAACGCCGTTCCACTCGACGGCCCGGCGCCGGCGGATGAGCTCTCCCGACGCGCGGGTCCCACGATCACTCCGGAGGGGATCGGCGGCGAGGAAGCGCTCCGTGTCTGGGCGGAGATCCTGGCTCCCTCGACGATCTCGACTGACCATCCGGCCTTCCTCGCCTTCGTCCCGGGGGCGCCCACGAAAGCGAGCGTGCTGTTCGACCTGGTGATCAGCGCATCATCGACGTACGCCGGCAGCTGGCTCGAAGGCGCCGGCGCCGTGTGGGCGGAGAACGAGACGCTGCGCTGGATCGCCGATCTCGTCGGTCTCCCGTCATCAGCGGGTGGGGTCTTCGTCTCGGGAGGGACGGCAGGGAACCTGTCGGCGCTGGTCGCGGGCCGGCACGCCGCGAGCCTCGCACGGTCCGGGCGACCGATCCGGTGGTCGATCGCGGCCTGCGACTCGGCGCACTCGTCCGTCCTCTCCGCAGCCCGGGTGATGGAGGCCGAGGTCCTCGTCGTCCCCAGCGACGAGCGAGGACGGCTCACCGGCCCGGCGCTGCGCGAGACGATCGAGCGGTCGGACGTGGACGGGCTCTTCGCGGTGGTTACGAGCGCGGGGTCCACGAACGCCGGCATCGTGGACGACCTTGCTGGCGTGGCGGATGTGTGCACGGAACGAGGACTCTGGCTACACGTCGACGGCGCCTATGGAGGTGCTGGGCTCCTCGCTCCCTCGGTGCGGCAGCTCTTCCAAGGGGTCGAACGAGCGGACTCCTTCATCGTTGATCCGCACAAGTGGCTCTTCGCGCCGTTCGACGCGTGCGCCCTTGTCTACCGGGACGCGGCGCTGGCCCGAACCGCGCACGTGCAGCAGGCCTCCTACCTCGACTCGCTCAACGCGACGGCATCATGGAACGCGAGCGACTACGCGTTCCACCTCACGCGGCGAGCGCGGGGTCTCCCGCTGTGGTTCTCCCTCGCGACCTATGGGACCGACGCGTATCGCGAGGCGATCGAGTCGGTCCTGGCGCTCACGCGGGCGGCGGCGGATGAGATCAGCCGCCGCCCGGAGCTCGAGCTCATCATGGACCCCGATCTCTCGGTGCTGCTGTTCCGCCGGAGGGGATGGTCCGACGACGACTACGAATCCTGGTGGCGGCGGGTGCTGGATGCGCAGGTCGCGTTCGTCCAACCCACCTCTTGGGACGGCGAGAAGGTCGCTCGCCTGTGCTTCGTCAACCCTCGCACCACGATCGAGCATGTCCGCGCGATCCTCGGCACGATGGCCTGAGCGATCCCGCGCTAGCTTGCGATCGGGGAGCCGCCTCGCAGCTGGGCGGCGATCGCGTCGAGCCGTTCGATCCGCTTGTCAGTCGCCGGATGCGTCGAGAACAAGCTCGAGACCCCACGGCCGCGGAGCGCGGCGAGCGGGTTCATGATGAACAGGTGCGCCTCCGCGGGGCTCACGCTCGCGGGAGCCGGCACCTGACGTACCGCGGCGTCCAGCTTGCGGAGCGCGCTCGCGAGGGCTTCAGGATCCCTCGACAGGTACGACCCGGACTCGTCGGCCTGGTACTCGCGCGAACGCGACACGGCCATCTGGATGATCGCCGCCGCGATCGGTGCCAGGAGCCACGCCGCGAGCAGGGCGAACGGGCTCCCGCCGCGCTCGTCGTCGCCGCCGAAGAAGATGGCGAACCGCGCGAGGAACGTGATCGCCATCCCGATCGCAGCCGCGATCGAGGAGATGAGGATGTCGTGGTTCGCGACGTGGGACATCTCGTGAGCCAGGACCGCCCGGAGCTCCCGCTCGTCCACGAGCTGGAGGATCCCCTTCGTCACGGCGACCTTCGCGTTCTCCGGGTTCCGGCCGGTCGCGAACGCGTTCGGCTGGGACATGTCCGACACGTAGATCTGCGGCATCGGGAGATGGTCCGCGTTCGCCAGCTCGCGGACGATCCGGTACAGCTGCGGGTACTCCTGCTCCGTCACGGGCTTCGACCGCGTCGTCGCGACCGCGATCGAGCCCGACCACCAGTACATCGCGATGTTGAAGATCAGGGCGATCGCCAGGCCCACGACGGCTCCCTGGGGGCCGCCCAGCCACGAGCCGACCAGCACGAACAGGCCGCCGAGCGCGGCGATCAGGATCCAGGTCTTGACGCGGTTGATGCCGGGAGTCATCGATCGATCACCTCTCTTCGAGGATAGGTGCGATCGCCGCGAACGCCCGGTTCAGCCGCCGGATCCGAGCGAAGTGACCTCTCCCAGCCGGTAGATCGCGTTGGGGACGATGAAGATCACGAGCAGCGCCACCATGGCGACCGCAACGACCGCGGTGACGAGGATCGGGGAACGGAACGGCGTCTGGTCCTCCGCGTCTTCGAAGATCATCGCTCGAGGGATCAAGAAGTAATACCCCACGCTGATCACCGAGTTGATCACCATGGCCACGGCGAGCAGGACGCCGACACCGCCGCGCTGGATCCCGGCCTGGAAGATCAGCAGCTTCGCCCAGAACCCTCCGGTGGGAGGCACCCCCGCGAGGGACACCATGAAGACCGTCATCGCCATCGCGAGCAGGGGCGCCCTCTTCGCCAGCCCGGCGAAGTCCTGGATCTGCAGGAGAGGATGTCGGCTGCTGATCGCCGTGGTCACGGCGAACGCGCCCAGGTTCATGATCCCGTAGATCAAGATGTAGGTGACCGCCGCCTGGAAGGCCGAATGGTTGATCGAGGGGTCGGCGGAGACCAGCGCGAACGGCAGCAGGATGTACCCGGTCTGCGCGATCCCGGAGTACGCGAGCAACCGGACCACCTGCCGCTGTTGGAGTGCGACCAGGTTCCCGAGGGTCATCGTGACGAGTGACAGCGCCACGAACATCGGCACCCAGAACGCGTACTCGTGGACGAAGGCCACGAACATCAACTGGAGCAGCCCAGCGAAGCCGGCGGCCGACGACGCGACGCCCAGGAACGCCGCGACCGGCACGGGCGATCCCTCGTACGTGTCCGGCGCCCAGAACTGGAACGGGACAGCGCTGATCTTGAAGGCGAACCCCACCACCACGAAGAGGATCGCCGCGTTGGCGAGGGTCTCCTTCGCCCCGGACAGCTGCTGGAGCCCAGCGCTCACCGCCGCGAGCTGGAGGTGCCCCGTCAGCCCGTAGATCAGGCTCATCCCGTAGAGCATCACCGCCGTCGACAGCACGCCGATCAGGAAGAACTTCAGCCCGCCCTCGTTCCCCTTGACGTCGGACTTGCGGAACGCCGCCATGAGGAAGCCGGGAGCGGAGACGAGCTCGAGCGACAGGAACAGCATCAGCAGGTCGCGGGAGGCCGGCATCAGCAGGCACCCCAGGAAGGAGGTGAGCAGCAAGAAGTAGTACTCGCCCTGGTAGAAGCCGCCCTCACGGAAGTAGCGGTACGAGATCAGTAGCACGACTGCCGCGGCGGACATGAAGAACGTCTGGAACACGATCGTGAAGGCGTCCACCTGGTACGACCCGCCGAACGATCCCGGGCGATCACCCTTCCCGATCAACGAAAGGACCGCGACGAGCGTCGCGAGCACCCCGGCGAACGCCACCCACATCGACGCCGATCTGTGCCGCGGCGAAAGGAACAGGTCGGTGACGAGCACGATCACGATCGTGCCCGAGAGGATCAGCACCGGCAGGATCGCGTGGTAGTCGATCGTCACCGCGGGCTCATCCCCCGAAGATCTTGACGATCAGGTTGACGCCTTGCTCCGTGCTGTTGAGCACGATGCTCGGGATCAAGCCGAGGACCAGGATCAGCACGAGCAACGGCACCCAGGAGACCCACTCGACGGTGAGGATGTCACGGAGGCCGTGGTCCCTCCATCGCTCCGGCGCGAGCCCCATGTTCACCCGCTGCAGCATCCACAGGAAGTACCCGGCCGTGAGGATCGTCCCGATCCCGCCGGCGATCATGAAGGCACGGAACAGGCCAACGTTCAACCCGGCCACCGTGCTGGTGTTCGGACTGAACGCGCCGAGCAGCGCCATCACTTCGCCCCAGAACCCCGCGAGGCCGGGGAGACCCAACGACGCGATCGCCACGAACGCGAAGATCCCCGACAGCTTCGGCATGATCTCCGCCATCCCGCCGCCGATATCCGCGATCTGTCGCGTGTGGTAGCGGTCGTAGATCGATCCGACGCAGAAGAACAGCATCCCTGTGATCACGCCGTGCGCGACCATCCCGAAGATCGCCGCCTGGATGCCGATGGTCGTGAGCGTCGCGATCCCGAGCATCACGAACCCCATGTGCCCGACCGAGGAGAATGCGATCAGCCGTTTCAGATCCTTCTGCGCCAGGCACGCGAGCGCCGCGTACACGATGGCGATCGCGGCGAGCCCCCCGATCCACGGCGCGTAGGCCACGGCGCCTTGCGGCAGGACCGGAAGCGCGATACGAACGAAGCCGTACGTTCCCATCTTCAGCATCACCCCGGCGAGGAGGACCGAACCGATCGTGGGGGCCTCGGTGTGCGCATCCGGCAACCAGGTGTGGAAGGGCCACATCGGGACCTTCACCGCGAACCCGAGGGCGATCGCCCCGAACACGACCAGTTGGAACAGGTGCGTGTAGCCGCCGCCCGCGCCGAAGGCCGTGAGCGCGGTGAGGTCGAACGTGTGCTTGCCCAGCGCGTCGACAGGGCCGCTGAAGTAGAGGGCCAGGAACCCAAGCAGCATGAACACCGATCCGAGCAACGTGTACAGGAAGAACTTGATCGATGCGTACTGTCGGTTCGCGGACCCCCAGACGCCGATCAAGAAGTACATGGGCACGAGCACGAGCTCCCAGAACACGAAGAAGAGGATCAAGTCGAACGCGACGAACGTTCCCGCCATGCCGGTGATGAGCAGGAGCGTCAGCGCGACGAACGCCTTGATCCGTCCGGGTTCGGGGACGTACCGGCCGGTGTAGACCGCACAGAGGAAACCCAGCAAGAACGTCAAGACGTATAGCGGCATCGAGATGCCGTCGATCCCCACGTGGTATCGAGCCCCGATCACGGGGATCCACTGCACGTTGAGGACGAACTGCAGACACGGCGGGGTCGCACAGGTCGCGGAGTAGTCGTACGTCGCCGCGATCGCGATCGCGAGCGCGAGACACACGCCCGTGATCGCGATGCCGATCCCTTTGACTAGCCGGTCGTCGCCTCTGGGCACCAGCAGGACGCCCAGGGCGCCGACGATGGGCAGCAGCGTCGTGATCGTGATGGCGGAGTTCTGCCAGGTCATCGGTCCCTCGCTCCTCGCTTACGGCCTGATGATGAAGACGGTCAACAAGATCACGCCGGCGAACAGCCCGACGGCGTACCACTGCACCTTCCCGGTCTGGATCGTGCGAAGCCCGCGACCGAACAGCTCCATCGCGCTGCCGGCGCCGTTCACGACGCCGTCGATCACGTTCCGGTCGAACCACGCCACCAACGCCGAGAGCGCGTAGGCCAGCGTGGCCGCGCCATTCACGACACCGTCGATCACGTGCTGGTTCGTCCAGTAGACGCCGGCCGCGATCGGGTCCCGGATCGGTCTGACGATCCCGTTCCAGTACAGGTCGTCCAGGTAGTACTTGTGCTCGAGCAGGTCGTACGCGGGCCCGAGCCTGGTGAGGGGGTCCGGCGTCCGCCACCGCCGGTACACGATGTACCCCGTCCAGATCCCGACCGTGACGGCCACGATCGAGAGGATCGCCACGAGCGGACTGAACACAGCCGGGATCGGCTCGCCGCCGAAGTAGACCCAGTCGAGGAACGGGGCCCCCAAGGGCGCGAAGCCAAGGAGACCGACGACGCAGGTTGCCCCGGCCAGCAGGATGAGCGGCACGGTCATCACGCGGGGCGACTCGTGCGCGTGCGCATGGCCCCGGTAGTCACCGAAGAACGTGAGCAGGATCATCCGCGTCGTGTAGAAGGCCGTCAGGATGGCGCCGACCAGCAGGACCACGGCGAGCCAGTAGGTGTGCGAGTCCTTCGCGGCCAAGATGAGCTCGTCCTTCGAGAAGAACCCCGAGAACGGTGGCACCCCCGCGAGCGCTGCCGCTCCGATCGCGAAGGTCCAGAAAGTCACCTTCATATCCTTCCGGAGGCCGCCCATCTCGCTCATGTTGTTCGTATGCGCCGCGTGGATCACCGACCCGGCACCCAGGAACAGCAGCGCCTTGAAGAACGCGTGGGTGAACAGATGGAACATGGCCGCCGGGTAGCCGTCGGAGCCCACGCCCAGCGCGGCCACCATGTAGGCGAGCTGCGAGATCGTCGAGTACGCGAGCACCTTCTTGATGTCGTCCTGCACCAGCGCGAGGAACGCGGCAAGCAGCAGCGTGATCGCTCCGATGATCGCGACGACGTGCAACGCGATGGGATCGGCGCTCACGAACACCTGGAACATCCGCGCGACCAGGTAGACCCCCGCCGCCACCATGGTCGCGGCGTGGATCAGGGCCGACACCGGTGTCGGCCCTGCCATCGCGTCGGGGAGCCAGACGTAGAGCGGGAACTGCGCGCTCTTGCCGATCGTGCCACCGAACAGCAGCAGGGCGGCCGTCGTCACGAGGAGCAGCGAGACGTGACCGCCCGCGACCGTCTGCCCGATCACCTGGATATTCGACGTGGTCATCCCGGTCGCGAAGATCAACGCGAAGATCCCGAACATGAACGGGACGTCGCCGATGCGGGTGGTGAGGAAGGCCTTGATCGCGGCCCCTGAGTTCGCCGGATCCTCGTACCAGTGACCGATCAAGAGGTAGGAACAGATACCCATGACCTCCCACCCGACCAGGAGCTGGAACAGGTTGCCCGCCAGGACCACGTCGAGCATGGCCCCGGTGAAGAGCGAGAGCACGACGAAGTACCACGTGTAGCGGACGTCGCCGTGCATGTATCCGAGCGAATAGACCTGCACCATCAACGAGACGAAGGTGACGACGATGAGCATGACCGCGGTCAGGCCGTCCACGTAGGAACCGAGCTGCATATGGAGCGAGCCGATCCGGAACCACTCCACGTACTTCTCGTACGGACCTCCGCCCTGGACGAAGTGCCAGGCAACACCGAGCGCCATCACGGATCCCGCGCCGATCGCCGCGATCCCGTAGACCGGCCCGCCGCCGGGCGTGCGCTTGCCGAAGAACAGGGCGAGCCCGGCCGAGATGAACGGCAGCAGCCCGATCAGCCACGCATGCTCGACGAACCAGCCCGCGCTGCTCGCGGCCGCGGGAGCCCCCTCCGCCCCGAGCACCCCTACCACTTCAGCAGGTCCACTTCATCGACGTTGATGCTCGCGCGGTTCCGGAAGAGCAGGATGACGATCGCGAGCCCGATGCCGACCTCGGCAGCGGCGACGGCGATCACGAACAGCGCGAAGACCTCTCCGGTGACGTCCTGCAGCTCGGCGGCGAACCCGATCAGGTTGACGTTGACGGCGTTGAGCAGCAGCTCGATGGCCATCAGGACCATGACCGCGTTCCGCCGCGCCAGGACCCCGTAGATCCCTGCGGAGAACAAGAAGGCGGAGAACAGCAGCACGAGGGGCAGGCGGATCACGTCAGGTGCCCTCGTCCCGCCGGGCCAGCACGATGGCGCCGATCAACGCCGCGAGGAGCAGGAAGGACACGGCCTCGAACGGGAGCACGTAGGTGTTGAACAGCGCGCTGCCCAAGACGTCGGAACCCCCGGGCGCGCTCGGAGCGGCCGGCGTGCTGGCGAGCGGCCACGCCCGCAGGATCAGGGAGCCGAGACCGAGCGCCACGACGACAGACACGACCGCCCCGACGGCTCGGTTCTGATAATCGAGGGCGACCCGCCCGATCGGCGCCTTCGTGAGCATCAGCCCGAACAGGAACAGGATCACGATGGCCCCGACATAGATCAGGATCTGCACCCATCCCACGAACTCCGCTCCCAGCAACAGGAACGTGATGCCGACGGCGGCGAGGGTGACCACCAGGTAGAGCGCCGCGTGCACCACGTTGCGGGCGGTGACGACCGCAACGGCCGCGATCGAACCGATCGTGGCAACGGCCACGAACGCGTACTCGTGTGCGTTCACGCGCTTGCTTCCTCGGGAGCCTCGGCGCCCACCTCGAGCGGCGGAGGCGGCAGTACGGTGTACGTCCACTCCTCCAGGCGCTCCTTCTCGTGGGTCAGCTCATGGATGTCGTACTCCGCGTAGTCGAACTCGCGGCTCCAGAAGAGCGCGTCGAACGGACACGCCTCGACGCAGATCCCGCAGTACATGCAGAGCGCGTAATCGATCGCGAACCGATCGAGGATCTTGGCGGAGCGGGCGCGACCGCCGCCCGCGGGCTCGTGGGTCTCCTTGTGGGCGTCGATGTAGATGCACCAGTCCGGGCACTCGCGCGAGCACTTGTAGCAGACCGTGCAGTTCTCCTGCTTGAGCGCGATCACGCCCCGCGACCGCGCCGGGAGGTCGGGCCGGACGTGCGGGTACTGCACGGTCACCGACCGGTGCAGCATCGTGCGGAGCGTGACGGACAGACCCTTGACGAGCCCCTGGCCGAACCCTCCGTGGAGCTGCGTCTCCATGGCTCAGACCCCCACCTTGTAGACGGACGTGACCAGGATCAACGCGAGCGCGAGCGGGGTGAGCCCGACCCACGCGAACCGCTGGAGCTGATCCTCGCGGAGCCGCGGGAACGTGGCACGCAGCCAGATGATGACGAACGAGAGCGCGAAGATCTTGCCGAACATCCACAGGAAACCCGGGATGATCGCCAACCCGGGGAGCGGCTGGTAACCGCCGAGGTAGAGCACCGACGCGACCGCCGACATCACCACGATGCCGCCGTATTCCGACAGCAGGAAGAACGCGAACTTCAACCCTGTGTACTCGGTGTACGCGCCGAAGATGATCTCGGAGTCGGCGATCGGCATGTCGAACGGGGGTCGCGTGAGCTCGGCCACCGCCGCCATCATGAAGATCACGAACCCCACCAGCTGCCACGGGTAGACGATGTTCCAGTACCGGGATTGCGCCTCCGTGATCTGCAACAGCGACATGGACCCGGCCTGCATCACGACCGCGGCCGCGACCAGCACCAACGGCAGCTCGTACGCGATCAGCTGGGCCGCGGCGCGGAGCGCTCCGATCAAGGAGAACTTGTTCGCGGACGCCCACCCGGCCATGAGGATCCCGATCACTCCGACGCTCGACATCGCCAGGACGAAGAACACCCCAACGTCGAGATCGAGCGCGTAGAGGCGAGGCCCGAAAGGGATCGCCACCAGCGTGACGATGTACGGGATCAGCACCACGGCAGGCGCCAGCGAGAAGACCCCCGGATCGGCGGCCGTGGGGACGACGTCTTCCTTCTGGATGAACTTGACCCCGTCGGCGACCAGCTGGGCCCAACCGTGGAACGCGCCGGCCTCCATCGGCCCAAGGCGCGCCTGCATGTGCGCGAGCACCTTGTGCTCCATGTATCCGACCGCGAGCGGCACCACGAGGAACACGATCAGGACCGCGGCGGCCTTCATGACGAGCGGGATCCAGTACCCGCCGACCAACGTGTCGAAGACGGAGGAGTCGCCGATCACTCGTCGTCCTCGACTTCCTCGCCTTCGGGGACACCCGGCCACGGCTTGACCTCACGAGACATCAAGGGGAAGTCCTTGCGGAGCGGGAACCCCTCGAACGGCTCGGCGAGGAGGAGCTTGACCGGGTGCGGATGACCTTCGAACCGGATCCCGAACATCTCCATCGTTTCGCGCTCGTGCCAGTCGCAGGTGGGGAAGAGGTCGCTGATCGTGGGGCACGCCGGTTCGGTGGACGGCAGCCGCACCTTCACGCGGACGTCGTGGTGATGCTCCGTGGAGGTGAGCTGGGTGACCACCTCGAACCCACCGTCCGGGCCGAGGTCGACGCCACCTGTGAAGTCGCAGAAGTCGCACGCGAGCTCCGGCTCATCGCGAAGGAATCGGACGAGATCGTGGTAGCGATCCACCGTGACCGTAGCGGCGACCTGACCGAAGGTATCGGCAACCTCGACGTCGTCGCCGAACCTCGCCCGCAGGCGGGACCCGACCTCTTCAGCTGACAGCGGTCGTCCCACTGCGGAACTTCTCCTGGATGTCCTCGTCCCGGATCTTCTCCTGGAGCCGGATGATCCCGTGCAGCAGAGCCTCCGGACGAGGTGGACACCCGGGGACGAAGACGTCGACCGGGATGATCTGATCGACGCCCTTCGTCACGGAGTAGCTGTCCCAGTACGGCCCCCCGCAGTTGGAGCACGAACCGAACGAGATCACGTACTTCGGATCCGGCATCTGGTCGTACAGCCGCTTGATCACCGGCGCCATCTTGTCCGTCAGCGTGCCCGCGACGACGAGTAGGTCCGCCTGGCGAGGACCGTGCGCGAAGGGGATCACTCCCAGACGGATGAAGTCGTTCTTCGCCGTGGAGGCGGCGATGAATTCGATCGAACAGCAGGCCAAACCGAAGTTGAAGACCCACAGGGAATACCGACGCCCCCAGTTCAGGAGGAACCGCACCGGCTTGATCTTGGCGATCGGCGTCTTCTCCGTGATCACGCCCACGTCAAGACCCCTTTGCGCCATGCGTACAGGAGTCCCACCGCGAGGATCCCGATGAAGATCGCCATGGATACGACGGCCTGATAGCCGAGCGTCTGGAACACGCGCGCCCACGGGAACAGGAAGACCGATTCCACGTCGAAGATCACGAACAGGAATCCGTAGACGTAGTAGCGGACCTGGCTCTGGGACCAACCCTCGCCGACGGGGTCGATCCCGCACTCGTAGGTCGTCCGCTTGCCTCCGACGTTCGGCCGTCGCGGCGCGATCAGCCGTGCGGCCCCGAACGCCACGATGACGAGCAGCGCTCCTGCGAGCACCACCGCCAACACGACACCGTAAGAACCGTAGTAGGTCACGCTGTGCACGAGCCCCTTCGAAGGCTGCCGTATCCTAGCAGCGGCTTTCGGACCGACCGGCCGTCGCGCAAGCTACCCATCGCTCTCACCGGGGTCGGCGCCGCAACGGAACGCGAGGAACCGCGTGAGCTGCACCAAGGCGTCGCGCGCGGCGCTCTCGGGGAGCTGCGTGGCGAGGCCAACGGCGCGCTGAACCTCGGCACCGACGGCGCCACGCGCATGGCCGATCGAACCTTCGCCCCGGACGATCTGCAGCGCTCGCACGAGCCGCTCGCCGTCGGGCGCCCCCTGGGCCAACAGGTGGCGAAGCTCCTGCCGGTCCGGGCCCCGGTGGAGCGCGTGCAGCACGGGCAGGGTGTAGACGCCCTCCTTCATGTCGGTCCCGGGCTCCTTGCCGAGCTCCAGCTGCGTGGAGGTGACGTCCATGATGTCGTCGGAGAGCTGGAAGGCGAGCCCCAGGGATTCCCCGAAGGCCTCGAGCGTCTCCACGTGCTCGGGGGCGGCATCCGACAGCACGCCGCCGAGCCGGCACGAGGTCGCGATCAACGACCCGGTCTTGCGACGGATCACCTCGAGGTACCCGTCCTCGTCCTGCTCGAGGCTGCCGGCGGCGTCGACCTCGCGGATCTGCCCGTCGCACAGGACCGTGATCGTGCGCGCGAGCAGCCGACAGACGTCCGGGCCCAGATCGGCTGACATCTCCGACGCCAGCGCGAAGAGGTAGTCACCCGTGAGGATCGCGACGGTGTTGTCCCACCGCGCGTTCGCCGACGGGACGCCACGCCGGTCGGCCGATTCGTCGATCACGTCGTCGTGGTACAGCGTCGCGAGGTGCGACAGCTCGATCGCCACCGAGCCGGGGATCAACCGAGGATCGGCGGGATCACCGAAGTACCCCGCCAACAGGACGAGCATCGGCCGGAACCGTTTGCCGCCCGCTTGCAGGAGGTACCGAGCGGACGCTGAGAGCAGATCCGAGTCGGCGGCGACCGCCTTCTCCAGCTCCTCCTCGACGCGATCCAGACGGGCCGCGATCTCCGACTCGAGCGGGCTGTCGGAGCTCTCCAGCCCGGGGATCACCCGTCGCATCCGGTCACCACCTCACGATCGACGCCGGTTCCAAGACCCCGGTCAAGATCCCAGGGAAGACGCCGAGGACGACGATCCCGGCCGCGAGCACACCAGCCGCGATCCGCGGCATGGCCCCCTCGTCCGACTCGACCCCCTCGGCTGGCTCCCGCATGTACATGTACACGATGACGCGGAGATAGAAGTACGCGGCAACGACGCTCGCCACGACGCCGATGACCGCGAGCGGCCAGTTCCCTGCGCCGATCGCCGCGCTGAACACCGTGACCTTCGCGATGAACCCCGCCGTCGGGGGGATGCCCGCGAGCGAGAGCAGGAACACGGTCATCAGCGCGGCGAGCCCTGGGCTCCGCCGCGCGAGGCCCGCGTATGCGTCGAGCGACGTCTGTTCCTCGCCCCGGGCGGACACGAGCATCACGATCCCGAAGGCTCCAAGCGTGACCGCTGCGTACGCGACCAGGTAGAACATCGCGGCGCGGATCCCGGTGCTGTTCGCCGCCGTCAAGCCGGTCAAGATGAACCCCGCGTGCGCGATGCTCGAGTACGCGAGCAGGCGTTTGACGTCGCGCTGGGCGATGGCGAGCACCGACCCGACCACGATCGACACGACGGCGAGCGCGTAGAGCACCGGCGTCCAGTCCCAGGTGAGCGGCTGGAGGCCCACGTCGAACACGCGGATCAGAGCGAAGAACGCGGCGACCTTCGTGGCCGCCCCCATGAACGCGACGACCGGGGTGGGCGCGCCCTGATACACGTCGGGCGTCCACATGTGGAACGGCGCCGCCGAGACCTTGAACCCGAACCCGACCACCAGCAACGCCATCGCGAGGAGCGCGAGCGCCCGCGACCCGGTCTGCCCGGCGAGCGCCTGGACGATGCCTGGCGCCGCGACGCCCACGATCTTCGTGGACGTCGCGGCGCCGTACGCCATCGCGATGCCGTAGAGGAAGAACGCCGAGGAGAAGGCCCCCAGGAGGAGGTACTTCATCGCGGCCTCGCTCGCGCGGCGTCGCCCGGTGATCCCGGTGAGGACGTAGAGCGAGAGCGACAGGAGCTCGAGCGCCAAGAAGATCACGATCAGGTCGTTGGCGGCCGTGATCAAGGTCATCCCCGCCGTGGCGAACAGCGTGAGCGGATAGAACTCCCCGCGGAACGATCCCGGGTCCCGGGACCCGTAATGCGCGTAGTAGAGGCAGCCGACGAGCGCGGCCCCGAGCAGCACGAACCGGGCCACCACCGAGAACTTGTCGACGGCAACGGTGTCGCCCATCACGTACGGCGATCCGGTCCAGTGCCAGAGCGCTGAGGCCGACACCACGGCCGCAAGGATCCCGACGGTGGCGATCGCGAGATGCGGGACCGGATCCGGACGCCGGGCGAAGGCTTCGTACAGCATCCCGACGATCGCGAACGTGCAGAGCAGGATCTCCGGAAGGATCGGGCGGAACTCGAGAGCCGGCGTCTGGATCACGGCTGCCGCCCCTCGGCGGCGGCCGGCACCACGGGGCCGCCCACGTCCGCACACGTCTGCGATGAGCGAACCTGCTCGATCGTGACGCAGGTGGCCGGGTCGATCGACCGCGTGAGGAGGCTCGGGTAAACGCCGAAGACCAGCAGCAGCGCGAGCACCGGCGCGAGCACCGCCACCTCCCGACCCGAGAGGTCCGGGAGGTAACGGTGCTCCTCCCGCAACGGTCCGTAGGCCACGCGCTGGTAGGACCACAGGAGGTAGATCGCGCCGAGCACGACGGCGACCGCGGACAGGGCTCCGAACAGGTGGCTGACCGCGAACGTCCCCACGATCACCAGGAACTCCCCCACGAACGAGCTCAGCCCCGGCAGCCCGGCGCTCGCGAACACGACGAACAGGAACGCGCCCAGGAGCCACGGCATCACCCCGGCGAGGCCGCCCATCTCGGCGAACTCACGGGTATGCGTCCGCTCGTACACCATCCCGACCAGCAGGAACAGCGCGCCGGTGGCGAGGCCGTGGTTGACCATCTGGAGCACACCACCGGTCACCGCCTGTTGCGTGAACGCGAAGATGCCCAGCACGACGAACCCCAGGTGCGACACGCTCGAGTACGCGACGAGCCGCTTGACATCGGTCTGGATCAACGCGCACACGGCGCCGTAGATGATCCCGATGACCGCCAGGACCGAGACGAACGTGGCGAAGTGGATCGAGGCCTGCGGGAACATGCTGAGGTTGAAGCGCAGCAGTCCGTAGGTGCCCACCTTGAGCAGGACGCCCGCGAGGAGCACGGACCCGGCGGTGGGCGCCTCCGTGTGCGCGTCCGGGAGCCAGGTGTGCAGGGGGAACAGCGGCACCTTCACGGCGAACGCGACGAAGAACGCGAGGAAGAGCCAGCGCGCCGTCGGGACGGGGAGCCCGCCGGCGACCTGGGTCAGTCGGCCCAGTTCGAACGACGGCGGTCCCAGCTGGCCGGAGCGCGAGTACAGGAACAGGATCCCGACGAGGAGGAAAGCCGAGCCGGCCATGGTGAACAGGAAGAACTTGATCGCCGCGTAGACCCGGTTCCCGCTCCCCCAGCCGCCGATGATCAGGTACATCGGGACCAAGATCGCTTCGAAGAACAGGAAGAACAGCAGGAGATCGAGCGCGACGAACGAACCGAGCACCGCGCTCTCGAGGACCAGGATGGCGACCATGTAGCGTGCGACGTTCGTTCCGATCTTCCACGAAGCGAGGACCGAGATCGGGAACAGGAAGGTCGTCAGCAACACGAGCCACAGGCTGATCCCGTCGACCCCGACGAGGTACTGGAGGCCGAGCGACCGGACCCACGACGCTCGGTCGACCATCTGGTAGCCGGTCGCCCCGGTCTGGAAGTCGCGGAGCACGAGGAGGGAGACGCCGAAGGTCGCGAGCGTGGTGAGCAGCGCCAAGATGCGCGTGTCACGATCGTCGATCCTGCGACCCACCAGCGCGATCAGCGTGGCGCCCACGAGCGGGAACAGGATCGTGAACGTGAGGAGGTGCTGCCTCACGATCGCACCCCCACGTAGACCAGGATCGCGACCGCCCCCAGGAACACGGCGAGGGCGTACGAGCGGACGAACCCCGTCTGGAGCTGCCGGCCACCGTCGGCGAGCGCCTTCACCCCGCCGCCGATCGCGTTGACGGCCCCATCGATGATCCGGGCATCGACCACGTACGCCGTGACCCACGCGCCGGCTTTGGCCGGTTGGATCACGGCCGTGTCGTAGGCGCGGTCGACGTACCAGCCGTTCAACGCGGCGCGCGGGAGCGGTTCGAGCCGTTCCCGGAACCCGATCCAGTCCACCCGCCCCGAGCCGTAGATCCACCACGTGAGCGCGAGCGCCAGGAGGCTGATGACGGTGGCGACGGCCGCGAGCGCCGCGACCGCCACGCCCTGGCCGGCCGGGGTGAACCCCGTGACGTGCTCCAGGAACCCCGTCAGGCGACCCTCCGGCGTGACGTTGAGCCACCCGGCCGTGGCGGCGCCGACGGCCAGGAGCACGAGCGGGACCCACAGGAGGGGCGGCGACTCGCGCGCGGCGCGGGCGCGGTCGCTCCGCGCATCGCCGAAGAACGTGAGGAAGAGCATCCGTCCCAGGTAGAACGCGGAGAGGAACGCCGCGACCGAGCCCAGCACGTAGACGGTCTCGCGACCGGAATGCTGCGCGACCTCCAGGACGGCGTCCTTCGCGAAGGATCCCGCCAGGGGCGGGATCCCGGCCTGCGCGAGCGCCCCGACCAGGAAGGTCGCGAACGTGATGGGCATGAGGCGGCGGAGACCCCCCATCCGTCGCAGGTCCTGTTCATCGTGCATCCCGTGGATCACGGAGCCCGCGCCCAGGAACAGGAGCGCCTTGTAGAAGGCGTGCGCGACCAGGAAGAACATCGCGACGCCGTACGCGCGCATCCCCGCGGCCATGAACATGAACCCGAGCTGGCTGATCGTGGAGTAGGCGAGCACGCGTTTGATGTCCTGCTGCGCGACGGCGCACGTCGCCGCGAACACGGCCGTGACGACCCCCACCACGAGGACGACCGTCAGGGCGACCCCGGACAGCTCGAACAGGACGTGCGACCGGACCACGAGATAGACCCCGGCCGTAACCATCGTCGCGGCGTGGATCAGCGCAGACACAGGCGTGGGGCCGGCCATCGCGTCGGGCAACCACACGTGGAGCGGGACCTGGGCGCTCTTGCCGACCGCCCCCGCGAACAGCAGCAGGGCGATCGCCGTCGCGGCGTCCTTCGTCAAGACCGTGCCGGCCGTCCCGAAGACGACCTCGAAATCGAGCGTGCCGAACCGGAAGACGATCAGCGCCAGCCCGATCAGCATCAGCGTGTCGCCGATCCTCGTCGTGATGAACGCTTTCTTCGCCGCCTCCGCATTGGCCGGCACCTCCGACCAGAACCCGATCAACAGGTACGAGCACAACCCCACGCCCTCCCACCCGAGGTACAGCACGAGGTAGTTGGCTCCGAGGACGAGCATCAGCATGAAGAACACGAACAGGTTCATGTAGGAGAAGAAGCGCCCGTACCGCGGATCGCCAGCCATGTAGCCGATGGCATAGACGTGGATCAGCGCGCCGATCCCCGTGATGACGAGGATCATCGTCGCGCTGACGCCGTCCACCCGCAGATCCACGCCCACGACGAACCTCCCGACCGAGATCCAGTCGACGAGGTGCTGGAGGAACAGCCGATCGTCCGCGGGTTTGGCGACGAGCTGCGACACGACCGCCAGCGACACGGCGAACGAGACGATCACCGACGCCGATGCGAGCCAGCCAGCCCACCGACCCAGGCGCCTGCCCCAGAGGAGGTTGATCGCCGCGGTCGCCAGCGGCAACGCCGGGATCAACCAGAGCGCCGGGTTCGGGTGGCTCACCACCGCAGCTCCCGAACGTCATCGACGTCGACGCTGCGACGCCGTCGGTAGATCGCGACGATGATCGCCAGCCCCACGACGACCTCGGCCGCGGCGACCACCATGGAGAAGAACGCCAGCACCTGCCCGGTTAGATCATCGTGCAACCGCGAGAACGCGACGAGCGCGAGGTTCACCGCGTTCAGCTGCAGCTCCACCGACATGAAGATCAGGAGGGCGTTCTTGCGCGTGAGCACCCCCACCGTGCCGAGCATGAACAGGATCCCGGACAGCATCAGGTAGAAGGCGACGGGGGTCCTCAGGGCGCCGCCCCCGCGCCGTAGACGGGCAGCTTTTCGGCATCCGGCTCGCTCGCGGCGGCATCGATCTCCGCCTGTGTCACGGTCCGGGCCTTCCGATGCGCGAGGACCATCGCCGCGATCGCCGCAACCAGGAGCAGCACCGACGTGACCTCGAAGGGGAAGAAGTACTGGGTGAACAAGACCTTGGCCACGGCCTGCGTGTTGCCGCCGTCGTTGGCCGTGAACACGTCGGGGGCCCTGGTCGCGAAGCCGACCCCGGCGCGGATCGCCAGGAAGAGCTCGACGACGAACGCGGCCCCGAGGACGAACGCGAGCGGACGCTGGATGAGCAACCGCTCGCGGACCGGGACATCGCTGTCGACGCCGAGCAGCATGATCACGAACAAGAACAGCACCATGATCGCCCCGGCGTACACGACGATCTGCACCGCGAACAGGAACGGCGCATCGAGCAGGAGGTAGAACACGGCGAGACAGAAGAAGTTCACGATCAGGAACAGCGCAGCGTGCACTGCGTTACGGACGAGCAACATCCCGATCGCGCTCGCGACCGATATCGGTGCGAAGACCCAGAAGACCACGTTGTCGAGCGGCATCAGCGCCCCTCCCGGGTGACCGGGTCGGTCCCGAGTGTGGGCGGCGGCTCCAGCAGCTGCTCCTTCGTCCAGACAGCTTCCTCGCGGGACGTGAAGGCCATCTCGTAGTAGCTGGTGAGCGTGAGCGCCCGGGTGGGGCAGGCCTCGACGCAGAGACCGCACATGATGCAGCGGAGGTAATTGATCTGGTAGTCCTTCGCGTACCGCTCTCCCGGACTCACCGGCTCGTCGGGATCGTTGTCCTCCCCCTCGACCCAGATCGCATCTGCTGGGCACGCGTAGGCGCAGAGCTCGCACCCGATGCACTTCTCGAGCCCGTTCTCGTGGCGGTTCAGGCGATGCCGCCCGGTGTGCGCGCGTTCCGGCGGCGCCGCGATCTCCTTCGGGTACTGCTCGGTGTTGTCGGCGCGGAACGTCTGCTTGAAGACGGTGCCCAACCCCTTGACGATGGCCCACCAGCCGGCGATCGGCCGGTCGGCCGGAGGCGGGGGCGTCACGCTCATGCCGGCACGTCCTCCGTCATGGGCGCGCCCGGTGCCTCGAGCAGCTGCTTCACCAGGCTCATCACGAGCCAGACCGCCACGATGAGCCCGGTCGCGATGAACGCTCCCCGCCGGTGCCCGTAGCGAACCGGGAGGACCACGATCGCTCCGGTCGCGAGCACCCAGAACAGCCCGAAGGGGATCAGGTACTTCCAGCCGAAGTTCATGAGCCGGTCGTAGCGCATCCGCGGCAGGGTCCCGCGGACCAGGATGTAGACGTAGATCACGGCGGTGACCTTGAGCACGAACCACAGGACCGGACCGAGCCACGCGCCCGCGCCGTGGAACGGCCACCAACCTCGCCATCCACCGAGGAAGAGCGTCACGGCGATCGCCGAGACGGTCACGGTGTTGACGTATTCGCCCAGGTAGAACAGGGCGAACCGGATCCCCGAATACTCCGTGTGGAAGCCCGCGACGAGCTCCGACTCGGCCTCGGCGAGGTCGAAGGGGGGCCGGTTGACCTCGGCCAGCGCACAGATCAGGTAGACCACGAAGGCCGGGAACTGGGGGATCACGTTCCAAACCTTGTCCTGCTGCGCGACGATCTCCGACATCTTCAGGTGTCCGCTGAACATGATCACGGCGACCAATGCGAGCGACATCGCGACCTCGTAGCTGACCATCTGGGCGGTCGAGCGCACGGCGCCGAGCAGCGGATAGTTCGAACCACTCGACCACCCGGCGAGGACGACCGCGTAGACGCCGATCGACGTCATCGCGAGCACCCAGAGCACGCCGATGTTGAGATCGGCCAGCTGGAGCGGCACCGTGCGACCGAAGATCGTGACCGGTGAACCGAACGGGATCACGGAGAACGCCAAGAACGCGGGGATCGTCGCCAGGATCGGCGCCAGCAGGTAGACGGGACGATCGGCGTTGGTCGGCGTGATCGACTCCTTGAAGAAGAGCTTCAGACCGTCGGCGAAGGTAACGAGGACGCCACGCGGACCGGCCCGCATCGGGCCGGTCCGCGTCTGGAAGTCGGCGATGACCTTCCGTTCCATCCAGATGTACAGGAGCACCGAAAGGAGGAGCGCGACGAACACGAGGATCACGCGACCGACGAGGAGCACCCAGTCGATGCCCGTCATCTCGGAGTGCCCGTCGCGAGCGCGGCGTCCGGAACGGCGGACGCCGGGGGTGGCACATCGGCGACGGCCTCGACGGTGACCGAGGCCGTCGACCGTCCCGACAGGAGGGTGTTCCCCGCCAGGCCCGGTTGGTTGAAGGGGACGA
>Ga0066656_10000145_pt1 | contig 23058 bp, 21 predicted proteins | sample GraSoiAngelo_105_FD_71411 | JGI IMG/M metagenome (GOLD analysis project Ga0066656, IMG submission 71411) | Grasslands soil microbial communities from the Angelo Coastal Reserve, California, USA - 14_0903_05_40cm | ecosystem: Environmental > Terrestrial > Soil > Grasslands | place: USA... | reverse complement strand
AACGAGGTGATCGCGATGATCGAATGGGGCATGGTGCCGCTCAAGGCGATGGTCGCCGCCACCGCGAACGGAGCCGACGCGCTCCGCATGCCGGACGTCGGGCGGATCGCGCCGGGGCTGCGCGCGGATCTCGTGCTCTACGACACGGATCCGATCGAGGATCCGGAGACGCTGCGGGACGCGCGCGCCGTCTGGAAAGACGGCGCGCGCGTCCGCCTCTGAGCGATGTTGCCGATCCGTGACTCGACGCGGCGCCAACGCATCCCGCTCGTCACGGTCGCGCTGATCGCGGCCAACGTGATCGCGTTCCTCTTCTGGCAGCCCACGCTGCGGCACGTGAAGGATGCCGAGCTGGCGCAGCAGACCTTCTTCTGGTGCCACGGACAGATCCCGTACGAGCTCGCGCACCTGGTTCCGCTGGCGCGGAGCGGGGCGAACGGTCGTACCGAGATCGCGAAGGACTACGACGTCACGACCGCCGATGCGGCGCAGCTCCAGGACTACCTCGGCCGCGCGTGTCCCCGGAAGAACATCTGGCTCTCGATCGTCACCGCGATGTTCCTGCACGCGGGTTGGTTGCACCTGGGCGGCAACATGCTGTTCCTCTGGATCTTCGGGGACAACGTCGAGGACGCACTCGGGAAGCTCGGGTACCTCGCGTTCTACCTGGTCGGCGGGGTCGCAGCCGGCGCGCTCCAGTTCGTTCTGGCGCCGAACTCGACGATCCCCAACGTCGGCGCGTCGGGAGCGATCGCGGCCGTGCTCGGGGCATACATCGTGCTCTACCCAAGGGCGCGCATCCTGACGGCAGTGTTCTTCTTCCTGATCACCGTGATCGAGTTGCCCGCGACCGTCGTCCTCGGCTTGTGGTTCGTGCTCCAGCTCTTCCAGGGTGTCTCGGGTCTGGCGGCCGATGTGAACAGCGGGGTTGCGTACTGGGCGCACGTCGGTGGCTTCGGCTTCGGCGTGGTGATCGCGTTGCTGTTCCTCCGGGGCCGGCGGCGTCCCGCAGCGCTGCCACCGTCGTTCCCGGCCTATCCGGAGCGCCCGGACCTCCCGTGAGCCTCACGACCGGCGCCGAGCTGTTCGATCAGCTCGGCGCCGGCGCGGATCGCGTCCAACTCGTCGCGCGAGAGCCGCTGCAGATCGGCGGCGAGGACCCGGGTCCGTTGCCGCCGTCGCTCCGTGCGGATGCGTCGCCCTCGGACCGTCGCACGGACCAGCACGCCGCGAGCATCGTCGGGGTCGGGCGCCCGTTCGACCAGGGCGTCCCGCTCAAGGCCGTCGACGAGCCGCGACATCGTAGGAGCCGACACGCCCTCGGTCGCCGCCAGGGCGCCGATCCCGATCGGACCGGCGTCGACGACGGCCGAGAGCGCCGACAGGCGGGGAGGGGAGATGCCAAGGGCGTCACCCTCCGTGCGCAGGCGTCGCAACAGGAGCTGGGCCGCCGAGTGGAGCTTCTCGGCGACGGCCTCCACCTCTCGCGCTGGGGAAGTTCGCCTCGCCGCCATGCCGCTGTTCGGATCCTTTTGATATTTGCTTAGCCTAAGCAAATAGAGACGATAGTGAGAAGGTGTCGCGATGGCAAGCGCATCCGACGATCTGTTCGCGGCGATCGACGCCGGAGACGTGGATCGCGTCGGCGCCATGCTGGACGTCGATCCTTCCCTCGCGATGGCTCGCGATCACGAGGGCGTGTCGGCCTTGCTCCGCGCCCGGTACCGCCTCGATCGCGCGCTCGCCGAGGCGGTCAGGGCCCGGGTCGCGGCCCTCGATGTCTTCGAGGCGGCGACGTTCGGCGATCTCGACCGGCTCGCCGTGCTCCTCGAGGCCGATCCCGGCTTGACGGACCGCCGGAGCGGCGACGGGTTCACGGCGTTGCACCTCGCCGCGTTCTTCGGGCAGGACGACGCCGTTCGACTGCTGCTCGCGCGCGGCGCCGACCCGGACGCCCACGGCACGGGATGGATGACGGGAACACCGCTGAGCTCGGCGGCGAGCGCTGGGCACGCGGCCACCGTTGACCTTCTCCTCGAGGCCGGAGCGGACCCGGACGCTGTACAGCGGGGCGGGTGGACGCCCTTGCACTCGGCGGCGCACAACGGCGACGTGCGCACGGTCGAGTTCTTGCTCACGCACGGCGCCGACCCGGGAGCGATCGACGACGAGGGCCGGTCGATAGCCGACATGGCGGCGGAAAGCGGTGACGACGCGACCATCGCGGCGATCGACGGGTCGCGGAGATGAGGAGTACGGTCGGGGATCAGGCGGCCGCTTCGCGACCCGCGTACGACTCGAACTCGTACTCCTGAGCGATCGAATCGCACGGGTTCCCCCGCCCGTACCGGATGCGGCCGTCGGTGACGTCGGCCACGCACCAGAACACCGTCTTGGATGTGGGCGTGCCGAACTCGGGGTGCTTGCAGAGCGATTGCGGCTTCGTCTCGTGGTCCGAGAGGAGCTCTCGGAGCCGGTCCATCGTCAGCGACCCCGGTGGTTCGGCGGCGAGGAGCTCGCGTGCCCGATCGTAGCGGATCTGGGAGAGCGGCGCGTACTCCGTGTCGCCCTCGAACGGGAGCATCCGATCGCAGACGTAGTTGTTCGTGTGCGCCAGGTGCCCTGCCTCGTCGAGGCCGGTGATCTCCGCGTCGCTGGCGCTGCCCTCGACATCCGCAACGCCGCCGTCGAACGACGCGAGGACGTTGTTGTAGCTCGACGCGCGATCGGTGCGCAGAGCCATCGCGACCATCTGGTCGAGGGAGCTCGCTCGCATCATCTCCAACACCTGATGGCTCCGGCTGATCCCCACACGCTCATCGTTGGGAGCCAGCTCGTTGCCGGTGAGCGACAGGCCCGCGGCGTTCCACCCTACGGAGAGCCAGGGGATCCCGCCGAGCTGGAAGAACACCGGGTCGCCCGGCACGCTGATCTCGAGTGCGGTGATGTCCTGCTCCGTCTCCGGACGCAGATCGTTGTTGTGCGCCACCAGGAGATGACCGTGGCTCGTCGCTGAGGGCCCCGCCACCAGGTCCGAGCACCTGCCCTCGATGCGCGGACCGTACGGCTCGTACCAGATCTCTTCCATCGAGACCGCGAAGAACTCGAGGGGGTCGACGCCTGCGCCTTCGGCGCAGGCGTCGAGCTCCTCGAGGAGCCAGGGGAGACGCGGGGCGGTGAAGGCGCGGTACTCGTCGGCGAGGCCGAGCTGGTCGGCCTTGGACCGCCCGCAGGGAAGTTCGTCCCAGGACGTCTCGACGGTCCTCCGGATCTGCTCGCGCCCGGCCTCGCCTAGCTGGAGGCCGACCTCGCGGTGCGTCCCCGCGACGCGGACGAGCTCGATCGTCGGTGGGGTCATCGCTGGAGTATCGCTTCAGGACGTGAGCGCGACCAGCAGCTGCGTGTACGCCGTCAGGTACCGATCGACCTCGGCGGAGCTGGCGGGCACCGACACGGTCGGCCCCGCTCCGGGGAGGGCCTCCCAGATGCCCCGGTTGGCCATCCAGATCCGGAGGAGGCGCGTGAGCTCCGGGTCGGTCATCGCATGCGCGTCGGCCCCGGTGCGCGGATGCGGGCCGTACCACTGTCCCGCTCGGGGCCCGAACCGGTAGGAGGTCCAGGGCAGGCCGGCATCGCGCAACGCCGCGTCGATCCCGTCGGCGAGCATCCCGCCCAACGCGGTCGTGTGCTCGTACGCCTCGGGGACGAGGACCTCGGTGAGCGCGGCGACGGCCGCCGCCGCCGACAGAGGGTTCCCGAAGAGCGTCCCGCCGGTCGCGACCTCCTTCGTGTGATCGAGCTCCCCGGCGAGCGCGTCGCTGACGCCGTACGCGCCCATCGGGGTACCGCCGGCGACCGCCTTGCCGATCGTGACCACATCGGGCTCGAGCCCCCACAGACCCGTCGCGCCGCCTTCTCCCACGATGTGCGTGTGCGTCTCGTCGAACGCCAACACGGTCCCGCGTTCTCGGGTCACCCGGCGGAGCTCGTCGTGCCAGTCCCGCTCCGGCGGCAGGAAATGGATGTTGTTCGTGAGCGCGGGCTCGGTGAGCACGAGGGCGACGTCCTTGGCTGCGAGCGCGGCGCGCAGTCCCGCGACATCGTTGAACTGCGAGATCCGCACGCGGCCGGTCACCCCTTTCGAGAGGCCGCGCTGTAGCGGTGCTTCGCGGCCGCCCTCGAGATCGACGAGGCCCTCCTCGAAGTGGCCGTGGTAGTGCCCCTCGAACAGCAGGACGACGTCGCGCCCGGTCGCGGCGCGTGCCAGGCGGATCGTCTCGGTGTTGGCCTGCGAGGCGGACAGGGTGAACTGCCAATGCGCCTGCCCCGGGTAGCGACGAGCGAGCTCCTCGGCGACGAGGACCGACTCCTCGGTCGGGAGGAGGAACTGGGTCGAGCGCGTCACCCGCTCCTGGACGGCTCGAACGATCGCCGGGTGCGCGTGGCCGCAGAACATCGCCATGTCGCTCGCGTTGAAATCGACGTAGTGGTGGCCGTCCACGTCGGTGAACGAGGCGCCGTCGCCACGGTCCACGTAGACCGGCAGATCGTTGTCCGAGGCCATCCACGTCATCGGTGTCCCGTTCGGCATGTGCGCCTCCGCGCGGGCCAGGAGCTGAAGCGTCTTCGGCCGCTCGGCGCGGAACCACGCGAGCTCGGCGTCGTGCAGCTCGCGGATCCGGTCCCGATCGAGGTCGCCCAGCGCGGTCACGTGGGCGGAGGCTACCCGCGAACGCGAACCCCAACCAGGCGCGCGACGGTTCGTGGCGAGGATGCTCGTGCTGCCCGCGTCGACCTCGATGTCAGAGGGCGTCCCTAGGGTCGAGCGCATGGGCAGCCAACCAGCTCTCCGTCAGCGCGGGTGGACCGGATGACCGTCGCGGCGATCGCGATCGGTGCGCTCGTGGCCGGTCTCGCGATCGGCTTCCTCGCCACGGCCTTCGCCCTCGCCCGACGCCGGCCGCCGGACGAACCCGGGATCGGAGCTCAGATCCAGCTCCAGGCGAGCGAGCTTCGCCGCATCGCGGACCAGGGCGCGCAACGTGATCTGACGTCCGAGCAACTCCGACAGGGGCTGGACGGTGCGCGCAGGGCGTTGGAGGAGCTCCGGACCCACGAGCACGACCGCCGAGCCGCCGATGGGGAGCAGCGCGAGGTCGTGCGGCGATTGGCCACGGTGCTCGCCGGCGGCGCATCCAAGGGTCGATCGGGGGAGTTCATCCTTCGTGAGCACCTCGCGGAGCTCCCGCCGGGCATGCTCGTCACGGACTTCCGCGTCAACGGCAAGGTCGTCGAGTTCGGTCTGCTCCTTCCCGACGGCCGCCGGCTGCCCATCGACTCCAAGTGGTCGGCGGTTGCCGAGCTGGAGGCCCTCGCCGCGGCGCGTGACCCGACCGAACGCGACGCGTGTGCCCGGGCCGTCGAGCGGGCGGTGACGTCCCGTGCGAAGGAGGTCGCTCAGTACCTCGACCCGGCGGTGACCGCGCCGGTTGCCGTCGCCGCCGTCCCGGACGCGGCCTACCGGGTGCTGAAGCGCGCGCACGCCGACGCGTTCGCGAAGGGCGTCATCATCGTCCCCTACGGCAACGCGTTGCCCATCCTGCTGTTCCTCTATTCGCTCGTGCGACGTTTCGGCGACGCCGCGGACGTGCAGGCGGCGCTTTCCGAGGTCGCCGCGGTCCTGGACGCGCTCGGGTCGATCGTCGAGAACCGCTTCCAGAAGGCGGCCACGATGCTCACGAACGGGACGGACGAGTTCCGTTCGTTGTTGAGCAAGGGCCGCGGTAGCATCGCCCGCGCGGAGGGGCCGACCACCGGCGCCGCCGACGGCGAGATCGGCGACGGTGGGCCGCCCTTGACGATCGTGGGGTGATCGCCGCCGCGCCGCCGTTGCGATGTCGTGACCTCGGGCCGCGCGACGGATGCCGATGCGGGCCCATCGTCGTGCCATCGCCGGATGAACACCGCCCGAGACCAAGGTGCCGCGCAACGTACCCAGGTCGGTAGGCTGGAAGGATCATGAACGATGGAACGTTCGCGAGCGCGCTCGTTCTGTTCGCCCATCCCGACGATGCCGAGTTCATGTGCGGCGGCACGGCCGCGCGCTGGGCGCGCGACGGCTGCGACGTCCACTACGTCGTGATCACCGATGGATCGGCGGGCTCGAACGAGCCCGGGGTGACCCGCGAGGAGTTGCGCCCGGTCCGCGAACGCGAGCAGCGCGCCGCCGCTGCCGTCCTCGGAGTGAAGAGCGTGACGTTCCTCGGTGAGGTCGACGGCATGCTCGAGGTGACGCTCGACACGCGCCGGAAGGTGTGCCGCGAGGTTCGCAGGCTCCGGCCCGAGGTCCTGATGGCGCCCGATCCCTCGCGGCTGTGGTTCGGCAGCGGGTACATCAATCACTGGGACCACAAGCAGGCGGGGCTCCTCGCGCTCACCGCGGTGATGCCCGATGCGCCGTCCCGGCCGATGTTCCCCGAGCTGTTGGATGAGGGTTTGGAGCCGTTCGAGGTGCCGAATCTCTGGCTCGCCATGAACGAGGCCGACACGTATGTGGACATCACGGAGACCCTGGACGTCAAGCTGGCGTCCCTCGCCGAGCACGTCTCCCAGCACACGGAGGGCGCGACCTCCTTCGTCCGCGAGCGAGCCGAAGAGCTTGGGAAGCAGAGCGGATCGGGATATGCCTTCGCCGAAGGGTTCAAGGCGTTCCACCTGCTGGACGACGACCAAGATGAGGATCAGTGATGGAAGAGGGATTCCCCGCCGCGGAGGAGCCGGAACCGTATGAGCTCTCACCGCAAGAGCGTCGTGACGTCGAGGCCGACCTGGAGGACCTCGGCAAGATGCACGATGTCTTCTCGCCGCAAGGCGTGAAGGGCGTCGTCATCGCCTGCCAGGACTGCGGGCAGAATCATTTCTACGAATGGGATCTGCTCCAGGACAACCTCGAGCACATGTTGGACACGGGCGAGCCGAGGATGCACGAGCCCGCCTTCAACATCCACGAGGACGAGTACATCCAGTGGGACTACGGCAAGGGATACGTGGATGCGCTCGCCGATGCCGGGCTCCAACAGGGACGCACGATCGAGATCACGCAATGCCCGTGGTGCGAAACCCCGTTCGACACCGGGTACCAGTACTGCCCCCGTTGTGGAAGGCAGCTCGGCGCGATCCGCTTGTACCAGGAGCTGCTCGATCGCGGCATCGAAGACCGTGAGGCACGCGCGATGCTGGTGCGCGCCGGCTACGAGCCGTTCTGACCCGGCGTCCGGCTCGGCGATCCGACCCGTTATCCTTCGCGCGATGTACACGAGGTGGCTGCTCTTCCTGCACATCGCTTCCGTCCTTGCGCTCCTTGGGACCCACGGCACATCCATCACCGTCCTGTACCGGATCAGGGATGAGCGCGACCGACGGAAGATCGTCGATCTCATCACCCTGTCCGGCGAGACGATCGTGCCGATGTACGTCTCACTCGCGGCGATCGTCGTGACCGGGGTGTTCCTCGGCTTCAAGTTCGATGCGTTCTCGCGCTGGTGGCTGTGGCTGGCGATCGTGATCTTGGTGGTGATCGCCGCCTCGATGGGCGCGATCGCGCGGCCCTATTTCACGAGGGTGAAAGAGGCATGCGCGGTCCGGCCGTCCGGGGTTCCTCGGGTATCGGACGAGGAGCTCTCCGAGATCCTGCGATCGCCGACGGCCCACGTGCTGTCGGCGATCGGCGTGGTCGGGCTGGCCGCGATCCTGTACCTGATGGTCTTCCAGCCGCACTGAGGCAGCCGCACTGGGGCCGCTGCCGCCCGCGTCTCACGCGGGCGGCAGCGGTCTCGCGGCCGGTCCGTTGACGACCTCCCCGGTCGGCGAGAACCGCGATCCATGACAGGGGCAATCGAAGGTGTGCTCGGCCGGGTTCCACGCGACCGTGCATCCCAGGTGCGTGCACCGGGCGGACAGCAGATGCTGCGCGCCCGTCTCGTCGACGGAGATCGCCAGCTTCTCCCCGCGACGCTCGATCACGCCGCCCTCACCAGGCCCCAGCTCGGAGGCGATCTGCATCACGGTCCGACAGACGAGGACGTCCCGGTGGGTCGCCTCGACGACCTTCTCCGGGACCGAGCCGAGCAGGAACCCCTTCGCTCCCTGCAGTCCGCGGTTGCCGACGACGACGAGCTCGGCGTCGACGTCATCGGCGGTCGAGATGATCTGATGCGCCGGGTCGCCCTCGAGCAGGCGTACCTCGGTCTCGATCCCTCGGCCGTAGACATCGATCGTGTCTCCCATCACCAGCTCGCCGGTCTTCGGATGTCCGATGAACACGAGCGTCACGCTGGCGAGCACCTCACGGGCCAGGTCGAACCCTTTGCGCGCCGCCCGATCCGCGGTCGCGCTCCCGTCGCTCGCGATCACGATCCGACCGTACGGTGCGTGGGGATCCCGCGAGCCCGATGCCACGATCAACAGGTCGCACGGCGCGTGGTGCGTGAGCCACCGCGACAGATCGGAGAGCGACCGATCCTCGCCGCGGGCGACCACGATCAGCCCGGCATCCTGTGCTTCGGCGACGGCGACGAGGACGTCGCCGGCGCGACCCGGCACCGCCTCCGCCGCGAGCCGAGCCCGCCGCATCCCGGCGGCCTCGGCGACGTCGAGCGCCTCGGCGAGCCGCTCCTCGGCGCCGACCGACGAGGCACGGTACCCGCTCGTCGCGATCAGCTTCGCCGACGTCGCGCGCGCGATCGTCGCCGCGACCTCGCCAGCGCGCGTCGCCGCCGGTGAGCCGTCCGTTCCGAAGACGATCCGACCCCACATGGTCCGCGCGAGCCTACCTGCTCACCTCCCTCACCGGCTCGAGCACGCAGTCCTCGGGGAGCTTGTCCGTCCGGAGCCGTTTGAAGACCGGTGCGCGCATCTTCTTCGTGCCCTTCGTGATCTCCGCGTACTCGATCTCGCAAACGACTTCGGGCTCGACGAACACCGCGCCCTTCACCCGGGCGAGCTCGGGGTCGTCGATCGCGGGGGTGGACCGCACGAACGGCCGGAGCTGGTCGAGCACCGTCGTCAGCATCTGATCCGTGAAGCCGCTCCCGGCCTGACCGATCCACCGGAGCGTGCCACCGTCGTACGCGCCCACGAGCACCGCGCCGAACGTGGCGCTGCGACCACGTTCGCCCGGCGTGTACCCGAGGATCACGCAGTCCTGGGTGTCGCGGAGCTTGATCTTGCGCCACGCGTCGGTCCGGCGCCCGGGTAGGTACGGGGAACCCAGTCGCTTGGCCACGACCCCCTCGAGCCCCTGGGTCTGGGCGGCCGCGACCAACGCGTTCCCCTCGCCCTCGACCCAGGTGACGAGCTGGAGCCGATCGTCTTGCTCCACGACGAGGCGCAGCAGCTCCCGGCGATCCTCGAGCGTCAGACCGGTCGTGTCCCGGCCGTCCAACCACAGGAGGTCGAACACGACGAGCGCCACCGGGATCTGCGCGCGCATCCGCTCGATCTGACGGGGGTTCGCCAGGTTCATCCGCTGCTGGAGCGTCTCGAACGAGTTCCGACCGCTCGCGTCGAAGGCCACGATCTCGCCGTCGATCACCGCGTTCACCTGATCGACGAGCTCCTGCACCATGTGGAGCTCAGGGTACTGCGCTGTCATGTCGCGGCCGGTCCGTGAACGAAGGACGGTCTCGGCGGTCGTCATCTCGGCGAGACATCGGATCCCGTCGAGCTTCGGCTCGAACCACCACGCGGGATCGTCGAAAGGCTGACCGCCGCCCTCCGCCAGCATCGGCGTGAACCGGGGGGGCGATGCGATCAGTGGCGCCGTCTGGTTCGAGGCGAGGAACGCGAGCCAATCGGTGCGGGTCTTCACGAAGTGGAACTCGAGCCCCGGATAGCGACGCCCGTGGAGCCGGAACGAGACCTTCGTGTCGGTCCACTCGATCGGCTCGTACCAGCCGTCGTCGAAGATCCGGACCTCTCCCGCGCCGTAATGACCTTCGGGGATCGTGCCCTGGAACGACCCGTACTCGAGGGGGTGGACCTCGGTCTGGACCGCGAGGCGCTTCTCGCCCTTCGTGGTGGGAAGCCCTTTCGGGACCGCCCACGAGGGCAACCCTCCGTCGTGTTCCAGCCGGACGTCGTAGTGCAGTCGTGTCGCGCGGTGCTTGTGGATCACGAACGAGTTGCCGCTGCCAGCCTCGTCGCCGGGCGCCGGCTCGGACGTCCCCTCGGGTCCGAACGCGCGCCTCCGGACGTACTCGAAGAGCGCCGGGTCCTTGGACGCGAGGGCGATCTCATCCGACGTCTTGCTGCGGACGTCGGGCGCCGCGGTCCGGGGGAGGGAGCCGCGCACCGGATCGTCATCCTCCACCTCGACCCCGAGGGCGTCGAGGGCCGCCGCCAGGTCCGCTCCCGGTCCAGTACGGACGCCGGTCCAGAGGTCGCCGACCGTCGCGAACCGCTCCCACACGTTGTCGATCCGGAAGTCTTGCGGCTCGAACCCACCGGCCCGCACCTCGTCCCAGGTGAGCGGTGTCGAGACCGGCGCGCGGCGCTCCGGCCGCAGCGAGTACGCGGCGGCGATGTTCGCCCCTTGGCGGTTCATGTTGTGGTCGATGAAGATCTTCCCGGCACGGTCGGCGACCCGCCAGGCCATCGTCACCTTGTCCGGGTCCGCCGCCTTGACGAGGCGGCCGCAGGCGCCCACGAACGCGCGGGCCTCCGCGTACGTGTACGCGCCCTGCTCCAGCGGAACGTAGATCTGCAGCCCGGTCGCCCCGCTCGTTTTCGGGAACCCCGTCATGCCGAGCTGCTCGAGCAGCACCTCGATGTGCCGGGCCACGTTGAGGACGTCGTCGTACGCGTACGGGGGGAACGGGTCCAGATCGAAGAACAGGTAATCCGGGTGCTGGACGTCCTCGCAGCGTGAGTGGAGGGGATGCATCTCGATCGCCCCGAGGTTCGCGACGAACAGCAGCGTTGCGAGGTCGTCGACCGTGAGGTAGTCGATCCGCCCCATCTTCGCGTCGTCCGACATGACCGTGCACCGATGGACCCACTCCGGCGTGTGCGACGGCGCCGATTTCTCGTAGAAGTCGGGACCTTCGATCCCGTCGGGCATCCGCTTCATCGTGAGCGGTCGCCGCTCGAGGTGCGGCAGCAGCAGGTCCGCGACGTTGAAGTAGTAGGAGATCACGTCGCCCTTCGTGTAGCCCTCATCCGGCCAGAAGACCTTGTCGAGGTTGGAGAGCCGGAGCTCTCGCTCGGGAAGCTCGACCCACCAGGCGTCGCGCTCGCCCTTCCGGGTCTCGAGCGGCCGGGGGAGCGCAACCGTGAACGCGGGGCCGCCGCTCCCACGCGTTCGTTTCGGCATGGCAACGATGGTAGTCGGGAGCCGCTCCGACGCATCGGCTGTCGGTGAGCGGCCCTTCAGGGGTCGGCCGAGCGGCCGATACCTGTTCGGTGAGCAGGCCGTCTTCGGCGCCTGGGAGGGCGGTCGGGCAGACCAGGCCCGGCGGCCGATGGCGTGCTCGACCACTGCTCAGCCTCTCGCTTCGGGCTGTGGCGGCGGTCGTCCCGGCCGCATGTGCCGCCCTCGCGGCGACGATCCTCGGCCACCTCGTGCATGCTCCCGAAGGCCCGGCGAGGGTCTGGTGGGCGCTCTGGCTGCTCGGTTCGGCGATGCTCGTCGCGCTCGCGGTTGAGCGCGTCGCGCGGCGACTCCTGCCGCTCGCGGTGCTCCTGCAACTCTCGCTGGCCTTCCCGGACCACGCCCCGTCCCGCTTCACGATGGCCAGGACCGCCGGGAACGTCCGCCGGCTCGAAGAACGGATCAGCCGGGCGAAGCAGATCGGGGTTGAGGACGATCCTGCGAGGGCGGCGCGGCAGATCCTTGGGTTGGTGGCGGCGCTATCCGCGCACGATCGCAAGACCCGCGGCCACTCGGAACGGGTCCGCGCCTACACCGACATGCTGGCCGGCGAGCTCGATCTGGGCGACGAGGACCGCGACCGGCTCCGCTGGGCAGCGCTCCTGCACGACATCGGCAAGCTCCGGGTCCCGGGTCGCATCCTGAACAAGGCGGGCAAGCCCGACCGGTTCGAACGGGAGCGCCTGCAGGCGCACCCCGCGGCGGGTGCCGCGATCGCCGAACCCCTCCTTCCATGGCTCGGCCGGTGGGCGGCGACGATCGTGCAACACCACGAGCGGTTCGACGGCCAGGGTTATCCCGCGGGCCTCGAGGGCGAGGAGATCTCCCTCGGCGCTCGGATCGTGAGCGTCGCCGACTCCTTCGAGGTCATGACTGCGGCGCGGGCCTACAAGCGACCGATGACCCCGCCGGCGGCTCGGCGGGAGCTCGCGCGATGCGCAGGGAGTCAGTTCGATCCAGCGGTGGTCCGGCTCTTCCTCAACATCTCGATCGGTCGTCTCTGGTGGACCGTCGGACCGGCATCGTGGGTGGCCGTCACGCCGGTGCTGGGTTGGCTCCTCCGCTCGGGGGAACAGATCGCGATCGCGGCGAAAAGCACCGCGCTCGCCGCGGCGCTCGGGCTCGGAGGAGCGTTGCAGATCCTCCCCGCCTCCGCGGCCGCGCCGCTCGCCGCGGCGCCGAGCTCCGCGGCGAGCCCGGTGACGCCGGCCCGTGGAGGGTCGCCGACCGTCGATCGTCCGGGTGACACACCCCGTGCGGTCGATCCGGCGACCGGATCAGGCGGGACCGGAACGACGACCGATCCCCGGTCCGGTGGCGGGCCGACGACCGATCCTTCCGGCGATCCGATGCCCGATCCGACGCCGAACCCCACGCCGGACCCAACACCCGATCCCGTCGGCACCGTGCACACCGTGACGAACACGGCAGGTGATGCGGTCGGCAACGCGGTGGACGCTGTGACGAGCACGGCCGGCAACACCGTTGACACGGTCACCGATGTCGTCGATCAGACGACCGGCGGAGCGACCTCTTCGGCGAGCCAAACGGTCGACGGGACCGTCCGGACGGTCGTCGAAACGACCGGGGCGACCACCGACCCGATCGTGAGCAAGCTCGGCCTGTAGTCGTCCTCCCCCCGTGTCGGCCTTCGCCGCTAGACTGACCGTTCCCGCTGCGTGCGGTCCATCTCAGGGAGGGCGAGCCATGCCACGAGCCATGTGGAAAGGGGCCATCTCGTTCGGCCTCGTCACGATCCCGGTCGCCGTCTACCCGGCGACCGAAGAGAAGACCCTGCGGTTCAACCAGCTCCACGACGAGGACGGTGGCCGCGTCCGCTACAAGCGCGTGTGCGAGAAGGACGGCGAAGAGGTCTCCTTCGAGCACATCGTCAAGGGCTACGAGGTGGAGAAGGACCGCTACGTGGTCCTCACCGACGAGGACCTGAACGCGATCCCGGTCGAGTCCAGCCGGGCTATCGACATCCACCGGTTCGTGGACCTGGATGAGATCGATCCGGTGATGTTCAAGAAGAGCTACTACCTCGTCCCCGAGGAGACCGGCGCCAAGGCGTACGCGTTGCTCCGCGAGGCCATGGCGGATGACGGTCGAGTGGGGGTCGCCAAGGTCAGCTTCAGGGACAAGGAGCACCTCGCGGCGCTCCGCTTCAAGGATGAGGCCTTCGTCCTGGAGACCATGTACTGGCCCGATGAGATCCGCGAGGCCGACTTCGGCGGCGTCGACGTCAGCGCCAAGATCCGTGGTCAGGAGCTGGAGATGGCGAAGCAACTGATCGAGTCGCTCTCGGGGGAGTGGAACCCTGAGGAGTACGCCGACGAGTACCGCCAGGCCCTGCTCCAGATCGTCGAGGCCAAGCTCAACGGCCAGGAGATCGAGGTCGTCGCCCCCGAGCCGACCGCCAAGGTCGTCGATCTGATGGAGGCGCTCAAGGCGTCGGTCGCCGCCGCCAAGAAGCAGGCGGACGAGCCCGCTCCCTCGCGCAAGCCGGCAGCGAAGAAGCCGGCGACCAAGAAGAAGGCCTCCGCGAAGAAGCCCGCAGCGAAGAAGCCCGCGGCGCGGAAGAAGGCCGTCGGGGAGTAGTGGACCCGGGGTATCGCGACCGGGCCGCGTCGCTTGCCGACGTTGCCGCCCTCGTCCGGCTGCTCCGCGCGCACGAGCTCGCCGATCACGGCCGCGTGACCGCCGATTGGAACGAGATCGTCCCTTTCGTGTGGCGGAACCCGGGCTTCCATGACGCAGAGGATGGGCGGATCGTCGAGCGCGACGCCGTTCCCGTCGCGTTCGCGGGGGTGTTCCGGGAGGACGACGCCGGGGTCGAGCCGCTCGGCTCGTGGGTGGCATCCCCTCCGGCGGATCGTCGCGGCGGAGCCCTGCCCTTCCTCGTCGACTGGCTCATCGCGCGCGCTCGCGAACAGGGAGCGCACTCCCTGCGCCACCTCGTCTACCGCAACGACGTGGCGCATCGGAAGATCGTCCTCCAGCGTGGGTTCCGGCGCGTACGGTCGTCGTGGACGATGCATCGAGAGATCGACACGGACGAACCGACCGAAGGACCGCCCAACGGCATCCGGTTCGTGACGCTGGCCGAGCACCCGGACGAGCTCGGTCTCTACCGGGCGGATCAGGAGGCGTTCGCCGACCACTTCGGCTTCGCACCCGAGACCTTCGACGTGTGGCGGCAGCGTCGGTTCGATGCCGACGACGACCGCTCTCGATGGTTGCTCGCGCTCGAAGGAGATCAGATCGTCGGGTTCCTGCGTCAGGTGACCGGCGGCGAGGTTGCCCAGGTCGCGGCGCTCGGGACACGAGCGCGCTGGCGCGGCCGCGGGATCGGGACGGCCTTGCTCCGTCGAACCTTCGCTGAGATGGCGCGGGGTGGGCACCACGAGGTGACGCTGTGGGTCGACGCCGAGAACGAGACCGGTGCGGTCGGCCTGTACGAGCGGGTCGGGATGCGCGCCATCGTCGTCGACGACACGTATCAGCTCGAGCTCGCGTGAAGGGTCCCGCAGCGATCCGGCCGGGGTCTAGGCTGCCCGAGTGTGGACGTGGCTTCGACGGGCGTGGGACCGGGTGCGGCATCCGCGATGGCATGCCGAGACGTTGGTCTGTTCCCGTCGCGGGCACATCCTTCCGGCCGCGTCGGTCGCAGCCCTCGGCCCGGAACATGCGGGCGTCGGTGTGGACCTCCCCGACGGCCGCCGATTCGCGCGATGCCTGCGCTGCGACTGTTGGCTCGATGTGCCGCGACCGCTCGAACCGTCTTCGGAGACGCTGCCGCCCTTGTCGCAGATCATCCTCCCCCGCCGGGGCGAGGAGTTGCGGGAGGCGATCGTCCTGCGGATCATCGCGTTCGATCGGATCATCCACGTCGCGCTCTTCGGGGCACTCTTCGTGCTCGCGCTCGAGCTCCGACTGAATATCGGGCCGCTCCACGACGTCGCCCGGCGGTTCTTGGACGCGCTCAACGCTGTCGCTGCCAACTCCACGCAGGGGGCGTCGCACGGCTTCCTCGTGACCGAGCTCCAACGGATCGTCGACCTCCGGGAAGGCGCCCTCGACGTGTTGATCGGGACCAGTCTCGCGTACACGGTGCTCGAGCTCGTCGAGGCGATCGGGCTGTGGCATGAGCGCCGGTGGGCGGAGTACCTGACGGTGGTCGCGACGGCCGGCCTCCTGCCGTTCGAGATCCTGGAGCTGTCCCGAAGGGTGACCGTGTTCCGGGTGGGGGCGCTGGTGATCAACCTGTTGATCGTTGTCTGGCTCGTGTACCGAAAGCGATTGTTCGGGGTCGCGGGCGGGCGTGCGGCGCTGGCGCATGAACGCCCCGACCCCGAGGTGGTCCTGGCCCCGCCTGTCGCATCGGCAGGGGTAAGCTCCGGCGCGTGAAGCTGGTCACCGCCATCGTGAAGCCGCACCGGATCGATGACGTCAAGGACGCGCTGCGCGAGATCGGCGTGAGCGGGCTGACGACGACCGACGTCGAAGGGTTCGGCCGCCAGCGAGGACATACCGAGGTCTACCGCGGCGCGGAGTACCAGGTGGACTTCGTGCCGAAGGTCAAGGTCGAGGTGGTCGTCGACGACGGCGACGTCGAGGGCGTCGTCGACGCGATCGTGAAAGCGGCGAGGACGGGGAAGATCGGCGACGGGAAGCTCTGGGTGGGCGAGGTCGACCGTGTGATGCGGATCCGTACCGGCGAGATGGGCCCCGACGCGTTGTCGCGGTGAGCGTGGCAGGCCCCGCCGAGAGCCTGCGTGACGGGTTGCGTGCGCTCGAGAGGGCGTACACCCTCGGTCATCACGGCCCGGCGGCAGCGCGCCGGCGGGCGGCGCTCGTGGATGCGTGCCTTGCGGAGTTGTTCGATCACGCGGGCTCCCCTGCCCGCGTAGCGTTGATCGCCACCGGTGGGTACGGGCGGATGGTCCAGCTCCCCGCGTCGGACATCGACCTGCTCGTGGTGCATGACGATCCAGCGTCGATCGCCGAGACCGTCGACGCGCTCCTATACCCGCTGTGGGATGCGGGGCTCCCCTTGGGGCACGCGGTGCGGACGGCTGCGGAGTGCCTCGCGGCCACCGAGCGGCTCGACGCGTGGACGGCGATGCTGGACGGGCGGATCGTCGTGGGCGACGAGACGCTCGCCGTTGGCGCGCTCGCGCCCGTTCGGGCGCGAGCGCGCGAGGACCCTGCCTGGTTCGCGCGCCGGCTGCGTGACGCGGCCGGCGCGCGCCGGGACCGGTTCGGATCCAGCGCACAGCTCCTGGAACCCGATCTCAAGGAGGGGAGCGGCGGGCTCCGCGACGCGGCCTCGCTGGGGTGGCTCGCGACGGCGCTCGGGACCGACCTCGAGAGCGCAGGCGTCGTCCGCGCGCGAGAGCGCGCGGCGGTCGACACCGCCGAGGCGTTCCTCATCCGCGCCCGGAGCGCGGTCCAGCTGCTGACCGGGCGGCGCGCCGACCGGCTGGTGACGGAGCTCCAGCCGGACGTCGCGCGCGGGATGGGATTCGTCGACGAGCCCGATCTGCTCGCGACCGACGGACTGATGCGTTCGCTCTTCGAACACGCCCGGAACGTCGAGCACGTCGCCGGGCTCGCGATGGCGCGGGTGATGGCGGGAGCCACGGGCGCCGGTTCCGTCGATGCCGGGGACCCGGCGGCGATCCTGGAGGCGCTCGCCGACGTGGCCGATCAGGACCAGGTCCCGTCGGCAGGGCTGTTGGATGCGATCGAGGATGTGACCGTCCCCGATCGCGTCGCGTGGGACGCCCGCACGCGCGCCGCGTTCCTCCGGTTGCTCCGCGCTGGCGAACGTGGCTCGGCGATGTTCGATGTGCTCGACCGGATGGGTCTGCTCGCACGGTTCATCCCCGCCTGGGCCGAGGTGCGCTGCCGTCCGCAGCGCGACCCGTACCATCGCTCGACCGTCGACGCGCACCTGGTAGCCGCCGCCGCGCAGATGGCCGATCTGCTCGCGGGGTCGGGTGATGCCGGGGACCCTCTCGAGGTCGCCGCGGTCACGCACGTCGAGCGGCCCGACGCCTTGCTGCTGGGAGCGCTGCTGCACGATGTCGGGAAGATCGGCGCGGGCGGACATGTGCCGATCGGAACAACGATCGCTCGGGACACGCTCGACGCGATGGGGGTCGCCGTCGCGGATCGCGACCTCGCGGTCTTCCTGGTCCAGGAGCACCTGCTCCTTCCCGATACCGCCACCCGTCGCGATCTTTCGGACGAGGACCTGCTCCTCGATGTCGCCGCTCGCATCGGCTCGCCCGAACGGCTGGGCGCGCTCTACCTCCTCGCGAAGGCGGATGCGTTCGCGACGGGACCCGCCGCATGGACGCCGTGGCGCGAGACGCTCGTGCGTGAGCTCGTCGCCAAGGTGCAACGGGTGTTCGACCGGGGAGAGATGGGGGAGGAGCTCGCCGCGCATCTCGCCGCACGAACCGAACGCCTCCGAGAGTTGCTGGAGGGCGAGCCCGAGGACCTGATCGACCGGTTCATCCTGCGGGTGCCCAGGGCCTACCTCCTCGCCGTCGACCCGGGCCGGGCCGCCGAGCATTTCCGGATCGTGATGCCGCCGCTCGGTCGGAACGAGGTGAGAACGGCGGCCACCGTGGGGTCCCGAGCGGGGACCTACGAGGTGGTCGTCGTCGCGTCCGACCGACCCGGACTGCTCTCGTGGATCGCCGGCGCGCTCGCGATCGGCGGGATCTCGATCCTCGCGGCGCAGGCGTTCACGACGGAGGATCGCACCGCGGTCGACGTCTTCGAGGTGGAGGGCGCGTTCGAGCCCGAGATCACCGAGGCGCGTTGGCGCGCCTTCCGGAGCACGCTGCGACGGACGATCGAGGGGTCGATCTCGCTCGAACACCGGGTCCGAGAGAAGAGCCGGCACTACCCGCCGCCGCGCGCGCCGAGCCCGGTAAGCGTCCGCGTCCTCAACGACGTCTCGGAGTTCTCCACCGTGATCGAGGTCGGGGCTCCCGATCGTATCGGGCTCCTGCACGACATCACGAGGACGTTCGCGGACCTCCACCTCGGCGTCCACCTCGCGAAGGTCGCGACCTTCGACGGTCGCGTCGTCGATGCGTTCTATGTCCGCGACGAGCTGGGCCGCAAGGTGACCGAACCCGGCATGCTGGCGGACGTTGAAGCAACGCTGCGGGAGCGGCTCGAGGCCTAGCGACAACCGACGCCCGCGCTCGTCGCGTACAACCGACCAGGGATGGGGCGACGAACGAGGACCTCGGCGGCGGCGCTCGCTCTCACGATGGCGGTGGCGTGCGGCGGTGTCGCGACCTCGACGGACTCATCGGCCCCGGCGTCACCTTCGAACACCGCGACGCTACAGATCCTCCGTCACGTTCGCACCGCGCCCGGCCCCATCGGGATCACGGCTGCGTTCGGCAGCATCTGGGTCGTGAACTCGGAGTTCCGCGAGCACGATCGCGGGTCCGTCACGCGCCTCGATCCGACGAACGGCACGGTTCTCGCGACGGTTCGCGTCGGCGGTGTGCCGCTCGAGGTGACCGCTGCGGCGGGATCGGTGTGGGTCTCGAACTCCGCCGACGCGTCGGTCTCCAGGATCGACCCCCGCACGAACGCCGTCGCCGCAACCATCCACGTCTGTGACGCCCCGGAAGGTCTCGCCGGGACACCGGGTTCGGTATGGGTCGTCTGCGAGGACGATGACGTCGTCGGCCGGATCGACCCCGCGACCGACCGGATGGTGGAAACCGTCGAGGTCGGACTCTCGCCCCGGTTCGCGCTCTCGGCGTTCGGGGGCCTCTGGGTGTCCAACTTCGTCGAGGGCTCCGTGTCGCGGATCGACCCGCTCGCTGGGAAGGTCGTCGCCACGATCGAGGTCGAGTCGGGACCGCAACTCATGGTCGCGACCCCCGATGGGGTCTGGGTCTCGAACACCGACGCCCCCGCGGTGCAACGGATCGATCGGCGGTCGAACGCGGTCGTCGCGACGCTCGAGGACGCGGGGACCACGCCCGACGGGCTGGTCGAGTTCGACGGAGCGCTATGGGTCGCGTCGGATTCCGGGCCCCAGCTCCATCGGATCGATCCGACGGACGTGACGGTCGAGGGCCCATGGTCGATCGCGGACCAGGGGACGATCAGCGCGAACCAGTTGCTCATCGCGATCGACGGCACGTTCTGGATCCCGCTCTTCGACCAAGGCGAGATCGTGCAGGTCGAGCCGCCTGCCTCAGCTCCCTGACGTCGCAGCACGCGATCTCGCGGTTTGCTCATCGACGCGATTTGCTCATTGAGAGGTGCCCTTCCTATAGTCGAAGAGATCGCCCCCCCGAACAGGCGATCTCCGGCCCAGCACGAGGAGGGATGAACCATGACCAGGTTCCAGGCATCTCGACGCGTCGCGATCTTGGCATCGGTCGCGATGGTCGCGTTGCTCCTGGCGGTACCGGGCGTCCGCGCCGCCAACTCCGGCACGGCACAGACGTACCTGGTGGTCTTCAAGGCGCAGGCGCTTCCCGCGAACGCGTCCGCCTCGATCACGGCGGCCGGCGGAACGATCGTCCAGAGCTACCCGCAGATCGGAGTCGTGATCGCGCGGTCCTCAAGCTCCGCGTTCCGGAGCAGTGTGATGAGGAACGGCGCGATCCGGGGCGCGGCCGCCACGGCGGCGTTCGCGACGCACGTGACCGACGGGGTCGGCGCCCAGAGCGGTACATCGTCAACCGTGGTGAACACGCCCGTCTCGGACTCCGATCCTCTGTCGCCACTTCAGTGGGATATGCGTCAGATCCACACGCCGGACGCGCACGCGATCACGGGCGGGAGCCCGTCGGTCGTCGTCGGGGACATCGACACCGGGATCGATTACACGGATCCGGATCTCGCACCCAACTGGGACGCCGCCGACAGCGTCAACTGTCTGTCCGGGTCGCCGATCCAAGGCGATCCGCTGGGCACCGCGTCTCTCGACGAGAACGGCCATGGAACGCACACGGCAGGGACCATCGCTGCCGCCAGTAACGGCATCGGGATCGTCGGCGTCGCCCCCAACGTGCAGATCGCGGCGATCAAGGCAGGGAACGTCGCTGGGTTCTTCTTCCCCGAGGCCGTGGTCTGCGCGTTCATGTGGGCGGGCACGCACCACATCTCGGTCACGAACAACAGTTATTTCGCGGACCCGTACCTGTTCAACTGCAAGAACGACCCGACCCAGCGGGCCATCTGGGACGCCGAGCAGCGAGCGATCCTGTTCGCAGAGAGCAGGGGAACCGTCGTCGTGGCGGCGGAGGGGAACGAGGCCGACGACCTCGCGCATCCGACCCAAGACATCACGAGCCCCGACGACACGACACCGATCGTTCGCACCGTGCATAACGACTGCGCCGTGGTGCCGGTCGAGGTGCAGGGCGTTGTCGGCGTGACGGCGGACGGCAACCTGATGCAGAAGTCGTTCTACTCGAGCTATGGCGTGGGCAAGGCGGACGTCAGTGCTCCGGGAGGGGACAGCATCCTCCAGGTCACGGCGGCGGCGACGAACGGTCGAGTGCTGTCGACGTTCCCCCAATATCCGCTGGACGTTGGCGCCGGGGCGATCGGCTGCGTCCGCAAGGTGTTCGACGGATCGGTGTTGTACTGCTACCTGCAGGGAACGTCGATGGCCTCGCCCCACGCGGCAGGTGTGGCGGCGTTGCTCGAGAGCGAGGGCGTGACGTCGCGCGGATCCGTGGTGGCCGCGCTGGAGCACACGGCGGACCCGATCGCGTGCCCGACGCCTGCTGTTCTTGCCGAGTACTCGTTCTTCCCGTCGTTCGACAACGGTGCCCCGCAGACGTGCACGGGAGGCATGGGTTACAACTCTTGGTACGGCCACGGGCAGGTGAACGCGCTCTCGGCGATCGATCGCTGAGCAGGTCGAGAGCTTCAGCAGAGAACGGGTAGGACGACCGGAGCGCCTCCCGCGAGTGCGGGAGGCGCTCCGCTCACTCCGCCAGCATCGCTTCCAGCCGCTTCGCCATCTTCGGCGACGCGCCCTCGTCCTCGTGCTTGAAGTACGTGAAGACGGTGCCACCGGCATCGAGGGCCGGCCGGATCCGCGCCGCCCACGTCGCGAGCTCCTCGTCGGTGTACTCGGTCTTCCGCAGCCGGAGGTACCCAACCGGTTCCCACGACAGATCCTCGGGCTTCGGGTCCTTGTCGTCGGTCTCGGCCACGCACCAGGCGACCCGTCGTTCGAGCAACGCATCGCGAGCTTCCGCCCACGATGGATGCCGGAACTCCATAGCGTAGGCCGGGCCGTTCTCCGGAAGCGTGTCGAGGAACCTCGCGAGCAGGTCGCCGTCGTAGTGCAGGCTCGGGGGGCATTGGAACAGCACGCATCCGAAGCGGTCGGCCAGGAGCCTGCCGGTCGTCACGAACCTCCGAACGTCCTCCTCGACGTCCTCCAGCCGCTTCCAGTGGGTGATCCGCTGGTTCGCCTTCAGCGTGAACACGAACCCGGGCCGCGCGCGCTCGCGCCACCGCTCGATCGTCTTCTCAGAGGGCAGCCGCCGGAACGTGTAATTGACCTCGACCGAGCTCAACTGCGAGGAGTAATAGTCGAGCATGTCGTCCTTCTTCAGGCCCTCGGGGTAGAAGACGCCGTGACGCCACTCGTCGTAGGCGAACCCCGACGTGCCCAGATAGAACTCGCCCAGCATGCCTCCATCATGGCAGGCGGGATGCAGGCCGGTTCGTAGACTGGCGCCATGCTCGACCCGACCATCACCGCGGCCCGCGAGATCATCGAGGAGTCCATCGAGGGGATCCGCGGCGCGATCGCGGGGCTCCCGGCCGACGCGCTGAACTGGCGGCCCGCAGGAGAGGGAACCAATCCGATCGCCGTGCTGGCCGTCCACGCGATGCACAGCACCCGGTCGTGGCTCGCGGTCGCGACGGGAGGACCGCTCCCAGATCGCGATCGGGACGCCGAGTTCCGCACGGTCGTCGCCGACCCCCGAGAGCTGTGGGAGACGGTGGACCGGCTTGCCGCGGACTGCAGCGGCCTGCTGAGGACCGAAGATGCCTTCGAGCCCGGGACGATGCGCGAGTCGCACTCCCGCGCGAGCTCCGGGCGCGCGGAGATCGTCTCGGGCGCGTGGGCGCTCCTGCACGCGGTCGAACACCTCCGCGAGCACATGGGGCATGCACAGTTGACGCGGCAGCTCTGGGACCAACGCGAGGGATGAGTGTGCTCCATCTGAAGATCCCGACGCCGAAGGGCGACGTGAGCGCCGTCTGGCATCCCGCCGACGGACCCGCCCTCGTCGTCGGTCACGGTGCCGGGGCCGGGATGGACCACCCGTTCATCGTGGGGTTCTGCGAAGCCGTGGCGGACGAAGGGATCGCCGCTCTCCGGTTCAACTTCCCCTACATGGAGGCGGGGCGACGGACGCCCGACGCGGCGAAGAACGCGATCGGAGCCTTCCGTTCCGCGTTCGAAACGGCCGGCGACCGCAGCGGCGGCCGGCCGGTGCTCGGCGGCGGTAAGAGCTACGGCGGTCGGATCGCCTCGATGGCCGCCGCCGAGGGCATGCCGGCCGCCGCCCTCGTCTTCCTCGGCTATCCGCTGCACGCGC
>Ga0066656_10000144_pt1 | contig 23123 bp, 19 predicted proteins | sample GraSoiAngelo_105_FD_71411 | JGI IMG/M metagenome (GOLD analysis project Ga0066656, IMG submission 71411) | Grasslands soil microbial communities from the Angelo Coastal Reserve, California, USA - 14_0903_05_40cm | ecosystem: Environmental > Terrestrial > Soil > Grasslands | place: USA... | reverse complement strand
CGCGACCAGAGCTCCAGGGTCGCGCGCCGGATCCACCGATCGACGGGATAGGCCTCGAGGCGGTGGAGTCCGAAGAGCAATGTGCAGTCGGCGATTTTCGGCCCTACCCCGGATAGCTCGCACAAGCGCCGGCGGGCTTCCTCGTACGAAGCTTCGCGCACGGCCTTCCAGGACCACGTGGCCGACGCGACGAGGCGGGCGGTTTCCAGGAGATAAGGCGCGCGGAATCCCAAGCCGCTCGCGCGGAGATCGGATTCGCGTGCCCCCGCGATCGCGTCCGCGGCGGGAAAGGCCCTCCTCGAGGAGTTGGCGATCGGCTCGCCCCAGCGCGACGCCATCGCCTCCACGCACCGGCTGATCTTGAGGATGTTCGCGGCGGCGGAGCAGATGAAGGAAGCGACGGTCTCCCAGGGATCCTGACGCAGGAGTCTCAGGCCGAAGAGCGGGAGGATCCCCGGGAGCGCGCGAAGCTCTTCGGCGTGCTCCAGGTGGACCATCGGGTCTTCGTCCAGCCTGAAGTATCGGGCGAGCGCCTCGCGTCCGGGATCTTCCCCGGTGACGGAAACCGCGAGGCCCGTTGGTGGAACGAACGCGACCGAGACCTCGGCCCGCCCGACGATCCCGCGCCACGCTCCGGCGTCCCGGATCCACCGGAACGCCTGGCCGCATGAAAATGTGAGGTCGAGATCGATGGGTCCTGAGACGCGGAGCTCGTAGCGCACGGCTCAAGCCTCGGGGCATGACGCGAGGACGTCAATTTCTTTTGTCCGCCCAGGTGGTTTCCGTTGACCGGCCCTTTGCGCGCGTGGGAAACTTCAGTCGAGTTCTGAGTACTTTCGGTTCGGAGACGTCCCTTCGCGGCGGCGCCCGACGCAGCCCATGACCAGAATGAATCGGCCTTCATCCACATGGCGCAGGCTCGCCATTCCCGCTTCGCTCACGCTCGTCGCGGTCTGGATCGCGGCCCAGGTCGCGCCCAGCCGCGCCGCGGAGAGCAGGGCGCACGTGCGCCTTGTGCGGCTTCTGGGTGAAGTGCCCGACTCGGATCGGGCGGTGCTCGGTCACACCCACGACCTGAGGCTCCGCCTCGAGCATGGAAACGTACTTCTCCTGCGAAAAGGAGGGGAGTTCGCAGCGGTCCTGCCGATTGAAGGCGTAACGGGCGGTAAGGACTCCCTCCGCTACTTCTATTACGTCGAGCATCCCGCGTTTCTGTGGGTCTTCCCGGGGCAGAAGGACAAAGGGCTCAAGACCGTGGCCGACGGAGGTTCCATCGTGTTCAACCGGTTCGAGCTCAAGTGGCGGTCCGCGCCGGGCGGGCTGGGGTGGATTTACTTTCCGGATGATGAGGCGAGCCGAAACATGAGGTTCTCGGTCGTGAGCGGACGCACCGTGGACGAGGCGGATCCCAAGGACACGAAATACTGGATCGAGCTTGGTTCGCCGGAAGCTTCCGGCTTCTGACGACATGTGGAATCGTGTCCGCGCGATTCTCTTCGAAAACCTGGGTCTCAAGCTGGCGTCGCTTCTTCTCGCCTTCTTGCTCTATGCCCACGTCGTCACGGAGCAAGAACGCGAATCCATCGTCCTGATTCCGATCGCCGCGGTGGGCCTCGCCGATACCCTGACGAGCGTGGGGCAGCTGCCCCCACGCGTCGCGGTCAAGGTCCGGGGTAAATGGAAGGATCTGATCCGATTGAGCCTCACGCGGCCTTTCCTTTCGATCGACCTCGCCGCGGCGAAGCCGGGCATGTTCCAGACATCCATCACCGCGGACGACATCTCGCGCCGGGCCATCCCGCCCGAGCTCGCCCGGCTCGTCTCCGTGACCGAAGTGCGCGACCCCCGCAGCGTGAACCTCGCGATCGAGCCCAAGGCGACGCGGAGCCTCAAGGTCCGGGCGCGCGTGGTCGGACGGCCCGCCTCCGGGTACGTCGTTTCCGGGGAGCCGGACGTGGAGCCGGACTCGGTGCGGGTCATGGGGCCGGCGAAGCTGCTCAAGGAAATCGACACCCTGTACACAGTCGCAGTTGACATCACCGGAGAACGCGAGAGAATCCAGCGCTTGGTCGCCCTGGCTTTGCCTGCGAACGTGGCCAACCTCGAAACGCGCCGCTGCGTCGTGACCATACGGCTCGACAAGGCGGAGCCCGACTCCTCGTCGGGCCGTGCGCGAAGCCGGTAAGGCCCGAGAGTAAGAGAGGAGACCGATAGGATGAAGCGAACGACGGACACGAACTCTACCGCGAACGCCACCGTGGATCCGCAAGCGACCGTGGTGGCGGACCGGACGAACGCCGGTTTCAGCCTCGTGCCGACGCGGGTGTTCTTCACGAAAGGGGTTGGGAGCCACCGCGACGAGCTGCGTTCGTTTGAGCTCGCGCTCAAGGACGCCGGCATCGAAAAGCTCAACCTGGTCCATGTGTCGAGCATCTTCCCGCCCAAGTGCAAGATCATCCCAAAGGACGAAGGCGTGAAGCTCATCGCCCCCGGGAGCATCGCGTTCTGCGTCATGGCCCGGCTCGCATCGAACGAGATGCGCCGGCTGATCGCGTCTTCGATCGGATGCGCCATCCCGGCCGACAAGAGCACGTACGGGTATTTGAGCGAGCACCATGCGTACGGGCAGACGGACGAGTACGCGGGGGAATTCGCCGAGGACATGGCCGCTTCGATGCTCGCGTCGACCCTGGGCCTGGAATTCGACGAGAGCGCGAACTGGGACGAAAAAGAGCAGGTGTTCAAGATTTCCGGCGAGATCATCCGCACCTTCAACGTGACGCAGTCGGCTGTCATCTCGGCGAAAGGCTGGACGACGGTTCTCTCAAGCGCCGTTTTCTTGTTCTAGAGACGATGGCGTCGCGCGGCCGGCTCGGCCGGACGGAGGCGCCACAATCACCCAACACCCGGAGCCCAAGGATGCCATACCGAAAGTTGCTTCTCTCGATCGCCCTCACCGCACTGCTCGCCCTCCCTCAGAGTTCGCTCGCGGCCCAGTCGGCCGACTCGACCGCGGCCGCGCCTCCTTCCCAGCCAGACCGATCCTCGTCTTCGGCCGATTCCGTTCAAGCGTCCTCGAGCGATTCGACGGTCGCCAAGCCGGAGGCGAAAGGCAGGGGCAAAGGGGCCGTGAGCCCGAAGAAGGCGAAGAAGAGCAAAACCAAAACCAAGGCCAAAGCCACCTCGAGCGGGAAGGGAACGGAGAAGACCATGGAAGCTGGCGCCAAAACGGGAACCACGCCGGTGAAGCCGGAGGTGCTGCCAACGCACGTCCAGGTCCAGCACATCCTCATCGGATTCTCCGGCTCGGTTCCGGGCAAGAACATCACCCGGACGAAGGATGAGGCCAAAACCCTCGCCTACCAGATCCTCGACCGTGCGCGGAAGGGGGAGAATTTCGACGAGCTTGTGCGTCAGTACACGGACGACTCCCCTCCGGGGATCTATGGAATGAGCGGGATTGGAATCGCGCCCCAGTCGGGAGAGTTCCCGCGCGACCGGATGGTGCCGGCGTTCGGAAACGTGGGCTTCTCGATCAGCCCGGGGAACATCGGGATCGCCGACTTTAATCCACAGGCGAGCCCATTCGGCTGGCACATCATCAAGAGATTGAAGTAGGGCTCCCCGGCTCGACTCCGAGCGCGCGGAGCGCAAGCGGGGTCAGATCAGTCAGACTCCTCGGCAGGATGGTGGCCTGGTCGGCGGCATTCCAGGGCGGCCCCCACATCGCGAATATCGCGGGGTTCATCGTATGCGTGCGCACGGAGCCATCCTCGAGATTGCCGTGATCGCTCACGATCAGGACGCATAGCCGATCCAAATCGACGCGGCTCAAGACAGTCTGGAGCGCGCGGTCCAGGTCGCGAAGGCACTGCATGGCCCGAGCGCGGTCCTGGGCGTGCCCGGCGCGGTCGGTCTCGAAGTATTCGAACAGGGAAAGGTCGTTTCGCATCGCCTCCTCCGCGATGATCGCGCCGGCCTCCTCCGGCGTCCTCTCCGGCAGCTCGTAGCCTCGTTCGCGCATCCTCCAGTGGGTGAGATCGTGCGCCACCGCGCGTCCCTCGAGCAGATCCTCCCAGGAGCGAAACCGCGCGCCCGAAGCGAGCGTGGCGAGTGAGGTCGCGGAGAGGCGGCGCTGCGCGTGAGGCATCTCGAAGTACTCGGGGCGGAACGCGTTCAGGAAGGTTGCGCTCAGGCCCCGCTCGCGGACCTGCTTCAGGAGTGAGTGCTCGAAGAGGATCCGCCGCAGGGTCGGTCCCGGAAAACCGGAGACGTGGTGCCCCATCACCTTCGGCGCGTTGACCCCAGTGAAGATCGACGTTTGACCCGTCGCGCTCTGCGGCAGACCGGGCACACCCATGGAGGCGTCGAGGCCCCAAGCCATCCGCGGAGGGCCCACACGGGCTACGGGCGCGAGCGATTCCGTGAGCCGGAGTGTGGGAAACTCACCCGTAGCGAGCGGGTTCCGTGCGGGGTCGTCCGTCCCGACCCCGATCCCGTCGATGAAGAAGAGGAGAACGCGCCGCCGATCTCCGCCGCCCGTCACCGCGCACTCCAGGCTGCGGAGAGAAAGGCGGTGTCGGTGAGCGAATCGAGGCGATCAAAGGACGCGACCGGGGCGCGGTTTAGACAGAGAGGAATCGTCATGCCTGACGAGTCGCGATTATAGCGGCTACCGCGGCGGGAAAAGAAATCGGGAGCCGCGAATCGAGCGTAAGGTGGTGGCAGGCCGGCGACGCAGGATCATGAACCTTCGCTCGTGCGACTCCCGAATTCGGTGGTGTCGCAATCGACGTGCCACGGGGGCCTTCGCCGCGCCTTTCGCTCTGCCGATAAGTATCTTTAGGGAAATAAGTTACAGCGGTGCACCCCGCACGCTCGCGTGCAGTTTGCGAAGGTGCTCTCCACGGAGGCAGCATGCAGCGGGAGGCGGTGCAGAATTCGCGGCTGTGGCGGAACTTCCAGCGGGAAAAAGCCTTGACAGCTTTCGCCAGCGCCCTATATTCGCCAATCGCGCACCGCGAGGCGCTTATGTTCAATGCCACCTCCGCCTTAGGCGCTCCGCGACGCGCGGGCTGGCGATTCCGCGCGGCAGATCCCACATCCGCCCGGCTGACGCCGAGAGGATTACCTCTTCAGGAGGGGTGATGACCAAGGCAGAGATCGTCGATGAGATTGCGGAGCGGACCGGCCTGACGAAGAAGGATGTGGCCGACACCGTCGATCAGTTCCTGGAAGCGGTCTCGAGGGCTCTCGCTGCGGGCAAGCATATCGAGATTCGCGGCTTTGGAACGTTCAAGGTCAAGGACCGGAAGTCCCGCTTGGCGCGAAATCCACGAACCGGCGAGTCCGTTCCGGTGCCCCCTCGGCGCGTGCCGGTCTTCAAGGTATCGAAGGAGCTGAAGGACATAGTCGCGCAGGTCTGAAACGCCCAAGCGGCTTCAACGAAACGGGACGCCCCGTACGAGGCGTCCCGTTCTTGCTTTTTCTCCGAAGGCGCTTCAACCGCTTCCGCTGGCCGGACGCCTCCCCGCCTACCGGCGGTCGCGGATGAGCAGGAGCCGCACCAGCTCTAGGACAGCGACCGCCGCCGCGGCCACGTAGGTCAGGGCGGCGGCATCGAGCACCTTTTTCGCGTTCCGCTGCTCGTCCGGCGCGACGAGGCCGAGCCTGTTCAGCTGGACGAGCGCCCGCCTGCTCGCGTCGAATTCGACGGGAAGCGTGATCAGCTGGAAGATGACGCCGAATGTGAAGAGGAAGATCCCGATGTCGAGCAGCCCGACGCCGAATACGGCGAGCCTGTTCGCAAAAATGAATCCCGCGATGATGAAGATCCACGCGAGGTTCGTTCCGATATTGGCCAGCGGAAAGATCCCGGTCCGTATCTGAAGCGGAACATAGCCGTGCGCGTGCTGGATCGCGTGTCCGCACTCGTGCGCGGCCACGCTGATGGCCGCGATCGACGACTCTTCGTAATTCTGTGGGGAAAGCCGGACCGTCTTGTGGATCGGGTCGTAGTGATCGGAAAGAACGCCCTGCCCCGGCTCCACCACAACGTCGGGAATGCCGTTCGCGGCGAGGATGGATTGGGCGATCTCGCGTCCGGTTCGACCGCTCGCCGACGGCACCCGGCTGAACTTGGTGTATGTGGACTGGACCTTGGCTTGCGCGTACGCCGCCAAGATGATGGCCGGGATCAACAAGATCATCGTCGGATCCCAGAACGGCAGAAACATCGATTTCCTCCTAGTCTCTCGGTTTTGAGGCGGCTCCCCGCTCCCCTATACTGCTTCAACTTGGGAAAGTTTCGGCAAAGCCACTCGAATTGAGACTATCACCGAGCACCTCTCGATTCAAGGAATCGGGGACGATTTGACAACAACTTACGTCGATCTGCGAAGCGACACGGTCACCCGCCCCACCCCTTCCATGCGGCGCGCGATGGCGGAGGCGGAAGTGGGGGACGACGTGTTCGGCGAGGACCCAACGGTATGCCTTCTGGAGGAGGAAACGGCGACGCTTCTCGGCAAGGAAGCGGCGCTTCTCGTCCCCAGCGGCTGCATGGGGAACGAGATCGCGGTGTCCGTGCACACGCGCGCGGGGGACTCGATCCTCCTCGATCGGTACTGCCACATCGTGCAGGTGGAAGCGAGGGCGGTCACGGAAATGCTCGGGCGCCGGTTCCTCCTGCGCGACGGGGACCGTGGTCGATTGCGTCCGGAAGAGGTGGACGCGGCTGCCCCGCACGGAGAGCCGGGTCAAGCCCCGCTCGGGCTCGTGGAGGTCGAGAACACCCACAACTGGGCGTCCGGGGCGATCTACCCCTTGGAGAGGCTCGAGGCGGTCTCCCGCGCGGCACGCGCGCGGTCGCTGCCCGTCCATATGGACGGCGCGCGCCTCTGGAACGCGAGCGCCGCGACAGGAATCCCCCTCGCGAGCTACGCCGCGTGCGCGGATAGCGTGATGGTCTGCTACTCGAAGGGGCTCGGAGCGCCCGTGGGATCGGCGATCGCCGGCACGAAGGCCTTCATCCAGGAGGCTCGGGGCGCGCGCAAGATGCTCGGAGGCGCGATGCGCCAGGCGGGAATCATCGCGGCCGGAGCCATCCACGCGCTCCGGCACCACGTCGCGCGGCTCACCTCCGATCATGCGAGGGCGAAACGGCTCGCCGAGTCGTTTGCGGAGACGGAGGGCCTCACGATCGACCCGGACGAGATCGAGACGAACATCGTCATCGCAAGTGTGACCACACGCCCCGAGAAGCTTCAGGAGTTCGTCCGCGCGGTCGCCTCCGCGGGAGTCCTCGTCGCTCCCTTCGGCGGGCCGGGGCGGTTCCGTGCGGTGACGCACCTCGACGTGGACGACGCAGGGGTCGAACGGGCGATCGGGGCGGTCCGGGACGCGGCCCGATCGGTGCTGGCCCGTTGACCGATCCATCCGAGCCTCAGCCGGGGACGCTCTACCTGGTCGGCACCCCCATCGGAAACGTCGAGGATCTCTCGCCGCGCGCCCGGCGGATCCTTGGCGCGGTCGATCTCATCGCCGCCGAAGACACCCGCCACACGCAGGGGCTCCTCACGCGCTTCGCCATCCGGCGGCCGCTCGTCTCCTACCACGACCACAACAAGGTGCGCCGCACGCCCGAGGTGATAGAGAAGCTCAAGTCCGGACTCTCGGTTGCGATCGTTTCGGACGCGGGCTCGCCCGGGATCTCCGATCCGGCGTTTACGCTCGTCCGGGCCGCGGTGGCCGCCGGGATCCCGCTCGTTCCGATCCCGGGGCCTTCGAGCGCCCTTTGCGCGCTCGAGGTGTCGGGCCTCCCGACCGACCGATTCTCATTCGAAGGGTTTCTACCGCGGCGATCCTCGCGCCGGCGGGCCCGCATCGAGGAGTTGCGCGAGGACCCGCGGACCCTCATCTTCTTCGAGTCGCCCCATAGGCTCCGGGAGTGCCTGCGCGATCTCGCGGAGTCGCTCGGGGAGCGACCCGCGTCCATCTCGCGCGAGTTGACGAAGAAGTTCGAGGAGACCCGGCGCGGGACGCTTCCGTCTCTTCTCGAGTGGGTGGAATCGGAGCCTCCGCGCGGGGAGTTCGTCGTGGTGGTGGCAGGCGCGCCGCGGGCGGACGCTGGTTTGTCGCGTGAAGGGGTGTCGGAGAACGAAGGGGAGGAAGAGGCGTGAACGGGAATTGGAAAGAGCAGGCGCGGGGGCTCCTCCGGCCCATGGGCCGCTATCTCGCCGCGCGGGGGGTCATGCCCGACCACCTGAGCATCGCGGGATTGTGCCTCTCGCTCCTCGCCGCGCTCCTTCTGGGCCACGGCTCCTTTTTCGCCGCGGGCCTCGTCCTCCCGCTCGCGGGACTGTGCGACATCCTCGACGGCGACGTGGCGCGCGAGCGTGGAATGGTGAACGCGTTCGGTGCCTTTCTCGACTCCACGCTCGACCGCGTGAGCGAGGGCGCGCTCTACGTCGGGCTCGCCTATTTCTATTTCACCCGCAGCCAGAGCTCGACGGTCTGGATGCGCGGGATGTTCGAAGGGAGCGCCGAATGGGGGGATGCAGACGGCGCGACCCTCGGCATTCTGGCGCTCGCGACCCTGATTCTCTCGTTCCTGGTTTCCTATACCCGGGCCCGCGCGGAGGGGCTCGGGATGGAGTGCAAGGTCGGCATCATGGAGCGTCCCGAGAGGGTGCTGACCCTGGGCGCGGGAGCGCTCCTGGGGCACCGTTTCATGCCCGGAGTGCTGGGAGTGCTCTTCATTTTGACCCTCGTCACGGTCCTTCAGCGCGTGTATCATGTCCGGAAGCTAACTCAGACGAACTCCGCGTAACGCCCGGGCGCGCCTTAAGCGGGGTGCCGGGACCCGCGCCTGCGACCGCCATTTCGAGCTAATCCGTAGACGGAGGAAGGGATTCCAATGGGCAAGGTTCGCGTCGGCATCATTGGCGTCGGAAACTGCGCGTCATCATTCGTCCAGGGTGTCCATTACTACCGGAACGCCAAGGACAGCGACTTCGTGCCGGGGCTCATGCACGTGAACCTGGGCGGCTATCACGTGCGCGACATCGAGTTCAGCGCCGCGATCGACATCGATCGGAACAAGGTCGGGAAGGACCTCTCCGAAGCGGTCTTCACCTGGCCCAACAACACGTACAAGTTCTCCGACGTGCCGCGTCTCGGCGTGCCGGTGGCGCGTGGCATGACGCACGACGGTCTCGGGCAATACCTCTCCAAGATCATCCAGAAGGCGCCCGGCTCGACCGCGGACATCGTTCGGCTCCTGCGCGATACGAAGACCGATGTGGTCATCAACTATCTCCCGGTGGGTAGCGAAGAGGCCACGAAGTGGTATGTGGAGCAGGTCTTGGAGGCGGGCTGCGGCTTCGTGAACGCAATCCCGGTCTTCATCGCCCGGGAGAAATACTGGCAGCGGCGGTTCGAGCAGAAGAAGCTTCCCGTGATCGGCGACGACATCAAGTCGCAGGTCGGAGCGACGATCGTCCACCGCGTGCTGGCCCGGCTTTTCCGGGAACGGGGTGTTCGTCTCGAGCGGACGAGCCAGCTCAACGTCGGCGGCAACACTGATTTCCTGAACATGCTCGAGCGCTCGCGCCTCGAATCGAAGAAGATCTCGAAGACGAACGCGGTCACCTCGATGCTCGACTACGATCTGGGCGAGAAGAACGTGCACATCGGGCCGAGCGACTACGTCGAATGGCTGGATGACCGCAAGTGGGCGTACATACGTCTCGAGGGGCGCACATTCGGCGATGTCCCCCTCAACGTCGAGCTGAAGCTCGAGGTCTGGGATTCGCCCAACTCGGCGGGCGTCATCATCGACGCGGTCCGGTGCGCGAAGCTCGCTCTCGATAACGGGCTCTCGGGGGCGCTCATCGAGCCCTCCGCGTATTTCAAGAAGTCGCCGCCGGTCCAATACCCCGACGACCAGGCGCGCCGCATGGTCGAGGAGTTCATCCAGAAATACGGCCACAAGAAGAAGTCGGCCGCCAGGGTCGCGGACGCCGAGCGCGGCAAGCGCGTGCCGGCGGCGCCCAGGAGCGGCTTGAAGCGCGCCGCCCGTAAGAGCTCGTAGTCCCGGACGGCCGGACCGTGGCGGGGATCCTCATCACCCTGGAGGGGATCGAGGGATCCGGCAAGAGCACCCAGGCCGCCCGGCTACGCGATTCGCTCGCCGAAGCCCGAATTCCTGTATGCTTAACACGTGAGCCTGGCGGCTCTCCCCTTGCGGAGCGGGTCAGGGACCTGATCTTGCACGGCGGGGGCGAGCCTCTCTCGCCGGCCTCAGAATTGCTTCTATTTCTGGCGGCGAGGGCCCAGCACGTCGTGCGGACGATCCGGCCCGCCTTGGACCGTGGCGAAGTCGTTGTCTGCGACCGGTTCATCGACGCGACGGTGGCCTACCAGGGTGGCGGCCGGACGATTCCCGAGGCCTTTTTGACCTCGCTCAACGAGTGGGCGACGGGAGGGCTGAGGCCCGACCGGACCTACTTGATCGACGTCCCGATCGAGCTGGGGCTCAAGAGGGCGAAGCAGCGTACGGAAGTGCCGCCGGACCGGTTCGAGTCCGAGAGCCGGGCCTTCTTCGAGGCCGTCCGCGCGCGGTATTTGGAGATCGCGCGACGTGAGCCGGAACGGATTGTGGTGCTGCGGGGTACGGATCCGGAAGAGACTCTCGCGCATCAAATCAGGGATGACGTGCACCGGATCTTGAGCGGCCGAACTCCCAACGTGCAGAGGTAACAATGAATCGAAGGCAAATCATCGCGGTATGCGTCCTCGTCGTCGCGCTGATCGCGGGCACGTGGGCGGTAGCCCGAGTCCAGGAATCGAACGACAACACGTATTCCAATATCGAGCGCTTTATCCAGGTTCTGACGAAGGTTCGGGACAACTACGTCGAGCCGGTAAGCAGCGACAAGCTGATGGACGCGGCGATCCGGGGAATGCTCCGGACGCTCGATCCCTACTCACAGTACCTCGACAAGGAGGAGGCCGAGCGCCTCGAAACCACCACCCACGGCGCCTTCGGCGGAATCGGAATCTCGATCGGCATGCGCGACCGCTGGGTAACCGTGATCGCCCCGATCGAGGGCACCCCGGCCTGGAAGGCGGGGATCCTGGGCGGCGACCGCATCGCGAAGATCGACGACGTATCCACCGAGGGCCTCTCGCTCGACGATGCGATGAAGAAGATGCGCGGCGAAAGGGGAACGCACGTCAAGCTGACCATCCTCCGCGAGGGGCGTGACAAGGTCATCGACTTCGACATCGTGCGCGACATCATCCAGATCAAGAGCGTCCCCTATTCGGGCATGCTCTCGAACGGTGTGGGCTACGTCCGGCTCTCGAACTTCTCGGAGAGGAGCCGGCAGGAGATGGACGCCGCCTTCGACAAGCTCGAGAAGCTGCATCCACGCGGCGTGATCATCGACCTGCGCTTCAATCCCGGCGGGCTCCTGTCGCAGGCGGTGGAGGTGGCCGAGGAGTTCACGCCTCGGGGCAAGAAGATCGTATACACGCGCGGGCGCGATACGTCCCAGAACCGCGACTTCATCTCGACCGCGGATCAGATCCATAACCAGTACCCGATCGTGATCCTCGTAAATCAATGGACGGCCTCCGCTTCGGAGATCGTGTCGGGCGCTTTGCAAGACCTGGATCTGGGCCTCGTCGTCGGGAGGACCACGTTCGGCAAAGGGCTCGTGCAGACGGTGATTCCCCTCACGCGGAGCGTCAAGGGACCGAAGCTCAAGCTCACGACGGCGAAGTACTACACGCCGAGCGGCCGCTGCATCCAGAAGGACGAGCAGCTGAAGGATGGAGCGCTGGCGGATGACGAGGACTCGGGCGACACCGACAAGCCCGAGAAGACCGACGCGGGCGACCCGAAAAAGGCCAAGCCCGAGTACCGCACCGAAATGGGGCGGGTCGTTTTCGGGGGGGGCGGCATCAACCCCGACGTGGAGCTCACGGACACGAGGCTCCCCCGCGTGATGGAGGATCTGGAGGCGAAGCAGGTCTTCTTCAAGTACGCGGTCAAGTACGCCGCGAAGCACAAGGAGCCGCCGGCCAACTATGCACTCACTCCCGCGATCCGCGATGAGTTCGCCCAGCTCTTGAAGGACGAGAAGCTCGAGGCCAATCCGGACTCGCTCGCCGCCGCGAAGCGGTTGGTCGAGAGCGGCATCCGCCGTGAGCTGGGCCGCCGTTACGGCGGCGAGGAAGAGGCCTACCGGATCGCGCTCGAAGACGACGAGCAAGTCAAGTTGGCCGCCGCCCTGTTCGACAGGGCTCCGACACTGCCCAAGCTTCTGGCGCTCGCGTCGGAGCTGAACAAGGGCAAGCAGACGACGCAGACGCCCCTGAATACCAAACCGGTCCGCTAGGAGCGATGCGTGCAGGATCGGTCCAGATCCCGGGCAAGGTTCTCCTCTCCCCGCTCTGCGGGGTAACGGACTCTCCGTTCCGACGAATCGCCCGGCGCCACGGCGCCGCGATGGTCTTCTGCGAGATGACCTCGTCGGACGGTCTCGTCCGGCGAAATCCCAAGACCTTCGAGCTGCTCGAGTACCGCGCCGAGGAGCGCCCGATCGGCGCCCAGCTTTGCGGGGCCGACCCCCAGGTCATGGCCGAGGCCGCCCGGATGTGCGAGGGGATGGGCTTCGACACCCTCGATCTGAACTACGGATGTCCTGTCCGCAAGGTCATCGCGCGCGAGGCAGGTGCGGCGATGCTCACAGACTTGGACCGGTTGCAGCGTGTCACGACCGCGGTCGTGAACGCCGTCTCGCTTCCGGTCACCGCGAAAATCAGGATCGGCTGGGACCGCGAGTCGACCAACGCCCCCGAGGTCGTGAAAGCGCTCGAGCGCTCGGGGGTCCAGTGGGTCACCGTGCACGCGCGCGCCCGCTCCGAAAAATTCACCGGTCAGGCGCACTGGGAGGTGATCGCGGCGGTGAAGCAGAGCACGACCTTGCCCGTCATCGGGAACGGCGACGTGAAAACCCCCGAGGACGCGCTCCGCATGATTCAGGAGACTGGATGCGATGGGATCATGGTGGGACGCGGCTCGTTCGGGAATCCGTGGCTCTTCGAGCGCGCTCATAGGCTGTTGAACGGTGACGATCCTGGTCCGGACGCCACCCCGCGCACGCGGATCTCCACGGCGATCGCCCATCTTCATGACCTCGCCGCGAAAAAAGGGGATTACGCCGCGGTCCTCATGCGAAAACACGTTGCCTGGTATGTGCGGGGTCTCTACGACAACTCGTCGCTCTGCCGGGAAGTGAATCATTGCAGCACGCCGGCCGAGGTGGAGACGCTCCTCAACCGGTATTTGGAGAGACTCGAGAGCGCTCCCGTGGCCGGCGACTCCGAGCCTCTCGCCCCGGCCGCGCCGGAATGGGGCGGCGAGGATGCCGACGCGCATGGATCCTGCGCGGCTCCGTAAGCTCCTCCTCGACGTACGCCGGGGACGCGTCACCACGCGTCAGGCGCTCGAAGCGATCGCCCACCTGCCGTTCGAGTCGATCACCGCGGGCAGCGTGGACCATCACCGCGGAATCCGCCAAGCCCTTCCCGAAGTCATCCTCTGCCAAGGCAAGACCCAAGCGCAGTGCCTCGGGATCGCCCGCGCGATCGTCGCGAAGAGCGGCCGGGTGCTCGCCACCCGCGCGAGCGTGGAGCAAGCCCAAGCGCTGATCGGCGAGTTCGGACGCGCCGCGACCTGGAACGAGGCGGCGCGAACGGTGGTCGTTCAGGAGGCGGGGCGCGTGCGCCGAGCGAGTCGGAAGCGGGGCGGCACATCGCGTCGCTCCCGGGTCCTTCGGGCCGGCGGCCGACCCGGCCGCGTGCTCGTCGTGAGCGCGGGAACATCCGACCTTCCGGTCGCGGAGGAGGCCGCGGTGACGCTTGAATTCATGGGCCTCTCCGTAGGCCGGGTGTACGATGCCGGGGTGGCCGGGATCCACCGTCTCCTGAAGCACGTTCGGGCGCTCAGGAAGGCTTCGGCGATCGTCGTGGTCGCCGGCATGGAAGGCGCGCTCGCGAGCGTCGTCGGCGGCATCACCGACCGGCCCGTGATCGCCGTCCCCACGAGTGCCGGTTACGGGGCCTCATTCGGAGGCCTGGCGGCCCTTCTGGCGATGCTCAACTCATGCGCGGCGGGGGTCACGGTCGTGAACATCGACAACGGGTTCGGAGCCGGGTACGCCGCTGGAGTGATCGCGCTCCGGTCCCGCGCGGAGAGATCGGCGTGAGCATCATCTACTTCGACTGCGTCGGTGGCGCGAGCGGGGACATGATCCTGGGCTCCCTGGTAGCGCTCGGCGTGCCGTTGCCCGAGATCGAGCGGAAGCTGCGCGCGCTCCCGCTCGAGGGAGTCGCGCTCCGGTCGACGACGGTGAAGCGCCACGGGTTCGACGCGCTCCAGCTTCACGTGGACGCCGAGGAGAGCCGGTCGCACCGGCACTTCACCGAGATCCGCCGCATGCTCGAAGGAGGCGCCCTTCCGCCGCGCGTGCTTCGCCGCGCCCTGGGCACCTTCGAGCTCTTGGGCCGTTGCGAAGCCGAGGTGCACGGGAGGACCCTGGAACAGGTCCATTTCCACGAGGTGGGCGCCGTCGATTCGATTGTCGACATCGTGGGCACCGCGTGGGCGCTCGAGATCCTCCAGGTCGATCGATGCCACGCGTCCGTGATTCCGCAAGGAAGGGGCTTCGTCCAAGCCGCGCACGGAACGCTTCCGGTCCCCGCGCCGGCCACCGTGCGCATCCTCGAGGGCGCGGCCGTCCGAATGACCGAGATCGAAGCCGAGCTCACAACGCCGACCGGCGCGGCGCTGCTCCGGACGCTTTGCGACACCATCGGCGGCCCTGTCGGGATCCGGCCGCGTCGGACGGGCGTCGCCACCGGTGCGCGCGATCTCGCCGAGCGGCCGAACATCGTGCGCGCCCTGCTCGGGGAGGCTCTGGCCCCGGAGGAGGATGGGGCGGTCGAGGTGCTCGAGACCACGATCGACGACATGAACCCGCAGCTCTACGGCCACCTCACCGAGAGCCTTTTCCAGAGCGGGGCGCGGGAGGTTTTTCTCACCCCTGTGCAGATGAAGAAGGGGCGTCCGGGCGTCCTCGTCACCGCGATCTGTGAGCCCTCGAGCGCCCACGCCGTGCTTGAGCGCCTCTTCGCGGAATCGACGACGATTGGCGTGCGGGTGCGCCACGAAGGCAGGGTGGAGCTCGCGCGCGCGATCTCCGAGGTCGAGACGCCGCTTGGACGAATCCGCGTGAAGACGGCCGTCCTCCCCTCGGGCGAGGAACGCCGAATCCCAGAGTACGAGGACCTGAAGCGCCTCGCACAGGCGGCCGGTCGTCCCCTGGTCGAAGTCATGGACGAAGTCCGCTCCTTCCTCCACGAGAGCGCTCGGACCACGATGTGATCCGGCTGGAGGGCGTGGCGTACGCGGCGCCGCCTTCGCCCGCCGGCGTCGCCGCCCGAACGCTCGTGGGGCCGCTGGACCTCGTCGTTTCCTCAGGGTCGAGCCACCTCCTGCTCGGGAGAAACGGATCCGGCAAGACCGTCCTCATCCGAATGCTCGCCGGGCTTGCCGCGCCGAGCGCCGGCCGGTTTTTCCTCGGCGACGAGGAGATCCGTGTCGGCCCCGAGGGCCGCTCCCTCTGGCCCCAGGTCGGCGCCCTCTTCGAAGAGCCCGATCCGCAATTCCTCTCGGATACCGTCGAAGGCGAGATCGCGTTCGGTCTCGAATCGCTCGGGATCCCTCCAAACGAGGTTCGAGAACGGACCGCCTCGGCGCTCGGGGAATTCGGGCTGGCCGCGCTCGGGAAGCGCGCGCCCCAGAGCCTGAGCGCGGGAGAGAAGGCCCGGACCCTTCTTGCCGCCGCGCTTGTCGCGACGCCGCGCTGCCTCCTGCTCGACCAGTCCCTCGCGCACCTGGACCCGGGATCGCGAAGGGAGCTGGAACGGAGGGTCGTGGGTGAGGCCATGGCGAGCGGCCGCGCGGTCATCCGTACCCACCAAGAGGCCGAGCCGCCCTTTCCGGGTGAGACCCTCCACGTCCTCGAAGGCGGCACCTTCAAGCCCGCGTCCCAGCTCACGCCGCGGGCGGTGCTCGAAGGCGCCGGCGTCCCATTCCCGCTCGCGCTCAGGGTCTCTGCACTCCTCGCGATCGAAGGGCGCTGGTCCGGCCCATTGGCCGCGGATGCGGAGCAGGTCGAGCGGGTGATGCGTGGCGCGGGTGGAGCGGAAGAGGAGGCCACGCGCTCCGCCCCGGCCGGCGCCCAGGAGCCGGGCGAGCGTCCGGCTCCGGTCGGTCCGCGAGGGCCGGCCGCCCTGACGATGCGCGGGGTGGCGTGGTCCGCCGCCGGCAGACGCGGCGCGCCGCTCGTGTCGGGGCTGGATCTGGAAATCTGCCGCGGCGAAGTCGTGGCGCTGATCGGCAGGAGCGGAACCGGCAAGACCACGCTGCTCAAGCTCGCCGCCGGCATCGTAGATCCGATCGAGGGCACGGTCCACCGCGAGCGCTCCTCGGTCCCGCGCGTACGGCCGGTCGCGCTCGCGCTCGAGTACCCCGAGCGCCAGCTGTTCGGACGGACCCTCCTGGAGGATGTCGCCGCGCTCCTCTGGGTCGAGGGAATCCCCGCCGAAGAGCGCGCAAGGAGCGCGCGGAGGGCCATGGCCGAGGTCGGGCTGGATCCCGATCGGTTCGCGGATCGATTCCCGGTCTCGCTGAGCGAGGGAGAAAAGCGGCGGGCGGCGCTGGCGGGCGTGATCGTCGAGCCGCCCGAGATACTCCTTCTCGACGAGCCCACCGCGGGGCTCGACCCGGAGGGAAGGCGCGCGCTGGCCCAAGTCATGGATCGGCTTCGTGAGCGCGGGCGAACCGTGCTCCTCGCGAGCCACGATCTCGGTTTCGTCGCCACGGTCGCGAGCCGCGTGGTGGTGCTCACGCGCGGGGAGGGGGACGCGCCGTCCACCGTGGTCCAGGGTACGACCGCCGACGTGTTGCGCGACGATCGCCTGCTCACCCGGGCGGGAATCCCGGAGCCGGATTTCCTACGGCTGGAACGGGCGCTCCGCCCTGCCGGCCTCCTGGGTCCCCTGCCCGTTCGGGATGAGGGATCACTCCTCGAGGCCGTCGCACGAGGCGCCGCGGCCTCACGCCCCACGTAACGCACTACCTCTCAATACGATACGGCCAATCCTGGGCTCGCGGCGGCGAATTTCTCCGCGGCGCCCGTTATCAAGAAGGCGCGGGCGTCCGCCGATCTATTCCGATGCGGGTACGCCGCGATGTCCGACTACCTCCTCGTGTCCATGAGGCGTTGCACGAATGATCAACACAGATGAAGTCATCGCCGACCTCGATAAGCGTCGCAAGTTGGGAACCGCGTTCGAGGACATCCTGCAAGCGGCCGTCCACGGCTTGCACGAGCTGGACGAACGGTTTCACTGGACCGGAATCTACGAGCTGTTCCCCGACAACGTTCTCCGGCTCGGGCCGTTCATCGGGGCTCCGACCGACCACGTATTCATCGGAGTAGGCCGTGGCGTCTGCGGGACGGCGGTGGCCGAGCGGCGCAACATCAACGTTCCCGACGTTCGGCTCGTGAGCAACTACCTGGCTTGCAGCACGGAGACGAGGTCGGAGCTGGTCATCCTCATCCGGCGCGGCGAGAAGATCTACGCCCAGATCGACATCGACAGCCATCAGGTCGCCGCCTTCGACGAAGGCGCCGTGGTGCAGGTGCAACGGGTCGCCGACTGGCTCGCCTCACTCTACGATTCGCGCGAGCGCATTGGGCGGGCACCCTAGCCCGGACCCCTCATGACCCGCGATCCTCTCCAGCGGAGCAATCTGGATAAGCTCCTCGAGGCAATCCCGCGCATCCTCAAGTCGAGCTCCCTCGAGGGCTCGATCACCGAGGCGCTCGATCTCCTCCGCCACGGGGCGGGAGCCGATGCCGCGGTGGTTTTCCTCGCGGACGGAGATGCGCCTCTTCGGGAGCAATGGGCGCTGAACAATCCCCAGATCAAAACCTCGCTGCGCCCGAGGCTCAAGGTCGAGGCGCTCGAAGCGATTCGGAAGGGCGGACCCCATCTCACGACCTCGGATTGCACGAAGCCGGACGGGCGCGCGACGAAAACGGTGCTCCTCTCGACCGAGTCGGGACCACTCGGTGCCGTGGCGCTCATCTGGTCCTCCGCTCAAGTCCCCAGCGATCCGAAGACGATTTCGTGGATCGTCGCCGTGATCGAGATGGTGGCGTCCAAAACGATCGCCTGGGGTGAAATCTCGAAGCTCCGCCTCCAGGCGGAGCGCGACAAGCGATGGTTCAAGACGCTCGACGACCATCTCCGCGTCTTGGATCGGGAGCGGCAAAAGTTTGCCGCCGTCGTCAACCAGACCGATACCTTCGTTTTTGTGGCCGACGAGGCCCGGATCATCCGCTGGAACAATCGGGCCATGTCCGTTCTCCTTCCATCCGGCGGCGAGGGGTCGAGCTGGGTCGGTAAACCGTGCAGCGAGGTGTGCTCCCGGCTGGGCCAAAGGACTCGAGGCGCCGATTCCTGCGACTGCCCCATTCGGCACGCTCTGGAAATGAATGAGGTCAGCCACCAGGAGTTGCGGGTGGAGATCCAGGGCAGATCAGGTGTGCTGTATCTGACGGCGCTACCGATCAAGGGGCTCGACGGGAAACCCCATGAGGCGATGGTTCTCGTCCAGGACCTGACCGGGCTCGAGACGCTTCGCCAGTCCGAGATCCGGACCAGCGTCCTTTTCGAGCGGAACGCCGAGGCGATTCTCATGGCCGACCCCGAGACCCACCGGATCCTCCTCGCCAACCCGGCGGCCCAGCGAATTCTCGGGTATTCGCCGCAGGAGCTGCAGCAGCTCTCGCTTCAATCGTTGCACTCCGCCTCGGACTGGGAGCGCCTCGGCGGCTTCTACGGGGCCGCGGCGGAGGGTGAGGCACCGAGCCGGCTCGAATGCCGCGTCCTCACCCGGGAGGGCAAGGAGCGGATCGCGCTCGTGTCCTCGACCCGCGTCGAGCTGGAGGGGAAGAACGTCGATCTCGTCCATCTGGTGGACGTCACGTCCAGTCGCCTGGCGGAGCAGGCGCTCGGAGAGAGCGAGGCCCGACAGGGAGCCATGATCGAGGCGGCGCTCGACGCGATCATCTTTATGGATCACGCGGGGCGCATTCTCGAATTCAATCCCGCGGCGGAGCGCATCTTCGGGTACAAGCGTGAGGATGTCCTGGGCCGGGAGATGGCGGAGCTCATCATCCCGCCCGGGCTTCGAGAGGGCCACCGGCGCGGCATGGAGCGCTACTTGGCCACCGGCGAGGCTCATGTGCTCGGCCGTCGAATCGAAATTACCGGCATGCGCGCCGACGGTTCCGAGTTTCCTGTCGAGCTTGCCATCGCGCGGATTTCTTCGAACGTACCTCCCGTCTTCACCGGCTTCATCCGAGACATCACCGAGCGCAAGAAGGCGGAGCAGGAGCTGCGGGGCACCCAGGAGCGGCTGCGGATGGTTGTTTCCGGTTCCCCCATCGTGCTCTTCGCGACGGATCGCCATGGGATCTTGACGCTGTCCGAGGGCAAGGGTCTCGAGCGGCTCGGCCGGCGCGAGGGGGAATCGGTCGGCAAATCGGTGTATGAGCTATACGCGGACTATCCGGACGTGATCGCGGGCATCGAGCGCTGCCTCGCCGGGGAGGAGTTCACCGCGAGCGTCGACCTGGGGGGAGTCTCCTTCGAGAGCTACTACGCGCCGGTTCGCGATCGGGATGGACAGGTCGTCGGGCTGATCGGGGTCGCGACCGACATCACCGAGCGGAAGAGCCTCGAGATGCAGCTCCGGCACGCGCAGAAGATGGAAGCGGTTGGACGACTCGCGGGGGGTGTGGCGCATGATTTCAACAATCTGCTCACGGTCATCAAGGGTCACAGCGAAGTGCTGCTCGCGCGACTGGCTCCGGGCGAGCCGCTTCGGAACAGCGCCGAGGAGATCCAGAAAGCGGGCGCCCGCGGCGTGCTCCTCACGCGGCAGCTGCTCGCGTTCAGCCGGAAGGACGTCGCCACGTTCGAGGTTCTCGACGTCCCCGAGGTGATACGGGGCATGGAGGGCATGCTCCAACGGCTCCTCGGCGACGACGTTCGGCTCGTCACCAAGACGGGCGGCACGGCGCTCAGCGTGCGCGCGGACCGGGGTCAGATCGAGCAGGTCCTCGCGAACCTCGCGGTGAACGCGCGGGACGCCATGCCGCACGGGGGTGAACTCCACATCGAGGTGGGCGAGTGCCAAGTCACCGCCGACGATCCCAAGCAGGCCCGGGACCTCGCACCGGGGCCCTACGTTCTGCTCGCGGTGTCCGACCAGGGGACCGGCATGGGCGCCGAGGTGCTCTCACACCTCTTCGAGCCGTTTTTCACGACGAAGGACCAGGGAAAGGGGACCGGGCTCGGCCTGAGCGTTGTGTACGGCATCGTGCGCCAGACCGGTGGCGACATCCTCGTCGAAAGCGAGGTGGGCCGGGGGAGCACGTTCCGGATTCTCCTGCCTTGGAGCGGCGGCCCCAGCACGTCCGGCGACGCCGGGGGCGCGCCGGTCGAGGCCGGGTCGGCCACGAAGGGGCAGGCGACCGTTCTTCTCGCCGAAGACGAAGAGGCGGTGCGCGCCCTCGCGCGGGACATGCTTCAATACCTGGGTTACGAGGTTCTGGAGGCGAGCTCCGGCGACGAAGCCATCCGGGTATTCGAGCGACATCGTGACGCGATCCGGGCGATCGTGACCGACATCGTCATGCCGGGCATGAGCGGCGTCGATCTCGCCCGCCACCTCGTGAGCCTGAAACCCAGCTTGAAGGTGCTCCTGGTTTCCGGTTACACGAAGGACTCGCTCGCCGACGGCTTCGAAGAGGACGGGTTTGCCTTCCTACAAAAGCCGTACATGCTGGAGGAGATCCGCCGCGGGCTCGCGGACCTCCTGGCCGGCTCCTTGGCCGGAGACGCCGGCGCACCGCCCAGCCGCCGCGGCTAGTCCCTCCAGCGTGCGAGAAAGAGGTTGGTCTCGTGCGACCCCGGGTCGGCCCGGTTGGAGGCCCACACGAGCCACCTGCCGTCCGGGCTCATGTGAGGAAAGCCGTCGAATCCCGGCGCCATCGTGATCCTCTCGGGCTCGCCCCCTCGCTTGTCGACCATCCAGAGATCGAATTCGCGAGGATCGGCAGCTCCGGCGTTCGAGCTGTAGAGAATCCGGTTTCCATCGGCGAGAAACGTGGGGCAGAAATTGGCGGCGCCGTTCTTCGTGAGCTGCCGCGCGCCGGTACCGTCGGCGTTCATGATGAAGATCTCGAGTGAGCGGGGGCGGATGAGCCCCTTCGCGAGGAGCTCTCGATACTCTTTGAGCTCGGCTCCCTGAGGCCTGCTCGCGCGCCAAACGATCTGCGAGCAATCGGGGCTGAAGAAGGCGCCCCCGTCGTAGCCGGGAGTATCGGTCATGCGCTTCACCTTCCCCGTGTCGTCCCTCACGTAGACGTCCAGATCTCCGTCGCGGGTGGAGGTGAACACAATCGCTCCGCCGCGCGGGCACCAAGTCGCCTCCGCGTCGTAGCCCGGAGACTTGATGAGCGGCGTGAGCCGGGATCCGTCCGGATTCCCCTCGTAGATGTCGTAGGAATCGTAGATCGCCCACACGTAGCCGTGCGATCGGTCGGGCGGTGGCGGGCAGCTGTCCCCCGCCGCGTGGGTCGATGAGAAGATGATCCGCTTCCCCTCCGGATACTCGAAATACCCGCATGTCGTGCGGCCTTTGCCCGTCGAAACCATCCGAACGTCGCCGCTCTCCAAGTCGAGGACGTATTCCTGGTCGCATCCCGCCCCCCGGGGCGTGGCCTGGAAAATGAGCTTCTGCCCGTCGGGGCTCCAGTAGGCCTCGGCGTTCTCGCCGCCGAAGGTGAGCTGCCGGACGTCGCTCAAGTGCCGCTCCGCCTCCAGGGCGTGCTCGAACGGGCGGCCCGCCCGGAACGCGGGATGGTCCGCCGCGGTGCCCGCGCCGGGGCCGGCCCCTCCCGCGTGGCCAGGGACGCTCCCCCCTCCCGTCTGCCCCGCCCCGCCCTGAGCGCCGCGCTCGGCGAGGGTCGCCCGCAGCGTGAGCCGGCTACCGTCCCGGATCACGACGACGTCGATCGTCTCCGCAGGCCGATGGTCTTGCAGCGCGTACGTCATGTCGTAGAGGTTTGCGACCCTGGTTCCCGCCATCTCGACGATGCGGTCCTTACCCCGGATTCCGGCCAGATCCGCCGGGCCGCCAGGTCGGACGTCGGCGAGCAGCACGCCCCCCTCGGCCGACTCCATCGCGCTGTAGTCCGGGATCGTTCCGAGGTAGGCGCCATATCCGCGGCTGTCGCCCCCCATCGTGGGCTCCGCGGAGGCGCGGACGTACTGGGGCCGGGCCGTCGCGGTCGAAAGGTCTTGGCCCAGGAACGCCGCGAAGGCGATCACCTTCGCCGCCCCCTCCGGATTCACAGTCGCCGGCTTGTCCTCCGGGCTGTGGTACTGCTCATGCGCTCCCGTGAAGAGGTGAAGCACCGGGACGCCGGCCGCGTAGAAGCTCGTCTGGTCGGAGGGGCCGTAACCATCCCCCTTGCTCGTGACGTCGAGCGTCGCCGCGGCCGCCGCGCGCGAGATGAGATCCTTCCATTGCGGGGCGGTGTCGGACCCCAGGGCGATGAGCCGGTTCCCGCGGAGTCGCCCGACCATGTCCAGATTGATCATCGCCGCCACGTGCCCCATCGGGACCGGCGGGTGCTGGACGAAGTAGGACGATCCCGCCAGACCGACCTCTTCCCCCGAGAAGAGCGCGATTACGATGCCGCGGCGGGCTTTCGCGGGCTCAAGCGAACGCTTGAGCTCCTCGCCGATCATCAACGCGGCCACCGTTCCCGAAGCGTTGTCGTCGGCTCCGTTGTGAATGGCGTGCTCGTTCGGACGCATCGAATGCTCGCCGCCGTAGCCCAGGTGGTCGTAATGCGCGCCGACCACGACGAACTCGTCCCTGAGCGCGCCCCGGCCGGGGA
>Ga0066656_10000130_pt1 | contig 24055 bp, 31 predicted proteins | sample GraSoiAngelo_105_FD_71411 | JGI IMG/M metagenome (GOLD analysis project Ga0066656, IMG submission 71411) | Grasslands soil microbial communities from the Angelo Coastal Reserve, California, USA - 14_0903_05_40cm | ecosystem: Environmental > Terrestrial > Soil > Grasslands | place: USA... | reverse complement strand
CAAACCGACCGCCTGAGCGACAGTGAACGCTCAATGCTGATGGGCGGTGCCTGCGCCAAGGCGTATGGCTGGACTCCGAAAAAGGCGTGATCAACGCCGTCGAGTCATCGTAAGGCCCAACCTCCGACACGTGCAGCCCGCGCGGCGTGTGTGCAGGGCGGACCAGGGGAGCTGGGTCGGACTAACGCCGAGGCCTGCCGCGCGGGTCTGAAGCATTACAGCTGTGAAACCAATTCCTGGGTGAAGTCTGGGTAAACGAGAGGGGTTAACTAATCCCGGCCACGCGCAGGAGGGTGCCGACCGGCACCCGCTCGCGCGTGCACGCGATCTAAGATCGTGCCCGCTGACACGCGCCTGCGTGCGGCAGAGAGGAATGGCGGCGCCGTTGAACGACAGGGATGAACATTGCCGACGAGCACGACGGCGTTGGCAATTACGCCCGAGGCTCCTTCCTCTCAGCATCCCAGAGTTGGAAACATAGGGCGTGGAATGAAACGGTGCCCCTGCCGCCACGGCCACCCGCCAGAGCAACCTCGGTCACCAACTGTTCTTTCGTTATCGACGTCTCGCAGGCGTCGCATGTTTCCCCGCCTCCCAGACCACTCGAGATTCTCCCGATCCGATTGTGCGGCAGACGACCATCGTGGACTTTGTGCCGTACCAACAGGCGGAGAGCGTGGCCATGTTCGGCGGCTGAACCGGTGATGAAGAAACGCCGAGATTCGTCGTTCATTGTGACCTCGCGGGTATCGGAGGGCGCTCCGCCAGATTCACCAGAGTCCCGACGCCAGAAGCGTCAACCCCTGAGGCCAAGGTGCAGGCTCACGAGGCATAGCACAGATGTTCAGCGCACTTTCAGCGCCGCCGCAGATGAGAGGTCGACCATCGCCAGCTCACGGGTTCGGATCGGTCGATCACGTTCATCGCAGCGAGCCTCTTTTCCCCTTGCGCCACTGCGGCGCCGATGGACGGGAATCGCCCGCGAGATTCGGCGATTGTCTCGCCCGCATAGTTGACGATCCGCCATCGCCAATCAGCATCCCTCGAAGTGTTGAACGCCGCGACACGCATAGCCCCGACTCCTTCCGTTAGAGGTGGCCGGCCGTCTCCCGCTCGCCACGGGCGCCCGCTGCGACGTCAGGGCGTCGGTGCGCGCGTCACCGTCAACGTCTGACCGCAGACAGAACAGCGTCCGTGTCCGCGGTCCATCTGTCCGGCGTCGACATCGAGCGCATGCTGCACGTCGAGACGGCGGACGTGCAGCTCGACGGCAAGACAGCCGTCACAGAAGGGCTGCCCGTTCGCCTGGCGCAAGAATGCATCGATAACATCACGGGATCCATTCCTCGACACGTCAACTGTCCCGTCGCCCCTTCTACTCGTCCCTCTGGATCCGGTAGAGAACCCACCCGTCGGCGTCCTGACTGGCGACCCGCTGAGCTCGCTCGAACAGGCTTCGCGGCCGGCGCGCCAGAACTGGTGGGTACTCGTCAAGCACCCTCCGTCGGCCAAGCACCAGCGCCGTCGCCGGCGTCGGCGCCTCCACCCGATAGTGAGCAAGAATCTGTCGCCCCTCGCTGTAGAACTCGAGCTGCCACCTCACTCGGACCTCCCGCTGCCACGTGCCATGTGGTCAAGGCCCCCTGCGCCAAAAGAAAATGGGAATGACTTCGCCGCGAAGATCCCGCGCAATGATGCCGACGCCACCGAGCATACCAGAATTCGGGACGCTGCCATCCCATAGTTTATATGTGAGATATATGATATATATGCGTGGAGGAGGCCGAGGGTCGAATGTTCGAGAGCGAGGCGCGTGTCCTCATCATCCTGCCCCGTGACCTGGTCGATCGGTCCCGAGGTCTCGCCGGCCGGGCGACGATCGCAATGAAGCTCCCCGTGAGCCTACAGATCGTGCTCCGAGCGCTGATCGAGGAAGGCTTGAGGCGGCCGACGAATCCCGAGCTCCTGGCGAATGTGAGCCGCCAGGCCGAGACGGTCCGCCGGATTAGAAGCGAGGCGCGCCGCCGGCCGATCGCGCCGAAGCAGCCTCACCGCCAGGCGAGCCGGCAGCGATCGAGATCCGGCGCATGACCGCAGCATGGGCGTGCCCGGAGCACGCCATGAACGTCTTCGCCTTCTCGACCTCGCGCGCCTCGGACTGGCGATGGCGCATCGTCGATCTGAAGGGCGAGACTATGGAGGAGTCCTCGGCGAGCTTCCCGACGATCGCGCAAGCCATCGCCGCGGGGGCGGAGCGACTTCAACTCTGCATCGACCGCGATCGTCCGCCTCCGCCGCAACTGCCATGGCGTCGCCGCGGCTGATCGAACGGGCTGCGATGGCAACGAACACTCCGGATTTCGCGTGGCCTGACTTCGATCGCTGGCAAGCCGCCTTTGCCGCCGCCCGCGTCTTTCCAGCTCGGTGGGAGGGCCTTCATCGAGTCCCTCCGGCGCACACGCCTGAGGCGGAGGCGTACCGGCTCCGCAAACTCGGTCTGCTCGTGGAGTGGCTCGATATGCTTGCCCGCCGGCCCACCGTGCACGCGCACTTCGCCCGTCAGGGAATCCGAGCCCGGGTCACGCGCCAGGACATGCGCCTGCCATGCCCCGCGTGCGAGCCCTTCAATACGCGCGAAGTGGGGACCGAGCCCGATACGATGCCACCCTTTCATCCGGGCTGCCGCTGCGTGCTCGTGGCGATACCCGTGGAGCCCGCCGGCCGACGTCGCAAATCGTACGAGCGACCGCGCCCGCGAATCGAGTGAACGGCCTCCTCCCTCCGCGCTAGAATCCCTTTTTTCGCATGCACACACGGTACGCTGCCCGATACGCGGCGTCGGTTGCCCCGTGGGCATCCATCCCGTGGATCTGCGGATCCTCCGACTGCGTGACGGCTCCTGCCGCCCCTGGAATGGCCGCTGTGCCAGCACGCTGCCGGCGAGCGGCCTCCGCGTCAACCTGGTCCTTCGAGTTCGGCGAAGCGGAACGGTCGCGGGACTCCTCCCGCGCTTCCTGATTACAAGCGGTCATGTCGGCGATGGTCGGAACATCGGCGTGAACGATGACTGAGCCCAGGTGAAGCGCCACGCCAAGAACGATGGCGACGCGGCGCATCGGCCACAGTAGCGCGCGAGAGATCATGCGTCTCGCCGAGAGACCGGCTCGGTCGCGAATCGGCCGTTTATCTGGCCTTCGGCCGCTCCTGTACCGTCACGCTTCCCACCGCCAAGTTTCATCCAGCTGTTGGTGTTGAAGTTGTAGTGATATACCACCCCGTCGCCGTCGAGCCCGAACAGATCATTTTTGGATGCGCAGATCTGGATGAGCTTCTTCATGTGCGTCTGCCCTTGCCTGCGCGTCTCGCCGAAGCCGCGTATGCCGGAAAGAAGGACTCAGCGATCCGAGCCCGTTCGCCGAGCGGCGCAGATACGACGGTTGCGGGAGACCCTGATCGCCGCGGCCACGACGCCTGACGCGTCAACCCGAAAAACGACGGCGAAGGCGGGCCCCAGTATACACGGCCGAGCGCGGCTGATAGCAGCTCAAGCGAGCTCGGGACTGCTCCACCTCGTGTCCACTTAAATTGTATATGATCTATTTTTTATATAATTTATGCTATTATCTTATTCGCCTGGCGGCTAGTGCGTTCCGGCACGCCGGTGCTTAACCCGGGCCATGACTCCAGCGCCCGTTCACGTCCTTCTGGAGCGCATGAAACTCACAGTGTGGAACCAGCAAGGAGTTGGCCATGGCGCAAAAACTGTTCATCGGCGGTCTCGCGTTCTCCACATCGACGGAACGGCTTCGTGAAGTGTTCGCGGCGGCCGGGCGGGTCGAGTCGGCTGCAGTCGTGACCGATCGTGAAACCGGTCGCTCGCGCGGCTTCGGCTTCGTCGAGATGGCGACGGCGGAGGAGGCCGATCAGGCGATCGCGCAGTTCAACGGCAAGGACGTCGACGGCCGGCAACTGAGGGTGGAGAAGGCCTCGGCCGGTGGCACGCGCGACGGCGGTGGAGGACGCTCGCGGGGCTTCGGTGCATCCTCGCGCGGCGGTCGCTGGTAGCACGGTCTGGCTCACCCACGCATGGCCAAGTGTCAGATCTGTGGCGCCGACCTTCCCGACGTCTCCCAGCGCCTTTGCGGGGGCGACAGGTGTCAGCGCGTGTTCATGTGGCAGAGCTGCGCCGCCGACCGCCAATGGGGGAGCAACCCGGCGGCCGGTGCGTTACACCCGCGCGAAGAAGTCTTACTCCTAGAACCGGAGAGAGGTGTCACATGAAGCTGCAAGTACCGTGGTTCAGACCGGCGGCTTGGGGCGCGGTCCTCGGCTCCATCGCGACCATGTTCGTCGGCTTCGCCTGGTTGGGCTGGACCCTCGGCAGCACCGCGGAGCGCATGGCGGCGGAACGAACCAACGCCGCCGTAGTCGTCGCGCTCACGCCCTCCTGCGTCACGAGATTCATGCAGCAGCCCGGCGCGGCCGCAAAGCTCGCCGAGTTTCAGAAGATCGAGTCGTGGAAACAGCGGGAGTTCATCGAAGCCGGTGGATGGGCCACGCCGCGCGGCGACAAGACGCCTCACGCCGGAGTAGCGACCGCATGCGCCGAGGAACTCGCAAAGACCAAGACATAGCGTCCACCTGGACGGCAGCGCGTACGTTTCCGACCACGCGTACGTGTCTATCAGTGGATGGAGGCGCTATGGCCACGCACTCGAAAGCCAATCGAGCTGTCCAACGACTCCGACGACTGGCGAGGCGACGTCGCGTAGCCGAGTTGAAAGAGGCTCGCCGCGGTAGGTCCGCGCCCTCCTCTTCCGGCGACCTCCCTCCATGCCGCGACATCGGCTGACCGGCGGACGTCGGGGCGTCCATGGCGACTCGTGCCATGTCTGACCGGGTCGATGAAACCAGGAGGCCGAAATGGACCGAGCGACAGCGATGCTGGCGGTGGTCATGGAAGTCTACGAAGGCGGCAAGGACGTGATCCCGAGCTGGGACCTGAAGGAGCAAGCGCAAAGCGCGCTGGCGACAGGCGGCATCGACGGCCTCAGGCGCTACTACGACGCGTGTCTGGCTCGCTGGAGTCCGAAGATAAAGACGACCCTCGAACGCGAGCGACGAAAGACTCTCGAATCGGAGCGAGATCGCTTCATGTCGCTTTATCTGGGTGCCGCCCGATGACAATGGCTAGGCTGTAGTGGTCCGTGACCTCAAGGAGGCCGCGGTGCCTTCGCCGGTAATCGATTTGCCTGGGACCTTGGGGCGCGACGATTGCCCGGCTGCTGCCGTAGACGCTAGCGTGAGGTTGGGGGATACGCGGGCGCTCAGAGGCGTCACCGCGCATTCCCCACCAATCGGAGTCGGAATCTAGGCCTCAAAAAGCGCTACGACATGAGTCACTCAGGGGATCGTGTCGCCGCTCAAAGAGAAGCTGCCGTTGAACGTCGTGCCGGTCACGATGTCGGCGCCGACGCGCAGCCAGTCCGGGTCCAAGTCGGCATTGCGGATCCACATCTGCAGGTCGCCGGTAAACTGTGGGTGAGGTGCGGACAGCCACAGGAAGTTACCGCCAACACCGCGCAGCCTCACTTGGGGCACGAAGAAGTAGTGACCGGCGGGCAGGTCCACCGGCTCGGTGAACACGATGTGGAACTCGACGGCTTGCCCTGCGACCGCACCATCTCCCCCCGTGTGCTGGTCGGGCGACGGGTGGATGCCATCGATCACGGAGTTCGCGACAACGACATGGTGGTCGACCACCCGGGCGGTGAAGCGTAGGGTCCCATCGGTGTTGCTCCGGTCCGTCAACGCGACATCCGAAGGCGAGTTCGTTCGGGTGGGTACGTGGATCGTGCGCGCGGTGTTCGAGTCGGCCGGAAAGACCCGGTAGATCTCTACGCGCACTTCGCGGATTTCGCCGTGTCCCCCCTGGTCGAGCAGTCCGGTAAAGGTCGCCTCGTTGAGGACCGTGTGCGACGCGAGAATGAAATCGTCGGCTGACTCGATCTCGATCTTGCGATGGCTCTCCGGGCGTGACGCCGTGGCGATCCGACCATCCGGAGCACCGGTGGTGAAGAAGAATGAGGCGGCGGACGCGGTAACGGCCGTCACGAACATGAACGTCAAAACCGTCAAGAAGCACGTGATTCGTCGCATGACCCTCTCCTGCTCTGCCGGAACGAGCCGGCAGGTTTGTGGGTGTTCACTGCCCAAACGGTCGAGATCCCCAGTCCGCTAAGCAAGTCGCAAACCTAGCCGACTGCTCGGCGTGGCTACTTCACGACCAGCGTGCCCTTCATATAGGGATGAATCGAGCAGAAGTACTGGTAGGTGCCGGGTTTCGTAAGGTCCGCACGAACGTGTCGTCATTCACGAGCCCGGCCGAGCTAAAGGCGCCCGTCCCTGATGTGATGGTGTGCGGCTCCTCGTCGTGATTGACCCACGTCACCGTCGTGCCCACTGGAACGGTGAGCATGGACGGTCCATACTTGAATTGCATGATCCCGATCGTTGATGGCGTCGCGGCCAGTGCGTGGGCACCGATGAGCAGAGTCACCACGCCGACGGCGACTCCCCCCCGCCTGTGCCACGCCTGTGCCACGCCAGCGCTCGTGTGTCGTCTTTCATGGTTTTCTCCTTGCCCTCCTCGCATGTCCGAACGCTCCACCACAGGCGCCGTTCCACGCCGTTCCGAAAAGACTTGAGGGAACGAATCACGGTTGCCGGGAACGAGTGGTCTACGTACGCGTTGCGGAGGGTGAAAAAGGAGTCCACGCATGAGTGAGAGGCTGAGTCTGAGGGAGCCCAGTGGGGCGAATCCAGCTTGGTTGGCGGTTCCCCTATGCGACTCCCTTCTTCCATCCTTTTTTCACAGATACCCTCCAGATGAAGACGTGGCTGGTGACGGCGGCGGTGGTGCTGGCATGTGGTCAGTTACTGACGGCCGCACGCATCTACGAGTTGCTCCACTTTCCACCCAAGGGGCGCTTCTATCACAGCGTCCATCGCTGGCCCGGACGGGATGCGATCGTGTTTACGCTTCCGGTCGCCTACCATTGTGTTTTCCTGCTCGGATTCGGTACCCGCAGCCCGCGCGTCTGATTCACTTGCTGCTCGGGTCGGCCCCTCTACGACGCCGTCGTCGCAAAGGTGCTAATCGTTCGGTCGACGGGGTTCGCCCCCTGGGTGCTCCTCGTGGCTGGAAGCCTCTTGTTCTCAATCCTCCTGGGACTCTGGCTGACTTCCGCGCTTTGGTTTTTCACCGCCGCTGCCGCTACCCCATGAGTGGCGCGGACGGCTCCTACCTCGCGTAATCCTTGAGTCTCAGCCTGAGCGCTGCCCGCGCGCGGGCGAGACGCGATTTGACGGTGCCTACCGGGCAGCCGATGACCTCGGCAACCTCGCCCTCGGTCAGACCCTCGAGATCCAGAAGGATGACCGTGCGTGCGTCCTCCGACAGCCGCATGAGTGCTGCCTCGATCTCCGCGGCGACGACCTTTCGGAGGCGATCGAGCTCGGGGTCGTCCCTGAACCAGTGCTCCTCGGCGACGGCCACCGCCGGCGCCGTCGTTTCGAATCCGCCCACGATTGGGTTGTTGCGCTCCCGACGGTACCGGCTGATGAATGTGTTCCGGAGGATTCGGAAGAGCCACGCCTTGAGATTGGTGTCAGGCGTGAACTGACCGGCCGCCTGAATCGCCCGCGCGTAGGTCTCTTGGACGAGGTCGTCCGCGTCCGAGTCCTTGCCGGTGAGGTAGCGGGCGAGGTTATGGAGCACGTCGGCATACCTCAGGGCTGCTTGCCCCAGCTTGCCTGCATCCCACGTGTCCTCGCTTCGGCTTTGCGGTCGATCGAGTATCCCGACCCGTTCGGAACGAATCATGGTGTTCGTAACAACTCTCCGATGAATTCCGGGCAGTTGATGATCTCGAGGGCGTTCGCGCCGAGGCGCCTCAAGGCCGCCAGACCGCGGCCATCGACGAACGTCACCGCCGACAGGTCCAACTGGACGTGGCCATTCTCCTGAAGCGCCAGCCAACACTCTCGCTCCAACACGGGCACCCATTCCGCCACAACGCGCCCCTCGACTAGCAGCGTCGCCAGTGACGGGCTTGCAGCAGATCTGCTGATCCGGAGCACGCTCACCTTCCTCGTGATCGGTGAATGATGAATCGATCAAACACCGATCACAGAAGCATCGGACGTGCCATGCCTCGGCGACGCTGGGAAAGCGCGCTAACTCATCGGTAGGACAGCTTCCGGCGAGGAAGAGATCGCGTTGCAGGCTCGGCAGCACGGGCACACTCCCAACATCTTGGGAGCGTCACGATATGTTGGGACGCCTCACTCTTTCCGTGTGATTCCGAGCTTCTTCATTCGCGCTTCGAGCGTGGTCGGTTTCATGCCGAGCTGTCCTGCGGCTCCACGCTCACCGCTGACGCGCCACCCTGTCAGCTCGAGCACGGCCAGGATATGCTCACGTTCGACCTCCTCGAGCGTCCGGGTAGCCGCCGCACGGCCCGTGCTGCCGGTCCTCATTGGCCACCAGCCCAGGTCGAGCTCGGCGCCCGCGCTGAGGATCGTCGCCCGCTCGATCACGTTTTCAAGCTCGCGAACATTGCCAGGCCAGGAATAGGTCTGGAGCATCCTCATGATTGCCGGTGAGACATTCGAGATCCTCTTCCCCAAGAGGGGACCATACTTCAGCGTCAAGTACCGCACCAAGAGGGGAATATCCTCCGTCCGTTCCCGGAGTGGCGGCAGGCGAATTGGAAAGACGTTGAGGCGATAGTAAAGGTCGGACCGAAATCGGTTCTCCCGAATGGCTGTTTCGAGATCTCGGTTGGTGGCCGCGATCACTCGAACGTCGACAGTGATCGTATGGGACGCTCCGATCCGCTCGAGCTCGCCTTCCTGGAGAACCCGGAGGAGCTTTGGCTGGAGCTCGAGCGGCAGGTCGCCGATCTCATCGAGGAAGAGAGTCCCCCCATGGGCCAGCTCGAACCGGCCGATCTTGCGTGCGATGGCGCCCGTGAAGGCTCCCTTCTCGTGACCGAACAATTCACTCTCGATCAGTCCCGCCGGCAGGGCTGCACAATTCACTTTGATGAGGGCCTTGCCCCGCCTCGGGCTCAGGTTGTGCAGCGCTCGGGCCACGAGCTCCTTGCCGGTTCCCGTCTCACCGGTGATCAGCACCGTCGCTCCAACAGGGGCCACGGCTTCGATGGCCTTGAACAACTCCTTGATCGCCCGACTCTGCCCGACGATCTCCTCGAAGTTGTGGTCACTCTTGATTTCTTCCTGGAGATAGCGATTCTCCTCCTCCAGCTTGGCGCGGAGCCGAGCGATCTCCTCGAACGCGCGCATGTTCTCGACAGCGAGCGCGATCTGGTTCGCAACTTCCTCGAGCAAGGGTACGTCCTCGACGGCGTACCGATTGGGGGCGAAGCTCTGCAGTAATAATGCCCCGATGGCTCGTCCTCGCGCCATGAGGGGAACGCACACGTACGCGCGCACTCCACCGGCGACCATGATCTCGTCTGCTGGAACTCGCGGCTCGATCTCGATGTCGCGCCTGAGGCGCGACTGTCCATGGTCCAGCACCCAGCCTGCCGCGGTACCCTGACGGCTGACGTCATGATGCAGATCGTGGGAGTGCCCGGGTAGCTCCGGTCCCTCTAACGCAAACGTGCGGAGGACGTCGTTCTCCGCATCGTAGAGTATGGCTCGATCGAACGGGACGACCTTGCGCAGGGCTTCAGCGATTGCGCGGAACAACGATTCACGCGTGAGGTTTGAGATGATCGCGTTGTTGATTTCGAGCAATAAGCGATAGCCTGCCGCGCTGTTCTCAGCGTCCATCCTACTTCTCACGCAGACGCATATTCGGGTCCTCGTCGCGATCTTGACCTTCCGCGTCATGGCTGTCAATAACGGCTGGCGTGCATTTCTGATCAGCACGACCTCGCCGGCGAGTCACATCGTCGAGCCCGACGAATGTTCGAGGAGAGTCCGAGTTACTCTCTCGACGACGGTCTCGCGGTCAGCCCTTCGGCGTGATGGCGCTCGTACCCAGCTCGGCCGTGAGCAAGGCGAGGAACGCCTGCCCGGCCGCCGAGAGCTCGCGCGTGCGGCGATACATGACGCCGATGGGGCGGCGGAAGGGACCTTCGACGGGCGGTCGGGCCACCAAGGTGCGCGCGCGGATCTCGGCAACGAGCGTCGGCGCCGGCAGGAGCGACAGGCCGAGGCCGGCCTCAACGGTGCGCTTGATCGTCTCGATGTTGTCGAGCTCCATGGCGTAGCTAACCCCCACCCGGTGGCGGCGCAGGAGGCCGTCGACCAGGCGGCGGGTGGGAATGTCGCGGTCGAAGCCGATGAACGGCTGGCCGTCGAGAACGGCGAGCGGACAGCGGGCGCGCCGCGCGACGGGGTGGCTGGGCGGTGCCGCGATGACGAGCTCGTCATAGCCGAGCGGCACGATCGCGAGCTGCGGCCGGCGCGCCGGCAGCGCCACGATGCCGAAATCGACGTCGCCATTGAGGCACGCGGCGTACACCTCGTTGGTGCGTCGGTACGAGAGGCGCACGTTGACGCTGGGGTGATCGGCCAGGCATCGCTTGATGGCCGGCGGCAGCGTGTGCAATCCCACGCTGTAGACGGTGGCCACGCGCACCGTTCCGGCCACGACATCGTCGCGCACGCGGAGGCGCCGCTCGACCACGGCTAGCCGCTCGAGCAACAGCTTCACCTCCTCGTAGAGCAGACGTCCCACCTCCGTGGGCCGCGCCCCGATTCGGGGCGACCGCTCGATCAGCCGACGCCCGTAGCGCCGCTCGAGCGCGCGGAGCTGCTGGCTCACGGCGGACTGCGAGACGAGGTTCAGCCGGGCCGCGCGCGACAGGCTGCCGGTCTCGACGAGGTCGCAGAAAGTCTTGAGCGTCTCCACGTGCATCGATTCATAAGTTTACCTAATTGCCTGAGAAAGGCGAATGCATGCGACTAATGACACGCGCCGGGCTATGACTGGGGGGCAGGAGGCGACCATGCGCGTGCTCGTCGAGCTCTGGGGATCGACGGTGGGCCGCAAGGCCCTGGTGGCCCTGTCGGGCCTGCTCCTGGGGATGTGGGTAGTGCTGCACCTGCTCGGCAACCTCACGGTGTTCTCCGGCGCTGCGACGGCGGACGGATACGCGGCGGCCCTCCAGCGGATCCCTGCGTGGCTGTGGATGGCGCGCGTCGGGCTGGCCGTGGCGGCGGTGGTGCACGTCGCGGGCGTGGTGTCACTCACGCGCGCCAGCCGGGCGGCGCGCCCGCGGCACGAGGTCCACGCCCGCCGCCGGGCGTCCACACTGGCCGCGCGCAGCATGCGCGTGGGAGGCGCGCTGCTCCTGGCCTTCGTCGTCTATCACCTGCTCCACCTCACATTCGGCGTCCTGCATCCCGGCTTCGTGGCCGGCCGCGTGTACGACAACGTCGTGCGGGGACTGCGGCCTCCCTGGGTCGCGGGCGTCTACGTCGCCGCGGCCTCGCTCCTTGGCTTGCACCTCTTCCACGGTCTGGGCGCCGCCGCGCGCAGTCTCGGAGCGCGACCAGACGCGGCGGCGGCACGTCGGCGCCCCGCGGTGGCGGCGGTGTCCGCCGCGGTCGCCCTCGGCTTCGCGTCGGTCCCCATTGCAGTGCTCGCGGGGTGGCTCCGATGACGGCCCAACTCTGCGCCAATGCGCCGGCCGGGCCGCTCGCCTCCCGCTGGCAGCGCCGGCGCGCGGATCTCGAGCTCGTCGGCCCGACGCGCCGTCGCCGCCACCACCTCCTCGTCGTGGGCGCCGGGCTGGCCGGCGCCTCCGCCGCGGCCTCGCTGTCGGAGCTCGGCTATCGCGTGCGGTGCCTGGCCTTCCACGATTCGCCCAGGCGCGCCCACAGCGTGGCCGCGCAAGGTGGGATCAACGCCGCGAAGAACTACCAGAACGACGGCGACAGCATCGAGCGGCTCTTCCACGACACTCTCAAGGGCGGCGACTTCCGGGCGCGCGAATCGAACGTGTACCGGCTGGCCGAGCTCTCGGTGCGCATCATCGATCACGCCGTGGCACAGGGCGTGCCGTTCGCGCGCGAGTACGGCGGCCACCTCGCCAATCGCTCGTTCGGCGGCGCGCTCGTCTCGCGGACGTTCTACGCACGAGGGCTGACCGGGCAGCAGCTGTTGCTCGGGGCCTATCAGGCGCTAGCCAAGGAAGAGTCGGCCGGCGGCGTCACCATGCTGGCCCGGCGCGAGATGCTCGATCTGCTGGTGGTCGACGGCCGGGCGCGTGGCGTGATCGCGCGCGACCTGGTCTCGGGCGCGCTCGAGGCGCACGTCGCGGACGCGGTGGTACTGGCGACCGGCGGGTACGCGAACGTCTACTTCCTGTCGACCAACGCCAAGGCCTCGAACGCGACGGCCATCTGGCGGGCGTACCGCCGCGGCGCGGCGTTCGCCAATCCCGGCTTCGTGCAGTTCCACCCCACGTGCCTGCCCGCCGCGGGCACACATCAGGCGAAGCTCACGCTCATGTCCGAGTCGCTGCGCAACGACGGGCGCGTCTGGGTGCCACTCCGCGCAGGCGACGACCGCAGCCCCGAGGACATCCCGGAGTCCGAGCGGGACTATTTCCTCGAGCGCCGGTATCCGAGTTACGGCAACCTGGTGCCACGCGACGTGGCTTCGCGCGCGGTCAAGGCGGTGTGCGACAACGGGCGAGGCATCGGCCCGGGTGCGCGTAGCGTCTATCTCGACCTCGCCGATGCTGTGCAGCGTCTCGGCGCCGACGCGCTCCGCGAGCGCTACGGTAACCTCTTCGAGATGTACGAACACCTCACGGGCGACGATCCCCTGCGCGTCGCCATGCGCATCGCACCGGCCGCCCACTACACGATGGGCGGGCTATGGGTCGACTACGACCTCATGAGCACGATCCCCGGGCTGTTCGTGATCGGCGAGGCCAACTTCTCCGATCAGGGCGCCAACCGGCTCGGCGCCAGCGCGCTCATGCAGGGGCTCGCCGACGGGTACTTCATCCTGCCGGCCACGCTGGGTGGCTACCTTGCCGGCGAGCGACTCGTGCCGATCGGTGAGGACGGCGCCGAGGCCGTGGCGGCGGTGGCGGAGGTGCGAGCGCGCCTCGAGAAGCTGCTCGCATCAAAGGGGCGTCGCACGGCGACCGACTTCCACCGGGCCCTCGGCCGCGTCCTGGGGGACGCCTGCGGGATCGAGCGCAGTCACGTCGGGCTGACCAGGGCGATCAACGAGGTTGCGGCACTGCGGGAGGCGTTCTGGGAGGACGTGACGGTCCCCGGTGGGGACCGCGAGCTGAACCAGGAGCTCGAGCGCGCCGGCCGCGTCGCGGACTTCCTCGAGCTGGGCGAGCTGATGTGCCGGGACGCGCTGGCTCGCGAGGAGTCGTGCGGCTGCCACTTCCGCGTGGAGCACCAGACGGAGGACGGCGAGGCGCGGCGTGACGACGGACGGTTCGCCCACGTGGCAGCCTGGACGCCGGGCGCCCCCGGTCGCGGCCCGGAGCCACTGATCGAGCCTCTCGCGTTCGAGACCATGCCTCCGAGCGAGCGGTCGTATCGATGAAGATCGCGCTTCGCATCTGGCGCCAGCGCGATCCATACGATACCGGCCGCTTCGTCCGCTACGACCTCGACCAGATGCGTCCCGAGACGACGCTGCTCGAGGCCCTCGATGTCCTGAACGAGGGGCTGGTGGCGCGCGGCGAGCCGCCCGTGGCGTTCGACAGCGACTGCCGCGAAGGCATCTGCGGAGCGTGTGGTCTCGTCGTCGACGGCCGCCCGCACGGGCCGGTGCCGGGAGCGACGACCTGCCTGGTCACCCTGCGCGCATTCGGCGACGGCGGCACGATCACCCTGGAGCCGTTCCGGACCGGCGCCTTTCCGATCGTGCGCGATCTGGTGGTGGACCGCCGCGCGCTCGACCGCGTCGTGCAGGCGGGGGGCTACGTGTCGGTGCGCACCGGCAGCGCGCCCGAGGCCAACACGATCCCGGTCGAGCGCGACACCGCCGATCGCGCGCTGGACGCGGCCGCGTGCATCGGCTGCGGCGCGTGCGTCGCCGCCTGCCCCAACGGCTCCGCAGCGCTGTTCGTCGGGGCGAAGCTCACGCATCTCGGTCTGCTGCCCCAGGGGCAACCCGAGCGCGCACGCCGCGCCCGTGCCCTCGTCGCCGCGGCGGACCGCGAGGGATTCGGCAGCTGCACGCTCCACGGTGAATGCGAGGCCGCGTGCCCCAAGCGCATCGACGTCAGCGTCATCGCCCGGATGAACCGTGAGTACCTCAGCGCCGCCTTCGCGACCTGGTGGTCATGATGGACGTCGAGCCCACCGCGAGGCCCTCTTCAACGCCGTGAGACCTCTTCGCCGGGATGAACCAGTGAATTCTGCACCAGCGCAGCGGAGGAATACATGCGGACACCACTTTGCCAGCGTCTCGGAATCGAGGTGCCGATCATTCACGCGCCCTTGGGTGGTGCGGTCGGGCCGACCCTCGCCGCCGCGGTCAGTAACGCCGGCGGGCTCGGCTTGCTGGTCCCGTGGCGGGCCGATCTCGACACAGTGCGCCGGCAGATTCGCGAAACCCGTGAGCTCACCCGGCGCCCGTTCGGCGTCAACCTGACCGACGACCTTTGGGTTATGAGCCCTTTCCGATTCGGCGCCACCGCCGACGCGCCACAACAAAGTGTCGTAAATTAGCGCTTCTGCCGTAAGTGACTTCAGGGCCTCTTTGGCTCTCGTTGGGAGTGACTTTCTGGGTGAAGTCTGGGGTGGTCACGGTGGACGGCGCCGTCCAACCGCCCGAAGCGGTCCGGTCGCGGGGACTTCCCGGAATGGCACATTGACGACTCCGTGACTCCGGGGCTACTGTCGCGATGGCCATACGCCGGGACACGTTTCGCAGTGACCATGCTTCTGTTGCGGAGCGTCGAATCCACTACGGCAGAAGTCTTGCGGAGAGCGCGGAACCGGGCTCGTGAGAGAAGCACTGAGTGTTGAAGGAGACGCGATGGATCGGCCAACGCTCCGTCGACGCGAGTTCCTGATCGCCGCCACCGCGGGAGCGAGCCTGCTCCTGCACCGCGTGCCCGCCGTCGGCGCGCAGTCCACCGGCGCGCGCGCCCCCGCCGTCGCGCTGATACCGCGCCGGCTTCTGTTCGCCGATCCCGCGCGGACGTGGGTGCGCATCAGCCCCGACGGCACACGGATCGCCTTCCTGGCGCCGGTCAACGAGGTCTTGAACCTCTGGGTGGGCCCGATCGGCGACGTGGCAAAGGCGCGGCCGGTCACCCGCGTGACCGACCGCAACATCTTCTCCTTCTACACGTGGCTCCACGACAACCGTCACCTCGTGTTCTTCCGTGAACAGGGCGGCGATGAGAATTGGCAGGCGTTCCGCGTCGACCTGCAGACCGGCGACATCCTCGCCCTGACGCCCGGGCCCGGCGTCAGGGCCTACGTGCAGCAGACGTCTCGCCACTTCCCCGGCGAGATCCTGCTCGCCCACAATCAGAAGGACTCCCGATTCTTCGAGATCTACCGCCTCGACGTGGCGACGGGCCGGAGCGCGCGCGTCCAGGCGAACGATCGTTTCCGCTCCTTCGTGGCGGATCGACATTTTCGGGTCCGCCTCGGCGCGGTGCAGACCGACGACGGGGGCGTTGAATACTTCCAGCGCGACGCCACCGGCGAGTGGACGCCCTTCACGCAGCTCGACATGACGGAGGCGTTCTCCACGCGGCCGCTCGGGTTCAGCGACGATGGTGGCACGCTCTACTGGCTCGACGCACGCGGCCGCGATAAGGCCGCCGTCGTCGCTCAGGACATGGCGACCGGATCGCTTCGGGTGCTGAGGGAGGATGCGAAGGCGGATTTCGCGGAGGTCGCGCACGAGCCGATGAGTCGCCGGCCCATTGCTGCGATGTCGGCCTTCACCCGCCGCCGCTGGCAAGTCATCGATCCCGCCTACGCCGACGACTACGCGCGGCTTGCGCGCGCCTCGAAGGGCGATCTCCTCGGTACCGACGCCTCCGCGGACGACCGCCACTGGATCGCGTACATCGAGCGCGACGCTGCATCAGGTCGGTTCTTCCACTACGACCGACGCGCCAAGGCCGTTCGCTACCTCTTCGCACTGCGTCCCGCCCTGGCGGGCGCGCCGCTCGTCGTGATGGAGCCGGTGGTGGTGCGCGCCCGTGACGGCCTGGAGCTGGTCTGCTATCTGTCGCGCCCGCGGGGGGCGTCCAATGCCGCGCCGGTGCCCATGGTCCTCGTCGTGCATGGCGGCCCGTGGGGGCGCGACGGTTGGGGGCTGTCCTCGACGCATCAGTGGCTCGCCAACCGCGGCTACGCCGTCCTCAGCGTGAACTTCCGCGGGTCGACCGGCCTCGGCAAAGCGTTCGTCAACGCCGCGAATCGCGAGTGGGGCGCCAAGATGCACGACGATCTCATCGATGCGGTCGACTGGGCGATCGCGCAAAAGATCGCGGATCCCCAGCGTGTCGCCATCTACGGCGCGAGCTACGGCGGGTACGCCGCGCTTGCCGGCGTGACGTTCACCCCGGAGAAGTTCGCGTGCGCCGTCGACATCTTCGGGATCTCGAACCTCTCGACGATGATCGCGACGGTGCCGCCGTACTGGAAGCCGATACAGACCATCTGGAAAGCCCGAATGGGTGACTACACGACCGAGGCCGGTCAGCGCTTCCTCCAGGAGCGCTCGCCGCTGAACTACGTCGATCGGATCGTCCGGCCGCTCCTCATCGCGCAGGGCGCCAACGACGTCCGGGTGAAGCCGTCGGAATCCGATCAGATCGTCGAAGCGATGCAGCAGCGCGCGATCCCGGTGACGTACATCTGGTATTCCGACGAAGGCCACGGCTTCAGTCGCGTGCAGAACCGCCGGTCGTTCACCGCGGTCACCGAGCTCTTCCTCGCTCGCCATCTCGGCGGACGCGCGGAGCCCGTGGGCAACGACTTCAAGGACTCGACGATCGAGTTCAAGGCGGGCCGGGACCTGATCCCCGGCCTGCCGTAAACATCAGCCCCCGGCCATCCAGGTCACGCGGTTGTCCTCCGAGCCGGTCTGGTCCTGCGAGTGGTCAGGTAAACGAAAGGGGTTCGCGGCTGCTGCGTCCTTGCGGGGGCTAGATTTGAACCAGCGACCTTTGGGTTATGAGCCTAGTACTTGGCACCACGTCACACAACGATCCCCCCAACAAGAACGGTCACTTAACCCTCCGGCGTAGAGTCCGCCTTTGGCCCTTGTTGGGGCTCGTTGGGCCCCATTCACGGCCAAAACACGGCCAAACACTCTAGCCCCGGCATGCCCGCTGACTACGTTGTCGTGGTGTGCCGACCAAAACGGGGTGCAGACCACTCCCGCGAAGCGCCCTGGTAATCGTCTGACGTGCTCGCCGCATTCCGGGTACTAGCGGCGAGGAACAGTCAGCGGAGCGCTCTTACAGGACGGGACGCGGTAAGAACGTGCGTGACGACGAGCTGCCTGGTCATTCCATGCATCGAGAGAAAATCGGCCAGATCCTGCCCCGAAAGCTGTTCGTAGCTCACCACCCAGGGTTGTACCCGTGTCGACAACGTGGCTTTCAGGTCAATGAACAACCCGATTCGCGGTTTCTCGTTCCGGTTGCGAGAAGTCCACTGGATAACGTAGCGGATGGCCAACTCGGCGAGCGCCTGTTGGTCGGAGGGATCGGGCAGCTCGTTGAGAGGCCGCTGCGTGTTGATGTACCTCAGCAACATCTTGGTGTCCGGCTGGTTCATGATCCTCACGACGTCAGGCTCCGCACTCTTGCCCGCAAAACTGGTGGCAAGGTATTCAATCGCGGCGCGGTAAGCCAGACAGTCACCGTGGGTCGCGAGGAAGGTCACGGCGGTGGCGTCAATCCCGAGTCCAACACTGCCTTCGACTGGTTCGATCATAGCCCCGGCGGTTCGGATGACGTGTCGGAAGGGCCGCATCAATGGGTTGAGCCGGCCGTCCATGCACGTTACGAGCGTGGCCGTCGTCGCCTGCTGACTTTGCTCGGACCAATCTGGTAGCCTACCGTCCAGAAATGCCTCTAGGTACTTGACTACGTCAGTGTCACTCATCTCGGAACAGTCCGGTCCTCATCCGTTTGTTGGTTATTTCCCATCCTGAGAAAAGGTTCCAGCAGGGAGGTGAATTCCATAGGGAAGATGTATTTCGTGGAAGGACTTGCACCCAACTCTTTCAAAGTCTGGAAGTACTGCAGGCTCATGGTTTTGAAGTCCGCGGTTATGGCCACGGAGTTAATTTTATCGAGGGCAGCGCTGAACCCTTCGGCGTTCAAGATTGCTGCCTGGCGAGACCCTTCGGCCCGAAGAATGGCCGATTGCCTATCACCTTCGGCCTTTAATATAGCGGCGGCCTTTTCGCCTTCAGCCACGGTGATGCTGGCCTGGCGCTTTCCTTCCGCCTCAAGCACGACCGCCCGCCGTTCGCGCTCTGCCGCCATCTGCCGGTTCATGGCCTGCTGGATGCCGGCAGGCGGGATGATTTCTTTGATCTCCACCGCGGTGATCTTGATGCCCCAGCGTTCCGTGACTTCGTCCAGCTTGACGCGCAGGACCTGGTTGATCTGGTCGCGTTTGGCCAGAACGTCGTCGAGGGGGATATCGCCGATGACGGCGCGCAGGCTCGTGGTGGCGATGCCACTGAGCGCGCCGCGGAAGTCCTGCACGTAGAGGACACTCTTTTCGGCGACTTCTTCCATCACTTTGTAGTAGATGAGGAAATCGATTTCTATGGGCGCGTTGTCCTTGGTGATGGCGTTCTGTCGCGGAATTTCCACGAACGCTTCACGCAGGTCGACGCGGCGAATGTCGTCCGCGATAGGCACCCAGAGGGTCAGGCCGGGCCCGCGCAAGCCGATGAACTTCCCCAGTCGGAACCCCACCGCCCGCTCGTACTGCCGGATAATCTTGAATGGAATGAGCATCGTGCCCACCCCTTTCCTATGGGTGCGTTTTGCGCACCTTGAGCATGAGTCCTTCCAGCCCCACGACCGAGACTGGATCGCCCACACGAATGGGAGTCGCGTCGTCCGCGGTGGCGGTCCACAGCTCACTTGCGACTTGCACTGTGCCTTTGGGAGCGAGGTCCGATGTAGCGAAGCCAGTCTTCCCTATCAAAAGCGCGCTCGCTTTGGGGTGCTGGAGCCGCCGCGTTTTGACGACCGCGCCGCCCACCACGACGGTGACCACAGCAAAGAGGCCGGCCAGGATGCCGATCAGCCAGAGACTCACCTGCCGGACCGGCTCGCCCGGCAGCCTGGGGATGTCGACCGAGAAGAGGAGTAGAGCGCCGATGACGAACGCCAGAACTGCACCGACTCCCGGCAGGACCGAGCCGGTGTGCAACTCCACGATGACGAAGGCGGCCGCCAGACCTAACAACACCAGGCCCGCCCAGTTGAACGGCAGGGAGCCCAAACCCAAGAACGCCAGCACCAGGCAGAGCGCGCCGATGACCGCCGGCGCCACTAACCCTGGGTGAAAGAGTTCGATGAAGATGGCGAGCATGCCGACGGTGTACAGGATTGAGATGAGCTCGGGGGTCGCGACGAACGCAACGAACCGCTCGCGCAAGGTCATCGTCAGGGTGCGTTTGGAGGCGGACGCCATGTTCATGATCACCGCACCCCCGGCGGTCTGCGCGGTCCTGCCGTTCAGCTGCGTGAGTAGGTCCTCTGTGTCCTTGGCGATGAAGTCCACGATATGGGCGTCAACGGCTTCCGAAGCGCTGAAGGACACGGCCTTGCGAACCGTCACCTCCAGCTTGTCGCCGTTGCGGCCGCGCTCCTGAGCGATGCTGCGGATGAGAGCCGCGGCGTCGTTGGTGACCTTCTCCTGAAGGGTCCCGCCGATGTCTTTCCCGTTAGCGGACACGGGTGACGCCGCGCCGATGTTGGTGCCAGGCGCCATGGCCGCAAAGTTAGCGGCGGCCAAAATGAACGCGCCGGCGGATGCGGCGCGCGCCCCTTTCGGTGCCACGTAGACGGCGATAGGCACGTTAGCGGCCAGCAGCTGCTGGACGATCTTGCGCGTAGCGTCGTACTCGCCGCCGGGGGTATCGAGCTGGATGACCAAGAGGGCATCGTGCTCTTGCTCAGCTTGGCTGACAGCGTGGGCGATAAACCCTTGTGTCACGTGGTCGATTTTGCGGTCGACAGTGATGAAGAGGACGGTCGTCAGCGCCGACTGGGTGGCTGGCTGAGGATCCCGCCCCGCCGTGGTGATCACGCCGCACGCGACGATAAGGATGCTAAGCCAAGCGCGCCGCACGACCACGATGCTCACTCCTCATCCGGGTCGACTCGAGGAGGGCCCACCGGTCGCTGCCATGATTGACTGCTCGCCGCCCCTTGTCAACCAGACGGCGCTCGCAAACACGGATTCGATTCGCCACCCGGCCACCCAGTTGCCCGGCGAGTGACGAGCGTCCCATCAACGAAGCAGACAAGAACCCTGCCGCCCGCCATCAGCCGCCGAGCCGACGCACAAGCGCCCACCAGAGCGCGTCCATTTCCCGTAGTCGCGGTCCACGTCCCGGGCTGGGGAATTAGGTCACGATGATGGAGCCAAGCCAGGAAGCGAGTTACGCTGTCATTCGGCACGGACAGGGGCGAGAGCCCAGACTCGCGTGAACGGGCGCCGCGGACCGATGTAGTATGTCAGCCACTTCTCAAGGTCCACGTGCCCCCGGCGATAGTCCTCATCGGTCTGCGCGTACGGCTCGCCGCGGCGCCAGTGCACGCGGTATTCGTGGGGACCGTCGTTCCCTTCCGCCCACGTCACGATGACGCGAGCGCCTTCGGGCAAGGTTTGGATCTCTCTCGTCGAGAGCGGCGGATAGGTCGGTTCAGGTGAGGTCATTCCAGTAGCTCCGTCGCCGGCACGCCGAGGGCGCGGGCCAGACCCTTGAGGTTATCGCTCCGGCGAGCCCCTGGGTATCAGAAGAGCCGAGGCATGCTTACCCGGCCTTCGCGTGAACGTCCAAACCGAGCCGGGCTCTACGCCGGGCTGCGAAGCGCTCCGAAACCTCTGGCGGGATCGCGGAGCTGGTGACCGACGCCATCCGCGACAGTGGCCTTTGCGGTATGAGATTCGCGCACGTCCGCGCGTGGCCGACTATCGACTCTCTCAGATCGGCTCCGCAGTCGGGGCAGAGATAGCAGCGGTCGCCGATGTCGATCCCGAGCTGTTCTGGCGTGTAAGTTCGGTGGCACGTCCCGCACACTGCCACCGGATGATCCGGACACAACGCGAAGAGCAACGATCTGAGTCGAATGAACACCAACACGACGCGCGCATCGTCGTCCTCGAAACACGAGCCTGTCAAGCCGGGTAGCGAAATAGTTTGGTGGAAGGTGTTGATTCTGATGGGTAACTCAGACCTCCGCACACTCTTCGTCATCTTCTTCGGTAGATAGCTCTATCCCGTTTTCGGGGACTTATACACCGGACCGGAGGCGATGAATAGCTCAGGCCGCAAGAGCGCGGACGACGGTCTTCTCCTGAAGGCATTCGGAACACTTTCCAGAAGAAATCTGAAATCCGTTGCCGATCAGGACCGCTGCCTCGCGGACCTCTCGGGGAAAGGCCCCCATCTTCAGCGCCAGACAGGCGTCACAGAAGCGGATAGTGCGGTACGCCCGGAGCAGGAGGGTGAGCTGATCTTGAACGCTATTCATGGTGGCCCTCTAGGTTGAAGAGGGGAATTTATGCCTTCGTCACCGGGTCTCGACGCGCAGCCCGCGTCAACCCTTGGGTCCTCAGTGGCTGGCGGAGGCACTGTAGCACGAGACTAGCCCTGCCCGCTAACTACCTGATTCGACTGGTTGCGGGGGGCGCAATGTTCCGACGGCAAAGAGCCTCGGCCCTCCCGCTCGAATTCCGTGTCCGGGTGCGGTTCTAAGCCTGCGTAGAACGTCCTCCGAGCCGAACGGCTTGTTAGACGACTCACCGCGCTTGCCGGGAATTCGGACGGCGACTCCAGGAGAGCAGACGGAGACGGGACGCCGTTCGTTAGAGTCTCCAGAGCGCCCAATGCGCCAAGAGTAGCGCGGCCGTTAGCAAGCCCACGACGTCCAGCCAAATTCTCCAGGTGGGCTGCTCGAGATACCGGCGGATGAATGGGATCTCGTCGCGCAGCGTCCTCAGCTCCCGGCAACTCTGGCAATAGCGGGCGGGGATCGTGCGATGGTCGTAGACCATCTGCAACGCGACCGTCTCGTGGGGGTGGGCGTTGGCCCACGCCTCGAGCGTCAGTTCCTGCTCCAGTTCCACGGTCTCGACCGTGGGCAGGAGCACCTCCTCGCGCGCGCGGGGAAACGTGGAACGATTCAGGGGTTCACTCACGGCAGCCACCGCAGCTCGCTGAGGTTGACTCCGCGATGCGATCCGCCTCGGCCATGCGGGGTATTGTACTGGAGGCGGAGATCATGAAACCAACCTTGCGCGTTCCCCGGGGAGCCGGCCGGCAGCGATTGAATTCTCAGGAAGCGGGGCATTCCCAGCATACTGACCTTGATTGAGCAGTAGGGAGCCACGTCCGGTGCGTGTAGACTGAGGGCCAGGTGACACAACCCAGGATCGCGACGCACGCTCTCACCATTGTCCTAAGCGTCTGCATTCCACCACCACGGGAGACATGATGCGCGCAGCGATCACTGCGACGGGTCACTACCTACCGCCCGATGTCTACCCCAACGCGTACTTTGAACGGCAGCTGGACACCACCGACGCGTGGATCCGATCGCGCACCGGGATCGCCGAGCGCCGCTTCGCGTCGGCTGGCGGCACGTCAGACCTGATCGTCCCGGCGGCTCGCCGCTGCCTCGACGCCCGTGGCATCTCGCCGGCGGCCGTCGATTGCATCATCGTCGCCACGATGACGCCGGATCGTCTGTGCCCGTCCACGGCTGCGGTGGTCCAGCGAAAGCTCGGGGCGATCCACGCATGGGGCTTCGACCTGGCCGCGGCCTGCTCCGGCTTCGTCTACGGGCTCATCGTGGCGACGAAGCTCATAGAGTCGGGTGCCGCGCGCCGGGTGTTGCTCTCTGGGGCGGACCGGATGAGCAGTGTCGTCAATCCAGAGGATCGCGCCACTGCCGTGCTATTCGGTGATGGCGCCGGGACGGTCCTGATCGAACCTGTCGAAGACGAGTCGGTTGGGATTCTCGACTACGTCTGTCACATGAACGGTGAGGGAGAATCATCTCTCTACATCCCGGCCGGGGGGAGCGTCGAGCCCGCCAGCGCCGCTTCAGTCGGGGAGAAACGGCACTACGTCGTGCAGGACGGGCCGGCTGTGTACAAGGCCGCCGTCATCGGCATGGCCGAAGTGACCGAGGAAATCCTGAAGCGCAACGACATGACGGCGGCCGATCTCGCCTGGTTGGTCCCGCATCAAGCCAACCGGCGCATCATCGAGGCGGTGGCCAAGCGGCTGGGCCTCGGTCTCGATCGCGTCATCATCAATCTCGATCGCTACGGCAATACGGTCGCCGCGACGATTCCTATTGCGCTCTCGGAGTGGAACGAGCGCGGGCGCTTCGCGCACGGCGACCGCGTCGTCTTGTCGGCCTTCGGTGCGGGGTTCACCGCCGGCAGCGTCTTTCTGCGCTGGGCGACCGTCTAGAACATTCGACGGTCGCCTAACGACGTCTCCACGCTCCCTCCTCGGGGCACCGCAGCGCGACACTAGCGCAGCATCGCCCGTATCCGCTCGATCGCGGACTCGGGCGCCCTGACTCGGTAGTGCACACCGTCCTCTTCGTAGAACTCCGAGATCACATGGACCTTGTGGACCTCGCCGATCGCGCTGCCCGCGTCGTACGGGACGACGAGGTCGACCTCGGTCATGTTCGCCTCGAAGGCACCGATGATCGCGTCCCGCACGCGCCGGACGTCCGCCGGGTCCTTGGCCGAGACGAGCAGCGCGGCCGGGAACTCC
>Ga0066656_10000105_pt1 | contig 25301 bp, 27 predicted proteins | sample GraSoiAngelo_105_FD_71411 | JGI IMG/M metagenome (GOLD analysis project Ga0066656, IMG submission 71411) | Grasslands soil microbial communities from the Angelo Coastal Reserve, California, USA - 14_0903_05_40cm | ecosystem: Environmental > Terrestrial > Soil > Grasslands | place: USA... | reverse complement strand
CCCTAATCACGAACAGAAATTTTCAGAGTCAAGAATGAGGCAGGACCATTTATAGCACTGGTGAAAAACAGAATCGCGTAGTCTAAAACTCGAAATCTTTCTTTTTTGTTCCCTTTCAGAGCTTTCGCTAGGCTACGTAGTTTCTGTATTCCTTCTCGAATTCTTTCACAATCTCGAATTTGGGCAGTCTTCGAGTCCTGAGTTCTCCGTGGTGCTGGAAGCTCATCTCCGGGAAAACGATGGCAGGACCATCGACCGCCAGTTTGGTTGCCGGATGATCGGGGCCCAGTATCCGCCCGCAGATCTCACGTGTGAGCTTCCGAACCTGTCCCTCGTCCACATAACCGAGGGTGTGAAGGTACTCGTGAAGCAGTGTATAGTACACGTAAGCGTTTACCTGTCGTCTGTCCTTCGCTATGTGTGTGACTTGGTCTAGGAGGAGTCTGTTCATTACGATGAAATTGGAGCCTATCTGGTGAAAGGCGCCGATGTACTCGGGAAGGTCAGCCAGGCCTAGCATCAGTCCGGTTCGTCTCCTTCCTAGGCTGCTCTTGACAGAAGTCTTGACCAACTGGAAGACTTCTGAGAAGTTGAAGCTTCGGTCAAGGCTTTCAGATGTGTTCATCGGCAACCCCCATAACGAATTGTCAGGGTGAGCTAGAGAGCCCGAGGCGCTTATTTAAGGACTGGATTTCTGAAAACTGATTCGGGGAGGCTTCTCGGGCCACACTAGGGAAGAGTGGAAGAGAATAGTCGATGCGGTTGAAACCTCTGTCCCTCTCTACGAGACTATTAGCGAGAGGATCTCCCTAAACCTCGCGAGCTCACTTAGGCGACGGGCGGTCTCCTTATTGTTGCGGAGGAGGCGTGACTGGGTCCTCGATTCGGGTGCCGGTCCGGGTGTTTCAACTAGCTTATTGGTTGAGTATGGGTTTGAGAAGGTTGTTGCTCTGGACCCTTCTGTGAAGCTGCTCAGGTTTGCGAGGTCGAAGCTCGGGGGTGGTTTCGAACCTGTTGTCGGGACGGCTGAATGCTTGCCTTTCAAACCTCATTCTTTCGGGGCGGTCCTTACATGTTTCTCGCTGAGAGATGTCAGAGACTTGGCTCGCAGTCTACAAGAGTTCGCCCAAGCCGGGAACCCTGGGTGTCTTCTCGCCATTGTCGATGTAGGAAAACCTGATGCCGCTCTTGCTCGCACTCTGGTTGGTCTTTACATCAGGCACGTCATGCCGGTGCTCACGAGACTGTTGGTGCGCAATCGCCTCGTAGGAAATCCCTTCAGAATGATTGTCCCGACATTCGACCGACTGGTGACAAACCAGACTCTCGTGGCCACTGTCCAAGAGAAGTTTGCGAGTGCAAAACTGGCCGAGTCTCTTTTGGGGGGACTGATCCTCATAGAAGGAGTCGGAACAGCACCTTTGGACTCCCCCGATTGAAAGGCCATCCTTCCCCGTTCAACCTTCCTAACTTGGTCTCCCCGAGGCTGTGAAAGTAATCAGTGGACGACAAGCGTGAATCGCCCAGAACAAGCCCTGAATCGTAATCTGTCAGCGATTAGTTACGCTCCCCCGTGATGGTGTTAAGGAAAGCCTAACTATTCCATAGTCCGAAAATTCTAGACTTGCCCATAACACGCCCTGTCAGCTGATACTCGCCCGTTCTCCCCGCCTGACAGAAAACGAGCCCAGAAAAAATGACAGGGTACGGACGCGGCCGTTTGAGACGTGAGAGACGCTAGCCAGCCACATGAGAGAAGTCCTTCGAACAAGCCGCCCGCCTCAAACGTTTTTCGCACCTCTCTTTCGCTTTAGGACTAGCCAGTCTATATTTCAGACTGGACCGGGAAGCTTTGAAGAGTCTAGGCTGGGTTTTCGACCTTTACCATCAAAACGGCCAGATGATAGTCTGGCTGAAGAAAGATAACGGTAGCTGCGTACGGCTCGTTGACCAGTGGAGGCCACGAGTCTACATCGCAGGCGAAACTCGAGATCTACTAGAGCTCGCTTGCAGGGACGAGTTTACCACGTCACGGCTTGTTTGGAAATATGAGCAGCCTGGCGACATTGAAAAGACTCGAGCATTGGAAGTAGAGGTCGAAGGCGATCGTGAAGCCTTAGCGCTCGCGGAGAGAATCGAGAGAAACGGCCGCTATTCCATGTTCCGTCTCTACAATGTTGATATTCCACCATCCCAAATGTACCTCTACGAGAAAAACCTCTTTCCACTCGCATACGTGGAAGTGGAACAATGCGAAGGAAAGGTTCACTGGTCACTAAAAGATTCGAGAGAAGCGGTAGACTATGAACTCCCACATTTCAAAACCATCACAGTCCAAGTAAAGACAGCGACCGATAGAAGGATCCAAGGCTTCGCAGACGAGCTTAAGTCTTTACGCATTTCCTCCGAGGATGAAGCTCTAACGATAGATTCTGGCAGCGAGGCTGAGAAGCTCGCAGAAACCTCCAAGGCATTCCAAGAATTAGACCCTGATATTGTTCGCACAGAAGGCGGAGACTCTTTCATCTTTCCCTACCTGGCCGGTAGAGCTCGAAAGAACAATGTCCTCGCCAAGCTTGTGCTGGGCCGCGAGCCCTCACCCCTCAACGTGTACAGCGTGCAGGGGCACAGCTACTTCTCGTATGGAAAGATACTGTACCGTGAGACAGCAGTCCGGCTCCCAGGAAGGCTGCACCTAGACCAGACGAACGCCTACATCAGCAACGACTGCGACCTTGAGGGACTCTTCGAAGTCTCGAGAACTTGCATAATCCCAGTCCAACGCGCGTCAAGAGCAACAATCGGGACGAGCATGACCTCGCTCCAACTCTACAACGCTGTAAAACAGGAGGTCCTCATTCCCTGGAACAAGAACAAGGCTGAAGACTGGAAGAGAGACGAGGAACTGATCGTCGCTGATAGAGGGGGCTTCATCTACGAACCCCAAACAGGCGTCCACGACAATATCGGAGAGCTGGACTTTTCCTCCCTCTACCCAATGGTTATGCTACAACAAAACTTGAGCGGAGAAACCGTTGGATGCTCCTGCTGCCGTGATTCTGCCTACAGAGTCCCGGAACTAGGCTACAACATATGCCAGCGCTGGCAGGGCATCGTCCCGCGCAGCCTCGAAATTCTCCTCGCGAAAAGAGCAGCCTACAAGAAACTCAAAGAAAACGCGGACCCACCACCCGCGGAGGTATATTCGAAACGCCAAGCCGCGCTGAAATGGATCCTAGTCTGCTCATAGCCGCCTAGTAAGCGGCGGGCAATCGGCTACCTGGGGTTCAAGAACGCTCGGTTCGGAAAAATTGACGCGCACATTGCAACCTGCGCCTTCTCTCGGAGGGTATTGAAACAAGCGATAGAAATCGTGGAAGCGCACGGGTTCGAAATAGTTCACGCTATTGTGGACTCAATGTGGCTTCGCAAGCCCGGATCCACTCGAGAGGAGTACGAGGACGTCTGCGAGGAGCTTAGAGACCGATTGAACCTTCCCATCAGCTTCGAAGGCCGGTATAAATGGATCGTTTTCCTCAACTCAAAAGTTGACCGGCAAGCTGCAGTGCTGAACCGGTATTATGGAGTCTTCGAAGACAAGACTTTGAAAGTTAGAGGGATAGAATTGAGAAAACACGACACGCCGAGAATAGTGCAGAGGTGTCAAGACAAGATGCTGAAAGTATTCTCTAAAGCCTCCGATTCGCAAGAGTTCCACGAACTAGTTCCCGAGGCCTTGAAAGTGCTCATAGAGCATGTTTCAATGGTTAGACAAGACAAAATTCCGATAGAGGATTTGGTTGTTGTCAAGAGTCTGAGCAAGAACCCCGGAGAGTACACGAACCTTGTCCCCCAGGCCATCGCGGCTCGACAGATTCAGAGAGAAGGAGGCTCGGTCCATTGTGGACAGAGCATCAGTTACGTTCTCACATTCGACAAGTCCAGCGTAGAAAACAACCGTGCCAGGCCCTCACAGCTCTTGGATGAGAGCACACCCTATGACAAGCTGTGGTACGAGGATCTGTTAGTCTCTTCTGCAGCGAACCTCTTGATGCCCTTCGGACTTGACAAGGTGCAAATCAAACATCTACTCCATGACGGCTAGCCTCTAGGCATTTCTAAAACCAAAGAATGCAACCCTCCACCTAGGACCATAGGCGTCACTCTACTGCCACGTGTATAGTACAGGCCGCATCAAATACCAGAAGAGGACTACCTAAGCACTGGTAAGAAAAATGTCCAAATCTGCATCAACCAGCTTCATCTTCGCCAACTGCAAAGGTGCTATCACCAATACCATAAACCAGATACGAAGAATCAGCAACGTCGAAACTGTGACACCCGTCACTGGCCGTTTCGACCTCGTCATCAAGCTCCGAACTAACGAGCCAACGAAAGCCTTCAACGTGCTTGAGAGAATCAGAGGTATCAAAAACATCACTAACACTCAGACAGCGCTATCCTTCCAATCTATTTCGAGCGGGACTTCGAGGGCTTCGGAAGAGGACGAGCAACCTCTCGCCTTTGCGCTAGTGAAGGTGAAAGGGGCTTTCCAGAATGTTCTTCGAAGGATCAAGTCCTTCCCGAACTTTCTAGAGGCTCATGTGATCCCTGGAGAGTTCGACGTCGTCGCCGCTTTCAAAGGCTACAGCCACGAGGAGCTCTTGGAGAATTCCGTTGAGAAGCTCAACACTATCAATGGAATAACCTCTAGCGAGACCCTCATCGCCTGGAACCCCACCAACGCCACCAGCACATACTAAACTCGGCCTGGAAGCCAGAACTCAGCTTCCTTCTCTTTTTTTCTTGACTAACCTGTTGTTGAAGTCTTAACCGGTTTTTTTTCACCGCGCTGCGATTTTCCTGTTAGACCTCTGATTTCGTGAGGATAGACTCCCATCGTCCACTGCAAGTAATCCACTCGCCCAAGTCGCGGGTTCCGGTTCAGCATAGTCGCAACGTCCTTCAAGGGTTACTTGAGAGCCCTCAATTCTTGCGGGTGCATGGGCAGCTCGGAGCAATATGTTCTCCATTTCCCTGTTACGTGATTGGAGAGTTGTCGTGAGGATGATTGTTTCTGTTTGTTCCGCGATCGCTCTTAGGAGCCTGACGCCTTTGGCGAAAAGGTTGATAGATTCTTTCGCGTTTTTTACATCGGGGTCACAGTAGAGCTGCGTTATGTCTGAAACAACGGTGAACTTCGTGTTGTAGCGGTCTATTCCATTGCGAAGTCGGGTGACAAGTGAATCCACTTGGTGGTGTGTGAAAGCCCTGCTGAGATGAATACGCTCATGTACCTTCCTATGATCTAAACCAAGGATTGTTGCATAATGGTCTATTGCGTAAGAATCGAACATGTTTCCGCCATCGATGAAAATGCAGTCACTGTTAAGACCCTCAGGCTCTGGAAGGATGGCCCTTACGCAAAGTAGGTGGCTGAAGCTAAGTGATGGCTCTCCATGAAGAGAGACTAGTTGCCCTTTCCTAATTACGAGGACCCGGTCGAAGTATTCGACCCCTGTTCTCAGGCTTTGCCTCAAGTTCCGCGTCAAACGATTACCCCTCACGAGGCTTAGAGTGAAAGGATCTGAGGGCGGGACAATACTGTCTGGGTCAGAGCAGTTGGTATTGGTGTAGAGAGCTGCTCCATCCGGGACTTTGAAAGGGTCGCGTTTTAGGTTGTTTTCTAGCTCGAAGCCGCATCCGGGGCACGTGTTATCGAAGATAAGGACTATTTTGAGGGGATGGATATCTCTCGCTGTGAGGATTAGAGCTTCATCGCATAAACCGCAGTAGTAGAGTTGCCCTTGTGCTCCTTTTTCAGGCTGGTTTATTTGCCATGTTTTTGGTGCGAGCGGTTGCCCAGTTAGCTTTGCTGCCATTCCGGGCCCAATTGAGCGTTCCTAGTCGTCTCGCTTGTTTCTCGGGGTTGCATCTTCGACTCCTTTCTCTGTAATTTGGAAGTAGTTTTCCGACTCGGGGAGGTATGGTGAGTCGATTATTTTCGCGATGCGTATTCCGCCGGAGGCTTTCTTTAGCATGACTCTGTGCGTGGAAGCGTGGGCGAGAATGTTTCCTCCTGCAGGCCGCATAGGGTCTCCAAAGAATGCTTGAGGGTTGGCTTGTACTTGGTTGGTGATGACTACTGCGAGATTGAGTGCTTGGGCGATTCGGAGGAGTTTGTGGAGGTGGCTGTTGAGGCGTTGTTGTCGTTCGGCGAGGCTTTCTCGGCCGATGTATTCGCCTCTGAAGTGGCTTAGGATTGAGTCGACTACCATGAGTTTTACGTTCTCTTCTTTGCAGATTTTGAAGGAATGGTCTACTGTGAGAATTTGATGGTCGCTATTGTAGACTCGACTGTATATTATTCCGTCGAGTACTTTCTCAGGGTCGAGTTGTAGGCTTTGCGCCATTTGATGGACTCTCTGGGCGCTGAAAGTTCCTTCAGTGTCAATAAAGAGGACTCGTCCTTCTAGTCCACCGTCTTTGTTTAGTTGTTGGGCGTTGACGCTGAGCCTCATGCATATCTGTGACTTTCCTGCTCCAAACTCTCCAACGAATTCGGTGATCGCCTGTGTTTCAAGGCCCCCTCCTAGTAGCTTGTTGAGGTTGTTGCTGCCGAAGCTGAGACGCTGGAGGGTTTGACGTCTCTCCCAGAGCTGTTTGGCTGTCACGAAGTCTGTATGGATTGTTTGACGTGCAGCACGGCTGATTTTGAGAGCTGTGCTGTGTTCGAGGTTGGCCTTTTCGACCAGTTCCTTTATGGGTGCTATGGCGAGGCTTTCGACGCTGTCGAAGCCTGCTTCGTGGAGTTTGCCGGCGGTTACTGGTCCAACGCCATCAAGGTCTTGGATGTCAGCTATTTCTGTGGACAAGTTTGAACCTGTACAGTGCCATGGTTGGGAGGCTAATCTCGGAGAGTGAGGGGCGAAAGTAATCCATCCAGTTCTAACGGGTTGAGCAGAATGTCCACGTGAGGCTGGGCGGGAAGGTCGACTGTAAGAGTATCGGTTATATCACTCGAAGAGGTTTGATGGGGTTATCCGGACTTTCCCATAGATGGAAGACCGTTTCCGAAACCCCCTTGCTGATGTAGTTGCTGCACGTTATGCATCTCACACCTCGCTGTACAGGGCCGCACTGAAGGACACAAGGTTCTCCTCAGGCTTCGGAATGTATCCTGACACGTACAGGCCTAAGACAGGAGGTTCGCTGGCTTGGGTCCTGGTCAAGTTCGGCTTTGTCGGAGGACTGGGCATTTTTCTCAATACGTACATCCTCTACCTCCTCACAGGACTTTACACTGAAAGATTCCTGTTGCCAAACGCTGTAGTCAGCAGCGAGGCTGCGATTCTAGCTAACTTCTCCTTGAACGAGCTGTTGGTGTTCAGGGCTCGGAACGGGAGTAGCCTGGTCCATCGGATTCTGCTCTTCAACTTGGTCTCGTCTGCGGACCTGGTGTTGAGGCTTCCCCTCTTGTGGGGTTTGACGACTTTTCTGAACGTTCAATATTTGAGGTCCAATCTTTATGCGATACTCTTGACTTTTGGGGCTCGGTTTGTTATTAGCGAGAAAAAGATATGGTCGAAAGCTGCTAGTAATGCCGAACGAAAGCTTCCACAGAATGCACGAGGTCCAGCCATGGCTGAACCTGCAACTGATACAGCTCACCACTAGGTGTCCGGGAGAATTCTGAAACGCTTTTCCTCACGAGGTCGTCGACTATCATTACTCGTTTCTTTACGTAGTCGCTCTTCTCAGCGACGGGCAATTGCCCGAAAACCTGTGGGGCAGCGAGTCGGACGGAAGCGTACATGGCCCATGCTAGGTCACGGATTTCCCACTGGGCGTCGGCGGCACAACGCAGGTTGAAGAAGTGCAACAGTTGGCGGGGGCTCATGCTCATGACAATGTTGGTCGTAGCGGCGTTTGGCCGGAGGTAGCGGCTGTCTTCCGCTTTGACACCTCTCTGGACGAGTTCTTCTTCAGCTTGACGGGTCAAGTCCATCACGTCGGCGAAGCTCAGCTCTAGTTTTTGCTTGTTAATTTCGACCGGGACCCGGAGATTGTCTGGTATGCTGGGAGGTTTGAGGTAGCCATAGCTACGGGTGATTTTCACGTAGCGCTGGCTTTGCTGGCTAAAGCTGGCGACTCTGTGTCGGACGATTTGATGGCTTGCGGCTCGGCTAACACCTTGGAGGTCGAAGGTGAAGCTGCCGTGCCGGTGAAGGTCTTCGTTTGCGAACTTTACGCCTCGGACTTGGAGTGCGCGTATGAGATGCGGATAGTCAGTGTAGCTGAAAAGTATCGACTTTGTCATCGCGAGCCTAGCTCTTTTGCTTCAGCTGAGAGAACGGATGAGACATTTGGCGCTGCGATAGTCAGGGATGAGACGAGTTCCTTGGTTAGGGAGGATTGTGTGTTGTTCCGAGCGAGTTCAACTAGGACGCGGAGGTTGGTGGTGATCAGCCAACTGCCCTCATCGAGCCGGCTGGTTTCGAAGAACTTTGATGAGTTCAGGAGAGAGAGAATTTCCTCTTCTTTTGCCTCAGCGAGCCAGGTGATACTGTTGTGTTCTAGGATGTCATAGTGACCGAGTTCGAGGGCGCGTCTTAGGAGACCGCTGATTCTTTCAGAGTCGAACACCTTCTCGCCCTCGAGGGTCCTGTCCGGGTTTGTATGAGTGAACAGTTCGTAGCCGGGGTGCGGTGAATAGCAGCTGCGCATGGCAGCTGCGCACACACGTTCCAGGTCAGGCTCATAGGCTACGAGGTGGGCACGCAAAGTGAAACTCATCGTGAAATATGGTAGTGGTTAGGCTGGGCTTGGTAAAAGAACTATCTGCGAAGAGGGACATTTCACTGGACAAGCATTCATTTGGGCAAACGCGAGTTTCAAGTTGAATCTGCCGATCACTCGCGAGCAGGCGATCGAGGTGTTCAGATGGGTGAGTTACTAAGGCGAGTAACTAGGTGAGTCTAAGTAAATGCTAATGACGTGAGGAATAGATAAGCCGTTCTTGAAGAGCGCCGGTAAGCGCAAGCTTGTCGTATGAGATCGCTCCCGGTCCACGTCACGATATCGTGGCGTGTGTAGAGTGCGGAAGAGGTATGTGCCGGACGTGCCCTGACAACTATCACCTGTGTGGAAGGTGTAGGGTCGAGCTGTGCGATTTGTGCGTGACTGAGCACGTTTGCAGATGCTAAACAGGCTTGCCTTTCTGCTTCGAGAGTGTCCTCGAGGCCGGTCTGATGCTAGATGATCGCGAAGGCCGCGACAGGAGTCTCCTGTATACCAGGCCGATTGGAACGACCGCCAGACTGATAAGAAGCAATCCTCCGACAAACGGTAGCATCGCAAGCGAAACGATGAGAGAGACCCAGGGGAACAGTCTCTTTCGGCCTTCACCAAGAAGCCTTATGCCGCAAGCAGAACCGACAACGTACACGATAATGGCGGCTCCACTTGGGATTAGCAAGGCTGTCTCCAGGTCAATGTTCAGAAAGAAAGATACAGCCAATGCGACGACCGACAATCCAGACAAAAGCGCTAGGGCGTTGGCAGGCGCGCCAGTGTTGCTTTGTATTCGGCCGAGCCTCCTAGGCAAACCTCCGCCTTCAGCTACTGCTGAAACAACTCGGGACATTCCAGTTGTGTAAGCATTGACTGTTCCGAAGATTATGAAAACTGCCAAGATGCCCGTACCAATCGCTCCGTAGATCCCTAGAGCATTGGACAGGATGGAGGCAAACGGGTCGACGCTACCTCCTGCGCTATACGACTTGGTTCCAACGGTCGCCACGGCAACGGCCATGTAGAGGGTGCTGATCAGGACGACACTGAGAATGATACTTCGGTGAAAGTCTCGCTTCGGGTTCTTGAACTCCCCTGCCACGTTGGACACGTTCTCATAGCCCAGATACGACCAGAAGATCAAGGCCGCAACAGTGCCAATGGGGGGGAACCCGTTTGGAAAGAAAGGAGTGAAGTTTTCAAGTCGCACAATAGAAGCGGAGGCGATGACCGCAGAAAGCAGGAGAGCGATTATTGAGACGTTGAGTGCAAGTTGGACTTTGCCGCTGATGGTTATGCCTCTATTGTTGACGAGGAAGGTTCCAAGAATGATCAGCCCGGCGACTAAGTAGATAGTGGTTCTGTTCAGCGGTAAGGCGAAGGCAAGGTACGACGCTGCAATTACCGTTACGACTGGTGCACCTGTGACGTACCAGAGAATGAACAGCCAGCCCACCCCGTCAGCCAGGCTCGGTCCGAAGCTCTCACGGGCAAAAGAGTAGACCCCCCCGGATTCAGGCCTCCGTGCTGAGAGACTAGCGAACGTGTAGGCTAACGGGTAACTGGCGACTGACAAACCAATCCATGCAAGCAGGGAAGCGGGACCTGCAATCTTTGCAGCTAGCCCCGGTAGCACCAACACTCCGGAGCCGAGAACTGAACTCATGTAGAGTGCGACGGCGTATCGCAGTGTGACTGTCTTATGTAGTCCTGAGTCGTGGGACATCTGCCCGCCTAAAGGTCTCGAACCACGGACGATGGGATAAAGTCTGGGCCGTCCTACGACGGTTGCCTCCGCCAGGCGAGTATTTGCAGAATTCCCACCGGACTCTTTGCCCCTAATGCAGTTGTCGTAACAAGACCTAAATCCGCTTGCCACGAAGGCTGCGCCTCTAGCAGAAAATGTCCGCACCAACAACTTCCCCTTCAAAACCGAGGACCAGGCGAAGGCGCGTTTTAGCCGGGACTATTGCGATCATTGTTCTCATCGTGGTCCTCGTTCCACCACTTCTCGCGAGCGGCTTCACAATACCCGTTTCCAAGGTAACCTTCAACGAGACCACCGGCTCCCTCGCATTCGCAAGCGCCAACGCCACGGTCCAAGTCATGACAGCTTACCAGTGGCTCTTCACCGTCCGCACCGGAGGTCTGATTCAGACTTCTAATACAGACGTCTCAAGCTCGCGAGGAACCGTCAACATCACAGTAAGGCTAGAACTAACAAACCCGTCGAATCAGGTGGTAGATTTGGGAAATACCACGATCAACGGCGCAATCGGAACAAGAAGTCACACTCTCTACCTCTCAGTCGACCAGGGAGTCCGCGTTGCAGGCACCTACAAGCTTGACATAATAGTCAAGGCCGATGTCAATCCTGTCGGAGGACCGATACAGCTCGCCCTTACAAAAACCGTTACAGTGATCTTCACGATATCCTGACCGTGATCATAAAAGCATTCTAAGTCTGGCTGAAGTAGACAACGGGTATACCCTGTCGAACGAGGGTTGCCTTGGGTGGAGGAGGGTTTCCACGGCATCGGCAAGTCTTAAATCAATTTTCCCTCGCCAGTGAATAATCGATTCTTGAACACAAAGACGCCATCGTCCGTGTTAATTCTAGCACTCACTCTAATTATGATCATGCCAGAAGCTCCTCCGATTCTAGCACTCGCACAAACGACCGCGATGGTGTCTATCAATCCCTGTTTCTCAGTGGGAGATCCCGGGTCTATCTTCCAGGTTGAAGTTGACATATCTGGCGTCCCCAGCTTGGTGGCGTACGATCTTTCATTTGAATTCAACCCCGTTTCGCTAAATGCTACTGCGGTGGACTTTGACGCCTCGACTGTCGTCGCCGGAACAAGTCACTTCAATGTGGCAACGATCGTCGACAACAGCATTGGGCAAGTACGGTATGCGGTTACGCTCTTGGGGGGAAACGTGGTAGACGCTTCGGGAACGGTGACCGCACTGAAGCTCACTTTACAGGTTGTCGGTACCCAAGACTCACCCATTAGTATCGCAGCACAGATTGTTCAACTTGTAAATGGCGTGCCTACAACGGTTTCCAACGTCATCGTGAGTAGCTGCAGATTCGTAGTCCCTCCCACTATTCTCATCGTCCCACCCAATTCCGATGTCAGGCCCGGTCAGAGGCTGCGGCGGATCAGCAAAGCTCAGGACCATGTTGACCTATTAGGCTACATACAACTTGCACCCAACTCAACTCGGCCAGGCTTCGGGGGTGTGGTCTTCGACATAGTCGGCCCCAATGGTGAAGTTCAAGTCTTCTCCAGCATCGCCTTCATGTTCCCAGGTAACTCCACAACGGTGACAGCGTCGTTCTCTTATCCGCTGGACAGCTCCTCCATCGGCACGTACAACTACAGCGTTTTGGCGGTCCGATGTGTGACGACGACGGCTTGCATACAAGGGACCAAAGCATACATGAGCCTAGATGGGCCATTCTTCAAGGTCAAGGCATAGACACCCTCACACGAACGAAGATAATCCCCTGGATGGTGAGACAGTATTGGACGGGTCCCTTGAGCATTGTGTTTCCACGAACTGATTCTTCCGGGTTGTCCATGTTCATCTAACAATTCCCCTAAGGCGTCCCTTATAGTATCAGTTGTCGACAAACACGCTCATGGGAGCCGCGGAAATTGTGGTCCGCCGACTCAAACCTGAGCTATTGGATGACTATCTTCGGTTTTTCGACAAGGACGCTTTCACGGATTTTCCCTACTGGTCGGGCTGTTACTGCGGCTTCTACGAGACCAGTGGAGAAGAGTGGGACGCAACCGCTAAGGCGGGGCCGGCCCATCGAGCAGCAAAGGCAGAACGTATTAGCTCCGGCAAAGCCTTAGGGCTGCTGGCCTATGTGGACGATAAAGTCGTAGGCTGGTGCAACGCGCAACTTCGCTCCAACTTCGTCAACATGCGTCGTTATTCCGTCGCAATCAATAATCCAGACGAACGCGTCGGCTCGATAATGTGCTTCCTCGTAGCTCCAAACTACAGGAGAATCGGAGTCTGTACTGCACTCGTGAACGCTGCCTGCGAAATGTTCCGATCCCTTAGCCTGGAAGCGGCCGAGGGCTATCCCACAACCAGTCCCGCGAAGTCGAGCTGGGAGGTCCCGTGGGCCGAAGAAAACTACAAGGGCCCTTTGAGCATCTTCTTGAATAATGGTTTCAAGATTCACCGCCAGCTAGAACGATTCGCAATAGTGAGGAAACAGCTCTAACGCCTGTCTCGGGCGCTGTCATTGGCATGAATTCGGAGACCTCAACCTCATCACCTGAACAAATCCCTGATGGGCGGTGCCCCATGGGCGCTCAGCTTCCTAAGACAGACTAGAAGTAAAAAGTGAGCTGTAGGGGCGGTAGCAGATTACCTACAGGCATTTTTTAGCAGATTAGGCAAGGCTTGGGGATTGACGAGCTGTGAGCCCAATGCACCGCAATGGACTAGTAGCTTTGGCGGTCATCACAATTCTAGTGTTCGAATCGATGGTCCCAAGTATGGTGGCAGCAAGCAATCCCGTCTTGGTTTACTCGGGACTCAATTTTCCAGTTTCCTTCCGGTTCACACCTGATGGGCGAATACTCTTCAACGAGAGAACGACAGGCAATATTCGGGTAATCCAGAGCGGGATAATCCTCCCAACACCGTTTGCAACACTGGCAGTGGCAACAGATGGACCCGAGCAGGGTCTTCTCGGCATGGCTCTAGACCCTGACTTTGCGACAAACGGGTTCGTCTATGTCTACCGGACAGTCTACAATGGGTCTTACTACCATGGACTGGTCACACGCCTCAACGCAACAGGAAATACGGGAGTAAACCCCGTAACCATCTTCGACGTTACCAATCCATCTCCAGGCAACCTGTACCACAACGGGGGCTACCTCAAGTTCGGACCTGACAGAAGGCTTTACGCGCAAGTCGGCGAATTTCAAAACCAACAGCTCGCTCAAAATCTCTCATCCAATGCTGGCAAGATTCTCAGAATGAACGCCGATGGAACAGTACCTATCGACAACCCATACCGAGGAAGCCTTGTGTATGCCTACGGTATCAGAAACGGCTTCGGAATGGACTTCGACCCTACAAATGGCAATCTCATTGAAACCGAAGCAGGCCCGGCCAGCAATGACGAGATCAATGTCATCGTCCCCAAGGGCAATTACGGCTGGCCCAATTGTTCAGGAAGGTGCACCAATACAGCCTACGTAGACCCCATCGCCACGTTCACTCCGGTAGTGACTCCCACGGGAATCGCTTACTCTTCAGGTGGCGAGTACTTTTTCGGCGAATGGACTGGAGCCAGCCTCAACAGGTTGAAATTGAATTCGTCGGGTACTGTTCAATCCATTGAGCAAATCTCCCCCATTGGAGCCACCAACGATGGTGTCCTTGACGTAGTTCTCGGCCCTGACCAGAAAATCTACTTCTCTACTAGGTCGGGAATCTACTCGTATGATACATCCTTTCCAGGCGGAACGGGACCGCCTTTCGCGCCTAACATTTCCTCAAGTCTGATTAGCTTCGGTCTCATCGCAATCGGAATCAGCGCAACAATAATTTTCGTACTGTTCTTCCAAAGGAGGCGCAAGCGGTCCGAGAGCCGACAGCCCGTGTGTCCAACGAAGTCGAAAGCCCTCCTTACCCTCCGTCGCCTAGAATCACAACTCTAGATTAAGTACCGCACAGAATTAGCCCTTCTGCCCTTAGAGGCAGGAGGGGCAGACACAGTATGAGGCTAATCCGTGGATTTCTTGCATTCGATTCGTGGAGAATTTCGTCTTGGAAGATCAGCATGCGCTAAGGCCTCCGCAGTTGAACTCAGCACCGCATATTTCACAATGGAGTATTCTCTCAGTCCCCATTGCTAGAAGAGCGAAGAGCTGAGCGAGCTCTCCTAGATGGACTATCTGGGATGGCCACCTCTCATGGAGAGTTCACCTTACCTAGGAAAGCATTTCTTTTAGTAAGTATGACGCGCGAGGAATTCGACCTTGAGCGTCTCGAGCCGGCTAGCCGATGACCTCTTCGCTCTCGATGATAGAGTGCGTTACGTTGCAGTCTTGGATAGGAACCACAAGCTTGTCGAGTCGAGAATGCGGTCCAGCGTTATGAGCTTGACTCCTGGGGAATATGATCGGAAGTTCATGGGAAGCGTTCCACCCCTCGTTCTAGATACCGTGTCCCAGCTCGAAGCCCAGTGTGGACCTGTGAGCCACATTTCAATACAGTACCAGAGAGTAGACTTGGTTTTCTTCCCCTACAATAACCAGATTCTCGCGCTGAGCCTTGAGCCAGGTCCGTTGGAGCCAATTCTTCGCAAGCTGAAGGAAAAGTTCGGTTTGAAGATCCATCTCTGAGAATTCCTTAATACTGCTGGCCACCGTTCCGCCAGGCGCGCAGCGTCATCAGGGATGGCAAAGACTCGTAACGGTAGAAGCCAGCTTGCAAAGCTAGCCAGCGCCCATAGGCCCAGCCCCAGGCTACAGACACCGCGCAAAGAGGATTACGTCGAGATAATCTACGAACTCATCCGAGAGAAAGGATTCGCAAAACCAGTTGACATTGCTAACCACCTACATGTCACCCCGCCCACCGTCACTGGTATGTTGGACGGCCTGCGCAGGGAGGGTTTGATAGTTCATGAGAAGTACGGTGGAATAGCCTTGACTGCGAGAGGCTCGGCCATGGCCGAGACGATCGGGGAGCGACACGCATTGCTGGTCAACTTTCTCCGTCTCTTCGGCGTTCAAGAGGCTACAGCTCAGAAGGACACGGAAGGCTTGGAACATTACGTCGCCCCCGGGACCCTGGAGCAGTTGGCCAGACTCATTGATTACGTGAAGGCAAACCCTGACTGGTGGAGCCAGTTTAAGAAACAGTCAAAGGCCTAACGTGACTGTTGAAGACAAGAGCAAGTTTACTGATTGCATCGCCTATCTAAGGTGCAGAAGGAAAAACCTACTTGAGAGATGAAGTAATTTCCTCCACTAGAGGATTCAGGTCCAGTCCTTTATAGCCAAGGTCTCGCAGCATCTCTTCTACCTGATATTTTTGCCCGAGTGACCACCACTTCTGGAGCTGTATCCCTGCCCCCCTCTTTAGGAACCAGTCTTCCCCAAAACTCTCGGTTAGGATGCGCTTGACTTGGGATTCGAATATCCAAGCGCGGAGATAGTTGGCACAATAGAATCCGTCATCAACATCCATCAGATAGTGGCTGGCGGGGTGCTTGAACACCAGCGACAACTCAAGAGTCTCTTTGTACCGGTTCGGGGCGTCCTTGAGACCCTTTCTATGAAGAGCGAGTTCGTATGTGAGTTTCGCAGCGTACCGGCGCAGGAAGTAGAGCTTGTAGAGATAGACGAACTTGAGAAACGCTCTTGGCTCCCTCATACCTGTATACTTCGCCAGCCAGTGGGGGTTTGTCAGTAAGTATTCCATCAGGAATGCGTAGCCCTCGGTGAGCGAATTATCGCCAAGATACCGGTATTCGACTGGGAGGTCTGAACGTGTCGACCCATAATGTTCGGCGTGGCCAGCTTCGTGGAATATCGATGCGTAGTCATCATGCCCGCCTTGCGGCATCACTACTAGTCTAACGTCGTCCGGGACCTTGATTGGACTGACAAAGGCCCTCGGCGTCTTCTTAGGTCTCTCCTCAACATCGAGGTGGATGTTCCTCTGTTCATCGAGTCTTATTCCCATTCCTGCAAGGGTCCGCTTGAGCGTCTCAATCGCCTTCTCTCTCCTGAAGAAGCTATCGAACTCTATGGCTCGGAAGACATAACTGATGTCGTGTTTCTCCGCCTCCGGCAACGTGGCTCCTGCTTGCGTCTTTGTTAACTCGCCTAGTTGCGTAGTGTAGGAAGCTTTCGTCTTCTCGAGAAACGAGCGTAGCAATAAGTCGAGAGATTCCAGTTGTATAGATTTGATGTCCTCGTAGAGTTTGACATAGTCAGAATAGCCAAGCTCGTGAGCGGTCTTGTGCAGAACGAGCATTCTCTCCTCGAGAGTTGGGTTGATGGTCTCGATGACCCGATTACGTGCTCCGAATATTGATGCTCTTTTTTTCCTGTTAGGCTCGTTGACCATGACAACGGCGGCTTGACGGAAAGGATACGTGTCCCCGGCCACTGTTACAGTGGCTTCTGACTCTACTGTAGTCGCTTTGTCTGACAGTTGTTTAACACGGTTCTCCATGTAGTTGCCGAAGAGAAAGGAGCGCAGGTACCTGAGCCTTCTCTCCTTCTCCCCGTCGGCGGACCGGGCCTCCTTCTGGACCTCGTCCAAGATGGCCCGTTTGAACAGGTGACCATATTTTTCATAGATCTTAGCAGCTTCAATCTTATCCTTCAACCCGGCTCCATTGAGATAGTATTCTTGGTCCAATAGACTGTTGAACTCTTCGAGGTCCGAGCGAATCTGATCGATGTTCAAGATTAACTGGGCAGTTAGACCGTATTTCCGTGTAGAAAAAGGCTAGAGCATCTGCCTTGCCCAACTTTTAAGGTCGGAAACGATGCCCACTTCCTCAACTTTGCAAACGAAGGAGCCGAAAGTATCGTACCAGCGAGTCTTTGAACTCTTGGAAGCCCATCACAAATGGTTCCAGCAGTCCCTTCCCCTGATTGCCAGCGAGAATATCCCGAGCCAGGCTGTTCGCGAAGCGATCCTCTCGGACTTTGGCAATCGGTACGCAGAGGGGTGGCCGGGTGAGAGAGTCTACGCAGGTTGCAAGTACATTGACCAGGTCGAGCTTTTGTGCAAACAGCTAGCTGAGGAATTGTTCCGGGTCGAGTTTGCGGACGTTCGCCCCGTCTCGGGGGTCTGTGCAAACCTCGTTGCATACACCACTTTCACGAACCCCGCTGATACGATGATGGCTCTACCCATTCCTGCTGGCGGGCACATCAGCATGGGAAAGAAGGAATTCGGAGGGACAGCAGGCTCTGTTCGAGGGTTGAACGTCGAGTATTTTCCGTTCGATACCGACATGATGGACATCGATGTTGACGCGACAAAGAAGAGGGTCGAGAAACTGGTTGCCGAGGGCAAGAAACCTGCTCTAGCCATGTTCGGTGGCTCGGTGCTCCTCTTTCCTCAACCGGTCCGTGAGCTTTCAGACTTCTTCCACGAGCTTGATGCGAAGGTCTGCTTCGACGCGGCCCATGTCGCTGGGCTGGTCGCGGGGGGAAAATTCCAAGACCCAATCCATGAAGGGGCGGATGCCATGACATGCAGTACGCACAAGACACTCCCAGGGCCTCAGGGAGGACTGATTATTTCACATGCTAGGTATGGCGAGGCAATAAAAAAATCTACCTTCCCTAGCAACTTGAGCAACCACCACCTGCACCATTTGGCGGGGAAGGCCGTGATGTTCGCTGAGATGATGGCGTTCGGCCGCGAGTACGTTACTCAGATTGTCAGGAATAGCAAGGCCCTTGCGCAAGCTATGCACGAACGTGGTTTCAAGGTCATGGGCGAGAAGCGTGGTTTCACCGAGTCCCACCAATTGGTAGCTGATATCACGAAGTACGGGGATGGGAGGACTATAGAGAAGCGGTTGGAGAACTCGAACATCATTCTCAACCGCAACCTTCTGCCATATGATATCAAGGCCGGCAGGCATTTTGAAGCTCCCGGAGGGATCAGAATGGGAGTATCCGAGCTTACACGTCTTGGAATGAGCGAGTCTGAGATGGTCGATATCGCAGAGCTAATCGCACGAGTGGTTGTGAAGCGAGAGTCCCCTGAGAAAGTGGCGGCGGACGTGGCCGAGTTCCGAAAGGACTACAATCGTGTCAAGTACGCCTTCGACTCGACACGCGACGCATACGAGTACATCAGACTGCGCTGATAGACCTCCAAAAGCCTTGGACGGTACGCTTAATACAGTCAGGCGCTGACCTCTATACGACAAACGGCTGATCGGTGTTGGGAGAAAGGGAGAAGAGGCGTCGAAAAGAAGCACCAATGCCAGCCGCTAGTGCTGGACTCTTGCGGTTTTTCGAAGAGGACACTCCGGGAGTCAAGCTCAGTCCCCAACTGGTCGTCATATCGGGTATCCTTCTTGTGACCTTCGCCCTGATGGCCTACTTCCTTCTTCCCTAGAAGTTCTTCGAACTCCGCGGGTTCTGTGCTGGTTACATGATGCTTTAGAGAACTCGCACTCCGAGCACTTACTGAGGACCTAAGGTAGCAGTGTGTGGGGCTACCTTGGATTCCAGCGAGACAATGGACTTTGGGAATAATATCTCGAAAAACAAAAACACTGATTCTCGTTCTGGTCGCATCATTGTTCCTTGCGGTTGGCCTCGTTCCAGTCCACGCAGCCACTCAGTACGCACTGTCTTTGAACCCCGGGCGAACTCAGGAGCAAAGCTCGCCGGGTGTGACTGTAACCCTTACTGTTACGGGCGCTAGTAGCGGGCAGCCTTATTCTTTCCTACTTCTGGTCACTGACCCCTCAGGCGCAAAGAGCAACGCAACACGTAGCACAATCGCCCCTGGGTCCGCATTTTCCTTTCAGCTGAACTACCCATCAGACTTCTCGCGTGGGTCCATCAAATATGTAGGGCAGTACAACGTTAATGTTGCCCAAACTACACCCTCAGTCAGTGCAAGTGTTGCCTCCGGACACCTTGACGTCGGGCTAACAGACAAATCTACGTATGAGAGAACTTATCCAGTCTCGATAAAGGCAGATGCGTATTCTTCGAACGAAACGGTGAGGATTGACATTACACATGCTTCATTATCAGCGCCCGACTTTCCGGCCTTCGTCAACGCAGACCCATCTGGCAATGTTTTCTTCTCCTGGCTAACGACCCCGGACCTTCCAATAGGAAACTACAATGTAACTATAACTGGGGGTTCCACTGTAAAGGCGGTCCGTGACTCTCAAAGCTTCCTGCTCGACCTGACGGGCGTTACGATCCGCGGGATCAATGTCGCGCAGAGTTCGCTTATGCGAAGCCAGACTGCTCGGTTCAGTTTCTCCGCCGACTATCTTGGAGGCGGACCCGTGCAGAGCGGATTCGCGACTCTACTCGTGACTCAACCGGATTTCACGATTCAGCAAGTCCCTGCAACGTACAACGCGACGAGCGCCCGGTTCGAGGCCGGCTATCGGATACCTCTGGTGAGCATGAACGGATCCTGGACTGCCTTGGTGAAAGCAAACAGCCTGCAGGATTCGTACGGGAATAGCGGGCCCGACAGTAGTCCTTCTGCGGATTTCATCGTCACACCGGCGTCTCTAAGTGTCGATTTGAACTTCACCAGGGGTGATATTGTGATCGGCAACGTTGTAGCTATTTACTCGAACATCACGACTCCAGACGGAAGCAGTTTCGCGGCGGGAACAGTATCAGCCTTCGTCTCCCCTCCTGGACGCCCCATTGGAAACCAGGTTAACCTTCTCTATGACAGCAGCCAACGAAAATGGGTCGGCAGTTACACTGTGTCCACTAACGACCCATCCGGGGTCTGGCTAGTCAAGGTATCAGCTTCTGACCCCTATGGTAATTCGGGTTCGGGTTCCACATCGTCAATCGTAACCGTTGTTGCTCCAGTCAGTCAAGGGTCGACTCTTACACTTTGGTTCTTGACAGCTTTCGGGGCTATCGCAGCCGGCCTCTTGGTCGGGCTCTTCTTGTTGAGAAGGAAACGGACTTTTCAGCACCACCTGCAGGTTGACCTTCAAGCAGTCAGCGAGGAGGCTAGCAAGGTCAAGAATCAAGAGTTCTTCCAGTCTATCAAGGAACAGATAGAAAAGCAGAGAGAGAGCAAAGGTTCCTAGTTTGGTTAGGACCATTACGGTTCACTCTTTCAAGGGAGGAACCGGTAAGAGCACAATCACAGCCAATCTTGCCACAGCACTCGCTGCGAGGGGGAGACGAGTAGGCGTGATGGATATGGACCTGGAAGGTCCTGGGCTTCATGTTATTTTCAACATAACCCCTGAAGAGGTGAAGCATACTCTAAATGATGTACTGCTTGACGCCGTTAGTCCTGACGAAGCAGTCATACCTATGAACGGTCGACTGGGGTTGGAGGCCGGCTCTCTCTACTTCAGTCCCGCCAGCGTGAGAGTGGATGAAATGCTCAGAACTCTCAGAACCGGTTTCGAGCTGGAATCGTTCTCCCGAGCCATAGCCAAGCTTGGAACGAGCTTCAAACTCGATTACGTCATGATTGACACACATCCAGGAATCGAGAACGATACGCTTCTGGTGATGGGAGTGTGCGACCACTTGGTTATCGTGTCTAGAATTGACCAGCAGGACATTTTCGGAACCGGGGTCGTGGTGGACATCGCACGGACCCTCGAAAAGCCGGCGCACCTTGTCGTTAACATGGTCCCCAAAGGCCTGAAGGCTTCCGACGCATCAAAGCTGGTGAAAGGGATCGGGCACCACTTCAAGGTTGACGTGGCCGGATGGCTGCCGTTTTCAGATGCGGTCCAAAGCTCCTTGAGCAAATCGGTCTTCATCCTAACCAACCCCAGAGACGCAGTGGCGTCTAGGTTTCAAGACCTTGCAAAACAACTAGAGTCCTACAACTAGGGAGTGGGTAAATGTCAGGTTCACCAGGAAGGTTCTCTACTAACAGCCTGAGACGCCTGATAACTTCCATGAACTCCATCCGGTTCCGCGACGAATCTGGAGAGATTGAGTACTTCGGGCAAAAGGTCGTCCTGTTGAGACGAGACGTTTTTGGGCTCATACGAGGAGAACTTTCACGGGTAGCCGGACCCGCAGCAAACGTCATCATCAGCCTAGCGGGCCGAAAAGTCGGAACGGAAGAGGGACAAGCACTCGCACTCAAGGCCGAGGCCCTGGGATTGAACGGGCCACAGGCGTTTCCTGACTTCCTCAAAACAGCGGTTGAAGAGACTAATATGGGAATAGGAAAGATCAGAGTGTCTGATCTTGACCTTCAAAACGGTAGGGTCGATATCACGGTCGTGAACGGGTTCGAATCGGATCGTCCAGGCGGCTCGTTGAAACCCACCTGCTTCTTCACACTCGGGTACTTAGAGGGAATATTTTCCAAGCTGACTGGCAAGGAGCTTCGCGGACGTGAAGTGGCCTGCAACGCAAAAGGTGACACACTCTGCCGGTTCTCCCTAAACATGTCGGCTCAGTAGCTCTCCCAGAGAGTTCGCTGCGCGAAACTCGGCACGACCCGCGCTTCGATTCCCAGCCTGGCTTTGAGCGCGTATCGGAGCTCGTCGGCGAACCCTGTGAAAATGTAGACTTGACGTGGGGCGCATTCTCTAATGAAACCTACTAGTTGGTCAAAGTCGGCGTGGCTGCTGAGTGGAAAGGCTGTCGCTCGGCTCTTTGCCGAGAGAGCCCACCCTGTGGCGTAGGCTCTCGAGAATCTCCGTCCAAGGTGCTTCCGATCATTCGGCGTTGTCACGTAGACGCACGGCATGTTTTCAAGCGTCTCTTTTCCGTCCGTGGAATGGTCTGAGAGCCAGTGGAGGTTGTTCCCGTTCTTGTGGTAGGTCTTGTTGACGCCGTCGAGGCGTTGGTCCACTACTACGGGGATCCTCGTATAGGAGTTGAAAAGCCGTATGATTTCCTGTCCTTTGCCGGCAGCGTAGACATGGAGGCATGGAACGATTCCGTGCCGTAAGGTGTCCAAGGCCCATTCGACGATTGTGGCGTAGACGTTCTCGCGAGGAGGGAACTTGTAGAAGGGCGAACCATATGTTGCTTCAATGATGAGCACGTCGCACTTCTCCGGCTGGGCTGCCTTCGTTGTCAACGTGTCAACGCAGTTGATGTCTCCTGTGTAGAGAATTGTAATGTTCGGGGTCCTGACTAGGAACTGGGCGCTTCCGAGCATGTGTCCTGCGTTGATGGCTTTGACTTCGGTATCATCGAACTTGGCCAGGTGTCCTAGTTCAAGGGCCGTGAAATTGGTGACTTTTTGGTCGTTCAGTGCGCGGTGAATGTCGCGGGTCTCCGTAGTTGATTGTTTGTGTCCTCGGTGACTGAATCCGCGTGTGTGGTCGGCGTGCGCATGACTGACAAAGGCCCAAGCATTGTGTGGGAGCCGATGGAGCCGGACAGGGTCTACTGCGAGCGTGATATCAGGTGTGGCAACGACCAGGCCGTCCAGCCATCCAATTCTATCGTTTAGCGTCCGGCTTTCCCTCGGGAATACTCTCCAGGCGTTGTATCGCATCCAAGTGGAGAAACAAGTCTCCCTTCGGCTCAGTATTTACGACCTGTGGAATCGGGCTGACGACTGTCGAGCGGAGAATTACTGCGTCCGAGTTTTCCAGCCAGATCCCGGGAGGCTGATGGCTGACAACCGCTAGTTTCCCGGTGTATCCAAAGTCGCGCGTGATAACGACGAGAATTTTCTTTCCTACTAGCTTCTCGAGCCTGTGAAAAACTGTGGGAGATGTTGCTGACATGGTCGTCTCCTACCCGTTCTGGGATGAGTTCCGGTGGACTGTTCATAATTCCTCATTTAAAGAACGGCTCTGGGTTTAGCCGGGAGACCTGTGAATATGACGTATGTTATATGTTCAATTCAATCGTAGACTGAAAGGCCTCAGGTTAGGCAAGGTTAATCTTCTCCGCCGCCAAGTTGAGCGTGAAACGCAACGGAAGCCACTATGCAAGAAATAGACCAATCACTGGACAATGATGGCGTGAACGGCGATGATGGCTATGATGAGGAAATCGGGCCTAACCTTGTCAGGATCGGCAAGAAGCCAATCATGAACTATGTTATCGCGTGCGTAACCCTGTTCAATACAGGCGTCCCGGAAGTCATGGTGCGGGCAAGAGGTCAGTCTATTACAAAAGCCGTGGAAACCGTTGAAACGCTACGCCGTGCTTTCTTCAAGAACGTAAAGGTCCAATCAGTAGACATTGGGACAGAAGAGGTCCAGCGGGAAGATGGGTCAAAGATCATGCTGTCCACAATTGAGATAACCCTAGGCAACTAACCCCGAGGGGCCAATGGACCCTCGGACAGGTAAGGTCCACACTCGAGCATCCGACCGTCTGGCAATCTTATTAGAGGCATGGGCCGGGTCCCCTTTGAACGCGATTGCAGAAGCAGACGAAATATCCGCATATCGCCGTTACGCCTCCTGGTCCCAAGGCTCGAGAGGTTGTCAAGGAGGACCATGCTCTAATATCTAGGTCACTCGTCCGGTTCTATCCATTGGTGGCCGAGTCCGGCCAAGGCAGTATTGTCCGTGATGTTGATGGTAATGAATTTATCGATTTCAACTCCGGCCTAGTGTGCTTGGCAGTGGGCCATTCCCATCCGAAGGTTGTCAGCGCTATCAAGGCGCAAGCTGACAAGTTCACCCACTATTCGTACACTGACTTTTACTACGAAAAGGTGGTTCAGCTGTCGGAGCAGCTGGTCAAGATAACACCGGGCAATTTCCAGAAGAAAGTGTTCCTAAGCAACAGCGGAACGGAGGCGATCGAGGCCGCCATGAAGCTGGCCAAGTGGCATACGAGGAGACACGCGTTTATCTCGTTCATCGGCGCATTTCACGGTAGAACCCTCGGCTCGCTCAGTCTCACCGCGAGCAAGCCGGCCCAGCGGCGCCATTTCTTCCCGATGGTCCCTGGCGACACGCATGTTCCCTTCGCCTATTGCTACCGTTGTCCGTTCAAGCTCTCCTACCCTGAATGCGGAATGTACTGTGTCGATTTCATCCAGGAACAGGTCCTAGACACGTTTCTTCCGCCGGAGGATGTAGCTGCGCTTGTCACCGAGCCTATTCAAGGAGAAGGAGGATACGTTGTTCCTCCTGACGATTACTTTCCACGTCTGAAGAAGCTCCTCGACAAGAACGACATTATGCTGATCGACGACGAGGTCCAAGCTGGCATGGGGCGGACGGGACGCTGGTTTGGAATCGAGCACTGGGGAATAGAACCCGACATTGTAACCACGTCGAAAGCGCTCGCGTCCGGCCTCCCAATAGGGGCAACAGTCGCCAAATCCGAGATCATGGACTGGGATGGGGGGTCCCATGCAAACACATTCGGAGGAAACCCGTTATCTTGCGCGGCAGGAATAGAAGTCATCAACGCGATTCGCGACGAGCACCTACTGGAGAACGCTACCAGAGAGGGCAATCATATGATAAAACGTTTGAAGGAGATGCAAGAAAAGTACCCAATCATTGGCGATGTTCGGGGAAAGGGCTTGATGATCGGGGCGGAGATTGTCAAGGATCCTAAGACGAAGGAGTTTGGCGAGGAAGAAGCGAAGGAGATCATGATGAAGTCGTTCAGAAGAGGCCTCGCCCTGATCACATGCGGACACTCCACCCTGCGGATCGCCCCACCACTAATCATTACTCGCGACCTAGTGGACTCTGGCCTGGACATTCTAGAGGGCGCGGTCAAAGAGGTTTCCCAGTCCGCCAAGTAGCCGTTTGCCCAGTCGCTAGGCGCATTGAAAGTTCGAGAGGAGAC
>Ga0066656_10000086_pt1 | contig 26875 bp, 29 predicted proteins | sample GraSoiAngelo_105_FD_71411 | JGI IMG/M metagenome (GOLD analysis project Ga0066656, IMG submission 71411) | Grasslands soil microbial communities from the Angelo Coastal Reserve, California, USA - 14_0903_05_40cm | ecosystem: Environmental > Terrestrial > Soil > Grasslands | place: USA... | reverse complement strand
GGGGGGGACGACGTTCAGTACTGGGCCAGGTAGCGCTCGACCTCCCATTCGCTCACGCGGCCAATGTACTCCTGCCATTCCTCACGCTTGGCCTCCACGAACCGCTCGTAGATGTGTGGCCCCAGGGCGTCACGGACCACGTCGTCCTTCTCGAGCATGTCCAACGCCTCGTGGAGGTCGCGCGGCAGCTCATCGATCCGATACTTGCGACGCTCGCGGAAGCTCATCTCGAAGATGTTCTCGTTCACCGGATCGGGAGGAGTGAGTTTGCGCGCGACGCCATCCAGCCCGGCCGCGAGCTGTACCGCGAGGGCCAGGTAGGGGTTCGCCGATGGATCGGGCATTCGCAGCTCGCAGCGCGTGCCGATGCCCCGGCGGTCGGGGATGCGCACCAGCGGGGACCGGTTGCGCATTGACCACGCTACGTTGGTGGGGGCCTCGTAACCCGGGACCAGCCGCTTGTAGCTGTTCACGAGTGGATTCGTGACCGCGCAGAAGCCGCGGGCGTGCTTCAGCAGCCCCGCGATATAGTTCAGCGCGACCGGAGACAACTCCCACTTCGCCTTGGGATCGTGGAACGCGTTCGCCCCCTTCCGGAACAGCGACTGATGGGTGTGCATCCCCGAGCCGTTCTGGCCGAAGATCGGCTTGGGCATGAACGTCGCCAGGAACCCGTGGCGGTAGGCGACGTTGCGCACGATGAATCGGAAGGTCGCGAGGTTGTCGGCCGTCTGCAGCGCTTCTGCGTACTGGAAGTCGATTTCGTGCTGCGCCGGCGCGACCTCGTGATGGCCCGCCTCGACCTCCAACCCGATCGAGGTGAGATCCTTGATGATCAGCCGCCGGATCTCTTCCGCCCGGTCCACTGGCGTCAGATCGAAGTAGCCTCCCCGATCGTGCGTCTCAGTGGTCGGATCTCCCCTGGCATCCAGTTGGAAGATGAAAAACTCGGCCTCGACCCCCGCCATCATCGCGTAGCCCAGCTCGTTGGCCTTCGCGATCTGTTCCTTCAAGGCTCTGCGAGTGCACCCCGCGAACGCCGAGCCGTCTGGGTTGTAGATGTCGCAGATGACCCGCGCCACCCTCCCCCCCTCGTCGTCATAGGGCAAGACCCGAAACGTGTCGAGGTCCGGCTTCAACACCATGTCCGATTCCTCGATCCGCACGAACCCCTCGATCGACGAGCCATCGAACATGATGTCGCCTTCCAGCGCTTTCTCGAACTGGCTTTCGGGCACCTCGACGTTCTTGTTGACGCCCAGAATGTCCGTGAACTGCAGCCGCAGGAAGGACACGCCCTGCTTCTTGGCAAGATCGAGGATTTCGCGCTTGGTTGTCATGGCGGTTGGGCGGTTAGACGGTTAGGCGGTTAGAAGCATCGTGCTCCTAACCGCCTAACCGCTCAACCGCCTGCAGGTTTGGTTACGCGTCGTAGTACAAAAAGAACTCATACGGATGCGGTCTCAACGCAACGGCGTCCACGTCCTTGACCCGCTTCATCGTGAGCCACGTGTCGATCAGATCCTGCGTGAACACGCCGCCGTCGAGCAAGAACGCGTGGTCGGCCTCCAGCGCCGCCAACGACTCCTGCAAGCTTCCCGGTGTGTTTTTCACGTGCTTCCGCTCCGACGGCTCGAGCTCATAGAGATCCACGTCCATCGGCTTAGGCGGCTCGATCTTGTTCTTGATGCCGTCGAGACCCGCCATGAGCAGCGCCGCGAACGTGAGGTACGGGTTGGCAGAGGGATCCGGCGCCCGGAACTCGAGCCGTTTGGCCTTCGGCGACGTCGAGTACATCGGGATGCGGCAAATCGCCGAACGGTTGCGCTGCGAGTAGATGAGGTTGATCGGCGCCTCATAGCCCGGCACCAGCCGCCGGTAGCTGTTGGTCGTCGGCGCGGCGAAGCCGAGCAGCGCGGCCGCGTGCTTGATCAGCCCGCCGATGTACCAGCGCGCCGATTCGGAAATCAGCGCGTAGCCGTTCTTATCGAAGAACAGGTTGTTCGTGCCATTCCACAGGCTCATGTGCACGTGCATTCCCGAGCCGTTGTCGCCGAACATCGGCTTGGGCATGAACGTCGCCGTATAGCCGTTCTGCGCGCACACGTTCTTCACGATGTACTTGTACATCATGACCTGATCGGCCATGCGCGTCAGCGTACTATAGCGCATATCGATCTCGGTCTGGCCCGCGGTCCCCACCTCGTGGTGATGGACCTCCACTTCGATGCCCGAAGCGATCATTGCCAGCATGATCTTGGAGCGCAGGTCCTGCAGTCGATCCGTTGGCGGGACCGGGAAATACCCTTCCTTGTGGCGCGGCCGGTGACCCAGGTTGGCTGACCCGTTCGAGCCGCTGTTCCAGATACCTTCTTCGGAATCGATGTGGTAGTAGCCCTCGTGCGCGTTCTGATCGAACCGCACCGAGTTGAAAATGTAGAACTCCGCCTCGGGCCCGAAATACGCTGTCGTGGCTACGCCGCTCTTCTTGAGAAAGGCCTCGGCCTTGCGCGCGACATACCGCGGATCGCGGGAGTAGGGCTCGCGGGTGATGGGATCCACGACGTCGCACGTGAGTGAGAGCGTCGGTACCTGTAGGCACGGATCAACGAACGCGCTGGCCGGATCCGGCAGCAGCAGCATGTCGCTTTCATTGATTGCCTGAAAGCCGCGAATCGACGAACCGTCGAAGCCCAGACCGTCCTTGAAGGTGTCTTCCTCGAGCTCCTTCAATGGGATTGAGAAATGCTGCCAAGTGCCGGGCAGGTCCGTAAAGCGGACATCTACCACCTGGACGCCGGCCTCTTTCGCGCGACGAATCACGTCCGCAGGCGATGGGCCTGCAGTCGGTTTCGCGCCGGCGGCGACGGTGGGTTCCAGCGTAGCGGTCATTGGTCAGGGTCTCCTTCTCGAGTCGGTGAGTCGCTTTGCAAGCGTCGGGCCATATAGAAAAGTAGAGGCTATTCTGCAGAGTGTCAATCAAAACTTGCACGAAATGCAGAACAAACGGGCTAGTGGCCCAGTTTTACACGAAAAATGCGCAAAACGTACGCTAGAGGGCCTCCACAAAGTGCAACAGCTCGACCGCCGAAAATTCCCCGAAGCGTTCCTGAATATCCTTGTCCTGCCACTCCAGAAAGATCCAGCCTGTCATCTTGTGCAGCTGACCGCTGACGAAGTGAATGCGCCCCCGCACCGCGCCGAGCGAGGTATCGGGCTGGCCCTCGAGGTAGACGTCCCAGCGTTGCTCGCCGCGCTTCAACTCCCCCATGTGCTTGCCGTACTCGGTGCCTGCCATGGGGCCCTACTCTACCGGCTTTCCTGTCGCCCGCCAGCCCGGGTTACATTCTCCACCCAATGACGTGTCATGCCTGCGGCGCCCCACTCTCCCAGGGAGCACGCTTTTGCCACAAGTGCGGCGCTGCCGTCGCCACCGCCGGAGCCACCGGGTGGCGGGCCGGTTTTCCATGGGCGATTGCGGGAGCTGCGCTCGGCGCACTGGTGACTGTACTCGCATTGCGAGCCACCGGAAATCGACCTGGAGCAGGGAGCACGGAGCAGTCTGCGTCCAGCTCCGTGCTCCGTGCTCCCGATATTTCCCAGATGTCTCCCGACGAGCGCGCGAATCGTCTCTTCAATCGCGTCATGATCCTCGCGGAGGCCGGCAGGAACGACAGCGTTCGCTTCTTTCTTCCCATGGCGCTGGGGGCCTATGGCCAACTCCCCACGCTCGACGCCGACGCCCGTTATCACATGGGCCTGCTGCAGCTGGCGGGCGGCGATCCCAGCGCCGCGCTCGCCCAGGCCGACACCATTCAGCGCGCGATTCCGACGCACCTCTTCATTTATGTACTGCGCGCGCATGCGTACAGGGAGCGTGGGGATGCGAGGCAGGAAGCACGCGCATACGCCGACTTCCTTCGCAACGAGCCGGCAGAAATGACGCGGAACCGGCCCGAGTACGCCGACCATTCCGACGCGCTGACCAGCTTCAAAGCCGAAGCCTCTCGAGTAACGGGAGCGCGTTCGGGCACATGACCACGCGTTCCGTTTCCCGTGTCCCCTATCCCGGCATTATCCGCGTCGCGCACAGCCCCGACGCCGACGACGCATTCATGTTCTGGGCGATGGCGACCGGAAAAATCGACACCGGCGGCCGTCGCTACGTGCACGAGCTGGCCGACATCGAGACGCTGAACCGGCGCGCGCTGTCCGGGGAGCTGGAAGTCACCGCGGTCTCCCTGCATGCATATGCGTATCTCGCCGACCGGTATGCCCTGCTCGCGCATGGCGCGAGCATTGGCGATCGCTACGGGCCGCGCCTCGTCGCGCGCGAAGCGGCGCCGGGGAAGGGTGCGCGAAGTGCGCTCGCGGGACGGCTCGTAGCCGTGCCCGGCGAACTCACGACCGCGTTTCTCGCGCTGCGACTGTATCAGCCAGCCGTCCGGCATGTCGTCGTGCCGTTCGATCAGATCGAGGACTTCGTCGCGGCCGGAAAAGCCGACGCGGGTCTTCTGATCCACGAAGGGCAATTGACCTACGGCGACCGCGGGCTGCAGCTCTGGGCGGACCTCGGCGAGTGGTGGTACCAGGAGACAAATCTCCCGTTGCCCCTCGGCGGCAATGTCGTACGCCGCGACCTCGGGGAGGAGCTCATGCGCGCCATCGCGCGAGACCTCAAAGCGAGCATCGAGTACGGGCTGGCCCATCGTGCGGAGGCATTACGGCATGCTCAGGGATTCAGCCGCGGGCTCGACACCGCGCGCACTGACGAATTCGTGGGGATGTACGTTAACGCCTACACCGTGGATTACGGGACCAAGGGCCGGCGCGCTGTTGCCGAACTTCTTGATCGTGCGCGCGCAGCGGGCCTGCTCCCCGGACATGTGGACCTGGCGTTCGTTGCCGCCGATTCCTAGTTTGGCGACTGGTTTCCCCAAGGAGCCTCGTTGACTGCTCATCCGGGTATCGTCACGGTCCTCGTGGTCGATGACGAAGAGCCGATCCGGAATGCGCTGCGGAAGTTTCTCAAGCAGCAGCAGTTCGAGGTGTATACGGCAGGCTCGGCCGACGAGGCGCTGCAGCAGCTCCGTCTGCACAAAGTCGCGCTCATGCTTTCCGACATCCGCATGCCCGGGACAAGCGGCGTCGACCTCGTTCCCCAGGCGCTCGAGATCGAGCCCGAGCTCGCCATCCTCATGCTGACCGCCGTCAACGACGCGACCAGCGCCGCGCTGTGCATGCAGCGTGGTGCGATGGATTACCTCACCAAGCCGATCGAGCTCGCGGATCTGGGTCGGGCGGTGCACCGTGCCTTGAAGCGCCGCGAGATGCTCCTCGAGAGTCGCCAGCTCAATCAGTGGCTCAAGGAAGAAGTCACCACGCGCACCGCCGAGCTGCAGCGGGAGCGGAACCGCCTGGAGCGCGTTTCTACCGCGACGCTCGAGGCCCTCGTCAACGCGCTCGAGGCCAAGGATCCATATCTGCGCGGCCACTCGGCGCGCGTCGCGGACCTCTCCGCGAACATCGCCACCGAGATGGGCTTCTCCGAGGAGGACGTCGACCGCGTTCGTATGGCGGGGCGACTTCACGATCTCGGCAAGATCGGCACTCGCGACGCGGTCGTTAATAAGGAAGGGCCGCTCACCGCCGACGAGTTCGAGCACGTCAAACAGCATGTCATCATTGGAGCCCAGATCCTCGCCCCGCTCGTGCATCTGGGCGACATCGTCGCGATGGTGAAGAGCCATCACGAGCGCTTCGACGGCACCGGTTATCCCGATGGGCTCCGAGGCGAGGAAGTTCCACTCGGGGGAAGGGTCATCGCGGCCGCGGAAGTCTACGACGCGCTGACGACGTCCCGTCCGTATCAGGAGAAGATGACGCCGGAGCAGGCAGTGGAGCGGATGGCCGATTTATCAGGAACGGTGCTCGATCCCAAAGTCTACGAGGCACTGGTCCGGATCGTGGGCAGGCGGCAGACGCTGGTTTTTCTCGACGAGGACGTGGGTCCAACGGTATAGAAGACCAAACCCCGGGGCGAAAAGCTCCCCGGGGTTGGCGGTCGGGCGAAGTGGCCGTCACACTTCGGCCGCGACCCTTCGATTACGTCCTGTGCGCATTCAAGTTTCACACGATTAGATGCACTCACCCGCTGAACGGTTGCATCTACCAGTGCTTCACCCGGCCGACCCGCGATACCGTGATCGTTTCGGCTTGGGACCCCCGTCGCAAAACGATCTTCGTGTTGGACGCGCCCCAACCCATTCCGGTAGGACCAAATACCACGACGGGATTCGAGACCTCGAGCTCCACGCCGTGGCTCGCGGGTCCGGCAAGACGCCACCACGGCTCCCAGCCCGCGGCGGCAAAGCGGTCGATGCGGATGCTGTCCGTGGCGAACGTCACTCGCGCGCGAATCGCCTGAAGTACCGCGCCGTTCCGTCCGACTGCCAGCGCGGTCGTGACGTCGCGAACCGCACGCTCGGTCGCGATCCAGTCGAGCAATCGGGCGGCGCGCGGCGTCCAGAACGCGACGAGTACGGCTGCGACGCAGATCACCACCAGCAGCTCGAGCAAGGTGAACCCTTTGCGCATGCGCCGTTTATACGCGGTGCCGTGAGCCAGCCCACCATCCGAAAAGCCCGGCGAAAAGCCAGAAAACGCGTCATTTGCGGTCTAACGCGCGCGCCGGACGAACGCTATGTTGGTGCGCGTGATGGCCTTGGCTTGCGGCATGTGCGGTGCACATAGCGCTGCGCGATGAGCACTGAAACCGAGTCGCGCCGCAGCGGTCTTCCCCATGCGGTTTTTCTGCAGCGGGTTGCCGATGAGCCGGCCACCTCACCCGAGGTGCGCCTGGGCCAAGGCGCTTTTCTCACCCTTCGTTTCGTCGACTTGCTCGCACCTGATCGCGAACCTCCGACACCAGACGTTTTTCGCTACCAGTGGGCCGCGACCGAGCGCTATTGCGCCGAGCTCGCGGGAGAGGGCACTGAGGCATCGCATTTGAGCTGCATCGTACGCGCCACCGGCGAAGCGCATCAGACGGGCGAGCTCCATCTCATCGCGCCTGCGCTGTTCGCGTATGCGTTGTTCCTCGAGCAAGAGTCGCATTTCGAGGAAGCCGAGGATGCGCTGGAGACGATGATTCTGGTCGGAGGTGGCCGCCTGTCGCCGACCGATGCGATCTCGGCTTGGCTCAGACTCGGCCGTGTGCGTCGCTTGCAGGCGGACTTTCAGAGCGCCGACGCGGCGTATGAAGAAGCGGGTGGTATCGCGGCGGCCCATGGAGATCGACAGTCCGTGTTACTCAGCCGTATCGGTCACTGCAACGTGCACCATTTCCGCGGCAACCTCGCGGAGGCGGAACGTGGTTGGCGAGCAGTCCTGGTCGACGCGACTCACGCAGAGTTCCGTTCCATTCAGGCGCAAGCCGAACACGGCCTTGGAAACATTCTGCAGCGTCGTGGCCAGCCGCAGGAGGGAGCTTCTCACCTGTGGCGGGCCTATGCACTGTATGATGACGAATCCGCGCGACTCAGGGCGTTGAACGACTTGGGCCTGCTGTTGCTCTCGATCGGCGATGTGGGCGGCGCGGAAAAAGCACTCGCCGAAGTCGTACGCCGTGAACACCTCGGGGACAACTTCGCGAACGCAAAGATCGAGCTCATGAACTGTGCTTCATTCAGACGGGACCGCGTGACCTTCGAGCGGTGGCGTGAGCGCGCATTGGACAATAGCGATGTGGCGCCACCGAACATCCGCGCCGATTACCATCTTAAAGTCGGAATCGGTTTCGCGCGTTTCGGAAACCGCGGTCGCGCAGAGCAGGAGCTTCGTCGTGCGCTCGATATTGCCACCGCACACGGCCTGCACGAATTCGTCTTTAAGATCGAGCGGCTCACAGAGGGACTGAGCGAATGCGGCGCCCTCGAGGGAATCGAGAGCGCCGCATCCGAGCCCGCTGGAGCCACAGAGGCGCTCAAGGAGGTTTCAGCCTCCCTGGCGGCACTCGGGACGGAATGACTAGTGGTGGCAGGTGACCGGATTGCTCTGATCACATGTCTCAGTGCTCGGACCCGTCGCACTGGCACAGGCCGACGCGGCGAGGGCGAACGACACGAGGACCAGCGATAGGGCATAGCGGATGCGGCGTGACATAGGGCCTCCGAACTCGAGTTGGGTGGGGACACACAGACACCAGCCAAGTTGGGTGCGGGAGGTCGCGGCGTTTAGGGCGTTTTTGCGGCATCGTAGGGCGCTTTTGCGGCAATTCAGCAGTTTCTCGGGAGGTGTGTAGGGGAATGCTGGTGCTGGCCGCCGTTTCGGACTTGCAATACCAGCGGCTCCGGGGTGCGGTCGCGCCGCGCTTTCTCGTAGTGCGCGCGGGCACCTGGGATGACGCGCTCCAAACGATTCGCGAACGGCCGGTCGAAATCGCGCTAGTCGATCCCACGCTCGGCGGCGCGGCCAGCGGCCAGGAAATCGAACGTCTCCACGTACTCTTCCCGTCGCTGCGACTGATCCTCTACACGTCGATGACGCCGCCGCTCGCTCCGGTGTTGCTCGCGCTCGGCCAATGCGGGATCCGCCAGGTTGTCCTGCGCGGCGTCGACGATCATCCCGAACGCCTCGGCGATCTCGTCGCGGCGGAAGCGATGCATGCGGCCTCGCACCGACTGCTGGATCAGCTCACTGCCGCCCTCGCGCCGCTGCCGCGCGGGCTCCGGTGGGTGCTCGAAGACGCGCTGCGGTCTTCAGGCGCGGTGCAAACGATTCAACAAGTCGCCGCGCGGGCACGCGTCGACCGCGGTACGTGCGCGCGCTGGTTCGCACGCGCCGGCCTGCCGAGCCCGCGACACATTCTGGCGGCCGCTCGCGTGCTGTACGCGCATCGGCTGCTTCAGGATCCGGGATTCACGATCGAGGACGTCGCCAAACGGCTCGGTTACGCGCAGACGAAAACGCTGCAGCAACACGCGCGTACGTACCTCGGCCTCACCGCCGGCGAGATGCGGCTGTCACTGACCAGCGACGAGGCGACCGTCCGCATCGTGCAGAGCTTCCTGACACCCGCGCGACCCGACGCGGCGGCCAACGCATCATGATGACGTCACCGCCAAGGAAGCCGCCGACCATCCTGATCGTGGACGACGAGGCGGGCCTGCGCCACGTCCTCGAGCGATTCCTGGAGCGGCACGGCTATCGCGTGCTCAGCGCCGGCACCGCCGAATCGGCGTACGAAATCCTCGCCGCGGAGGCAGCGGACGCGCTGCTGCTCGACATCCATCTGCCGACGATGTCCGGCCTGGCGCTTTATCTCGCCATTATCCACCGCTGGCCGGCGCTCGAAGGTCACATCGCCATCATGACGGGCGATGCAGAAGCCGAGGAAGTGCGCACCTGGCTCGAGCACCACCGCTGCATGGTCATCCGGAAGCCATTCAACCTGCAACAGGTGGCAGACTGGGTATCGGAGGTACTGCAGCGCGACCGCTCGAGCGGAGCGATGGACGCATGACGACAGTGGCGGGGCCGCACGCCGATCCGCTCCACGTCCTCCGAGAATACCGCAACCTTGCGCCCTGGAATCTCCGCGATCTCTCCGTAGTAGTCGGCGCCGTTCTCGACGTTTCCGCCGTGACACCGATCAACGCCGCCGCCCGCGCGGCGCCGAGTGAGCGCACGATTCGCTTCTATGTGACGCGCGGCCTGGTCAGCCCGCCGGAAGGCCGCGGCACGGCGGCGACGTACTCGTATCGTCACTTCCTCCAGCTGCTCGCGATCAAACTGCGGCAGATGGAAGGCGCGACTCTCGCCGCGATCACCAAAGACATGCAGGACCAAACCGGCGACGTCCTGGAACGTCGCTGCGCGCAGGTGCTGGGTGCCTCGCTGCCAACGCCGGACCGGCTGCCACTCAAAGGTGCCGAGGGCATGCCGCGCGGCCGTTCCGGACGGGCGCTCACAGCGTGGCTGACGCGCGATGCCGCCAAGGAGACCGGGTCGCCGACGACGTGGCGTCGCATCCCCGTCACGCGGGGCGTGGAGCTGCACGTCGATTCCGACCATCCGCTCGCCCGGCTCGGCTCCGATGAGAATGGGCTGGCTGAGTCCATCCGCCAGGCGATCTCGAAACTCCTGCCGCACGGCTCGTAATGATGTTTTGTAGGGCGCACCATGTTGCGCCCCTACCTTCTCGAAACCTTGGAGTACCGACGATGTGGGTCCTGCTGGTAGTTGTCGTGGTCGCCGTTCTCTGGGTAATCGGTGCATACAACGGCCTGATTTCTCTGAAGAACCAGACCATCAATGCCTTCAAGCAGATCGACGTGCAGCTGAAGCGCCGCCACGATCTGATCCCGAACCTCGTGAACTCTGTGAAAGGCGCGATGGACTTCGAGCGCTCGACGCTCGAAGCGGTCATTCAGGCGCGCAATCAGGCCGTCAAGGTGAATGCTTCCGGTCCTGAGGCCGTCAAACAGATCAGCCAGGCGGAGAACGCCCTCTCGAGCGCGCTGTCTCGACTGATGGTCGTCGTGGAGCGCTATCCCGACCTCAAGGCGACGGGGAACGTCGCCCAGCTGCAGGAAGAGCTGACCTCCACGGAGAATCGCATCGCGTTCGCGCGCCAGTTGTACAACGACACCGCGACGCAATACACCACCAAGCAGCAGCAATTCCCGACGACGCTCGTCGCCGGGATGGCGCACGCGGCGCCCGCGGATCTGTGGGAAATCGAAGATCAAGCTGAACGGGCGGTACCGCAGGTTGACCTCTCCCGACGGTAACCTCTTTCAGCAACAGGAAGCCAATCGCCGGCGCACGACCTGGCTGGTGATTGGCTTCGTGCTGTTTTTCGCCTGGCTCGGCTTCGGGGGCGACTACATCCTCGCGCTCGCCACGACCGACTCCGGCCCGCACGCCTATCATCACGTCTTTCCGTGGCTGGGCATCGTGCTGACCCTGACCGCGATCATTACCGCGCGCTACGCCTACAAGACGGGTCCTGAGAAGGTTCTCTGGTCGACCGGCGCACGCGAGGTGATCGACCCGGAGACCGACGGCGAGCGCCAGCTGGTCAATGTCGTCGAGGAGATGGCGATAGCGGCCGGCGTGGCGCGGCCACGGATTTGGATCGTGCCCGACGACGATCCCAACGCGTTCGCAACCGGACACGGTCCCGGGGATTCCCATATCGCCGTCACGCAGGGGCTGCTCTCGATCTGCAACCGCGAGGAGCTTCAGGCGGTGATCGGGCACGAGCTTGGTCACGTGAAAAACCTCGATGTGCGACTGATGACGACGCTCGCAGCTCTCGTGGGGGCTGTGCTGCTCGTGCGCGATGGCATGGGCCGCATGATGGGGGGACGGAGCCGTATCTCGTCGAGGGCCGAGGGGGGCGGTAAGAAGGGTGCTGGGCCATTAATCGCGATTCTGCTCGCGCTGTGGATCATCTCGTGGGTCATCGCGCCGCTCGTAACGCAGCTGCTCGCGCTCGCGGTGAGCCGCCGGCGCGAGTATCTGGCGGACGACATGAGCGCGCAGTTCACGCGCAATCCACTGGCGCTGGCCAGTGCGCTCGAGAAGATCGAGAGCGCGACGGCACCCACCACGTCGATCAAGCGCGGGGCCGCGCACCTCTGTATCGCCGATCCATTGGGCCGGCACTTCACCAATCATGAAGGTTGGCTGGGCGACGTCTTCGCCACCCATCCGCCCATGGGGATGCGCATCGCCAAACTCAAAGGAATGGGCTACGCGCAGCTCAAGAAGGAGGGAGGCTCATTCACGAATTCCGCGCTCGCTTAAGCCGCTATAAGAAGCAAGAGCCGCGTCTCGCGCGTCGCGCGCTCGCCGATGACTCCGCAATCACCGCCGCCGTCCACGCGCACATGACCGAGCATGGATTGTCCGAACAGTCGGTCCGACGCCAAGTGCGGTCGTATCTCAATGAGATCATCCCCCACTTCAACGTGCTGTCGTATTACAAAGTCGGGTACAACGTCGCGAAGATCCTGCTGAATCTGCTGTACAAGGTCAGCGTCGATTATCAAGACGAACCCGCGCTGGAGGGCATCCCGAAGCGCGACATCGTCGTGTATCTGATCAATCACCGCTCCAACGCCGACTACGTCGTCGTCGCCTACGTGCTGGCGCGCGGCGTCCAGGTCAGCTACGCCGTCGGGGAGTGGGCACGAGCGTGGCCGCTCGAATACGTCTTCAAATCCTTCGGTGCCTACTTCGTCCGTCGCCGTTTTCGCGAGCCACTGTATCACACGGTGCTGGAGCGCTACGTCCAACTCATCACCCGCAATGGGGTGACGCAGGGAATCTTCCCGGAGGGCGGCTTGTCGCGTGACGGCAAGTTGCGCCCGCCCAAGCTCGGCCTGCTCGACTACATCTGCCGCACGGTGCTCGAGCCCGGCTTCGACCGCGATGTCTGGTTCGTGCCGGTCGCGCTCAATTACGACCGAGTGCTCGAAGACCGATCGCTCATTCGCGAGCTCGTGGACAAGGAGGATCGACCGGGCCGGTTGTCACAGCTCGGCACGGTGCTCTCGTATCTGGCGAGTAACACCGCACGGCTCCTCACCGGGCGGCTGAAGCGCTATGGACGCGTGGCCGTCAACTTCGGGACGCCGCTGTCGCTCCGGGCGTGGCTCCAGACCCAGCCGGCGGACGTCCTCTCGCGACCGAAGGAGGCGCGGCTGATTGCGCTCGAAGTCCTGGCCCGCGAGATGATGACACGGATCGGTGCGATCATTCCCGTCACGCCGGTTCCGCTTGCGGCGGCGGCGCTGCTCTCGTTCGGACAGACCGTGGTGGGAAAGGACGCGGTGCTCGAGCGGATGGACCAGCTGCGCGATCGGCTCGAGGAAGTGAACGGGAAAGTCGTGCGCGGCGGCACGCGCATCGCGGACATCTGGGATCGTGCCTGGCGCATGCTGCGGATGCGGCGGCTGGTGTTGGTGGAGGGGGAATCGTTGGTGATCTTGCCGCGCGGCCGTCCGTTGCTCGAGTACTACGCGAACTCAATTGCTCACCTGGTGCCGATCCGCGGTCCGAGGCTGCCGTTTCACAAGACACACGAGATAGACGCCAGTCTTCCGAAACTGCTGAACCCTCACCCCTAAAAAAAAACGAAGCCCCCAGGACGGCTTAAGCGCGCCTGGGGGCTCCGACACATTGGCTACCCGGAGTCGAGGGCTTGCGCCCTTCGTTCTCCTCTCTGTCGCCACCTATGGACTGATTCGTCCTCGGTAGGGCAATCAGAGGCCCCGGCTTCCATCCCCAAGCAACCCCGTCGGGTCGCTCGGTTCACCAATGTGAGTGCTACGGATCAGATCGGGTCGCGGACCGACCTCCCGCACTGCACGTCGAGGCACCACTTCGACGTGGACAGGGCAACGCGACTGGCCCTATCTGTCCGACCCGGTGAGTGTCACTCCCGGATCAACGAGCGCCTGAGCCCTTGGTTGCGTCGGCGCCCTCCCCGGAATTTCCGTTCGGACCCAGCTTGAAGGCGTTGTTGAGACGCCAGGTCCCAACCCTTCCCTCCAAGCCGCGTGACATGAATATAGAGGTGGCTGAAAAACGCGCAAGTGCCGATGTTTCTTCGGGTTAGCTCACTTCGATGTGCATCGTTTGTGGAGAGTAAAGACTGCTTCTGCAACTTGTTCCGGGCCTCATCCACATGATGTGGACTTGTGAATCCACAGCGAGCACGTTCCCACATCGGGGGTATTTACCCCTCGATTGCCACCTCGCAGTAGGCGAATGGCTGGTCCAGCTCGGCAGGAACGAACAGAAATCCTGCGCCACTCGTTGCGAACCAGCCGGCGAGCAGCTGCGTCGAGCGACCGACTGCAGGTTCGGCGAACAACGCTTGCGTCCAACGCCGAATGTGGCGCAACTCAGGCGCGCGCCGCGAGAGGAGACTCAACGCGGCGCCGAGACCGTGCGTCGCGCGCAGAAAATGCGCCATCGCGTGGCCGCGCTGGGTGAAGATGTACGAACGCACTCCCGGCTCATCGTAGAGCAGGGTACCTTCGTATGGGTCGGCGGGTGGCGCATCCATGCGCGGGCCGAAGTATACGAACACGTGGCTATCCGCTTCCTTGCGTTCGACGACGATCGCCGCAGAGTCAGGACCGAGGCGCGCGGCATGCACGAGATCGTCGGCGGCGAGAATGCCGACCTGGGCAGTCCACTCAAGCGCGGCGAGCGCCTGATCTAACGGCAGCCCGATGGCGTCGTCGTAAGCAATGAGGCGCGGAGCTTCACCGGCGCGCTGAAAAAAATGGGCCAGCGCATCGGCGCGATCTTCGAAGGTCCGCAGGATGCGGGTTGTCGCCGGAACGGCCATCTTGAGATAATAACGGAGCCGGAATTCAACTGTTAGAGGAGTCGTCAGAGGATGCTCGCTGGAATCGTGATGATGGTCACCGCAGTCGCGCCTCCGCTCATGGCGCAGGATACGACGACACACAGGGACTCGTCGGGACACAAGGACTCGATCCCGCCGGCCGCGACGGCGCCCGCGCCTCCTCCGGCGCCGACGCTCGAGCAGATCCGCTACATGGAAGGGTTGCGCACCGCGACGCGCGGCGTGGCTCAGATCCGCGATGGCTTGAATCGCGTAGCCCGGACACAGCAGTCCCGCGATTCCCTCACGCGTCGCCGGGCGGCGCGCCGGCTTGGTGGGCTCTGCGGCACCGCCCACACCTTCATCGTCAGCGGCCGTCCGAAGATGAAGCCGACGGCATATGCCGACTCGTTGCGCATCCTCGCCAAGCAGCTCGTGACCCGGCTCGATTCGTTGAGCAACGCGCTGCCAACGTGCGAGAAAACGGCCGGCCATGATCCGTCGACGGTGGCCACCGACCTGACGAAGCGACTGAGCGCGTACGACGACGCGTTGCTCGCGTTTAGGAACGGGCAAGCGCTGAACCGGTCCGACAGCTCCAAGACAGTGAGCCAGCAGTAGCTGCTAAGTGCTTGTCACGGCATGGCTTGCTGCTTTGGCTCTACTCTCAGAATCCAGAGACCGGTATTGATGTCGGGGACGAAGATGTTGCCGTCCCTCACCACCGCGCCCCACGCAAATGGTGCCCGGCGGTGGCCCAGTGAGTCGACGGTCAGAATCCAGCTGATTTCTCTGCCCTGACGGAGCAAGTCGCCCTTCAGCTCGCCCGAAATATCCAGCACGCGGGCGCCGCCCTGATAGTTGCCGAGGTAGAGCGTGTCGCCGACGACCCAGACGTTGTGGACGCCGCCATCGGTGGGCTCGTACCAGGCGACCTCGCGCGGCTGTGTGATGTCCGAGACGTCGATGACGTGCAGCCGTCCGAAGGTCAGATTGTTGCCGTCCTGCAGGCCCTTGTACGGATGCGCCGCGTACACCTCATCACCGACAAACACATAGCGGCCTTGGCGCCACGCGGTGTGCGTCCCACGCACGAAGCCTTGCCCAAATAGCTGCCACACCCGCGCGTAGGTTGCCGTCAAGTCATACTTGTACTGCGACACGAACTGCGGATTCGTCGGACTGCCACCCTTCATGCCGTTCCCGACGTCGAGAATCACGAGACCGTCATTCCAGTAGGCGAGATACGCCAGGCCGTCCACGACCATGATGTCGTGCAAGTACCGGCCGGCCTCGGTCTGCTCCGTCTGCCAGCGGGCGACCTCTTTCGGATGCTGCGGATCCTGAATGTCGATGACGCGCATCGATCCCGTCGCGTCATCGGTGATGTAGGCGTGTCCCTTGTAGACGTAAGAACTATGCACGCCGCCGGACACGGTCTCCGTATATGCCGAGACAGGCTTCGGGTGGCACGGGTTACTCGCGTCGAAGACGACGATGCCGTTCTTGCGATCCGATGCACCTTCACGAGAGAAGACGCCGTACTTGCCGTCTTCGGTCGTCATGACGTCGTTGACGATGCGCGCGTTGGTCATCATCGAGTCGACGATTTTGGGATGCGTCACATCACTCACGTCGATCGCATACACGCGATCGGCAATCGTCGACAAATAGCCGCACGTCCCCGACGGATGGAGCCAGAACTCAGCCGTACTCATTGTGATCGGAACACGGCCGCGCACTTCCATGGCCCTGCCGACCTCACGCGGCACGACTCGGACGACAGCGTCTCCTTCCTTCCCTCCCGCCGCCGCCGTCACGGTGTAGCTCCCCGGCAGCTCAGCGACGAACGTGCCGCTCGGATCGATCACGGCGACACCAGATCCGGCGCTCACCGCCCATTCGACACCCACATTGTCTACCGCGCGACCCGCAGCGGTCCGCGGAGTCGCGGTGAACTTGACGACGTCACCGGTGCGCACGGCCGCAGTGCCGGGCTCGATCGAAATGCGTGCGACGTTGTTCGGTAGCACCTGCAGTGCGAGCGTCTCTTTGGCCGGCCCAGACGTGGCGGTAATTGTAGTCCGACCCGCGCTCAGCGTATTGAGGCGGCCATCGTTGCCGACAGTCGCGACGCGCGGATTACTGGACGTGAACGTGACGGGCTCCGAACGGCGATCACCGTGACGCGAGTACTCTGTTACTGACAACGTCAGATGCGAGCCGGCGACGAGTCGAGCCGGCCGCGGGTCGAGGACGATGCGCGACGGAGGTTCGGGCAGCACGTGCACCAAGGCGACTCCGAACACCTGGCTGTTTGGGACGCCGCGCAGGAACCCGACCGCTGTCACACGCGCGAAACCCTGGTACCCACCGGTGAAGACGCCCAGCGAGTCGACGCCGCCGACGTCCCCGCCGACGAACCACCCGATCTCGGCACGCGGGACCTCCGCTCCTACCGAATCCAGCGCTCGCGCGGTGAACTGGAGCTTGCCGCCAATCGGGACTTCGCCGCCCGAGGGCTTCACTTCTACTTTCGCGATTGGCGGTGAAGGTGCAGGAGCGGTGGGTTGTTGCAGAGTCACTAATGACAGTAGCGCGGGCAGCAGCATGAGTACTCCTCCATGCGACGGCAGTGAAAGGGATGCTTGAGGTTACCGGCGCATTCGGAGGAACGGAAGGCCACGCTTTGTTCGTTTAGTGTCGCGAAAGTGTCAGCTTACTGAAGGCGGGACGAAACGGCAGTCGTGATTGACAGGGTTGCGGGTGTTCCATACTTTTGCCCGCGGTTCAAGCATACGTGGCACCGTCACCGGCTGTCTGCGCTTCCGCGAGGACCATACGTCTCGCGGTTTTTGTTTGAGCCCGTCCCAGGCCGCGGTGGCCTGGGTCGATCCAGTCCGGGGCCGTGCCCCCATGTGCTGAGGTCTGAACAGTATGGCAAAGGGTAAGGTGAAGTGGTTTAACGACGCGAAGGGCTTTGGCTTTATCGCGCAGGAGTCGGGTCCAGACGTGTTCGTGCACTTCACGGCGATCCAGGCAGAGGGCTTCCGCAGCCTCGCCGAGGGCGACAACGTCGAGTTCGACGTGGCTCAGGGTCCGAAGGGGCTGCAGGCGCAGAACGTCCGCAAGGTCTGAGCTCACCCGCATCTGGTGAACGGGCCCGGTCACCGCCGGGCCCGTTTGCTTTTGGTATATTGGCGCCCATGTCCGCATTCCGGTTGTGCGTGATCGCCCTGCTTCTTACTCCGACGCTCCTCGGTGGCCAATCGACACGTCCCTTTGCGTACCGCGGCTTTCGACCGGGGATGACCTACACTGATTTCGCGGAGCGGGCGCGCGCCCTCGCGCATAACGATGTTCTCACCTGCCAGACGATGCGGAGCACCGCTCAGGTCATGGACTGCGGGGTGCGCGCGCATGATCCGGCCGACAGCGATGACTTCTATCTCAGCGCGAACGTCATCGACGGGCGCACGTCGGTAATCTCGTTGATGGATTCAGGAGGCGTCGCGCTCGTCAAGCGGATTCAAGACGACATGCGACGACAGCTGGGCCCCACGCAACGCCGGGGACGGGGCATGTGGGAGTGGACGAGCGGGAGAGGGCGGCGGTTCATCCGGTTCAACTGGCGTGGCCGCGCCAACTGGCGCGTAATCTCGATTACGCTCAACGATCGTGACGTCATGGATCGGATCAGACGCTATCGTCCGGCACCGAAAAAACGTACGCCGTGACTCACGCAGCGCGCACGAGTTCCTCCGCCAGTTTCCCAATTCCCTGAGCTCCGACAATCTGCGCCACCCAGCGCGGAGGTAGTGCCGTTTCCCCGTATCGCGCGCCGAGCAACGCGCCTGCCACCGCGGCGTTCGTGTCGGTGTCGCCACCGGCTTGCGCGAGAAACATGAGCGTCTCTTCCAGCGACCGATCGTGCGTAACAAACCAGAACGCGATTTCGATGCAATGCACGACGTAGCCCGACTCCGGGCCGGCAATCGGCAGGTCGGCCTCACGTTCGCGCGGCACGCGGTGAATCGCGTCGCGCAGGACGCGGGGGGCGCGATCGCCGATGCGATGCAACACTTCGTCGATGAAGTAGATGTTGCCGTGGAGCAGCTCACGTGCCGCGAGATTGACGGCCGCGGCGCCCCAGGTGCAACGCTCGTCGGCGTGGGTGATCGCCGCCTGTTGGGTCGAAACGCGGATCAGACGATCGAGGTCGTCGTGATAGCGCAGGGCGGCGGGGACGCAGCGCATGACGCTGCCGTTGCCCGCCGAGAACCGCGGGTTTTCCTGATACACCAGGCGGCCTGCCTCAAACGGTTCTTTTCCGCGATCGATCAAGGTGAGGGCGCGTTTCGTCGTGTTGCCGATGCCTCGCCCGTCCACTTTCATCCATTTCACCCAGCGTCGCGCCAGGTCCGCCGCGTCGAAGCCGCGCGCCGCGAGCAACGATTCGCCAAACAGCAGGGCCATGGCGGCGTCGTCGTCATACGGCGAGTTCTTGGGTGGTGGGGCAAGGTCAGTCACGCCGGCGGGAAACTGTTTGCGAATGGCCTCGGGCGTACCCAGATACTCGGTCGGGACTCCCAACTGGTTGCCGGCGACGAGTGCCAGCAACGCGCCCCGCGCACGAGACACGAGCTCGGGCTCCATTGGCCCGCAAATTAACACCCGCCATGGCGCTCGTTTGGGGGTTACCGGCGCTGTATCTGGTTCTCGTGGGCCTGCTCTGGGCGTTCCAGGAGCGGATCACATTTCCAGCGCCGCGGTCGGCGTTGCCGGATCCGAAGCAGGTGTTGGGATACGGCGAGAAGATCGAGTTGCGGATGAAGAATGGAACGCGGCTAGTTGGCTGGTATCTACCGCCGAAAGACGTACGGCGTCCTTCGCCGTCCTCCGCCGCCCTCTTATGGTTCTATGGCAACGGCGAAACCATCGGCGCTATTTGGCCCACGATCCGCGACTTCCGTCCGCCTAACGCGGCGCTACTGGTGCTGGACTATCCCGGCTACGGCGCGAGTGGGGGACATGCCGGCGAAGCGGCGGTTTATGAAGCGGCCGACCTCGCATATCAGGAGCTACTGAAGCGTCCCGAGGTCGATCGTCATCGCATCTACGTGTACGGCCGCTCGCTCGGCAGCGCTGTCGCGACGCACACCGCAGTCACGCAGGAGGTCGCGGGACTGATCCTGGAGTCGCCGTTCACGAGCGCGCGGGGAGTGGCGGCACGTCACTATCGTATCGTGCCGGGGTTTCTGGTCAGGCTGGGGCTGGACAATCTGGAGAACATCAAGCGGATCCGCTGTCCGATACTCATCTTCCACGGCACGGCCGACAAACTTGTCCCTATCGAGATGGGTCGAGCGGTCGCCGCGGACGCCGCCGGACCTGTGGAGTTCGTCATGATCGAGGGGGCCGGCCACAACGACACGTACGACGTGGGCGGGAAAGCTTACAAAGAGAAGCTCGCGGCCTTCGTCAAATAACGACGACTGGCTGCAGCCGATCTCTTTCCTCCTCAAAGATTCGCTGCGCCTCATCGAGCGCACGAATTACATCCGGCTCCTCCGGATCCGGAAACTTGCTGCTCGCGGCTACCCGGCCGGTGAGCTTCCGCACGCCCACTAACGCGCGCGTCACCTCGCAACGGCCGAGGTCGCGATCGGTATGGCCGGTGACGAGCAACTCTTCATAAAGAGGAAGGGCGGCTGGATCGCCCAGCACGTACAGCGACTCGAGGATTTTCGGGCCGAGGAAGCGGCGCAACATTTGATCGCCGCGGATGCGCTGAAACAACGCAATGACGTTGGGCGCCTCGCCAGGGTAGTAGCGCGCGGCTTCAACGGCTGCGGCCACAAAGGCGTGATGCGCGCCGGGCGTCTCCAGATATTTCGCAAACAGCGGCCAGGCTTGCTTCGGATGCCGCTCGGCGAGAGCGAGAAATGCGAAGTAGCGGCGGCCAAGGGGCGCTCGCGTGTCGGCGATGACCGTGCGCAGTCCGGCAACTCCCCAACGCGCGCCGACGAGCGCGGCTGCGGCGGCATGCTGCCAGCGCTCCAACTCCGGCACGCGAAATGTGACGATGTGAGGATCGAGCAGCGCGCGACAGCGTTCCAATACGGCAAGGAGCCGGCGATCCACTTCGGCGAGCGCGGGCTCGAGCGCTTCGGTGTTGGCGCGCCGCGCGAGCGCCAGTGCTTCCCATCCGACCTGACCGAGATTCAACTCCTCCCACATCTCGTCGAGCGCGGCGGCGTCGCGCGCTGACAATAGGCGTTCGAGCGCCGCCGCAAATCCACACAATTGTTGAATCGCACTCATGCTGAAATGTGGAAAGCGCGTGGATATTGCGCTATCCCACATCGAGACTTAACCTTGCCCGCACTCTCCCTCTCCACACCAGGAGGACCGTCTGCGGAGGCTCTTCGCCGCAATTCTGTTAGTCGCGGGATGTTCGCGGGGCGAAAGGGGAGCCATAGTCCTGGGGATCGCGGGACCATTTTCACAACCTCGTGGCGTGTCGATGCACCGCGCCGCCGAGCTCGCGGTCAAAGAGATCAACGCCCATGGTGGAGTCCGCGGGCAGAGCATTGCCCTGCGCGCCATTGACGACAGCGGTCGTCCTGACGTGGCGATTCGCATCGCGCAATCGTTCGCGGACGACCCGTCGGTCGTGGCGGTCATCGGTCATCTGACCTCGGGCGCTTCGCTCGCCGCGGGCCGGGTGTATGGCGAGGCACGCCGACCGATCGCGATGATCTCGCCATCCGCGTCCAGCCCCGACCTGTCCGGCGTCAATCCGTATGTGTTTCGCATCTGCCCCAGCGATCTGAGCCACGGCGCGCAGCTCGCCCGCTTCGCGCGCCAGACGCTTGGCGCGCGACGAGTCGGCGTGATCTACATCGATGATGATTACGGCCGCGGGCTGAGGCTCAGTTTTGCGGCCGAATTCCGCCGGCTTGGGGGAGAGGTGGTCGAAGAGGACCCGATGCTCAGCGCAACATCGAGCCTCGAACCCTACCTCTCACGGCTCAGGAAGGCAGGCGGCATTGACGCGCTCATGTTGGCGACGGAGCGAGCTGGAGCCGAGCTGGCGCTCCGGGAAATGGGGCAGATCGGTGTCCGCTGGCCGACGATCGGCGGCGATGCGCTGACGGGGATCGAGGCCGCGGGACCGATCACCGAGGGCTTGCGCCTCTCAACCGCCTACCTTCCGGACCGACCCGGCGAACGTAACGCGCAGTTCGTCACCGCCTACGGACGCGCCTACGGGCAGACTCCCGATCACCGCGGCGCCGGTGCGTACGACATCGTGCAGCTGCTGGCCCGGGTGATAGCAGACGTCGGAACCGACCGTCGCGCGATCCGCGACCGGTTGGCACGCGTCGGCGTCGACCGGCCGGTGTACGACGGAGTTACCGGTACAATCGCCTTCGATGCGCGCGGCGACGTACCCGCCAAGCCGGTCGTCATCGGCGTCGTGCACGCCGGCCAGCTCGTGACGCAGGTCGCGCCATGAGTGGCCTCGATACGATCCGCTGGCGGATCATTCTGGGCCTTTCCGGCCTCCTCGCCGGGCTGGTGATCTCGGCCGTCGTGGGAGTGACCTCGCTCGCCACGTTGCGGCGCTCGCTGGCAACGGAGATCGACCATCTGCGCGCCTCGAGCGCGGTCGGCAGCGGGCTCGTCAGTGCGATCTTCGATGAAATCCGCTCCGCGGAACAGCTGGGCGCAGGGAGCGCTGATCAGTTTCAGACCGCCGTAGACGCCGCCTTTCGGTATCAGAAGCAGCTCGATGAACTGCCCGGGCTCATGGAGACCGATCGCATCACGGTCAATCGCATCAAGCAGCTGCAAGCGGCGATCCATGTCGATTACTCGCTGGCGCGCGCCCTCCTCGATCTGGGGCGAACTGTCCAGGCGCAGGCGCTCATGGGGCAGGTGCGCGAACCTGTGGCGGAGCTCACACGCCTGGTGCGCGAGCTGTCGGCGCGGCAATCGGAGAAGGCGACCGCCGCCGGTCAGCGCCTCGCCGCGCAGGCGCGCGAGCGCGAGATCATTCTCTGGATCGTGCTGCTCGCCACGGCGATCGTGGGGGCGATTGTCGGAGGGTTCACGGTTCGCTGGGTCGAGGGGCCGTTGGTCCGGCTGGTCACGGCGGCCGAGCGGTTTGGCAGCGGAGATCTGCGGCCGGTGACGACCGGGCGAATGCCCCGTGAATTCCAGGTGCTGGCCGACGCCATGCGACAGATGGGCGAACGGCTCCGGGGGATCGTCTCCGAGGTCGTCGCCTCGGCTGACAAAATCGCGAGCTCAGCCGGTGACCTCTCGGCGGCCAGTGAAGAGCTGGCCGCGTCGTCGAGCGAAGTCTCCACCGCGATGCTCGAGATCTCGACGGGCGCGGAACATCAGCGCAACCAGTTGAACGAGACGGAGTCCGCGCTGGCGCAGCTGCGTCGCGCGACCACTGAGATGGCCGATGCCGCGGCGCGCGTCGCGAGACTGGGAGAAGAGATCCGCACCGTGGCCGACCGGCATCGCAACGACATCGCCGCCGCCGGCACGACGCTGCTCGACGTCCGAGAGGTGGTCCGGACGACCGGCACGGAGGTCACACAGCTCGCCGAGCAAAGCACGGCAATCGACGATTTCGTCGACCTGATCAAGCGCATCTCGTCACAGACCAACCTGCTGGCGCTCAATGCGGCGATCGAGGCCGCCCGCGCGGGGGAGCATGGCCGCGGCTTCGCCGTCGTCGCCGAGGAAGTGCGGCAGCTCGCAGACGAATCGGCGCGCGCCGCGGAGGACGTCGCTCGGACGACGCGCGTGATCCGCGAGCAGGTGGAAGAGGTCACGGCCACGATGGCGGTGGGACAGGCAAAGGTGCGCGGCATCGAATCGGTCGCGGAGGGAGCGGCACGCGGGCTCACCGAGATCGTCGCCGCCGTCGAACAAGTCGAACAGGCGGCCGCGCGCGTCACGAAGGCGGCACAGGAGAACCGTGGCGTCACGGAGCAGCTCGGCGCGCAGGCACAGCAGGTGGTGAGCCGTGCGGTCTCACACGCGTCGAGCGCGGAGCAAGTGACGGCCGCGACGGAGCAACAGGGAGCATCGACTCAGCAAATGGCTGCGGCCGCCGGAGATCTGCTTCAGGCGGCCGAAAAACTACGCGGCTTGGTGCGCGGTTTCCGGATTTAGCGTCGCGTCTTTTTCTTGGGTGCTTTCTTCGCGGGAGCTTTCTTCACCGCCACCGGTTTGCGTTTCCGCAGTCCCTCCTGAACCTCCGCCAGCACGCGATCGCCCTCGTCGGGGCCGATCAAGCCGCGGCGCACGGCGTAGCGAACCAGCTCTTCAGCATCCTCCGGCGCGAAGTCCGCCAGGCCCGCAGCGGCGCGCATCGCCTTGATGAGCGCATCCGCGACCGGACTGCGCAGGACGCTGGCGATCCCGGGCAGGGCCTCGAGCAGCGACGAGATCTGGGACCCACCGAGCTCGGCTGGCATCAGGAGGAAGGGCGGTTAAGGGTCCGCCAAGCTATACGAGCCCCGCTGAGGCGTCAAGAATTACGGGCGGGGGGCGCGGGGGCGCGGGGAGCGCGGGGGGCACGCTGCGGGCGGAGTGGGCGCGGCTGCATCCCCGCCGCCCGGCGGGAGATCGTTAGCTCCGACTGCGAGAGAAGCTCGCCCAAGACTGTCCGCGTGCGGTTGTCCAAGGGAAGCTCAAAGTGGAGATCGAGGCGATACTCCGACCGGTCCATCCCGGCACCCTGCCCCGTCAGCGTGAATCCTTGATTCGACGGCGCGACCGCGTCGATTTCGATCTCAGCCAGCGGCTGAAATACCGTGCGGGTGGGCTCCATGCCAACCTCCTGTTGCCGAGAGAGATAGCTGGCTGGCACAAGGGCGTCAAAGCCCAGGCCGGTGTAGATTTCGTGACCGAGGGGGCGTGGCCGTGGGTAGACGCGGAATCAAGGAATACCGGGCGCCGGAAGCGTTGGCGCTCATCGCAGCCGATCGAGCACATCTGCCACTTGTGTGCCCATCGTGCGGGACCCGCACGATCCAGCGTTCACCACGGCGCCACCCTTTGCGCCCCGGGGAGTTGCTCACCGCGGAGCGGATCAGCCTGACCTGCGCCGCGTGCAGCCGGCATGCCTTTTATATCGCGCGTGGGATGGAACTACCGCGCGACGCGACCATGGATCCGCGCACGGCATGAACAATCGAGGGCATCTGCGTGGCTGGTGACGCGATACAGATGATGGGCACCGTGACCGAAGTGCTGCCCAACACGACATTCCGCGTAAAACTCGAAAATGGACATCAAGTGCTGGCGTATGTCAGCGGCAAGATGCGCAAGAACTACATCCGCATCCTGCAGGGGGACCGCGTAGCGGTGGACCTATCGCCCTACGATTTGACGCGCGGCCGCATCACTTACCGATACAAATAACTAACAGACGCACAGACGCCGAGACGCCGGAGGGTAGATCAACTCGGCTGCCGGAAGAGCCTGTTCCAGCGAATCCGGAACGGCTGCGACGCGACGCTCATGTAAATGATGAGCGGCCGTCCGCGGATGTGGTCGCGCGGTAGGAATCCCCAGAAGCGGCTGTCGTACGACTCGTCGCGATTATCCCCCATCACGAAATAATGTTGGGCCGGTACGACGATCGGTCCCCAATCGTGTGTCGTCGGGCGATAGTGGACGGGATCGCGGCCCACGTACTGCGGCAACTGCCACGCCTTTATTTGCTGAAGGCGGAATTCCTCGTCCGGAACGGGTGTCAGTGCGGTGTGCAGCGCATACGGCTCATCGAGTCGCTGGTAGTTCCGAAACACCGTGTCGTGAGCCATTTGAAGCGTGTCGCCCGGAATGCCCATCACGCGCTTCACGATATTCAGATCGGGCGTCGAATCCTCGACCGAGCGGAAGACCACGACCTCCTGGCGCCGCGGTGCCCGGAACGCGGGCAAACGGCAACAGTGAATGCCGGTCACCGGAATCTCGAGCTCCCCGCCGAAGACTGCCTTGTTCACAAACAGGAAGTCGCCGATGAGAAGCGTGTTTTCCATGCTCGCGGAGGGAATGCGGAACGCTTCCACGATGTAGGATCGCAAGACGATCCAGATGAGCAGCGCCGCGCCGATCGCTCTTGCCCACGCGATCAGCTCTGCTTTGAGAGTCTTGGGCGGCGGAGCGGTGGTCGCCGCAGGCGGCTGAGTCACTGACGCTCGACCCAGTCAGCAATGAAGATGTTGGTCTCGCCCTGAACCTTCCCGTGGCGGTTCGAGGCCCACACGAGGCGTTTGCCGTCGGGAGAGAACATCGGAAAGGCGTCGAATTCCGTGCTCGTCGTGATCTGCTCGAGCCCGGAGCCATCGAGATTGACGAGATACAGATCGAAGTTGCGAGAGCGTGGGTTCTTGTAGTTCGAGGCGAAGATGATGCGCTTCCCGTCCGGATGAAAGAACGGCGCGAAGCTGGCGCCGCCGAGATCCGTAACCCGGCGCTGGTGGGATCCGTCAGCGTCCATCACCCAGATGTCCATCCGGACCGGCCGTACCAGATTGCGCGCGATCAACGCCCGATAGTCGGCCGAATCCGTTGCCGTCTGCGGATGCCAGGCGCGATACACGATCTGCTTGCCGTCGGGGGAAAAGAACGGGCCGCCATCGTAGCCGAGTGTGTTCGTCAGGCGTGTAACGTGCGTGCCGTCCACGCGCATCGTGTAGATATCGAGGTCGCCGTCGCGCAGCGACGTGAACACGATCGTGGTGCCATCCGGCGACAGCGTGCCTTCCGCATCGTAGTGCGGATTATCCGTCAACCGTTTGGCGTTCCCGCCATCGGCGTCCGCGACGTAGATGTCGTAATCGAAGAGCGCCCAGACGTAACCCTGGGAATAATCGGGGCGCGGCGGGCAGGCCGCTGCCGCATGCTCCGTGGACGAGTAGAAGATGCTGCGGTCATCCGCGAAGAAATAGCCGCACGTCGTGCGCCCCTTGCCGTCCGACACGCGATGCAGACCGCCGCCATCGACGTTCATCACGAACATCTGGTCGCAACCTGAATCAGCCGCCTGTCGCTGGAAGATGAGCTGCCTGCCGCTGCGCGAGAAATACGCCTCGGCGTTCTGGCCGCCGAATGTCAGCGGTCGAATGTTCCGCAGATGCGTCTCGCCTGAGTCCGGGGCGATGGCCTGGGCTTGCACGACAGCGAGCGCGAGAATGGCCAGCATAGGAACCGCAAGCTAGATGCATTCAAACACTCCGGCAATGTTAGATTATTTGCTCCGATGAATGATCCAAACGCCCCCAGGCAATCGCGTCAGCCATTGCTCGATCCCCTCGGCCAGCTCTGCCTGGACGGGAAGCAAGCCGCTGAATATCTCTGGCAGGTTCCCAAAGACGCTCAAGTGCGCCGGCAGATTCTCGACATTCTGACGCAGATCGGCATTGCGAGCGCCAAGCAGGGTCGCCGGGAGATGCCCAAACTTGT
>Ga0066656_10000085_pt1 | contig 26984 bp, 21 predicted proteins | sample GraSoiAngelo_105_FD_71411 | JGI IMG/M metagenome (GOLD analysis project Ga0066656, IMG submission 71411) | Grasslands soil microbial communities from the Angelo Coastal Reserve, California, USA - 14_0903_05_40cm | ecosystem: Environmental > Terrestrial > Soil > Grasslands | place: USA... | reverse complement strand
CCGATCAGGTCGAGCGTCTCTCTCACCGCGCCGTGACGGGACGCGAGGGCGTCGAATCCGGCGTCGCCCATCTTCGCTCGCAGATCCGGATCGGCGAGCAGCCGCCGGAGGTCGCGGCCGAGCTCTGCGGCATCACGGACCACGAGCGACGCGCCGACCGACTCGAGCACGCCGGCGGCCTCGCGGAAGTTCCCGGTGTGCGGTCCGACTAGGATGGGCTTGCGGCGCTGCGCCGGCTCGAGCACGTTGTGGCCGCCCAGGGGCACGAGGCTCCCGCCGACGAACACGACGTCGGCCAGCGCGTAGAGCGTCGCCAGCTCGCCGACGGTGTCCAGGACGATCACGCGCGGGACGGCGGTTGGCGGCCGCGTCCTCGCCGACGGCAGCTCGCTGCGTCGCACTGCCGGCCATCCACGCCGATCGAGAAGTGCCTGCACCTCCGGCGCCCGCTCCGGGTGCCGCGGCGCCAGCACGAGCACCAGCTCGGGACAATCCACGCTGGCGGCGCGGTGCGCCTCGAGCACCATGTCCTCTTCGCCCGGGTGCGTGCTGCCGGCAATCCACACCCGCCGCGACGCGGTCAGCCCGAGGAGTCGCCGCCACAGATCGACGGCGCCGGCCGTGTCGACGACGGCGGCGTCGGTCTTGACGTTGCCGGTGACGACGACGCGCTCGGGCGCGGCGCCGAGCGCGATGATCCGCCGCGCGTCCTCGTCCGACTGCATCGCGAACACCCGGACGTCAGCCAGGACGCGGCCGAGGAAGCCACGCACCAGCCGATAGCGACGGTAGGACCGATCCGAGATCCGCCCATTGGCGATCATGACCGGCACGCCGCGTGCGGCCACGGCCCGCAGCGTGTTCGGCCAGAGCTCGGTCTCCATGCAGATCAGGAACGCCGGGTTGATGGACGCCGAGACGCGCCGGGCGCCCCAGGGAAGATCCAGCGGGAAGAAACGATGCGTCGCCAGGCCCGCGAATCGCTCGCGGACGATCTGCGCACCCGTGCTGGTCACGGTCGTCACCACCAGCGGAAGGTCCGGATAGAGTCGCCGCAGCCCCTCGACGAGCGGCGTGGCGGCGATCGCCTCGCCGACGGACACCGCGTGCAGCCATCCCACGCGCTGGCCGCTGATCCTCGGCGCGCCGTAGCCGAGCCGCGCCCGGACATTGAGCGGCACGCCGCTCGTCAGGCGCCTCACCAGCGCGAGCGGCACGTAGAGCACGAGCAGGCCCAGCATCGCGATCGTGGTGTAGAGCGCGTACATCAGGCACCGACCAGCCGGTCGGCCGCGGCGGTCGCCTCGTCGAGGCTGCGCTCGATATCCTTGCGAACGAGGTCGCGGTCGGCGTCGCGTGGGACCCTCAGCGGGGCGCCGAACACCAGCGCGGCGCGTGCGAAGGGCGCGGGCACGAGAAACTCGTCCCACGTCGCCATGCGCCTGGCTGGGCTCGCTGCGAAGCCGAGCGGGACGACCGGTGCGCCGGTGAGGGCCGCGAGCACGACGACTCCGGGACCGAGCTGGCGCTTCGGGCCACGCGGGCCGTCGGGCACCAGCGCCACGTCGCGGCCGGCCTCGACGGTCGTCACGAGCGCGCGCATCGCCGCGGCGCCGCCGTGCGACGACGAGCCCCTGACGACGTCGAGACCGAAGCGGCCCGCGTATCCGGCGACGATACTGCCGTCGCGCGAACGGCTCGCCAGCACGCTCACCGCGCGAGCCGCGTGGGTGCGGCGCAGCCGTGCGTTGAGCCAGGGCACCATCAAGATCCGCCCGTGCCAGACGCAGTAGATCAGCGGCCGCGCGCCCGACCAGTACGGCGCGAGCTCGTCGACACCCACGGTGCGCAAACGGAGCGTCAACCCGAGCAGGCGCACCAGCGCCGCGGCGGTCGGCGGAACGAGCGCGGGTACGAGATCATTCATTGGCGCGCCTCGCGCCGGGCGCTGCGGCTGCGCACTGGATCATTCATGTGGCGCGCCTCGCGCCGGGCGCTGCGGCTGCGCACTGCCCTTGCGCTTGGGCGAGGACGAGCCGCGCGGCGCGGGTTCCCACACCGGGCTCGCCGAGCTGGCCGGCCAGCTCGCCGAACGCGGCGCGCTGGGTCTCGCGGGCGCCGGCGTCCTTCAAGAGCGGCAGTGCCGCGCCGGCGAGGCGATCGCCGGTCATCGCCCGCTGGTACAGCTCGGGCACGACGGCGCGGCCGAGCGTGAGGTTCGCGAGGCTCACCCACGGGACGCGGATCAGGAGCCGCACGAAGATCTCGCTCACGCGCGACAGCCGGTAGCAGACGACCATGGGCGTGCCGAGCAGCGCCGCCTCGAGCGTCACGGTGCCGGAGGTGACGAGCAGCAGATCGGCCGCGCGCACGACCGCGTATGTCTGGCCCGCGACGACCTCGACGGGCGGCCCACCTCGAAGAAGGCTCTCGACCAGGCGCTGGTCGATGGTGGGAGCCAGGCCCAGCACGAACCGCGCGCCCGGCGCCGCTGCCGACATCTGCGCCGTCGCTTCCCGCATCGCGGGCAACACGCTGGCGACCTCGTTGTGCCGGCTCCCCGGCAGGAGCCCGACCACGAGCGCCCCCTCGTCGATTCCGAGCGCACGGCGCGCCGATTCACGCGTGGGCGCGCCCGCGATTTGATCGAACAACGGGTGCCCGACGAACTCCACCGGGACTCCGGCCTGACGATACAGCGGCAGCTCGAACGGAAACACGGCCAGGACGAGCGAGACGAACCGCCGGATCGCCCGCACGCGGTGCCCACGCCACGCCCAGATCTGCGGGGGGATGAAATAGACGACCGGCACACCGGCCCGGCGCGCCGCGCGCGCCAGCCGCAGATTGAACTCAGGGAAGTCGATCAGGACGAGCACGCCGGGACGCTCGGGGCCGCTGAGCGCCGCCCGCAGCTTGCGATAGGCGCGGTAGAGGCGAGGCACCTGGCCGACCGCCTCGCGGTGGCCCACGACGGCGGTCGCGGTGACATCCTCCATGAGGTCCATCCCGGCGGCGGCCATTCGCGCTCCGCCCATGCCGAAGAGGCGACAGCTGGGCTCGAGCCCGCGCAGCGCCCGGCACAGGCTGGCGCCGTGCAGGTCACCGGAGGCCTCGCCCGCGACGAGCATGATCGCCGGCGGCGCGCCGGCCATCACGCGACACCCGCCAGGACCAGGCCGGCGCCGTCGGCGATCCGGAGGCACTCGTCCTTCTCTAGGATCAGCACGCGCTCCGCCTCGACCGCGACGACGGTCGCGCCCCCGGATGCGGCCTCCGCGAGAGTTTCCGGACCGATGGTCGGCGTGTCGAAGCGGTAGTCGTGATCCCGCGCCACCGCCTTCACCACGACGGCGCCGGGACCGGAGTGCGCGACACCGCGCCGGATCGCCTCGGTCGTGCCTTCGCTCGCCTCGACCGCCATCACGGCGCCCTGCTTGACCACGACGGTCTGACCGATGCCGGCATCGGCCACCATCCGCGCGACCGCGAGGCCACGCTGGACGTCGGTCAGCTCGGCCTCGGTGAGGGCGCGGGCCGACCAGCAGCCGCTGGGGGCCAACCAGTCGCCCAGGAACGCGCGCTGGTCGAGGAGCGTGATGCCCATCTGGCCCAGGGTCGTGACCACGGCCTGCACGAGGTTCGTGTCGACCAGCGCCCCGGCCCTCGCCGTGATCTCCGCCACCGCGGCGTCCGGGCGGCCGCCGTGAAAGTAGTCGCGCATCCAGAACTTGCCCGAGAAGAGCACAGCGCCGATCTGTTCGTGGGCGAGCGCGGCGAGCACGGCGCCGGCTTCGTTGAGCACGGCCGGCACCGTGCGGTCGGCGTGGACGCTCACACCGGGCGCCTCGCCGAAGGTGAACGCCACGACACGCCAGCCCTGGCGTCGTGCCTGGCCCGCCATCCGGGCCGGCAGAACGCCGGCGCCGCACATCAGGCCGAGTGACCGCTCCACGGAAGGTTGTTCGCGTCCGCCTCGGGGCGGCCGTCCCGGATCATTCGCTCGATCTCGAGGGCCATCGCGAGCGATCTTAGATCTTCGGCCTCGGCCAGGACCATCGCCTCGCCCGTGCGCGCCCGCCGGACGGCGCGGACCAGATGGAGGATTTCGAGCTTGAGGGGATTGTCCTTGTGCACCTGCACGTGCTCCACGAAGGAGGCGCGCCGGTAGCGGATCGATTCGCGGTTGAGCGTGTACTCCTGCGCCGCGCGACGGTGGATCCGGATGTCCTGTTCCGAGTAGTCGAGGACCACGTACGCGTCCGGCTGCGTGATGGCCAGCGTCCGGATCTTCTCCTCGGTGGCCCGGCTGGCGGTGATGAGCGCGATCGTTCCCGATTCGAAGCCGACCTGGACGTTCGCGATGTCGATGACGCCGGAGTTGACCGAGGTGCCCATCGCGGCGAGGCGCCGCGGCGGCGAGTCGACCAGCGACAGGACGATGTCGAGGTCGTGGATCATCAGGTCCATGACCACGCTGTCCTTCTGCACGCGCGGCGCGAACGGGCCCAGGCGCCGCGATTCGATGAGGATCGGGTGCTCGACGATCTTCTTCAGCTCCTGCACGGCGCCGTTGAACCGCTCGACGTGCCCCACGTGCAGGACGGCGCCGCTGCGCCGCGCGATCGCGAACAGCTCGCGGGCCTCTTCGACGGTGGGCGCGATCGGCTTCTCGACCAGGACGCCGATACCGGCCTCCAGCAGGTCGGCCGCGACCGGGAAGTGCTGCTCGGTGGGTACCGCGACGCTGACGATGTCGACCAGGCCGATCAGGTCGCGATGGTCGACCAGCGCGCGGGTGTCGTAGGGAGCCGCGACCTTGGCCGCGCGCGACCGGTCGACGTCGACGACGCCGGCCAGCTCGATGTCCCACAGCTCCGCGTACGCGAGCAGGTGATACTGCCCCATGTGCCCCGCGCCCACCACGCCAGCCCGTAGCTTCCGGTCGTCGGACCCCATCACACTCTCTCGCTCTCGGGACGCGCGACCGTTTGCTCATTGTCGCCGGCGAATCGACCCGCCCGCCGACCGCCGCCGCAGATTCCGCGCCGCGCGCCCGCGATGAAGTCGAGCAGGCGGGTCAGCGGCGGCGACGGGGGCAGCTCGCTGCGGATCCGCTCGACGGCGCGCCGCGGGGTGAGCGCGCTGCGATAGAGCAGCCGGTAGGCGTCCTGCAGCAGGCGGCGATCGGCCTCGGCCATGCCGGCGCGCCGGAGCCCGATGTGGTTGATGCCGTACGCGACGGCGGGATTGCCATCCGCCCGCACGTAGGGCGGTACGTCGGCGTTGAGCTTGGAGTGGCCGCCCACATAGGCGTACGCGCCGACCCGGGTGAACGGCACGAGCCCGCTGAGGCCCCCGAACGTCGCGCACTCGCCGATCTCGCAGTGTCCGGCGATGCCGGCGTAGTTGATGATGATCGCGCCGTCGCCGATGCGACAATCGTGCGCCACGTGGCTCATCCCCATCAGCAGGCAGCCGTCGCCGATCTCGGTCCATCCGTCCGGCCGGGTCGCGCGGTGGATCGTGACGTACTCGCGGATGTCGGTGTCGGCGCCGATCCGGACGCCGCTCGGCGTGCCCTCCTGAAACTTGAGGTCCTGCGGCCGGCCGCCCAGCACCGAGCCGTGGCCCACCTTCGCGCGGTCGCCGATCTCCACGCGGCCCTCGAGCACGCAGTGATGGCCGATCTCCACGTCGGCGCCCAGCGTCACCTCGGCACCGACGACCGAGAAGGCGCCCACCCGAACCCGCGGGTGAAGGACCGCCTTCGGGTCTACGAGCGCCGTCGGATGCACGCCGTCAGGCTTGCTCATCCACCGCCTCCGCGGGGCCGGCCTCGGACGCCTCGATCCCGAGGCGGCGCTCGAGCCGCTCGAGACGCCGCTCCGCGGTACGGAGCCGACGGACCATGTCCGGCAGCTGCTTCTGGGCGACCATGATGCGCTTGGTCTGTCCCATCGGAAGCGCGGGCGTCCCGAGGCGCCGCTCGCCGGCGGGGACGTCTGACGACACACCCGCCTGGGCGCCGAGCACCGCGCCGTCGCCGATCGTCAGGTGATCCGCGAACCCGACCTGCCCCGCCGCCACGACGCCGCGCCCGAGCCGGCACGAGCCCGAGATCCCGACCTGGGCGACGATGATCGAGTGCTCGCCGATCTCGACGTTGTGGCCGACCTGGACGAGGTTGTCGATCTTGGTCCCCTGACGGATGACGGTCCGGCCCAGCGTCGCCCGGTCGATCGTCGTGTTGGCGCCGATCTCGACGTCGTCCTCGATGATCACGCCGCCGACCTGCGGGATCTTGCGGTGCGCGCTTCCGTCGAAGGCATAGCCGAAGCCGTCACCGCCGATCACCGCGCCGGGGTGCACGATGACGCGACGACCGAGATGCACGCCCTCGCACAGCACGACCCGCGGGTGCAACAGGCACCCCTCCCCCACCTCGACGCCGGGGCCGACGTAGGTGAGCGGATGGACCCAAACATTCGCGCCGATGACGGCGCCGGCGCCGATCACCGCGAGGGCGCCGATCGCCGCGCTCGGATCGACGCGCGCGTCGCTCGCCACGATCGCGGCTGGATCGACGCCGGGGCGCGCGGGCGCGGGGGGATGGAAGACGGTCAGCAGGGCGATGAGCGCCTGCGCGGGAGCGCCCGAGCGCAGCAGCGGGCCGCGTAACCCCGAGGCGTCGTTGGACACCAGGAAGGCGCCGGCCCGCGAGGCTTCCGCAGCGGCGCGGTAGCGGGTATCGATCATGAACGAGATTTGCTCGGGCCCCGCGGTCTCCAGCGGCGCCACGCTGGTGACCCGGCGATTCGGATCGCCATCGAGCGTCGCGCTGAGCGCCTTGGCGAGCTCGCCGAGCGTGAACCCGGCTGGCTTGACCATGGGTGCTACGGCTTCGGCGGGGACGCGCCCGGGGCGACCGGTCCCTTCGCCCCCGGCTGCTGATCGTACGCGCGGATGATCTCGTCGGTCAGATCCGCCTCGTTCGAGGCGTAGAGGACCGAGGCGCCCCGCTTCTCCACGATGAGGTAGCAGCCGCGCTCCTTGCCGACGCGGTCGATGACGCCAGACAGGTCCTGGAGGACGCGCTGGAGGAGGAGCTGCTCCTTCTTCTCGAGCTCCTTCTGGTAGTCGTCCATCAGCCGGCTGGCGTCGCGGCGCTTGCGCTCGAACTGCTCCTGCTTGTCCCGCCGGGCGTCGGCCGCCATCAGCGGTCCCTTCTTCTCGAGCTCGTCCCGCAGCTTCTCGAGCTCGACGCGCTTGGCGTCCATCTCGCGCTGCATTCCCGTCTTCTCGCGCTCGAGCTGGTCGCGCGCGGCCACACCGGCCGCCGACCGCGCCAGCACCCGCTGCACGTCGATGAACGCGATCCGGACCCCTCCGCAATTCGCCGGCGCCTGGGCGCCGACCGGAGCCGCGGTCGCGCCGAGCAGCGCCGCCGCCGAGACGAGCGCGACGTTCAGCAGGACCTTCGACATCTTCATCCAACCCCTCCTAGAACGGCGACCCGACCGAGAAGTGGAACGCCCCGAAGCCTTCGCCCGGCTTCCGGTCGAGATTGATCCCGTAGTCGACTCGAATCGGCCCGAACGGCGACTGCCATCGTATACCCCCGCCGGCCGCCTTGCGAAGATCCGTCGCGTCGAACTCGGTGCTGAATCCGTAGACGTTGCCGATGTCGAAGAACCCCGCGATCCGGAAGGCGAAGGGGAGCGGGATGATGTACTCGACGTTGCCGAGCAGCTCGCTGGTGCCCCCGGTCTTGAACCCGCCCGAGTCCTTGGGTGAGAGGCTGTGGAACTTGAAGCTCCGGATGGAGTTCGGACCGCCGAGATAGAAGCGCTCGAAGATCGGCAGCGGATCGTTGGACCAGCCGAAGCCGTACCCGGCCTCGGCACGCGTCGCGATGATGTGGTCGAACCAGATCGGCTTGAAATAGGTCTGCAACCCGGTCAGCTTGACAAATCTAGAGTCACCGCCGAGCCCGGCGAAGTCGGCGTTGAGCGACGTCTGCCCCCCCCTGGTCGGGGCCGCGACCAGGTCCCGGCTGTCGCGCGTCAGCGCGGCGCCGATCGCCGACGTCACGCTGACCCCTTCTTGGGACTTCAGGTCGGGCGACGCGCTATCGGAGATCTTCGTGATGTCGTCGCGCGACACCCGGTACCCGACCTGCCAGCGCCAGAACTCCTCGAACGGATGGCTCATGCGGAGATTCAGACCAGTCGCGTCGTAGTCGTATTCGCTGTACTGCCGGATGCTCTTGTAGATGTCGAAGCCGGCCGCCAAGGGCCGGTCGAACAGCCACGGCTCGGTGAAGCTGACGGTGCCCTGCTGCGAGTTAGCGCCGGCGCGGATCCGGATCGCCGCCTCCCAGCCCCGACCCAGGAAGTTCCGCTGGGCCAGGTCGATCGTGCCGACCAGGGAGTCGACCGACGAGTAGCCGCCGCCGATGCTGAAGATGCCGGTCGGTCGCTCCACGACCTCGACGTTCACGATGATCTTGGTCTTGTCGGCGCCGGGCTGGGTCGTGACGTTCACGCTGTCGAAGTAGCCCAGGTTCACGAGCTTCTGCCGGGCGCGGTCCCGTTTCTGGAGCGTGTAGAGCTCGCCCTCGCGGAGCGGGAGCTCGCGGCGCAGGATCTTGTCCTGGCTGCGCACGTTGCCGTTGATGTTGATGCGCTCGACGTACACCTCGGGGCCTTCGGTGACCTCGAACGTCATGTTGATCAGGCTGCTCGCCGCGTTCTGGTCGCGCTTGGGGTTGACGTCGGCCGAGGCGCGGCCGATCGTGCTGTACAGATTCAGGATCCCCTGGGTGCTCTCGCGGACCTTGCTCACCGAGAAGACGTCACCGGGCTTGAGCTTGATCTGGCGGGAGATCTCGCGCTCCGGCAGCAGCGTGACGCCGGTGACGTTCACGTCCCCGACCTTGAACTGTGGCCCCTCGACCACCGTGATCGTGATCGTCACGCGCGCTTTCTCTCGATCGATCGCGATGTCGTGCGAGTCGACTCGGGACTGGATGTACCCGTGGTCGTTGTACAGGGCGACGATCCGGTCGATGTCGAGGTCGAGCCGCTGGCGCTGAACCTTGCCACGCAGGATGAAGTACTGCCGCTCCCGCGTCTCCATCGCGTCCTTGATTTGGGCGTCGGTGAGGCCCTGGTTGCCTCGGAACACGATCTTTTCGATCGTGATCTGGCGCCCCTCGGCGATGCTGAAGACCAGCCGCACGTCGCCGTCGCTGAACTTCTCGACGTTCGGCGTGATCTGGACCTCGAAGTACCCTTCGTCCTCGTAGTAATCGCGGAGCTTCTCGACCGCCCGCTGCACGTCGACCGGGTTGTAGACGCTGCCCAGCTTGATGTCGATCTTGTCCTGCAGGGTGTCCCGGTCGCTCTTCTTGTTGCCGGCGAAATCCAGGTCGCGGACGAAGGGGCGCTCGGTCACCACGAACGTCACCCTCACCCCGCCCTCGAAGTCGTCGACCCGCATCTGGACGTCGTCGAAGAAGCCGAGGCTGAAGATGGCCTTGATGTCGTCCTGCAGGACCGTCGGGTTGAAGGGCGAGCCGATGGCGGCCTTGACGCGTCCCAAGATCACGGCTTCCTGGACGCGCCGGTTCCCCTCCACGTGGAGGTCCTTGATGACGATGGTGGGTTGCGGCGACTGCTGAGCTTTGGCGCTGGGGAAGACGAGGAGACCGATGGTCAGGACGGCGAGAGTCGCCAGACACACTCGCCCCGCCGTCGTCACCGGGCTCTCAGGCGCGTGAGGACGGCGTGCTAGTGCTCTGCAAGCTCGAGCGGCGCGTCGGCGGCCTGCGCTTCGCGGAAGGTGAAGTTCGCCCCCTCGATGTCGACCTCGATGCGGGCGCTCTCCGCGACCTGGCCACGCACGATCGCCTCGGCCAGGGGATCCTCGATGTGCTTCTGGATCGTGCGCCGCAACTGCCGCGCGCCATACGTCTGGTCGTACCCCTTCTCGACCAACGCCGCTTCGGCCGCCGGCGTCAGCACGAGCTCGATACCCTTCTCGCTGAGCTGCTTGTTGATCCGACCGATCATCAAGCGAATGATCTCTCTGATGTGATCGAGCGACAGGGCGTGGAACACGATGATGTCGTCGATGCGGTTCAGGAACTCCGGCCGGAAGGCCCGCTTCATCTCCTCGAGCACGCGCTCCTTCATCTTGTCGTACGAGGCCTCGTCGGACTCCTGCAGGAACCCGGGCGACACCCGCTTGCCGATCAGGCTGGTACCCAGGTTCGAGGTCATGATGAGTATCGTGTTCTTGAAGTCCACGACGTGGCCCAGTGAGTCGGTGAGCCGCCCGTCGTCGAGGACCTGGAGCATCATGTTGAACACGTCAGGATGCGCCTTCTCGATCTCGTCGAACAGCACCACCGAGTACGGCCGGCGGCGGACCTTCTCGGTCAGGAACCCGCCCTCCTCGTAGCCGACGTAGCCGGGAGGGGCGCCCAGCAGGCGCGACACCGAGAACTTCTCCATGTACTCGGACATGTCGACGCGGATCAGGGCGTTCTCGTCACCGAACAGGTACTCGGCGAGCGCCCTGGCGAGCTCGGTCTTGCCGACACCGGTCGGCCCCAGGAACACGAAGGAGCCGACGGGGCGCTTGGCGTCCTTGAGGCCCGCGCGGGACCGCCGGATCGCTCGCGCGACCGCCGCGACGGCGTCGTTCTGGCCGATGATCCGGTCGTGCAGCGCTTCTTCCATGCGGGCGAGCTTCGCGGATTCCTTCTCCTCGAGCTTGGCGAGCGGGATACCGGTCCAGCGGGACACGATGAACTCGATGTCCTCTTCCTCGACCGTCTGGGTGCCCTTGCCCTTGTTCTTCTCCCACTCGCGCTTCAGCTCTTCTTCGCGATGGCGGAGCACCTTCTCCTTCTCCCGGAGCGAGGCCGCCTTCTCGAACTCCTGCGCCTCGAGGTACATGTCCTTCTCGCGGATCACGCGCTCGAGCTCCTTCTCGATCTCCTTGAGCTCGGGCGGCGCCGTCAACGCCATCAGCCGGGTGCGCGACGAGGCCTCGTCGATCACGTCGATGGCCTTGTCGGGGAGCTGGCGATCCGTGATGTAGCGGTCGGCCAGCTGCACCGCCGCCGAGATCGCCCGCTCGGTGATCTTGACCCGGTGGTGCGCCTCGTACTTGTGGCGCAGGCCGCGGATGATCTCGATCGCCTGCGGCACCGTCGGAGCCTTGACGATGACCGGCTGGAAGCGCCGCTCGAGGGCGCCGTCCTTCTCGATGTATTTCCGGTACTCGTCGAGGGTCGTCGCGCCGATCGTCTGGATCTCGCCCCGCGAGAGGGCGGGCTTGAGCATGTTCGAGGCATCGATCGCGCCCTCGGCCGCGCCGGCGCCGATGAGCGTGTGGAGCTCGTCCAGGAACAGGACGACGTTCTCCGACTGCCGGATCTCCTTCATGACCGCCTTGAGTCGCTCCTCGAACTGGCCGCGATACTTCGTCCCGGCCACCAGGGCACCCAGGTCGAGCTGCAGGAGGCGCTTGTTCACAAGCACATCGGGCACGTCGTGGCTGATGATCTTCTGGGCGAGGCCCTCGACGATCGCGGTCTTGCCCACACCCGGCTCACCGATGAGCACGGGGTTGTTCTTGGTGCGGCGGGCCAGGATCTGAATGACGCGCTCGATCTCCTGCTCGCGTCCGATGACCGGATCGAGCTTGCTCTCCCGGGCCAACTGCGTCAGATCACGCGCGAACTCGTCGAGTACTGGCGTCTGCGACCGCTTCTTGGGTCGGGGGTAGTACTGATCGCCGAGCAGGGCCAGCGTCTCCTGCCGGACCTCGTCGAGCCGGGCGCCGAGCGATTCGAGGATCTTCGCGGCGATCGACTGCCCTTCCTTCATGAGCCCTAGGAGGAGGTGCTCGGTCCCGATGTAGTTGTGGCCGAGCTGACGCGCTTCTTCGATCGAGAGCTCGAGAACCCGCTTGGCCTGAGGAGTGAACGGAACTTCGCCGAAGGTGAGCGTTTTGGGGAATCCCGCCAGGGCGCGTTCGACTTCCGCCTTCACCGTCTCGAGCCGGAGCCCGAGACGCTGCAGGACCGCCGTCGCGATCCCTTCGCCGTCTCGTATCAATCCGAGGAGGACGTGCTCCGTTCCGACGAAGTCGTGACGGAAGCGGCCTGCTTCCTCCCGTGCGAGGATGATGACTCGGCGTGCCCGCTCGGTGAACCGTTCAAACACTGTTCCCCACCTTTTTTCAGGCCGCGGAGATGCGAATTTCCCTTTCGACGACGCCTAGTTACCGGACTGCGACTTCAGTATAGCCCACCGCTCCTGGGCCCGCTAGACTTTTTCTAACTCTGCGAAACACTTACCCGATCGCGCTCGAGTCCCCCAAGGACCTCCCGCGCTCTGCCGTCGACGAGGCGATACCCCCGCTCGGCTTTCCGCGCGAGATCCGAGTTGTGGGTCGCGACGAGGAACGCGAGGCCTCGCTCGGCCTGAAGCCGGAGGAAGAGATCGTAGATCACCTCACTCGTCTTCGGGTCGAGATTGCCCGTGGGCTCGTCGGCGAGGATGATCCTGGGCCCGTTGATGAGCGCCCGCGCGATCGCCACGCGCTGCTGCTCGCCTCCCGAGAGCTCTCCTGGGAGATGATTCAACCGATCACTGAGCCCGACCTCGACGAGGGCCGCCGTCGCCCGCTCCCGGACCTCGCCCGTAGGCCGGCGCTCGATCAGCCCGGGGATCATCGCGTTCTCGAGTGCGGTCATGTCGCCGAGCAGGTTGTAGAACTGGAAGACGAATCCCACGTCCTGGCGACGATAACGGGCCAGCCCCGCTTCGCCTCGGCCCGCGAGGTCCTCGCCCGCGAAGAGGACCCGCCCTGCGGTCGGATGGTCGAGCCCTCCGAGCAGGTGCAGCAGCGTCGATTTCCCGACCCCGGAGGCGCCGATCAGCGTGACGAACTCGCCCGCGCCCACCGTGACGCTAGCGCCCCGGAGCACGCGCACAACTTCTGACCCGCTCCGGTACTCCTTCTCGAGCTCCTCGCCCACCAGGAGTGGAGCTGAACCGTCACTCATAGCGGAGGACATCGACCGGCACGAGCGATCCGGCCCGCCTGGCCGGGATGATCGTCGCCAGGAACGAGAGGATCAGGGTCGACCCGACCACCATCAATCCGTCGAAGAGCGTCAGCCGCATCGGCAGGTAGTCGATCTGATACACGTCAGCGGCGAGCCCGATGATCTTGTACGTGTTCTGCGCCCAGATGAGCGTGAAGCCGACGGCGGCCCCGGCGGCGGTGCCGGCGACGCCGATGATCATGCCGACGGCGAAGAACACGAGAGTGATCGATCGCCCCGATGCGCCGACGGCCTTCAGGATCCCGATCTCCTTGTGCTTTTCGGCGACGAGAAGAACGAGGTGGCCGATGATCGCGAACGCCGCGACGAGCACGATGATGGTCACCACGACGAAGAGCGCGTATTTCTCCAGCTGGAGTGCCGCGAACAGACTCCGGTTCATCTCCATCCAGTCGCGAACCCAGAAACGGAAGCCTAGCAATTTGGCGACGGCCAGCCCGACGACCTTAGCGTCGAACGGGTCCTTCAGCTTGACCTCGATGCCCGTGACACCGGCGATCCCCGCGAACTCCTGCGCGGCCGGCAGGCTCAGATAGGCCATCGACGAGTCGTATTCGTGCATGCCGATCTCGATCATGCCGGCGACGATGTAGCGGCGCATCTTGGGCACCATGCCGACCGCCGTCAGCGCGCCCTCCGGTGAGATCACCGTCACCGGGTCGCCCGGCAGCACGCCGAGTGAGCGCGCCAGCTCCCGCCCCAGGAGGATCATCGGCGCGCCCTCGACCAGCGGCTCGAGGGAGCCGCCGCGGAGCTGGGAGCGGACATCGGCGAGGACGGCCGGCGTGTTCAGATCGACGCCCCGGATGAGACCGCCGCGCGCGCCGCCCGTCGCCGTGGTGAAGAGGACCTGCTGGTGCACGAAGGGGGTGGCCGAGCGAACGCCGGCGACTTTCTGAATCTGTCCCGCGACGGCGTCCGCGCCCACGAGCCCCTGCCCGCCGCTCTGGAACACGAGCAGATGCGGGCTGCCGGCGATGATCTTGTCCCGGATCCCGTCCTGGAATCCCGTCATCACGGCGAGCACGACGATCAGGGCGCCGACACCGAGGAAGACGCCTCCCACGCCGATCCAGGCGAAGAGCGACAGGTTCGTCCGCTGCCCGCGGGACCTGAGATATCGCAGCCCCAAGAAGAGCTCGAACGGCAATCCCTGCCTCATCGCTCCGTCCCTCCTTCGTCTGCGGCGCGGCCGCCCTCGGGGCGCAGCAAGGGGAACAGGATCACCTCGCGGATCGACGGCTGGTTGGCGAACAGCATGAGCAGCCGATCGATGCCGATCCCCTCGCCGGCCGCGGGAGGCATCCCCTGCTCCAGCGCACGCACGTAGTCCTCGTCGAGCCAGTGCGCCTCCTCGTCACCGCGCTCCAGCAGCTGCGCCTGTTCGCGGAACCGCGCGAGCTGGTCGATCGGATCGTTCAGCTCACTGTACGCGTTGGCGAGCTCGCGCCGGCCGACGAAGAGCTCGAAACGGTCGACGAGCGCGGCATTGTCTCGCTTGCGCTTGGCCAGCGGCGAGAGCTCGATGGGGAAGTCGATCACGAACGTCGGCTGCACGAGCGTGGGCTCGACGAGCGTCTCGAAGACGTCCTTCCAGAGCTCCCACGGGGCCCCGCCGTGTGGCGTGAGCCCCTTGCCGGCCGCCGCACGCGCCACGGCGGCGGCGTCGGTGGCCGGCGTCACCGTCATCCCCAGCGCCTGGGAGATTCCCTCGAAGAACCCGAGGCGCCGCCACGGTGGCGTCAAGCTGATGGCGTGCTCACCCCACTGGAGTGCGTGCGTGCCGAGGAGCGATTGCGCGAGCTCCGTGAACAGCGCCTCGGTCAGCTCCATGAGGTCCGTGTAGTCGGCGTACGCCTGATAGAACTCGAGCGTCGTGAACTCGGGGTTGTGCTGCGTCGACACGCCCTCGTTCCGGAAGTTGCGGTTGATCTCGTACACCCGCTCGAGGCCGCCGACGACCAGGCGCTTCAGGTAGAGCTCGGGCGCGATGCGCAGATAGAGCTCCATGTCGAGGGCGTTGTGATGCGTCTTGAACGGGCGCGCGATCGCGCCACCGGGGATCGGCTGCATCATCGGCGTCTCGACCTCCAGGAACCCGCGGGCGTCGAGGAACTTGCGGATGCCGCCGATCAGGCGCGCGCGGAGCTGGAAGATCGCGCGCGTCTCGGTGTTGACGACCAGGTCGACGTAGCGCTGCCGGTAGCGGGTCTCGACGTCCTTCAGGCCGTGCCACTTCTCTGGCAGCGGGCGGAGTGACTTCGCGAGGAACGTGAACGCCTTGACGGCGACGGTCAGCTCGCCCGTCCGGGTCCTGAACATCTCGCCGGTTACGCCGATGAAGTCGCCGGTGTCCAGATCGACGAAGCGAGCGTACTCGTCGCCGAGCGCGTCAGCCCGCGCGTAGAGCTGGATCCGGCCGGTCTGGTCCATGAGGTGCGCGAAGCACGTCTTGCCGTGATGGCGCAGAGCCACGAGACGACCGGCGAGGCTCACGGCGCCGAAGCCCTTGAGCTCTTCGTCCACGGCGTTGCCGAGTCGATCGGCGAGCCCGCGGGCCCAGTGGGTCACCGGGTAGCGGCCGCCGAACGGGTCGATCCCGCGACGCCGCAGCGCCTCGAGCTTTTCCCGGCGCTGGCGAATCTGTTCGTTCTCGTCGTCGAGGGTCATTGTCCTCGCGCCCAGAGCAGGTACGCCTTGATGAACATGTCGAGCTCGCCATCCATCACGGCCTCGACGTTCCCCACCTCGAGCCCGGTTCGGTGGTCCTTGATCAGCTGATAGGGATGAAACGTGTAGGAACGGATCTGGCTGCCGAACGCGCTCTCCTTCTTCTGGCCGCTCAATTCGGCCAGCGCCTCGCGTTGCTTCTTCTCCGCGATCTCGTAGAGCCGCGCCTTGAGAATGCGCAGCGCGGTATCGCGATTCCGGAGCTGCGAGCGCTCGTTCTGACACTGGACGACGATCCCGGTCGGCAGGTGCGTGATGCGCACGGCCGAGTCCGCGGTGTTGACGCCCTGCCCGCCCGGGCCTGAGGCGCGGAAGACGTCCACCCGGATCTCATCTTCCCGGACGTTGACCTCGACGTCGTCGACCTCGGGAACGACCGCCAGCGAGGCGAAGCTCGTCTGCCGGCGACGCGAGGCGTCGAACGGGGAGATCCGCACGAGCCGATGCACGCCCATCTCGCCGCGCAGGTACCCGAACGCGTACTCGCCCGACACCTCGACGGTCGCCGACTTGATGCCGGCCTCGTCACCGGGGAGCAGGTCGACCACCTCGGCCTTCAGGCCCGCCCGCTCGCACCACCGCAGGTACATGCGCAGGAGCATCTGCGCCCAGTCCTGCGACTCGGTGCCCCCGGCGCCCGGGTGGATGGACACGATCGCGGCCTTCGTGTCGTGGGGACCCGAGAGCATGATCTTGAGCTCGAATTCCTCGAGGTCCTTCCGGAGGCTCGCGATCCCGTCGGCGATCTCGGCGTCGAGGCTGCCGTCGGCCGCCTCTTCGGCCAGCTCGAGGGCCACCCCGAGGTCTTCGGCCTTCTTGGAGAGCTCCGTTACCCGCGTGACGAGGCGGGTAAGCTCCGTCCGCTCGCGGATGACTTCTTGGGCGTGGCGGTTGTCTTCCCAGAACGACGGTTTGGCCGTCTCGGTGTCGAGCGTGGCGATCCGCTGCTCCTTCGCCGGGACGTCAAAGATGCCCCCTGAGCTCGGTCACGCGGCCCGTGAGATCGGTGATGTCGCGCTTGAAGTCACCCGGCATCAGGCGGCACGACTCCGTGCCCGCACGGCCAGCGCGGCGGCGGTCACGCACAGGGCAAGATAGGCGAGCCAGTCGCCGAAGCGGGTGTAGACGGTCTCGCCGGAGCGGAGGGACACGCGCTCGGTCATCGTGCTGCGCTCGAAGAGGGAGATGCGCCTGACGATCTGACCCGTGGGCGCGATGAACGCCGACACCCCCGTGTTCGCGGCACGAACCACGGTGACGCGGTGCTCGACGGCGCGGAACGGGTACATGGCCAGATGCTGCCACGGCCCGCTGGTGCGACCAAACCATCCGTCGTTGGTCATGTTCACGATCAGCCGCGCGCCACCCTTCACGAAGTCACGGACGAGCTCAGGGAAGATGCCCTCGTAACAGATCACGACGCCGAACGGGGCTGGCGGGCCCGGGAAGACGCTGGTCTTGGAGCCCGGCTCGAGATCGGCAATGAACTCGGCCCAGCCCCTGACGAATCCGATCATTCCCGACAGCGGCACGAATTCTCCGAATGGAACGAGGTGGATCTTATCATACCTGCCCGCGATCCCCCGTTCGGTCACCAGAAACGCGCTGTTACGGAGCCTCGGCACAGGGGCTCCATCAGCGTCGATCGACCCCACCAGCAGGGGGACACCAAGCGAGCTCGAGAGGCTGCCCAGGGCGCGGAGCATCTCGGTGTCGCGGCGGAGCACCGTGGGCAACGCCGTCTCGGGCCACACGATCAGATCGGGCCGCTGGGCGCCGGCTCGCTGCGTGAGCGAGAAGTAGATCGCGACGGTGGTCGCCGCGTGACCGGGCTCGAACTTCAGCGGCTGCTCGATCGAGGGCTGCATGACGGCCACCGTGGCTTCAGCTGGCGAAGCCGGCGCGGCGAGACGCCACGCGCCGAACGCCAACGTGCCCAGTACGACCACCGACGCGACCGCGAGCCCGCCGATCGCGCCGCGCCAGGATAGGACGAGGACCCCGGCGAGCGCGGCGTTCACCGCGACGATCACCAGTGAGACGCCGTAGACTCCGGCGAGCTCCGCGATCTGAATGACGTTGAGGTGCAGGTACTGCGAATAGCCGAGCAGGCCCCAGGGAAATCCCCCGAGAAGGTGGCCGCGGATCCACTCCCCGGCCACCCAGAGGAACGGCGCGGCGGCCAGGGCTCCGATGATCGAGCGCTGCGCCAGCCACGACACGCCGGCGCAGAACGCGCCGACGTACAGTCCGCAGTACCCGGCGATCGCGAGCGTCGGCAGCCACGTCAGGGGCCACGGGATCGTGCTGTAGGTCCTCAAGGTGAAGTCCAGCCAGCGCAGCAGCACCAGGAAGAAGACGGTTCCGAAGAACCAGCCCCACGCGAATCCGTCTCGGACCGGGCGGCGTACCGCCGCCACGAGGAGCGGCGTCAAGGCGAGCCAGACCGTGCCCTCCCAGTCGGTGCGGGGAAACGCCAGCGCCAGGCCGAGAGCGGTCACGAAGAGCACTGCCGCGAGGGACAGCGATGGTCGCCGGATCAGGAACCCCACTCGAGCCGATCGGCGAGGAACCTCGGTAATCCTCCGTCGAGGATCTTCTGTCGCGCCGCCTCCAGGTCGTACACGACGCGTCGGATGGCGACCGTTCCCGCCTCGGCGTCCCAGATCGCGTACGCCGCGCGCGGATCACGATCACGCGGCTGGCCAACGCTGCCCACGTTGACGATGTAGCGGCGCCCGCGCACGAACTCGAGATCGACCGGGCCCGAGAGGTGCTCGGGTCCCGTGGAACCCAACGACCAGGCGCCCGGCAAATGGGAGTGGCCAATGAAGCATAGCCGCGTGGCGAACGCCGGGAACGCGTCGAACCCGTCCTGGGCGGTTACGAGGTACTCCCACTCGTCCGGACGGTCCGGCGACGCGTGGACGAGCGTGGCATCGCCGACCTCCACCACCAGGGGAAGCCCGCCGAGGTACGCTCGATGGTCATCGCCGAGGCGCTCTCGGGTCCATTCGGCGGCCGCCCGCGCGTGCGGGTTGAACCAGTCGAGGCCGAGAAGCCCGGCGACGGCGTGGTCGTGATTGCCGCACGTGATCCTTTGAGCCCGCTCGGCCACGATCTCGACGCACGCGAGCGGGTCGGCGCCGTAACCGACGAGGTCGCCGAGCGAGAGCACCGCGTCGGTGCGCGGCGCCGCGTCGGCGAGGACGGCCTGGAGCGCTTCCAGGTTGCCGTGAATGTCGGAGAGCACCGCGTACCGCACGCCTCACTCAGATCGTGGGGCGAAGTTCTTTGTGCACCCGGTCGAGGACCCCGTTGATGAATCGGCTCGAATCCTTCGTGCCGAACTTCTTGGCGATCTCGATGGCCTCGTTGATCGCGACCTTCGGCGGCACCTCCCCCGTCCACAGGAGCTCGAAGGCGGCGAGACGGAGGATGTTGCGATCGACGACGGACATCCGCTCCAGATCCCAATGTTCGGCGAACTGGGAGAGCACCTGGTCAATCTTGGCCTGGTTGGTCTTGGTCCCGCGCACCAGGGCGTCGGCGAACGCTCGGGTGTCGGCGTCCACGGGGTGTCGCTCCCAGAACTCGGCGCCGTGCCGCGAGGGATCGGCCTCGCTGTGCAGGTCGAGCTGGTAAAGGAACTGGAGAGCGACCTCGCGCGACTTCCTGCGCTTGCTCATTTATCGAGTGCTGGGAGGACGGCTAGAATTCATTTTATCGAGCGCCTGCAGAACGGCTTGAACCGCGGGTGGCCTGAGAGGGATGCGTGTGGCTCCGACCCGCCCGTTCAGCCCCGTTACGGCTATTTCGATTTTTGCCGTTTTTCCCTCGGAGGGAGCGGATCCAGTCGGCCATGTGCAGTGCCGCCTCGGCGGCTTCCTCACCTCGGTTGCCGACGTCGCCGCCCGCGCGGGCCCACGCTTGCTCCTCGGAGAGGGCGGTGATGAGCCCGAAGGTGGTGGGGATGCCCGTGGCAAGCGCAACCTGACGGATGCCGGAGGCCGCCTCACGCGCGACGTGCTCGAAATGCGGCGTCTGGCCACGGATCACGACGCCCACGCAGACGATCCCCGCGAAGCCTCCGGTCCGAGCCAGATGATTTGCCGCCAGCGGGAGCTCGAACGAGCCTGGGACCCAATGGAGCTCGACAGCGTCTTTGCCGAGCCCCGCCGACTGGAACGCTTCCCGGGCGCCGCTGACCAGGCGCTGGGTGATGCGCTCGTTGAAACGCGACGCGACGATCGCGAACCTGGGCGATGCGGGACGTACCGCTGCCCGGCGGAGCTTGGGAGCGCGACCGGCCATCTCAGTCCGGAAGTGACGACAACAGGTGCCCGAGCTTGTCGCGCTTGGTGCTGAGATACTTCCGGTTGGTCTCCGTCGCCGGGATCTCGATCGGGACGCGCTCGGCGATGTGAAGACCGTAGCCCTCGAGGCCGACGATCTTCTTCGGATTGTTGGTCAGGAGCCTGAGGTTCTTGACCCCGAGGTCGACCAGGATCTGGGCTCCGATGCCGTAGTCGCGGAGATCAGCGTGGAAGCCGAGCGCGGCGTTGGCCTCGACGGTGTCCTTGCCTTCGTCCTGAAGCTCGTAGGCGCGCATCTTGTTGAGGAGCCCGATGCCGCGCCCCTCCTGCCGCATGTAGACGAACACTCCACGCCCCTCTGACTGGATGATCCCCAGCGCTTTCTCGAGCTGGAGCCCGCAGTCGCACCGGCGTGAGTGGAAGACGTCGCCGGTGAGGCACTCGGAGTGCACGCGGACGAGCACGGGGGAGTCGCCGTTCACCGATCCCATGACTAGGGCCAGCGGCACGCGACTGTCGACCGTCGTGTCGTACGCAATCGCGCTGAACTCGCCGAAGTCGGTGGGCAGCTTCGTCGTCGCGATTCGCCGCACTAGCTTTTCCTTGTGAATTCGATACTCGATGAGGTCACGGATGGTGATCATCTTGAGGCCGTGCGACCGCGCGAGCTCGGTCAGGTGCGGGACCCGCGCCATGCCGCCATCCTCGTCGAGGACCTCGCAGATGACTCCGGCTGGGTAGCACCCCGCCAGCCGGGCGAGGTCGATGGCAGCCTCCGTGTGACCCGCCCGACGGAGCACGCCGCCGCCCATCGCCCTGAGCGGCAGGATGTGGCCCGGGCGCGTCAGGTCGTCGGCACGCATCAGGGGATCGACCAGCGTGCGGATCGTCACGGCGCGGTCGTAGGCGGAGGTCCCCGTCGTGACGCCCCGACGGGCGTCCACGGTGACGGTGAACGCGGTGCCCATCGGGGCGGTATTGTCCGAAACCATCATCGAGATCTTGAGCTCGTCCAGGCGCTCGCCGAGCAGCGGGACACAGATCAGCCCTCGGCCGTACTTCGCCATGAAGTTGATCGCTTCCGGGCTCACCTGGTCGGCCGCCATCACGAGATCGCCCTCGTTCTCGCGGTCCTCGTCGTCCACGACGAGCAGGATGCGTCCCTGCCGGATCTCCTCGATGCCCTCCTCGATCGTCGCGAACCCGGTCATCCCGGTCATGTCGTCCCCCTGAGCGCTAGCGACCTCATCAGGTACTTCCCGATCACGTCCACCTCGATGTTCGCCGCCTGGCCCAACCTGAGCCTGCCCAGCGTCGTCACCGCCAGCGTGTGCGGGATCAGCATCACCTCGAAGCTCAGATCGCTCAGCGCCGCCACTGTCAGACTCACGCCGTCGACGGCGACCGACCCCTGGGGAATCAGGAGCGGCTCGAGGTCACGGCTCGGGAGCGTGATCCGCACCCGCGCCGTTGATTCTACACGGGTTACGGCGTCCACGGTTCCCACACCGTCGACGTGGCCCAGGACGAGGTGCCCGCCCAGGGCGCCGCCGAAGCGCAGGGGTCGCTCCAGGTTTACGGCGTCTCCCGGACCCAGGGCGGAGAGCGCGGTGCGGGTGAGAGTTTCCGGACCGACCTCGAAGACGAAGCCGTCGGGCTTTTTCTCGACGACGGTCAGGCACACGCCGTTGACCGCGATGCTGCCGCCGACCTCGACCCCCTCGATCGTCGACGAGGCGCCGATCGACAGCGTCGCGACGCGTCCGTTTCGCTCGAGCGTCCGGACCGATCCGACCTCTTCCACGATCCCGGTGAACATCAGGCCTCTCGCCCCTCGCGCACCACGTCCGCCTCGATCAAGAGGTCGTCGCCCACCGACGTGGCGGTCAGGCTCCCGAGCTTCACAGCGCTCTTGAGCTCCCGCCCACCGCCGCCGACCACGGGGGTCGCCTGACGCCCGCCGACGAGCAGCGGCGCCACGTAGACGGCCACGCGATCGACGAGGCCCGCGTCGAGAAACGACGCGTGAACCTCGCCTCCACCCTCGACCAGCACGGCGCGGACCTCTCGCGCGAAGAGCTCCGCCAGGAGCGATTCCAGGCTCACGCGGCCGTCGGTGGTCCGGCAGCGTACGACCGAGGCGCCCGCGGTGGCCAGCCCGCGCGTGCGCTCGTCGGGGGCGTTGGCGCCGACGACGATCACGGCACGCTCCGGGGCGCCAGCGCCGATGAGGCGCGCCTCGCGCGGGGTCCGGGCCGCGGTGTCCAGCACCACCCGGAGCGGCTCGCGCGGCCACGGGCGATCGAGCCGAACGGTGAGCTCTGGATCGTCCCGCAGCACCGTCCCCACCCCGACGACGATCGCGTCCGACTCGCTCCGGAGCCGATGGGCGCTCCGTCGCGCGGCCTCACCGGTAATCCACTTGGACGCCCCGTGGAGATCGGCGATCTTGCCGTCGAGCGTCATCGCGGCCTTCAGCGTGACGTGAGGCCGTCGCGCGCGCATGGCGGTCAGGAAGACGCGGTTCTGGCGCTCCGCATCGACCGCACCTACACCCGTGACGACCTCCACCCCGGCCTCGCGGAGGATCGCGATGCCGCGCCCGGACACGAGCGGGTTCGGGTCGGTGAGCGCGGCGACCACGCGTGTTACACCAGCCTCGACGACGGCGACAGCACAGGGAGATGTGCGGCCGTGGTGCGAGCACGGCTCGAGCGTGACATAGATAGTGGCGCCGCGCGCCCGGGCGCCGGCGGCCCGGAGGGCCTCCACCTCCGCGTGCGGGCCCCCGGCCTTGGCGTGGAACCCCTCGCCGACCACCTCGCCCGCGGGCGTGACAACGACCGCGCCGACCATCGGGTTCGGTAGCGTGAGGCCGCGCCCATGCTCGGCCAGCTCGATGGCCCGGCGCATGAAGCGCTCGGTCGTCTCCGCGTCGCTCACGCCTCGGCCACCAGCGCGTCCACGAACACCTTGGGGTCGAACGGCTGGAGGTCCTCGACGTGCTCTCCGAGACCGATCAGCTTGATCGGGATCTTCAGCTCACGGACGATGCGGAAAACGATTCCACCCTTGGCCGTGCCATCGAGCTTGGTCAGGCACATGCCGGTGAGCCCGATCGTCTCGTGGAACATGCGCGCCTGGGCGAATCCGTTCTGGCCGGTCGGCGCGTCGAGGACCATCAGCGTCTCGTGCGGCGCGCCGGGCAGCTGGCGCTCGATCACGCGGCGAACCTTCGCCAGCTCGTCCATGAGGTTCGACTTCGTGTGCAGCCGGCCGGCGGTGTCGATGATGAGCGTGTCCACGCCCCGGGCGGTGGCGGCTTTGACCGCATCGAACACGACGGCACCGGGATCGGAACCGGCGGCCTGGTGGATTACCTCGACCTCGACGCGCTCCCCCCAGCGCTCGAGCTGCTCGATCGCCGCGGCGCGAAAGGTGTCGGCGGCCGCGAGAAGGACCTGCTTCCCCGAGCCCTTCAATGAGGCGGCCAGCTTGCCCGCCGTCGTCGTCTTCCCGGAGCCGTTCACGCCGAGCAGCAGAATGACGGCGGGACGGTGATCGAGGTTGAGCGGCTGAGCGGCCGGCGCCAGCGTGTCGGCGAGGAAGCGGCGGAAGAGCGGCCTCAGCTGGCGCGCGCCGGTGACCGTTCCGAACATCATTTCTTCGCGCGCCCGGTTGGTGAAATCGGCGGCGATCATGGCACCGAGGTCGGCGGCGATCAGCAGCTCCTCCAGCTCCCCGAGCAGCGCGTCGTCGATCGGACGATCGGTCTCCAGCACGGCGCCCAGACCGCCCGACAGGTATTCCTGCGACCGCTTGAGTCCCTCGCGGAAGCGCTCGCCGAAGGCGGAAAAGAGCTTCACGGCGGTTCCGACGGAAGCACCAGGCGCGTGATGACGGCGCCGCTGGCGCCGAGACGCGGGATCGGGCGGCCGTTGAGCTCGAGGGTCACGCCGCCGGCATTGCCGATCGAGAGTACGAACGGGTAGTTCGACACCCACTCGCGCACCTCGTTAGCCGGGATCGTCTCCTCGATGGTCCGCCCGTCCTCGGTCCGCACACGCATCCACGTCGTCTCGGTTGTGCGGGCCACGAGCCGATAGGAGGATGCCGGGCTGGCGGCGGCCTGCGGGATCGCCGGAGCGCTCGCTGCGACGGCCGGGGTGGCGACGCTTGGGGGTGGAGTTCCGCCAGGTTGGGTGTCCATCGACGGCTTTGCCGGCGGCGGTGGGCTGGGCGCCGGCGGCTCGACCACCGGGCTCGGCTCGGGCGAAGCTTCCGTGGACGGCGGAGGAGCTGAAGCGACCGGCGAGCGTTGTCCCACGCCCGTCTCCTGTCCGGACTTGAAGGCAACGGCGAAGGCGAAGAGTGCGACGCCCAGGACTACCAGCAGGGCGAAGCTGACCAGCACGGCGCCGTGGCCGCGCGGCGTTCCCGGCGGCTCAGCAGCGGCCGTGTGGACGCGGGGAGCGGGCGTCGGCGACGGTAGCGGCGCCGGGGCCGCGGGACGTCCTTCGTTCGACCGCGGGTCGTACAGCGCGAGCGCCTCGTCAGGCGCGACGCCGAGCACCTGGCAGTAGGCGCGGATGAATCCCTTCGTGAAGACGGGGGCCGGCAGCGCAGCGAGGTCGTCCGCCTCGAGGGCTTCGAGGTGTCGGTAGAGCACGCGAGTCGCCCGGGCGAGCTCTTCGAGCGACACACCCTGCTGCCCCCGAAGATTCCGCAGATAGGAGCCAACCGCCGACATGAAACGAGCGTAGCCTATCCGGCCTGCTTGTTCATCCCCTTACTGCGCGTTCAGGTTGACCGAGACGAGCTTCGAGAGGCCGGGCTCCTCCATCGTGACGCCGTAGAGCACGTCCGCGGCCTCCATCGTCTTGCGGTTGTGCGTGATCACCAGGAACTGTGTCTGGCCGGTCAGCTCCCGCAGCACGCGCAGGAACCGATGGATGTTGGCATCGTCGAGCGGGGCGTCCACCTCGTCCAGCACGCAGAAGGGGCTCGGCCGGAAGTAAAAGATCGCGAACAGCAACGCCAAGCCCGTGAGGGCACGCTCTCCGCCGGAGAGGAGCGTCACCGCCTGGAGCCGCTTGCCGCGCGGCTGGGCCATGAGCTCGACGCCGGTGTCGAGCGGGTCGCCACCTTCCTCGGCTTCGACCAGTCGGAGCTCGGCGCGGCCGCCCTCGAACAGTCGCTCGAAGAGGCGGCCGAAGTGGCCGTTGATCTCGTCGAAGGCCTGCGCGAACCGGTCCTGGGCCGTTCGCGTCATGCCGCGGAGCGCCTTGTCCAGGTCCTTGATCGACGCGGTGAGGTCGTCGTGCTGGGCGCGCAGGAAGGTCAGGCGTTCGTCGAGCTCGCGGTACTCGTCGTCGGCGACCAGGTTCACCGGACCGATGGCGACGAGGCGTTCCTCGATCTCGGCGACCCGCTCCCGCGCCGGGCCGAGGTCGCGCGCCGGATCGTGGCTCGCGAGCAGCGCGGCGGTGTCGACCCCGTACACTCGCCACACCTCCTGCCCGAGCTCCTCGCGGCGCACGCGACACTCGGTCGCACGGATGTCGATCTCGTGGGCGGCCGCGACCATCTTCGCGAGCTCGCTGTCGGCGCCGCGCGCTTCGTGCTCCACGGCCCGGACCTCACTGGCGAGCCCTTCGTGGAGCTCGTTCGCGCGTCGTGCCTCGGCGTCGATGCGGTCGCGCTCGGCCGCGACGTCACGGGCCCCCACGTCGGTGCGCTCCCGCTCGTCGGCCAGCCACGTCGTGCGCTCCGCGAGCTGGGTCTGGCGCTGCTCGGCCTGGGCGAGGCGCCCGACCAGATCGCGCTCGATCTCGTCGAGCCGCGCGAGTTCCCGGCCCAGGGCCTCGACGCGCTCGGACGCCGACGCGAGGTCGACGCGGCACGCGGTGAGCTCGGCGGCGCGCACGGCCTCGCTGGCCTGCGCGGTCTCGATCGCCTCGCGCACGCGGGCGACGGCGGCGTCGAGCACGCTCTCCGCGTCGCGCGCCACCGCGATGCGTTGCGTGAGCCGCGCCAGCGTCGCCCCGGTCTCTTCGGATTCGCGGGCGATCTGCCCCGACTCGAGCTCGATCGTCTCCACGTGACGGCTCACCCGGTCGTGCTCCTGCACCGCGCGCTCGAGGTCCTTCTCGCCGGCGAGCCGGTCGGCCAGACGCGCCTGCACCGACTGCCGGAGCCCGGTAATGCGCTCGCGGAGGCTCGCTAGCCCGGACGAGAGCGTCGTGACACCGATCTGTCCCGCCTCCACGGCCGCCGCGAGCCGCCCAACCTCCGCCTCGAGCTCGCGCAGCTGCCGCTTGCGAGCCAGCAGCGATTGCTCGGCGGCGCTCGCCGCCTGCGCGCCGCCGCCGTGGAGCCGTCCGGTCGGGCCGAGGACTTCGCCTTCCGGCGTGACGTACGTCGCGACCACGCCGTTCCGGCGCCACAACGCCTCGGCCTCGTCGAGATGAGCGACGACCGCCACCTGCGCCAGCAGATGATGGACGAGGCCGGCCGCGGACGCGGTCACGCTCCGGGTGACCCAACGGGCGCCGTTGTCGTCCGGCACGGGCGCGAACGTCGCCGGCAGGTACTCGAGCGGCAGGAACGTCGCGGACCCGAGCGCGTGCTCACGCAGGTAGGCGACGGCCGCCCGCGCGTGCTCGAACCGCTCGACGACCACCCACTGAAGCCGCTCGCCCAGCACCGCCTCGACGGCGCGCTCCATGCCGGGCGGGACCTCGAGCAGGTCCGCGACGGTGCCGACCACGCCGTGCAGCCCGGCGCTC
>Ga0066656_10000082_pt1 | contig 27236 bp, 27 predicted proteins | sample GraSoiAngelo_105_FD_71411 | JGI IMG/M metagenome (GOLD analysis project Ga0066656, IMG submission 71411) | Grasslands soil microbial communities from the Angelo Coastal Reserve, California, USA - 14_0903_05_40cm | ecosystem: Environmental > Terrestrial > Soil > Grasslands | place: USA... | reverse complement strand
GAGCTGGCAGGCGGGCCCAAAGTAAGTACGAGCTGTGGTGGGTTGGCTCCTTCCTTCGACGAGTAGTACGCCCCGTCACTACTAGGCGACGAAACCCTAAGGCTCACAATTGAATCGCCGGGGACTACTGAGGTCAGGTCGACCTCGAACCATTTCCCAGTTGACACGCTTCCGAGGGAAGCGATCGTCTTCGGGCCGGCCGCGGGAGCATTATTCCACGTCACAATTGCCTCCGACCAGTTACTGGCCGTTGTGTGGAAGTCTCCTCCCCTGTCCGAAGAGTCTACCTGGAACAAGCGCAGCTTTGCGCTAGTCACCTGACATGAGCCTACTCCCGTTACAGAGAACCTTAGGAGAAAATCTCTGACAGGGCTTGCGTCGGCGACCAGGGTCGAACTAGTTCCGAGATTGGTCGTGGGCATATCCGGCCTGATGGTCGCGTCGTCCGTGGGGCGAAAGACCAACGTCGTCGAGCAATCAGTAGCTCTCGCAGGAGCAAGCAAGGAGACAGCTGAGAGTATCAATAGACAGGCTACTAGCAGGGCTGACGGCTTGCGAGCTGGGAGATACTGGTGAATATGAATACTGCCCACGACAAATGGGTGGAAATTATCATGAATAAAAAGTTAGCTCCAAAAGAGTATCCGGTGATATCCAAAGATAACCATGCCCAGCCCCGGCCTTCTCAAACCTCAGCCAATGAGCTACTCCGCCAAAGTGATTGGAAATAAGACCAGAATTTGCAAGATTCGCGGCACAAACCCTGTCGCGATGAGTAGTCTCCCTGGAAGACTCCAAACATGCTGTGGAAAACGAGAGTTGACTCTTCTATCGAGTTTAGAAAAGGAAAGGGAGGAGTTTGGAAATCCATGGTATAAAGTCGGTGGCCAGCCACGGGTCTCCTCCGGCCTACCACAGTCCGGACTCGAAGAGTACCGCAGCTAGGCGAAAGTAATCAAGACCAAAACCGGTGGGATTTACGCCTCGTGACGCGGTTTTGTACTCCCACTTTTTTCCACATTTGCTACCCACATCTCCTGTCTCTTGCTACAATGATGCGATCGTCCCTACCATTTTTCATATTCGAACAAGGCCTTGGTAGCCCGGGGAAGACTCCTTGAGGTCAATATACTGCATCGCTCAGTCAGATCTTGATGAAGGCGATGTTGACAGGGGAAGGATACGCCTTCCTGTAGAACTCGATAATATCCGCGACAGTCCTACCCAACCAGCCCTTCTCGCCCCGATGCCTCGTCACGCTTAAGGCTCGAAGATACATGTTGTCCTGGTCACCAATGAAACTTCCGGCTGGAATCAAGAAAACGATCGGGGTCTGCCCTGAGTGTCAGAACGAGTTGTATTTCAAATGGGGACGTTTCTCCTCCAAGCCCTTACCGGTAGGAGAATGTTGTAAAAGGGAATTGAATCGAATCCTCTCGGGAGAGAGACCCAAGACAGACCAGACATTCTGATTCCACGGGCTATGACGCAGTACTACGCGTGAAGTTACTCTTTACCATTGTACATACCATTATGCGAGTATTGTAAGAGCGCGCGTGTCTCATTATCCTGTCAATGGCAGCAGAGGCACAATGATCGGTAACAGGCTTCAGGCCTACTATGAGAAAGTGGCATGGCTTGTCAGGGAAAGGATTGTTGTCTACTGGGGGACCGTCTAGAGTATTGGCCGGGAAAAATTTCAACCGTTTCCAACTAAAGAGATTCCTAACCCCCTGGACAGTAAGGATTGATAGCCAACCGAGGAATGTGTGCGTGACTTGGATTTCGAAGCAGGTGCGCAAGGCAAATCCAGAAGACTGAGAAGGATCGCACCATCTCTTCTTGGGTTCTTTGGCAGTGTCACAGCTTTGCTCTACTCCCTGGCTCTTATAGGTAACAACGGAGAAGGATGCTCCTGCAGCTGGGCATTCATTCAGACCTTTGTGGGATGGCCAATGTTAGCCGGCAGCGTCATAGGATTTACTGGGTCTGGCCTCTATCCGGCATTAAGACGGACCAGTGGGGTACTGCTGTTAATGGCAGGCACTCTAGTGACTCCTCTAGCCTTGTTTGTCGCATTTGGTTCATGGCCCGACCTTGGCGCACTCTTTCTTGTCGGTATTTTCTTTGCGCCGAGCTTTCTAGCGAGCTTCTTGCTACTACTTGCTGGACTGCTTAGCTTCAAGAAAACTCGCCATTTAATCAAGAAATGGCGCGATGGCGGCTGGATACCCTGAGTAGAATGTTGCCTGATGATCATGACTGTCAGAGAGCAACACCTCTTCTGCGAAAAGTCTCGAGATCTACCAGGTTTCTCATCCCTGGAATACAGTCGTGGCTAGCCAATGGTAGCCCGGGGGAGATTCGAACTCCCGTCAGCAGGTAACCCCTACCCCAAATGAGAGGGATCCAGAGCCCACTAGGAGCGCCATAGGCGAATCTGGCCCGAAACGCCCATGCTATGCTAGACCACTACACCACCGGGCTACGGAGCACACGGCCTCCCCGCAAGAGCAATAAGAGTTGAGCGGCGGAACCCGAACTAGCCTATATACTTGTCGAAAAGCTTAAATATGCTTCACCGACCCCGCTTTCCAGCCCTCCTTAGCTTGGACATTCTCGGGGAATACACCAACCGCACAACAGTCTGCTCCCTTCAAGCCTGGAGAGCCAGGACACACTAAGATGGCCGCACCAACACCTGGTCCCGGAAGAAACCCGAGGATACACGTCTGCCCAGAGTGCGGCAGCCTACACCTCATCGAGGACTTCGACCAGGGAGAGACAATCTGCCAAGACTGCGGCCTGGTGCTCACGGCCAATGCCATGAGCCGCGGCCCCGAGTGGCGAGCCTTCACCAAGGAGGAGAAGGACGAGCGAGGAAGAGTCGGAATACCCTCAAGCTTCGCCATACATGACAAAGGCCTCAGCACAGTAATCGACCGAGTCAACCGTGACGCCTACGGCAGACAATTACCGATGGAGACGCGAATGGAGATGCTCCGCCTCCGAAAGTGGCAGATACGAACCCGTGTTCACTCTAGCAGCGATCGAAACCTAGCACAAGCTATGGCCGAACTCGACCGTCTTACAGACAGACTCCACGTGCCGCCAAACGTCAAAGAAAGCGCAGCTGTCGTTTACCGCAAGTCCCTCGACAATGGACTAGTCCGTGGACGCTCAATAGCAGCAATAGCAGCAGCCAGCCTCTACGCCGCGTGCCGGAGCTCTGAAACACCACGAACACTCAAGGAGGTTGCAAGTGCAAGCAGGATTAAGAAGAAGGATGTTGCCCGCTGCTACAGACTATTATTGCGCGAACTGGAGATGTCGATGCCCGTTGAGGACCCGATCCGTTGCATCTCAAAAATAGCCAGCCGCGCCGAAATAACAATGCAGACACAACAGGAGGCGATCAAGGTGCTCAAGGAAGCCCGCAAGAGAGGAGTTGTGGCGGGCAAAGACCCTATGGGTCTAGCCGCTGCGGCACTCTACGTGGCCTGCGTTCTGACCTCCGAGAAGAAGACTCAGAAGGAAATAGCTGAGATTGCAAACGTTACAGAGGTCACTGTTCGAAACAGGTACAAAGGACTCAAAGAGTCCCTTGGCCTGGCAACACCGTAGGCTTATCGCAAGTACTGCCGCATGTTCTGTAGGTTGTTGAACACTGTAGCCCATTGTGGGGCTGGAGGCGGTGTCGTTGTGTACCCGGTCATTGCGATAGAGAATTTGACCCGTGGGTCCCGTGAGTAGTAGTAGATGATTTCCAGCTTCTTCTTGGGGGTGGCGTTGGAGAGGCTTCTTTTTAATGCGTTAAAGAGGAATTTGTTGAAAAATTCTAACTCGATGGAGACGCTGATTCTATCAGACATACCGTCTACTCACTATTACTATTGACTATGTAGGGGCTATGAGATATTTAGGGCTATCACTTGGTTCTGGATGCATTCTCCGCCATGGACAGGCCGCTGATACCTCGAGAGAACTACAGCTATCTGGAGGGCACCAAGCGCGTTAAAAGGGCATGGACAACGAAAATCAGCCCATCCCACCACGCCCCGAATCACTAGCCACTACTCCTCCTGTCCGGTAGAGGTTACAATCCCGCCTTAGGCGGATTCGATGGCTGTTCTTACTGGATGTCTAGCTTTGCACGAGAAGCCTACGATAGCTGCTGTCCTAATGCTCGGCTGGTTGTTTTGGTTTCTCTTCTTCCTCTACCTCGGGATTTGACCACCTCCATTCATGACTCGATGGCACGCTTAAATACGCCACTAGCCCCCCGTAATATTGTGGACGATAATCTGAAAGGAGTCTTAGGCCTCTAGAATGGCCGACGTTTGCTCGACCTGCGGTCTTCCGAAGGACCTCTGCGTCTGCGGCACCATCAGCATGGAGCAGCAGACAGTCAAGGTCCGCATGGAAATGCGAAAATGGGGCAAACCCGCAACCATCGTTGAAGGAATAGACGGTAAGAGTGTCAACCTACAAGACCTTGCAACGAAACTCAAGACCTACTGCGCTTGCGGTGGAACATCAAAGAACAACGCCATAATTCTGCAAGGAGACCACCGAGACAAGGTCAAGAAAGTCCTAGTTGGCGCCGGCTTCCCGGAAGCCAGCATAGAACTTCACTAGGTGCCCAAATCAGCCATTGTCCTCACTACGCGAAGTCATCCGCTCAATCAGGAAAAGGGGAAACGGCCCGCTGGCTTGTCCTAGATGCGGCTCGCCCGTGCGAACATCCAGAACTATGCTTGAGGGATGGATAGTCCCAAACAGGTACCTCTGCGCAACGTGCGGCTACGCAGGGTTCATCGCCATTGAAGAGGATCCAAGCTCTTCATCGGGACCCTAGCCCTCACTCGGAACGCGTCAGAGCTAGTTAAGAGTCTGGGCGGACACGACTCGAGCTTTCCTGTCAGCTTTCCACACGTCAACTGTCAGCTTCAATCCTTGATCCAGCGTAAACTTCGGCCTCCAGCCCAGCTCACGGGTTATCTTGGAACTGTCCAGGACTAGGTATACTGGGTCCTGGGAGCTGGGTCTTTGCGGATAACCGGGCGGATAGGACCCGAAAACTATCTTGCCTGAGAACCCCGTCAGATTCGATAGGCGTTTTGCAAGGTCGGCATTGGTCACCGGGTTTCCAGGGGACACATTGTAAACCTGTCCCACCGCCTTTGGACTGCTAGCCGCCTCGACATAGGCGGTCACGTGATCCTCGGCGTACATGTAGTCTCGGACCGAGTCTGGGGTGCCCAGATAACATGTCTCGCCAGCCAGCATTTTCGAGATCAAGTATTCAACTAGGAAACCGCTTTCACCCGTCCGGCCGTAACTGTTAATCGGTCGGAGGACGGTTCCATTGAGATGGTATACCTTGCTCGCCATTTGGACGTATTGGTCTGCGGCTACCTTCGTCACCGCATATGGCGACGCAGGGCTTAGCAACGCATCTTCCCTTATCGGTCTGTCTCCACCTTGCCAACCGTAAACCTCAGCAGTCGAGGCTACGATTAGCCGAGAATTCGGAGACTCACCAAGTATCGCGTGAACCAAGTTGACCGTACCGTCAAAGTTCGCGGTAATGTAGGGGTATGGATCATCGAAGGAAAGCCGGACAGGCGTCAACGCGCCAAGATGGAAAACAACGTTGGGCTCAGAAGTTTGTACTGCGGAGAGAACCGAGTGATACCTTCCAAGGTCACCTTCCACCAAGTGAATTTGTGAACCGATCTGCCGGAGCCTCGATAGTTCCCTCTCAGAGGAATGTCTTACCAAGCCGTAAACCGTGTCGCCGCTTGCGACCAGTCTCGCCGCCAGTCTCGAACCGATGAATCCAGTTATCCCTGTTATCAGCGCCTTCGTTTTCTTGCCACTCCTTGCATTTCACGATCAGCCTCTTCGAGCTCTCTTAGCGAATTGACGGTTGTGAAGGATCCCTTGTGTATGTATGCCTTCAACTTCCTCTTCTTCGCGAGCCTCGGAAACGTGGTTTTCTCAACATCCCCCTTTACAGGAAGATGGGCGAGGATGCTTCTCTGAAAGACGTAAACCCCCGAGGATGAGTAAATGTTCTCCATGAGCGGTTTCTCCTGAAAACCCGTACAGTAGCCTTCTCTGTCCGTGAGGACCAATCCAAAAGGAAGTCTGGGATGCACAACGGCCAGGGTTGCCATCGCGTCTCCCCTCGCGTGCAACCTATACATCGCCATAAGGTTAAGGTCAGTAATTTGGTCGCCGTTAAGAGCAAAGAAACAGTCATCATTTACATACCTGCTGACGGCGAGTCTGAAACCCTCCCCCGTTCCACCCTCCACCGAGTGAACGCTGTATCGAATGCTTGCACCGAACCTGCTGCCGTTCCCGAAGTAGCGGGTTATCTTCTCTTTCAAATAGGCGACGCCAATCACCAGGTCGGTCACACCGTTTACCTTCAGCCATTCTATCACCCATTGCAGAAGCGGCTTGTTGGCGACCTTCACCAGGCCCTTAGGGATGTCGTTCGTGAGGGGTCTGAGGCGGGACCCTGCACCTCCTGAAAGAATCACAGCGGTTGACGGGTGATCCAAGAGGTGCAGATTTCTCCAGGCTACTTATCGCGGGTTCCGCCCTGATTGACCTCTTTAAGGTAACCGTAGATTACGAAAGGCCTGAGTCTGACCAAAGCGTGCAGTACAGTTCTGGCAAGAGACACTTTCAATTCCCGTCTAGCCCTGCCCATCTGAATCTGGTAGTGAATCGAGCGCCGTAAAGTCATTTTTCGACGGTGAAGAACAACTAATCTCCTGTCCAGTTTCACTTTGAAACCCATCACCCGAAACCGTTGGTCAATATCAGAATCCCATGCCTGAACGTCACGAAATCCACCTATCTTCTCCAGACTCTTCGAGGAAATTGCTCTCGCTCCCCCCCTCGGCTGCTGACCCAGTGGGGCGAAAGAATAAGTCCTTTCCCAAACCAAGACAACTCGATTAAGAAGGCCCTGAGTCGGATCAGTGCGGGCAAACGCTGACACAGAAGCGTACTGGGTTAATTGTGGGAGAAGCCTCTCAAGAAAATTTCGAGGAACGGTCATGTCCGCATCAACCACAACCAAACCATCGCCGACCGCTCTATGGCGAGCGATTTCGAGACTTTCAGATATGCTGTAGCGCCAGGAACGAGCCTTCTTCTCTATGATTGTTGAATTGGTTCCGTTCAGCACATCACGAGCGACACTGATGGTTCCGTCTGTGCATCTGTCTGCGACAACGATGATTAGAGTCGGGCGAAGCGTCTGGGCGACGAGTGACTCCAAGCACAGTCTAATGTAATCAGCCTCATTGTGGGCGCAGACGACTATTGTCGACTCAGAGCTCAAACGGGACTACTCGAGGGAAACGGCCAAGAAGTAGACCAGTGCCACTAGCGCGGCAAACAGCGCCACAGGCGTATACCATAGAAGGAAGCCGCTTACCATCAAGACTGAAAGGGCTAAGACGTCAGCCTTTGACTTCCGACTCGAAAAATCGATTTTCCAGAACCCGAGAGCATAGAGACTGATTCCGATGAGTCCCAAGAGAACCGCACTGTTGAAGAAGAGTACGTTGAGGACTGAGCCTCCGATCGGCTTGTCGTTCGGGATAAATGGAACCGAGTTAATGATGTCTCCGAACAGATACCGAAGGGCGTAGACTTCTCCGATTCCAAAGGACGCCCAAGCAAGAGGCAGAATCAGAAGACGCTTTTCCAATTTCGGCGAGACGAGCTACCGTCCGGCTGTTGATAAATATTGGTTGCGGTTTCAGTACCTTCTCCTCTTTCGTTTGAACAAATCGTATCGCGAAAGTATGAGACACGTGTCATCAATTCAAAGCCCAGTTCACGTTATCATGCCGATTTCGCTGGACCGGGCCTTGCGGGCCCACCCATCAAAGAGTAACAAAGGAATAATTAGCGGAAGGACAAGCCGTCAGGCCGACGAACGTTGGCCGAGGATCCGCCCGATGCAAAATACTCGGTGGAAATCTTGGCCCCGGAGAAAGTCTCACCGACTCCAAAGCAGTACGTCCAAGACCTCAAAGGAGTCGTCGGTGGAAAGCAGCTTGCGAGAATGAAGAAGGAAGCTGTAGATTGCCCCGTTCTAGAGAAGAGAGTCTCTTTCGTCCAATGTTTCGGTTGTCCAAACTTCATTCGCAGGGTTAAGGGACAAGTAGGCTGCAGAGGCCTCCCGCTCGCTTCGGCCCCTTAAATCCCCCCAGTCATCAGGCGGCCGCGGCAAGATGATGAGCGACAACGCCAAGCGGCTAATGAAGGAACTGGGTTTCTCGGAGGACGAATGCTCGGTATACTTCGAACTTTTGAACAAGCCAACAGGAGATAGCATCGAAGGAGTCCTGTCCCAATCCAAGATTGGATCCCACGAAACCCAAGAAGCCGTCAAGAGCCTCGTCGAAAAGGGCCTCCTAAGAATAACCAGTAACAGGCTCGAAGCCGCAGAGCCAAAAATATTCGTCTCCAAAATCCAAGAAATGAATCGTCAGGAGCTCACGCGCAAACTTGAGACACTTAGCGAAAATGCCTCACAACTGCTTTCAATTCTAGAGCCACTCTTCTGGGAGACCAGACTCGGCATCAAGCCGGAGGACATTCTCGAACCGTTAAGAGACCTGGGGCAAATGGAGGTCAAAACAGTTGCTGTCATTGGAGATGCGACGAGGGAGGTCCTAGTGTCCGCGGAGACATTCGGATGGTTTAGTAAAGTGCAGGAGGAAATCTATCGAGCACGGGAGAGGGGTGTAAAGTTCCGAGTCTTAATGACGCCCAAGGACCCGGATACGCAACGGAGGGCGGGTGAGCTGAAGAAGCTCGGGCTTGAAGTCAGACAGCCGAAAGAAGACTGGTACCCCGTAAGGGGAACACTCGCCGACAACAAGGAACTTGTCTTCCTAATATGGGCAAACCATGAAAAAGGGAAACCTGCGAAGTATTTTCGCCCACACTTCTCAACGAACGCGGGAATGATTAGAGTGTTCGCCGACGCCTTCGAAAGAAGATGGATGGACTCTCGACAACTCTAGGATTCGTGCGCGACCTTCAAGAGTAGGACATCTCGATTCCACGGACTAGTGACGTTAGGGCACGGTTGAGATGGATCGCCAAATGATGCTTGGCGCCGTATTCCGCGAGAGTCCCGTTCAGTTGAAGGATCTCAGTCATACGTTCGTGCATGATATCCTGGAGCATTGAAGATCGGTTCTTCGCTGTTGCTTTGAGGATACGCAACGCGTTCCGCCACAGTCCAGCGGAGTCGATAGGTATCCACTCAGCACGCCCGATTGCGGCTCCTTCCCTAATAACCTGTCGCATTAGTTCTCGGAGCGGTAGTATCTTGAGAATCTCCCCGTTTTGAAGCCGCGTTATCGCAGAGATCGGGTTAATCGCAGAGTTGAGGATTGTCTTTTCCCAGATGACTTTGGACATGTCGCTGCTGGACTTTGCAGGTAAGCCCGCGCGGCTAAGCTCCTGAACAACCTTCGCGCGCATTACCTGCACCCGGCCCTGCATCGTGCCAATCTGGGTGTGTCCCCTCCCGGCATGGAGAACTAGACCCGGGCCTAATGCCAAAGCAGCCTCGGTTGTGGAGCCGGCTAGAACGGGATTTGACTTGAATACGTCTGCAAGCGTCTCGAGATTCCCTAGCCCGTTTTGAATGCTGAGGATCGCAGAACGCTTTCCGACTCGCCCTTTATGCATCCCAGCCGCCTGTCGGGTATCGTAGGCTTTCACCGTAAAGAAAACCACGTCAGCGGTCGTCAAGTCGGCCGGAGCCCGAGAGGCTCTTACAGTTGCTCTCACGGTTTTCCGTCCTTCTCTTATTCGGACGCCCTTCTTCCGAATCGCACTTACAACCCTAGGGTCTCGGTGAACTAGCGTAACGTCGTTTCCGGCGCGTTGCAACAGTCCTCCGAAGAGGGTCCCTATCGCGCCCGCGCCGACAATGCCTATCTGAAGCAACTACCCTTTCCGTCTCGGCCCAAGTTTCGACACTTCAGCTGGGTCCATCGAAAACACGTTGTTCATCGACGGGAACTGGCCAGAGCGGACTTCTCCTGAATATTCTTGTAGCGCCCTCTGGATCATCTGCGAGAGGTCAACGTATCTCTTCGCGAATTTCGGCGTAAATCGCGAATAGAGTCCGAGGACGTCGTTGAGAACCAGCACCTGGCCGTCACAGTAGCGTCCAGAGCCTATGCCAATAGTTGGAATCTCGAGTGCTCCAGTAATCCTACCAGCGACCTCTTCTGTGACCATCTCAAGAACTATTCCGAACGCGCCCGCTTCCTCGAGAGCCCTGGCGTTGGCGATTAGTCGTTCTCCTTCCTTCGCTGTTCTGCCTTGAACTCTGTAGCCCCCATGGAGTGTCGCGGTTTGCGGGGTGACCCCGATATGGCCGAGAACTGGGATACCAGAGTCCACTATGGACCTTGCAATAAGGGCCATTTCCTTGCCCCCCTCAATCTTAACGGCCTCCATTCCGCCCTCTTTGATGAATCGTCCCGCGTTCCTGATCGCATCCTCTTGCGATACCTGAAAGGAGAGAAATGGCATGTCTCCCACTAAGAGGGGACGACTGCTTCCTCTGTTCACTGCTCTGCAGACTGGCAGCAGCTCGTCCATGGTAACAGGTATCGTCGTTTCGTACCCCAACACGACCATCCCGTATGAATCCCCCACCAAGATGGAATCTACTCCAACCTGGTCAGCAATCTGCGAACTGGGAAAGTCGTACGAGGTCACCATGACAATCTTCCGACCTTCAACCTTCATCTTCTGAAGGTCAGGAATCGTGGTCTTCTTCCGCTCGGCCCTATGCTCGGTCAACGGTTCCACTTCCCCAAGTAAGCGATAATCTCTCGTATCGTTGACTCCAGATTTTTACGATTGTCGAAGTCTCGAACTAAACGACGTAGCGATTCCCTATCCTGCCTCTTGAGTCGCCTCGATTCTGTCACGAGAATCGGAAGCGCTCGAGTGATGTTATCGACAATCGTGATTGAAGCTTGCTGAGCCGTCCTCGAAAGCGGGTTGAGGTCGATTGCAATGACCGTCTGTCCATTTTTTCGGAGAGCGAGAGTCCGGTCGCCATCTTCCAAAGGAACAAGCACAACATCGGACCTACCCTGTCCGTCAGGGTCGACATTTCTTCTGGGGCTCGAGATCCCTAAAATCCTCGTTGACGCTTCAGCTCCAACCCCAAGGACGTTCTTGATGCCTAGGCGTTTCAACACGGAAGCAATTTTCTTCTCTCGTTCTAGGCTCCTATGGAACAGGTTGACCTCTATGTCCGCGGGGATAGTTGAAGCAAGGTGTGCAAGTTCGTTCGGAACAAGAGCAGCTGCGTTACCGTTGACTGAGATGACGGGATGGTCAGCGAGGAGAAGACTCGCCGCAGCTACCTTGGCGGCCTTCCGGGCGGATGGCAGAGTCTTTTCGCCAATCAGATAATCGAAGGCCTCTCCCCTTCCATGGGCGAGCAGGCCCTGAGGGGCAACGATCCCGTTTATGACGGCTTGGACGAGCAACTCCCGAGTTCTGAGAGATTCAAAACGAGGGTGGCTTTGGGAAATCTTCAAACCAGACGTGCCCCCTCATTCGCAATTCGGCTTATTCGCGGGACAAATCCTGCGACTCTCATGAGTCTTGCAGCCTCCTCAACCATCCTCCCGGAGACTATTGTGAAACCCGACTCGCCTATCATCATCATGCTGAAGACTACTCCGAACTCATCGCCGAGTCTAAATAGACCCTTGAGCCGTGGGCTAGCGGAACCTAGGCAGTCGGCAAACCTCCTTGAAATCAGTAAAAAGCCCGTATCGTTCGATTGGCGTCGAAACATTTGAACCAGCCCGGAACCACACGTATTCACTCGATTCGCAAACCGGCGGTTCGAAAGAGCCGTTCTAGTTGGCAATGGGCCCAGGCTGCCAGATACGACTCTCGACGAATCTGAAATCGGTGTCTTTGTCACCCGAGCGAGTCCTGGACTGCCAGGCGTGAGTCGAACAAGGACACCTCCAAAGAAGACTGACGTGACCGTTCCAAGACCCGACTTTGTTGTGACTTCCGCTTGGTGAGCTACTGCCGCTGCTTCAAACGATGTCAAAGGCTCGCCCAAGACTTGGTTGAGGGAGAAGGAGAGACTCAGGGCACCCGCCCCACTCGTGCCATATCCACAACCTATGGGAAGTTCGCAACTGTGTGAGACCCGTACATTCCACGTTCGTCCATCTCGATGGAGGTATTGGCGGACGACCTCCTTTGAAACAACAGGATTCGGTAGGATGTTGCCGTTGAGAGTTATCCTCGTTCTCGATCTCGATGCTTCGGTGACTGAAACCGTGGTAGTGACCCCCTCCTCCAGATTGACCCCTGCGCCGGTGGAGCCGACTCGCAAAGGGTTCTTTGCCTTGTCTTGAATTGTGAAGAAGCCGGTTATCTGGCACGGTGCAAAAGCTGTGGCCACCGGCAATCTGACTTCTTCCTACTATCTGGTTTCCACTAGGTGACTTTCCCTATTCCCAAACTAGTCTGTACCCTGCTTCAAAGACTACGTGGGGTCGCCGAGAGGACAATGCAAGCACTCTCGCTATGACGAGTTTAGTTATTAGACAAGCCTGTTTCCAATCCGGAACAACCACCATGCTCACGAGACCCAGCAAAGCTCCGCCCAGACTCTTCGGGACCAACGGAATTCGAGGAGTCGTCGGGAAGGAGGTTAATGCTGACTTTTCTTATAGATTGGGCTCTAGCACGGGACTTCTCTTCAAACCAGGACCCGTCGCTGTCGGGAGGGACGGCAGGACCTCCGGAATGATGCTCTGCGAGGGAGTAGTGTCCGGAATACTCTCTCAAGGCTGCGATGTCACAGACTATGCACTCATAACGACCCCTGCTCTCCAGTTTCTCGTAAAAAACGGGAAAGGGGCAGGTGGAGTGATGGTCACCGCCAGCCACAACCCCCCCGAGTACAACGGGTTCAAAGTAATTGCCTCCGATGGTGTAGAAGTATCGCGGAAACTCGAGGCGAAGATTGAGTTCTTAGTGGAGCGTAATACTTGGATGCTCGGAAAAAAGCCGGGACGGCGCGTTAAACCGATAGACGGGTTGAACCCCTACTTCAACGGCCTGCGGACGCAAGCCCAAGAAATCTCAGAAAAACTCCACCACATCAAAGCGGTCGTTGACGTGGGCAATGGAGTAGCAGCTCTCACCACGCCCAAGATTCTGCGAGACCTAGGCTGCAGTGTTTTCGGTGTAAATGACAATATCGATGGCCGCTTTCCCGGTCGACTCTCGGAGCCTAGGCCTGAAACTCTGGCGACTCTATCAGGAATGGTTCAGCAGGTGGGGGCGGATTTCGGAGTCGCTCACGACGGAGATGGTGACCGAGCCATATTTGCTGACGAAAAAGGCACAATACAGTGGGGAGACCGATCGTTTGCACTTGTCGTCGACGAGGTACTCAAGAATAAGCCGGGAGCCAAGGTGGTCACGCCGCTCAATTCTTCCATGGCTGTCGGAGAGATTGTCAAGAAGAGGCATGGAAGGCTCATCCTGACGAAGGTGGGAAGCGTCGAGGTGTCACGAACCATGATCAGGGCTGGCGCGGTTATTGGGGGTGAAGAGAATGGCGGCATTTTCTATGCCCCACACCACCCTGTCAGAGATGGGACAATGGCCGTCCTGCTCGTGTTGAAAGCACTCGTGCGCAACAAGGTCTCCCTATCCACCCTGATGAATCGGCTTCCCCGGTTCGTCATGGCGAAGGAAAAGTTCGATTGCAGGAACGAGTCAAGCAAAGTCAAGGCTATCGCTTGGTTGAAGAAACAACTAGGCACCAGAGTGACTAGCACCCTCGACGGTGTGAAAGTAGACGTAAAAAACCGAGGATGGGTTCTCATACGTCCAAGCGGGACCGAGCCACTGGTCAGGCTCTACGCAGAGGGAGTGACCGAAAAAGACCTGTCAGGACTCCTGGACGAGTTCAAGCCGATGATGCAGAGGGCCCTGAAAGTCTAAGAATCGAAGTCTCATCGTACATTCCAGTCTCACGTCTCGAAGCCACATGACCAGCTTGATATAGACGAACCCTGGCTTGGCTCAACTCGCCCATGCCTCCGAAGAGAGCGATTCTAAGCTACGTGCCGTCCTCCTTGAAACACGGCCGCGACTAACCGCAATGCGCCAATACTCTCCAAGGGGTCCGCGTCGAGCAAGACCATGTCGGCGACTTTTCCTTCCTCAATTGACCCGCGTTCATCTTCCCCGATCAGCCTGGCCGCGGTTGAGGTTGCTGCTATGAGCGCGTCGCGCGGCTCCATCCCACATTCCACCATCAACTCAGCCTCCCTCGCAATTCGACCATGACGGGCAGCACCGCCTCCAGCATCCGTCCCGAGCGCTATCTGAACACCCGCTCTGACAGCTGCCGTGACTGCCGCGAGCGACCCCTTTCGCAGGTCCTCAGCCCGCTTCTTACGAGTCTCCGGCCAATCAACCGCTCGAGCATAACATAGCATCGCATCCCACACTGACATAGTCGGTACGAGGCACGTTTTGTTCTTCACCATAGCTTCGAGATCATCCGCCTGAAGAAACATCCCGTGCTCCAGCGAGTCAACACCACCACGGGCGGCTATTCGGCAACTGGTCGGATCGTTGGCATGGCATGCAATCTTGAACCCTGACTTGTGCGCTTCTTCGACGGCCACCGATAGCAGTTTCTCGTCAAACGGAATCTCCGACGCTGCTTGCTGGCGAGTGCTCTCGTTCCAGCCTGACAAGGCCACCTTGATCAGATCGGCACCCGCCTCAATCTCCGACTTGATCGCAGCCCGTAGCTCGCCCGCCTCACCAAAGTGTCTCGCGAAAGAAACGTATGTTCCGCGGTGGGCAATCCAGGTCCCTGCGGCACGAATGTTCGGAGCACGTATCTCACCTGCTCGCGCCGCATGGGCGAGTCTAATGCTGACCCCTTGGGGAGCACCTACATCACGCGCGGTCGTAACGCCGCTCCGAAGACTAGCCTCAGCGAGCTCGACTGCCCGCATCGAGATTTCGGGAATGGGATCAGTAAATCGCGCAATCCAATCAGGCCCACCTGGGCTGCTGTAATGAACATGACAATCCATGAGCCCAGGAATCAACGTACGCGCCCTACCCTCAACGACTCGGACAGTGGCCCGGTTGCCCTGCCACTGGGATGCGGGTCCGACCCAGTGGATCCGTCCGTCGCGAACCTCCACAGACATTTTTGGCTGCGCCGGCGAACCAACGCCATCCCAAAGCTGAACCTCGTCAATCAAGAGATGCAATTTTTCCAGGTTGTTCTCCTTTTTCCGACCCTAGCGATTTTTTCTGTCTAGGGTCTTCCCACCGAGAGATAGGTTAGCCCTGCGTTCTCGCAGTCCACCCGTTTCAACATGTTCTTGGTGTCGAAGAGAATGGGCCTCCTATTCATCATACGTCTGACTAGTTTCAGTCTCGCCTTACGGAAGGCGTTGTGATTGGTGGTAATGAGGACGCAGTCTGCGCCCTTCACCGCACTTTCCGGTGAGGATGCGCTCGGGTAGGTCTTCCCGTCGACAGATACCTTTGGCACGTATGGGTCGTAGACAACTACTCTGACCTTCCGTTTTTCCAGCGAGCGTATGACCTCTAGCGCTGGACTTCTGCGTGTGTCTCTAACTTCGCCTTTGTAAGCCAGGCCCCACAAGGCAACGGTCGAGCCCTCAGGCTTTTTCCCCGAAACCTTCAACGCGGACAATAGTCTAGATACAACGTGGACGGGCATTAGCTTGTTCACCTCTTCGGCCGCGGAGACCAACCGCAACGGGAGCCCTGTTTGCTTAGCCTTGTAGACGAGATAGAATGGGTCTTTTGGTATACAGTGTCCGCCGATTCCGGGGCCTGGATAGTGGGGCATGAAGCCGAAGGGTTTCGTGGCAGCCGCGTCAATCGCCTCGATAAAGTCCACGCCGAGAGCCTCGTGCAGAATGCTCAGCTCGTTGACCAAGGCGATGTTAACGTATCTGAATATGTTCTCCAAAATCTTAGCCGCCTCCGCGACAGCCGGGCTACTAACAGAGGTAACTGGCGCGGACAGAATGGATTTGTAGAACTGAGTTCCGACCTTTGTGGACGCTTCGTCTATACCTCCAACAACTTTGTTGATGTCCTTCACGCTATGGCGAGGGTTTCCATAATCGATCCGTTCAGGTGAATACACTAGGGCAAAATCACGCCCAGCTCTCTTGCCTCCATGTTCGAGGAGAGGCTGCAGAACTTCTTGCGTAGTGCCAGGATAACTGGTGCTCTCCAAGATTACTAGCTTGTACCCTGAAAGGCAGCCGGCCAGGCCCCTCCCGACTGATTTGACGTAGCTAAGGTCCGGGCCCCCTTTTTTGTCAAGAGGGGTGGGAACGCAGATGATGATTACATCTGCTTGTTCTGCTCCCTGCTTCAGACTTGAGAAAGCATGAATTTTATCGGCGCTGACAAGGGAGGGGAGCAATTTCTCGCTGTAAGCATCCTCAACGTAGCAAAGACCAGCATTGAGCTTGCCAACCTTATCACGGTCAGTATCCACGCCCGCAACGTTGAAACCAGCCTCTGCTGACGCGACAGAAAGAGGCACGCCTACATAGCCAAGGCCGACCACGCACACCCGGGCCTGTTTCGACTTGATCTTCCTGACAAGATCGTTAACCGCTACTTGTGACGGCATCTAGCTAGCAGCCTTCCCTTACAACTTTGGAGATGCGTTTCACCGGGTCTTCCATCCATTTGAGCAAAGCTCTTCCCCTACTCCGTTGAGATTCGAACCTCTCAGGATGAACCAAGGCCTCCCTAGCACGTGACGCGATGGATTTCGGTGAATGCAAGGTTTCAACAAGTCGCTTGTTCTCCAAGTACTGAATATAGAGCGGTCTCGGACCCGGAAAACATGATACTGCTGGTGTCCCAAGAAGGACGGACTCGACGGTCATAGTCCCCCCAGAGCCGATGAAGAATGATGCCTGTTTCAGCAAGCTGGTCGCGTCAACTATCGTGTCCAGAACAACAATCTTTCTCCCGAAACTCTTCCTGAGAACGGGGGCCTGCCTACCATAACGAGTGGAAACAACGATTTGAACATCCAACTTCATTTCCAGAATATCTGAGATGACCGGGCCCACGACTGGGGCACTATCACTCGCTCTGCCAATGAGATAAGCCGCAAACGCTTCTTCCGTTCGAAACATGATCAAGGGACGGTCCCTGTCCAAGCCGAGGCTGTCAAAGACCCTTTCGTCCGGCGTGAAGCGCTTTAGCCAGGCCGCTGGGTCTAGCGCTTTGTAGAGCACTACTCCGTCGTGCCGTGCGCCTAACTCGAGCCAAACTGGCCTCGGAATGATCCAGGGAGAGCAAACAAACCGCGAGAGCGGGACGGCCAGCCTCGCCACCATCCAGGAATGCGGGGAATCGTTAACCGCAACGTGGGGAATCCCGAGTCCAAAAGCCACCCTCGCGGCCTCAGGCGAAGTGAAAGACACCGCGACGTCAGGCTTCCACCTAGCCACAATCTTGGCAAGTTCCACAATTCTCTCTCCCGTAGCAATGAGTTTGCCGAGCTTGGTTCCACCACCGTGCCGTCCCGCGACAACGTACTTGACCTTCTTCATCTGAAGAGTCTGCTCTGCTTCCCTGTAGGCCCGGGTCGTGACAAGAACCTCGTTCCCTTCCTTGAGGAGAACTTCGCGCAGGGGGGTGAAGAACAAGGCCTGCTTTGGAGTCAAAGGATCTATCCACACTCTCACCGTCGCCCACAACGGGCGAGAAATTCAGAGGCTGACTAAATAAGAAGCGCAAGCAATCGTAATAACCCTAACAACATCTCTGAGGCAGAGTTGCTTTTTCGCGATTCTCCCCCATTCCATCCTCGTGGAGGAGTTTCACGTCTCAAACGACCGCGTCCGTACCCGCTCGTTCTTACAGGGCTTGTTTCCTGTCTGGGGGGAGAATGGGCGATTTTCGGTTGTCGGGGCGTGTTATGGGCGAGTCTGGAATTTCGAGACAATGGGATCGTTAGCATTTTCCTTAGGGCCATCAAGCCGACCGTTGACGACGGTTGACAGATCGCGATTCAGGGCTTGTTCTGGCGATTTGTTCAACCATTGTCAGATCGACTGGCTTTTAGGCTGGGAAAAATTGCCTACACTCGCTGACCTGAACAATCGTCTGTTGTATCCAGAAGGACGGTCCTGCTAAGAGCTTCTTGCAGAGCTTCTTCGCAAAGTCTTTTCCGAGAACATTTGCCTCCACGAAATCTGTCAAGGGTACGAACGGTTCAGAGCCTGGTGGAAGTTGATGCGTAGGCACAGCTAACCTACTAGGTTGCAACTCGCCTTCCGCTCTAACATCACAGATGCAACTTGGGCATTAGGGCTCTGTTGACTTGTCGATGGATGGACGGTTTTCAGTTTCACCCACTTCTACACCCTAACCCGTATGGTCCCTAGTAGTCTTTCCGTCGTGAATGGGCACCCGTGCAAGAACCGTCCATTGATCTCTACACCATGAAAGGATAGTTACGGGTGTAACGTAGGCTAACAAACCGTGACAGGCCTGCATGGGCTTACTCTGAGGCGGTTGAGGTTCGACCGTTCCAGGCCAAGATGAAGCATTCATGCTTCTGAGGCGGAAGGGCTCTCAGGTGAAGCAGTGAAGAGGAACCCGACGACGACGGTAATCCCCAGGAGTCGATGAGAGCAAGCTACTTATCAAACGATAAGTTAACAGAATCGGCATTAGTGTTAACCAGCGATTGAAACCTGACGCCGGGCCATCAAGTTTCGCTGAGACGCGTCGCGAAGATTGAAGTAGACAAGTCACAACAGGTTAAGCGAACCCGCAGGCATCGGCGGTTTCCCTACGAATCATAGCGAGAAAGACACTTGCCAGACTATAATCCCATCGACACCACTATAGCAATTGTTGGAAACCAACCTGAAGCATTACTCCTATCAGTTCTATTCGCCGAAGCCAATACACCCACTTTCCTAACCGGCCTCTTCGAACCGACGGCCCAAAAACCAACGGGAAGAAGTGGCAGAGAAGAGGCAGCCTGGCTTCTCGGAATCCACGCCAAAGCGCAGCGGATAAAGCTGCTCAGTGACCCAAGTGATTTGCCTCTGTATGACGTCCGTCGCCTGATAATCACCGATCATTCCACTCTCCTAGGAGAGACAACCGAGCTAGAGAGGATAGTGCGAAGCCTCGCCAAGAACATCGCCAAAGGCACTGATATCATTCTCACAGGCCTCTGCAGGCCTGGCTCCACACGAAAAATGGGCGCTATGATTCAGCAATTCAGCGGGCTGGAGGCTGGAAAAGACTTCAGCCTCTCCTATCTCCCGCTCCTGTGGAACGGAGAGCCCCTACTCGCTTTTAGGGAAAAGCCCCGGATACTGGCCACTTTAGGAGGCCGAGCGCGTAACATCCAGCAAACCTTCCTCAATGTGTTTCCATCAATCAGCTGCTCTGGCCACCTGAGCAGTGCTGAGGCGGCCGGTTTGTTTGCCCCGCTCTACCATGATGTCGTCCGTGCTCTCGAACTGGAGCTTGCCTCCATTTGCGAGCAGGAGCACGTTGACTACAACGATGCCCTTGAGCTCAGCAGGGGCGCTGGGTTGCAGTTTCTCGGGACCCCCAGAACCATTCCCAGCCGATACTCGATCGCCTCCACGATCGCTACCTCTACAGCGCCGAGACCGAAAGGCACTCGTCTTATTCGGACCGCAAGAAGAGTCAATGAAGATGCCAACCAGAGAGTTCTTTCCTTGATCAAGAATGCACTGTCGCAGTGTGGGCGGAGACTTCGGCGGTCGAGGGTCGCCATAGTTGGACTTGATGGATTGAGAGGTAGACTTGAAGCAAAACCTGAAACACCACAACTGTTGCAGATGTTGCGGCGAAGAGGCGCCATCCTCTCCCTCTATCCGGGCGACGGGCGCGATTGGTCCAACGCTCTTCCACGTGACTACTTCAGGATTGAGACAAGTGTTTCCAAGACGGTCGAAAGGACCCATTGCGCTGTGATCGCCATCGATAGGCTGGAGAACAACGAGCTAAGCCCACAAAGACTCGCCTCTGAGATGAGTAAGCCCGCCGCGGTCTGCGACCTTACTGGAGTTATGGAAGCTTCAAATGTCGAACGGGCAGGTCTCATCTACACCTCGATTGGTAGGGGCAGCCCGGAGGCTTGAAACGTGTCAACATTGGCGTTGTTGGAACCGGGTTCTGGGGCGAGAATCAGGTCAGAGTCCTACGGCAGAACAAGACCTCCAACCTAGTCGCAATTTGCGACGCTGACGAAGCCCGTGCGCGAGAGGTCGGAGCGAAATACGATGTGCCATGGTTCACAGATCTCATCAAATTCCTCAGCCAGCCCCGGCTCGAAGCTGTAACGATCTGCACTCCTACTCATACGCACCTCGAAGTTGGCCTCCAGGTGCTCCAAGCACACAAAGATGTTCTCGTGGAAAAGCCCATGACAGGGGAACAGAAGGCCGCTGGTGAACTGATCCAGAAAGCCCGGAAAACCGGACAGAAGCTTCTAGTGGGCTTCATCGAACGCTTCAACCCCGGGGTGAAACTCGTCAAGAAGATGCTGGAGGAGAAGGTTGTCGGACAGGTCATCATAGTCACTGGACGAAGAGTAGCCCGTTGGCCTGTGAGAATAGGCGATGTAGGTGTCATCAAAGACACAGCAATCCACGATATTGACATGATGAGACACCTCTTCGGCGAAGAGGTTTCCGCGGTATACGCTCGAACGGGGTCTTTACGGCATACCTTCGAAGACTACGCCGAAATCATGCTCGGTTTTGAAAAAGGAATCACGGGGTTCATTGATGCAAACTGGCTAACTCCGCGAAAGGTCCGGACCCTGATAATCACCGGGAGCGAAGCAACGATCAACCTTGACTACATTACTCAAGAGATAACGGTCGAAGACTCCGAGAAACTCACCCGGCCCCATCCAGTATGGGATGAACCCCTGCGTCTTGAGCTAGAGCATTTCGTGAAAGTCGTCGGCGATAATGATGACCCAAGCCCATCCGGTGAGGACGCACTCGAAGCGATCAAGATATGCGATGCAGCATTGGCTTCGGGCAAGACTGGACAGCTAGTCTACCCAGACAAACAAAGGTGAGTCTTATGGACAAAGAAGCTCTCCGGAAGCGAATGATACACCCGCACAATCCCACTCGGGAACCTGACCCAGAGGCTTAGTTTTCTGGACACGCAGCTGCCTTGGCCATTACACGTGCGCAAAGGGGTGAAATCCATTTATCCACATCATAGCGAGAATCACGAGGACGAGTTCGGATGAAACGGCGATTGATGGAGATTCTAGCATGTCCAATAGACAAGCACTATCCGCTTGACCTTCATGTCTTCGAGGAGAAGGAAGAGATTGTTGAAGGGCTTCTAGTCTGCTCGGAATGCGATAGATGGTATCCCATTTCTGACGAGATACCGCAGCTCCTCCCCGATGACCTACGAGAGTCCATGGAGGACCTTCGCTGGCTTGCAAAGTGGAAGGAGCGAGTGCCAGAAAGAGTCCTGACCAGCGGAAAACCGTTCAGTCTCAAGTAGAACTGAGCGCCTGACTAGGTTCTTATTGGGACCTCCGGCAGATCATACCAGCGCACCCTCTCCCCAACGGCATCCCTCAGCTTCCACTTGAGACTCTTCTGCCTACCGGAAACGGTAGTCAAAAGTTGGGTAATTTTCCCTTCAAAGCCGGTCTTGGTCTGAGGGTCCAAGTCATACCGAGGTAGAAAGTTGGGAATCTTCTTCAAGGTCAGCGTTACGGTCTTTTCAAGACCCCAGTCGCCTGAGCATAGTTCTGCGATGTAACCTGCGTCGATGGTTTCTCTGTCTCCCGGCTGCACTGACGCGGCCACAGGATGATCTTGCAGTATTGCCACGAGGTCTCGAATGTCTTTCTCATTCACCTCAACTATCTGCAGCTTAGTCAACAGGAGGTCAGTAATGGGAATAGTATACTCGTCCAACTCCAGCCTCTTTCCGATCTGTAGAATGTGACACATCTTGAAAACGTCCAGGAAAACGTCAGCGACGCGCTGGTTTACAGGGTCCTCATAAATCAGCCGCGTATCACCGTGAAGCGCGTTGAACCTCTGGTTCGGCTGGTACTCCAGATCAGTAAACAATCTTCGGATGAGACGACCCTGTTTCTTGGTTCCAAAGAAGTCTAGGTCAGGATAGGCTCGCTGAAGAGCTCGGTGAGAAGCACTAGGGCAGTGATATTTTATCGCAACTCCCCCGAAAAGCCGAAGCACTATGCCCCTAGCTTTTGCCTCACTAAGTACTCTCTTCGCCTCCTCAGCGATCGGTGCCTGCAAGACTACAAAACTTCTGAAATTGATATTCAAATCAAACTGCTTACTTAAGCCTCGTCCGAATGGCCCTTGCAACCTGAGAGAAGGAGTGAGAACGACGCGTCCGCTTCATGCACTTAAAAACTCGCTAAATCTTCGGCTATGACCAACCATTGCCCGCGACTAGAATAATATTCGCGTCGGACTTCCACGGTAGCGACATCGTATGGCGAAAGTTCCTGAACTCGGCATCGATGTTCAAAGCGGACATCCTGTTGATGGGGGGTGACATGACCAGCAAGGTAATGGTTCCAATCGTAAGACGAGACGGATTTTACACTACACATTTCAAGGGAAATGAGCGTCGAGTCTCTGAAAATGAACTCGACGAACTCAAACGCGAAATACGCAAGCACTGCTACCTCCCCTATGTATGCAGCGAAAGTGAACTCGACGAACTCAACAAGAACCAAGACAACGTCGAAAAAAAGTTTGAGGAACTCGAGGTGGAAATGCTACGAGACTGGTGCAGCCTGATCCCTCAAAAAGTTCCACACACCAAAGTAATTTTCCATCCTGGAAACGATGACAAGTTCGCATTGGACGACGTCCTCAAGGAATCGCCAGGAGTCATATTTGCTGAAGAGTCGGTTGTCGAATTCGACGGTTTTCACGAGGCGGCCTGCTGCGGCTGGTCCAACCCTACTCCTTGGAACAGCCCGAGAGAATGCTCGGAAGAAGATCTAATGGAGAAGCTCGAAAGAACCATCTCTCAGCTCAGGTCTGTACCCACTTCCTGCTTTTGTTTCCACGTCCCACCCTACAACTCCATCATCGACCGGGCCCCCAAGCTTGACCGAAACTTGCGGCCGATCTATGAAGGAGGAAGGCCGACCTTCATTCCCGTCGGGTCTACATCGGTGCGAAAAGTGATCGAAAAATATCAGCCCCTGCTGGGGTTGCATGGCCACATTCACGAAAGCCCTGGACTTGTGAAGATCGGGAGGACACAGTGCGTGAACCCCGGGTCCGAGTATTCGGAAGGTATCCTGAAGGCCTATCTGGTCGAACTAGAAAGTGGCAAGGTCAAGAGGCTTCAACGGCTTGAGGGCTAGAAACTTCTGCCTTTGCCAATAACAGCCTCTTTTGAACGTAGTCCCTGAACTCTTGCAGCCGTGCATTGGTCTTCGATAGGGGAAGGTCTGTATGCTCACCACCAGGAGACTTGTAAAGTCTCAGATCTGCCCTCCCGAACTGGTCCAGGATTATGGAGACCATCTTGTAGTTCTTCCATTGGCCATGAGACTTGTCTCTCTTCCCTTTGAAGACGTAGAACGCGTCATTGTCAAACAATATTTCGACATGACTTCTTCTAAGATAGATTGTCCTTCCTATTGCGAGACCTAGCGGAAAGGAGGCACTCAATAGGATAAGCCTCAACGGGGAAGCGGAAAGTCCAGAACTCACCAGCCACGTGTTGATTCCCAGTGCCGATAGAAGTACAAACGGGGAACTGTAAGAGACCAGAATCGGCAATTGTAGCTTAGACAGCTTCTCCATGTGAGGCGCGCTCAATGAGCTTTCCCAATCCCAGATGACCTGGAATACTTGTTCCGATCTTGTTGCTGCTGGTAGACGTCTGACCCGTTGTGACGCTCGCAACCGCCACACCTAGCTCCTTCCTCTCGTATCTTTCCACGAAGGCGACAACAGCGCTGGGTAGCGGTCCAGTGAGCAGAATTACCAGCCAAACCCATTGAAGGCCATCTCTTTCCACGAACGATAGGGCGTCTGCCGTTAGACTCCGCATTCTATCCATAGAAAAAGCTCCACCCCGTCCTCCGTTCACACACAGCAGAGCTACATTATAGTCGGGTAGGACGCTCCAGGCGAAGAATCGGGAGATGAGCATACCCCTATTCCGAGTTCTACCTTTGGCGTAAAGGTCGAAAGTTGTCTCCCGGATTCTGAATCTGCGGATGAACTCGCTTAGATCGGCCACCCAGCGTGCGCGACCATTGATGAGTCCGCGTTCGAATGAATCGATTAAGGACTCGACAGCAGTATTCTGCACCATTTCGCCAATCGTGATGTCCCCGGAGGATAATAAGCTACAGGGTCACTCTGGGGGTATTTGCGTGAATATGGTAGCGTAGTTGGCACGCGCGATCCTCTTGTAGTAGAAGTATATCAGCCCGCCTAGGAGGGCCAAAACTATAGTGAACCATAGGGCCCACTGGTCTACAAGTAGGGTTGAACTCGCCCAATTTTGTGCCAGAATGTTGAAGTCTCCAGCGGGAGCGGTCAGAAGTTCTATGTCAATGAAGACGTTGGCCCCAAGACCCGCCAGACCCAAAACAACCATTCCCCACTTCCCACCAGGCTTGTATGGAGCAGTGTCGAAAATTTGCTTTTTCGATGCCCTCAAAGGTAGCACAAACAGTGCGAATGTAAAGAGTGTAAAGAAGGCTGCGTCGAAAAGATCGGTTAGCTCCACTCCGCCTCCTGAGCCTAGGATAGCCGAGAGGAACTTGTTCCCACCGCCGTTCAGCGATCCACCACCGTCAAATATGGTCGATTCGGAGAGGCAGCCGATGATTCCGACAACTCCAGTAGCGATTACAGCATTGATCGGTGAGTGAAAGCGGTCGTTGACATTTGCGAAAGCAGCTGGTAGAACTCTGTCAAACGACATTGCGAACAAGATTCTCGATGCTGTGAGAATAAAGGGGGGAATGTCGTTCGCGATCCAAAGTACGCCAAAGAGAAAGAGCAATAGGTTTGCGGACCCAAGCCCGAGTCCGCTAGCGCTCAGCCCAGCGACTGTAGTAGTCCAGAGCTTGACTGGTGGAAGACCTGCGGCGTCCAAGCATGATGTGGGCGTGCCGGTGCTACACCCATACGAAAGATAGCTCCAGGCCGAGAGTAACGAGAACCTTCCGTCGGAGGTAGCCGCGAGACCCGTAATGGCCCGAGAGGCTAAGAGAGAAACCGAGACGTAGAGTGCTATTATGATAACGCTAGCGGCGAGCAGAGTCTTTGGAAGGTTTCGGTTCGCCTCCTTCACTTCTCCGGCGACGAAAGTTGACGCAGCGTATCCGATGTAGGCAAAGTAGGCACCTATCAAAGCAGTTCCGACAGCTCCCCAATATGACGGGGCGAGGTGACTGGTAATCGGGTCAAAAGTGACCCCCGATGTGGGAGGATTCAGTGCAGCGGTGACGTAATTGGCCGGAGCGACCCCTGATCCGAAGATGTTTCGCATCCCGTCGGCCACGCTAGTCCCCGTTGCACTCCCGATCAGCCCGAACACATAGAACGTTAGAACGGCAGGTACCCAGAACATAGCCTGTAACAGAAGTCCAGTCATCTTGACACCGAAAGTCCCAATTATTGTGAAAACGATGACCAGGACCACGCCCCCGGCTAGAAGTAAGTAGTCAACGGGGTAGGAGGCGAGAAAGGAGGGTCCAAAGACCACGGGTCCAATGATCCCGTATATGCCCTCAAACACAGCTACGGCAATGATTCCAAACGACCAAGCAATGCTGAAAAATTCAAGCCAGGCTCCCGCGAAACCCCAAAACGGACCAATTATCCTCGATATGGCAACGTAGCCTCCGCCAGACCTGGGCATAGCCGCGGTCAGGATGGCTATCGCTAGAACCGAAAGCAGAATAGCGATTCCGCCAAGAATAAACGCCATCGCCATGGGCGGAATACCTGCTAGGAACTGATTTTCCGGTAGGGGCGCTATGCCGGTAAACTGAAAAACCCGCTTTTGCCATCCAAGTCCTACAGTGTTAGCGATGACGATTATAATTGCAGTTACGGCGCCTATTTCGCGGACAAGGCCGGTTGCCTTTCGGACGAATAGTTTCTCTTCTACAGCCAATCTTTCACCAAATGACTGTAGAGAGTATTTAATCCGCGTCAGAATTGATTTAAGCCTTTGCAATGGCTTCAGAGAATTAATATGCGCGCAAATATTGACAGGATTTTGTGTTACTCTTACAGATGAGAATTTCACTTTTCCTACTCACTTCGGCAAATTTTACCGTTTCTCACACGTTTAATCAGATCTGGAGAATCCATCTCTTACTATTTCTTGGCGAAGCATCCTGAGCGACAAGATAGACGAGAAACTCAAGCGGCGTGAGGAACGCTATGACAGAGAACGCCGGATGAGAATCAAGTGGAGCGAAAACACTCGAACTCTCGAAGAAGTCTTCGACCGACGAACCATAATGACAGTTCTAAAAATTCTCAACACTGGAAAACTGAAGGAGCTCACTGGTGTGCTCAAGTCTGGCAAGGAGAGCCGCGTCTATCACGGGGTTAGGGTCGACGGCTCCGAGGTCGCCGTGAAGATTTTCCTCACCACCTCAGCCGTCTTCCGCTCTGGACGGATAAAGTATCTCCAGGGAGACCCTCGTTTCAAAAACGTGGCACACGACACATCCTCGCTAGTCGACCAGTGGGCGACCAAAGAATTCTGGAACCTACGGCTGGCATCTGAGGCGGGAGTTGCTGTGCCTGCACCCATCTATGTCGAAAAAAACGTGCTGATTATCGGTTTTATTGGCAAGGGCAGTGTCCCAGCACCCCTGCTGAGAGATGTCAGCCTCCAAGCTCCGCACTCCTGGTACAAGAGAATAGTAGAAATGCTAAAACTTCTCTATGACAAGGCTGGCTTGGTCCATGGCGACCTTAGCGAGTACAACATTATGATCCCAAACGGCTATCCCGTACTGATTGACTTCGGTCAAGCCGTTACCAAAGACCACCCGGAGGCCA
>Ga0066656_10000063_pt1 | contig 28844 bp, 29 predicted proteins | sample GraSoiAngelo_105_FD_71411 | JGI IMG/M metagenome (GOLD analysis project Ga0066656, IMG submission 71411) | Grasslands soil microbial communities from the Angelo Coastal Reserve, California, USA - 14_0903_05_40cm | ecosystem: Environmental > Terrestrial > Soil > Grasslands | place: USA... | reverse complement strand
CGCTCAGTCTGGACACCGCCGCCGTGCAGCGCGCGCGTGCCGCCGTTGAGGCCGCCGAGAAGAAGAAGCAGCCGGGCGATGTGGACCTCCCGATGGTGCAGGATCTGAAGCGTTTCATTCGCGAGTCGGAGGCGATTGCGGCGCTCGGGGCGGTCGGCATCCCGCCGAGTGCCGCGCGGTTTCTCAACCTTCCGTTCTATCAGACCGGCGAGGTGCGGAAACGCCCACTCGGCGACGAGGACATCGCGATCGTGAAGCGTTTGTTCGACGAGGTGCGGCCGAATATGGTATTCGTCGCCGGCGATCTCTCCGACCCGCACGGAACGCATCGCACCTGCAAGATGGCGATCGAGCGGGCGCTCGCCGTTTACGAAGGTCCGGCACCCGAAGTGTGGCTCTATCGCGGCGCGTGGCAGGAATGGGCGCTGACCGAGGCCGACGTCCTGGTGCCGCTTTCCCAGGAAGAGCTACGCGCGAAAGTCCTGGCGATCTTCCGCCATCAATCCCAGAAGGACACGGCCCCCTTCCCCGGCGGGCACGACGATCGCGAGTTCTGGCAGCGGGTGGAGGCCCGGAATCTCGAGACTGCCGCCCGGGCCGACCGGCTCGGGCTGCCGGAGTACTACGCTATGGAAGCCTATGTAATTCACCATACTTAGCCGCAGATCGTTGCACCGCGCACCGGCTGTTCATTATGTTGGCCCCGCGTCTTCCCCTTAGGAGGAGGCCAGCAATGAACGCAACGACTACAAAAGCACTCAGCTTGGCTCTCGTCGTCGCCGTTTGGACAATCGTCTCACATCTCGGGAAGCTGCCGCTGCAGCTGTGGCCCGTGATTGTGGGCCTCGCCTGCTTCGTGGGCGCCGGCGGCGGAATGATGGGGCTCCAGAAGTCGGTTCTTGGCAGTTTGTCCGGGGTAGTATGGGCGCTCATCTACGCTTCCGTAGCCGGCGCGCTGGGGCACTCGGAAGTAGCAGACGCATTGATCCTGGGTGCCGCGGTGTTCGCCATGGTCTTGCAGGCGCGCGTGCCCTTGCTGTCGTACACGGCCGGCGCGTTCGTCGGCGCCGCCACGGCGCTGGGTGCCCGCGCGGTGACCATCAACGGCGGCATCCGCATCGCAATCGCCTTGGCGATCGGGTGCGTGCTGGGAATCGTGGCAGAACGAGTTGCTGACGCGATTGGTCGCATGCGGGTCGTTCCGGCGATGTCGCACCGCTGATCGAACGCCTCTCGGAAGGGAGCAAGGCACATGCGTGTAGGCTCACTCGCCGCCGCGTGTGCCTTTGCCGTTTCGCCGCTCGCCGCACAGGATAGCACCCGCACCGCACAAGATTCCGCGGTGCGGGTTTTTCTCGATTGCCCTGATACGTTCTGTGATTTCGACTACTACCGCACCGAGATCACGTTCGTGAACTGGGTCCGCGACCGTCAGTTCGCGCAAGTGCACGTGCTGGTGACCACGCAATCGACCGGCGGGGGACAACAGTTCACGGTCGACTTCATCGGCCTCGAGCGGTTCGCCGGCGCGGCGGACACGCTGCACTGGGTTTCTACCACCAGTGACACGCAGGATGATATCCGGCGCGGCCTGGCCCGTACCTTCAGACTCGGACTGATCCGGTTCGTCGCAAAGACGGCGGTGGCACCAAACATCGAGATCTCCTACAACGCACCAGCGAGCGCAGCCGCGCAGGTGCACGACCCGTGGAACTATTGGGTCTTTCGCGCGCAGATGAACGCGAATCTCCAGGGCGAGAAGACATTCAAGTTCCAAAACTGGTTCAGCACTCTTTCCGCCAATCGCGTCACGGAGGCTGGGAAAGTCCGTCTTTCCATAAACCAGAATTACAACCAGAGCGACTTCACGATCACCACGTTCGATTCGCTGGGGAATCCATCCGGTGAAGAGGTCATCACCAGTATTAGTCGCGGGTACGATGCGAGCGCACTCATCGTCCGAAGCTTGACCACCCACTGGTCGGCAGGTGGCCGCGGATCGGTGTCGTCCTCGACATTCCTTAACGAGAAGCTGGCGACTTCAGTAGCCCCCGCCATCGAGTACGACGCTTATCCGTACTCGGAATCCACGCGACGACTGCTCACATTCCGCTACGAGATCGGGCCGAAGACATATCGTTACCGCGACACCACCATTTTCAACCGCGTCGCCGAGACGCGGTTCAATCAGACATTGAATGTTTCGCTCAGCGTGAAGCAGCCGTGGGGGTCGACCGGTATCGCGGTGGAGGGGAGCAACTACCTGTACGATTTCCGCAAGAACCGCGTGACCATGTTCGGCAACGGCGAATTCCGGCTGTACAAGGGACTCTCACTCAATTTCTTCGGGAGTGTCGCGCTGATTCATGACCAGCTGTTCCTACCGAAGGAGGGGGCGTCGGAGCAGGAAGTGTTGCTGCGGCGGCGCCAGCTCGCGACGTCGTACAACTATTTCACATTCTTCGGCTTGAGCTATACGTTCGGCTCGAAGTTCGCCAACATCGTGAACCCGCGCTTCGAAGGCGGCGGCGGCGGCTTCTTCATTATCCAGTAATCGCCCCCACAAACAAACCAAACCCGGAGCCACGCGCTGCACTCCGGGTTGGCGAGATCGGGCGAAGTGGCCGTCGACACTGCGCCACGACCTACGCGACGGAATGTAGGCAAGTCCCGGTTGCGGCTCTGTCAGGGAACCGTCCAGCCAGGTTCGAAAACTTGCCGGTTCCGCAGCGAAGGGGGATTCTTCAGGCGATGACTCGTTTCCGGGTGGGACGCGGCGCCGTCGTGGCCGTCCTCTTGGTCCTCGCCTTCGGGGTCGCCGCGGCGTTGGCGGTCCAAGCCTACAGAACGGCGGGCGATCATCGCGCGCAGGCGGATCGCGTGTTGCGCGACTACGCGCGACTCGCCGCTGCTCGCGTGGCGATCCGGACCGCGACCGACATTTACTACGCCGTCAGGCCGCCGCTCAAAGCATTGCAGCATGCGCACGAGACGGCGCCGCACAAGGCGCCTCCGAAGCCCAAGGATCTGCACTTCGACACGATGGAGCACGAGTTCTCCATTGCGCCGTATATCCGGTTCACGTTCTGGATGGATCTGAAGAACAAGCACCTAAAGACCTCCGGGCAGGAGCTGCCACCGCCCGTCCGTAAATGGCTGGTCGATACGCTGCCTCTGCACACCCGCACGGTGTACGACACGTCGTGGCACATGGGGACGGTGCTCGGCCAACCCGACGGCGACCGGCGGTATGTCGCCTACACGGTGCTGCGCGATTCCGACGGTGTGTTGCGCACCGCGCTCGGCTTCGAAGTGAAGCCCATCGTGCTCAAACCGCTCGTGGTTCAGGCCACCGAAAAGTTTGAGCTCCTGCCCAGGCCCCTCACCGGCGGCGTGCAGTACGACTCGATGGGCTCGATCATCATCACCGACCGCTACGGCGTGGAGATCTATCGCTCGGCCGTGCAGTACACGTCACCCTTCACGGCGCGCGATACGATCGGCACGGACATGGGCGGTCTCTACGCCCAGGCGACACTGCGGGGAGCGATCGCCGATAAACTGATCATCGGCGGATTGCCCAGGTCGCGGCTGCCGTTGATCCTCGGCCTGCTCGGTCTGACTGGTGTGCTGATCGGGACCGCGCTGTTCCAGCTGCGGCGCGAATCCCAGCTCACGCGGCTGCGCAGCGATTTCATTTCCGGCGTCTCCCACGAGCTGCGCACGCCGTTGGCCCAGATCCGGATGTTTTCCGAGACGCTGACCCTGGGCCGGGTGCGCTCGGACGAGGAACGCCGCCGCTCGCTGGCGATCATCGATCAGGAAGCCCGCCGGCTGACCCATCTCGTCGAGAATCTGCTGCACTTCTCGCGCTCGGAGCGGCAGACCACGCACATCACACCCGAGCCGACCGCATTGGCACCGCTGGTGCAGGAGGTGATCGACGGCTTCGCGCCGCTCGCCGCGGCCCGCGGGGCCAAGCTCTCGGCCACGGTCCCGGACGATCTCGTCGTCCCGGCGGATCCGGGTGCCGTGCGGCAGATGCTCCTCAATCTGCTCGACAACGCCGTGAAGTACGGGCCGGCCGGCCAGGAAGTCCGCATCGGCGCGCTACACGACAACGGTGTCGCAAAGTTGTGGGTGGACGACGGCGGCCCTGGTATCCCGCGCGCCGAGCGCGAGCGGGTGTGGGAGCGGTTCTGGAGACTGGAGCGCGATCGTGAGTCGGCGGTGGCCGGGAGCGGCATCGGGCTCGCGGTCGTACGCGAGCTCGCGAGCCTGCATCACGGGCGCGCGTGGATCGACAATCCGGCAGCGGGCGTTGGCACACGCGTCGTCATCGAGCTACCGATATGACCGCGTCCGCCAGTCCCATGCCCGCCAAGCGGATTCTGGTCATCGAAGACAATCCGGATCTCGCGTACGGGCTCCGCAACAATCTCGAGATCGAGGGCTACGACGTAGAAGTCGCAAAGGACGGCACAAAGGGCCTATCGCGGGCGAAAGCCGGACAGCCCGATCTCGTTGTCCTGGATTTGATGGTGCCGGGAATGGATGGCTTCCGCGTGTTGCGCGCGCTGCGCGATGATGGACACGGCATGCCGGTGTTGATTCTGACCGCGCGCGGTGAGGAAGCCGACAAAGTCCGTGGGCTGCGGCTCGGCGCCGATGATTACGTCACGAAGCCGTTCGGCGTGCTCGAGCTGCTCGCGCGCATCGAGGCCCTGCTGCGCCGCGCCGCCGCACCGCGCAAGAACGGTGGGCCGCCCGCGCCAGTATTCGAGAAGTTCGGCGACATCGAAGTGCTGACGCCATCGCGAACGGTGCTGCGCGAGGGCTCGTCCGTCGCCCTCACACCGAAGGAATACGATCTGTTGATCGCGTTGCTGCGGCGTGACGGTGCCTGTATCACCCGTTCCGAGCTCCTCACGGAAGTTTGGGGCTATAGCGCTGAAGTCATGAGCCGCACGGTCGATACGCACGTGGCCGAGCTGCGGCGCAAGCTCGAGCACGATCCCGCCAATCCCCGACACATCCTCACGGTGCGTAAGACGGGCTACCGACTCGCGCGGTGACCGCCCAGAAAGCCGAAACACTCCGGCGCTTGCATGTCGAAGGACCGATGCTGGTGTTGCCCAACGCCTGGGACGCCGGCAGCGCGCGCATTTTTGTCGAAGCCGGTTTCTCGGCGCTCGCCACGACGAGCGCCGGCATCGCGTTCAGCCTCGGATATATGGACGGCGAACGGATCAGCCGCGACGAAATGCTGGCTGCCGTTGCTCGGATCACCCGGCGGGTCTCGGTGCCCATCACCGCCGACATGGAGGCCGGCTACGGCCGCACGCCCGATGCCGTCGCCGAGACGGCGCGCCGCGTGATCGACGTGGGCGCCGTCGGAATGAATCTCGAAGATAGAATCGAACACGGTCCATTGCTCGATTTCCCGCTCGCCGTCGAGCGCGTGCGCGCGGCTCGCGCGGCGGCCGACAAGGCCGGCGTTGCGATCGTGCTCAACGCGCGGACTGACACGTTCGAAGCGCCGGAGATCCCGCGCGATGGCCGGGTGGCTGAAGCAGTGCGCAGGGGCCATGCGTTCCGGCAGGCAGGCGCAGACTCCGTGTTCGTACCGTTCGTGGGCGACCGCGGCACGATCGAGCAGCTCGTTCAGCAGATCGACGCACCCGTCAACATTCTCGGCGGACCCAACGCGCCTTCACTGAAAGAGCTTGCTGTTCTGGGCGTACGGCGGGTGACATTCGGGTCCGCGCCGATGCGCGCCACCCTCGGCTTGGTCAGACGTATGGCGCGGGAATGGAAGGAGAAGGGCACCTACGGGACGCTCGAGGCGTACGGGATTCCGTTCGCCGAGCTGCAGAAACTCTTCGGAGATCGCTAGTTCAATTCGACGTGCAGATGGTCGGCGGTGCCGACGTGCCGCTTCGTATCAAACCCCATCGACCAGAAATAGAGCTGCACACTCCAATTCTTCAGCGTGCCGTGACCCGCCGTTCTGAGGTCGACCGCGTGCACCCATCCATCCGCGCCACGGTAATGACGGCTGCGGAGATTCTCGGGCAATCCCATGCGACCGTAGTCGTCGGGCTGACGGCCGGTGTCGGTGATGAGAATATCTCTGTCCACAAGGATCGCGGTCGACAGGGCCAGCCGCAGCAGCGGATGAACGGACGTGTAGTACGCGCGAACGGGAGCCGACTTGGCGTGCACGCTCGCGAGATAGAGTAAGGAATAGCCGCAGTAGAACACTACCAGGGGCAGCGCAACCCATTTCGCCAGCGGCATCACCAAGGCGCGCCCCCCCCGGCCGCCCTTCCCTCCTCGCTTCGTGAACCGGCGCGCGATCCAGACAGCGTAGGCGGTAACCACGCCTCCGCTAAGGAATGCCGCCACCAGCACCGCCACCCAGACCGGCGTTCGCCCGTGCTCGTAGATGAAAACAGAGCCGCGCACCAGCACGACGAACGGCAAGGCAATGATCAGAGCGATCTTGAGAAAGCCGATCAGCGCTTCGCCCGCCAGCGCCTTCCATTCGGTCGGCGTGGATGGCGCCGCCTGCCGCCATTTCCGCCGCCACTCCCGCTGCGCCTCCTTCTTGAGGCGCGCCAACCGAACAGCCACACCGTCCATGCGGAAAATGTACGTATCGGATTGCATCCGGGCTTCAACGTCATCAAACCGTCATCCAGTCGTACGTGGGATCTCACGGATCGATGTGCAAAGCATCATGCCGGCGCCGTCTCTTTGAACAATCCCCTACCGGAGCGTTCCATGAGACTGCGTTTGCTCGCTTTGTCGACCGTCGTCATGGTTGTCTGTTGCACTCCAGAGAGTCCACGGACGGTCGCGGTCTCCGCGGATTCCTCGCGAGTCCGATTCTACCAGGAAAAGCGCCCGGAAGGCTTCCAGGTCGGGCGGGCGTTTCAAGCGCAGCAATCCCTCGATGTTACCGTGGGTGACATCCCCGAGGACGTCAGCACGATTCCTCCCGCCACTTCTGCAAACATGCTCATCCGCACTGCGACTGCGTCCATCGAGGTGGACTCACTCGAACGCGCGATCGCGGCAGTGAAAAAGCTCGCGGCGCGTTTAGGAGGCTATGTCGCTAATTCCGGCATCGAGGCGGGGAAGAACCGCTTGCGGAGCGCGGTTTTGGAAATGAAGATTCCCGCCCTGCGCTTTGAAGAGGTGCTCACCGGACTCGAGCCGATCGGTAAGCTCGAATCGGCCAATGTCAGCGCCCAAGATGTCGGTGAGGAGTACGTCGACGTTGACGCTCGCATGCAGAACGCGAGACGGCTCGAAGCCCGCCTCATCGATTTGTTGGCGAATCGTACAGGCAAACTCAAGGACGTTCTCAGTGTCGAAGAAGCGCTGGCGAGAGTGCGTGGCGAGATCGAACGCTACGAAGGGCGGATTCGCTACCTCAAAGCGCATACAGCCACCAGCACCATCAGTGTGACCGTGCATGAACCCGTTCCGGTAGTTGGAGGCCCAGGCCACACCGTAATGGGTGACGCTCTGCGGCAAGCATGGCGCAACTTTGTTGTGCTCGCTTCGCTCGGGGTTCAGTCCCTTGGAGTGGTGATTCCTCTCGGCTTACTTGCGTTCGCGGGTTGGCTAGTGACGCGACGCTGGCGAGTCGGCCAACGGGCTGCATGAGCGTCCTCTTCCTTTATCTAGCGAACGGCGGAGGTTGACCCTTACCGTCCCTTACCGTCTCTTACCGTCTCTTACCGTCCTCTAGGAGGAAGCATGCCCGACACGATCCGGAAGGTCGACTACTACTACATCACGGCGCCTGACAAGGCGGGTGAAGGCGCACGCGTGTTGGGCGCGCTTCGAGATGCCGGCGTGAATCTGCTGGCCGTGCACGCGTTTCCGAGCGCGCGTCGCTCACAGATCGACGTCGTTCCGTCGGACTCCGCCGCGTTCGTCAACGCCGCGAAAGTCGCCGGCGTCAAGATCTCAAAGCCGAAGATCGTATTCCTGGTCGAAGGTGACGATCGTGCGGGCGCCATGGCGTCCCTGCTCAGCCGGTTAGGCAGCGCGGGCGTCAACGTCACAGCGACGAGCGCGGTGCGCTCCGGATCCGGCCGCTACGGAGCGCTGCTATGGGTTAAGCCCCGGGACGTGAAGAAGGCGTCGGAAGCCATAGGGGCTATGTAGGGTCAATATCGGGTATCAGAAAGCGACCCCCTTTGGAGGATATGAGTCATGGCGTCACGAGCTGAGCGGTTCAAGAAAGCCGCGGTGAAGGCCGCCAAGACGGCGAGGAAGTGGGCGGCGACTGCGGCACGCGAAGCCGACCGGCTGCTCGCTGCAGCGCAGAAGCGCGCAGCGACTGAACAGCGCCAGCGGCGTATCAAGGAAGCGCTCCACCGCACCGGGAAGGTACTGAAGGCGGTCGGACGGGCGGCGATCGTGGCGGGGATTGCGGCGGGTATTGCATCGGCACGTGCCGAGAATCGCGCGCGGAAGCCCACCAAGAAGGCGAGGCCCTAGGCGGCGCCGCTCAGCTTCAGCAGGCGGCTCCATTGCGCCGCCGTTACGGGACTTACCGACAGCCGTCCCTGTCTCACGATGGGAAGATCCGTGAAGGTCTTGTCGGATTTGATCTGCGCGAGTGTCACCGGTTGAGGCAGCCGCCGATGCGCTTTGAGATCGATCACGACGAGCCGCGCATCTTTCTTTTGGGGATCCGCATACGGCGCGGATATGACGGTCGCCCAACCCACTACCGCTTTCTCGTCACCCGTGTGATACACGAGGACCTGATCGCCCGGGTGCATCGCCCGAAGGTTCCGTAAGGCCACCGGGTTTTTCACGCCATCCCAGACGGCCGTCTCTTCCCGCTCGAGATCGGCGTAGCTGTACGCCGTCGGTTCCGTTTTTACTAACCAATAGTTCGCCACTGTTAACCCCGCGGTATCGCCGCGGGGTTGGCCACCCGCGCGGCCCAGTCCTGAATTGTTGTGGCCAGCTCCTGCATCACGTCGTCTTCCGACTTTCCAGTGCGCTTCGGCACCTTGAACGAATGGTCGCCTTCCTCAATTCGATGCAGCGTCGCCCGGTCGCCGAGCTGCTGAACCACCCCTCGTAACAAGTCGAGCTGCGCGAACTCGTCGCGCGTGCCCTGCAGAAACAACAGCGGCACCCGCACCGCCGACAGGTGCTCCGCGCGACTGATCCCCGGACGTCCGGGAGGATGTAACGGAAAGCCGAGGAAGACGAGTCCCCGTACGCCGGGCAGCGGCTCTTTAGACTGTGCCTGAGACGTCATCCGGCCTCCAAACGACTTGCCGCCGGCGATCAACGGGAGTTCAAGCCCCTCGCGCGCGGCCGCGACGACAGCCTCCCGCACTGCGGCTTCGGCGACCGCCGGTGAATCGGGCCGGCTTTTCTTCGCCTGCATGTAGGGGAATTCGTACCGGTAGGTCGCGATGCCGTGCTGCGCGAATGCTTGTGCTGCCCGCTCGAGGAAGGCGTGGCGCATCCCCGCCCCGGCGCCATGCGCGAGCACCAGCAGTGCTCGCGCATCGGCCGGAGCGGTCAACAGATGGTCCATCTATGTCAGTCGCTCGTTCAGCCGTTCCAGTACGCCTACCAGATTCGGCTTGAGCTCCAGGACGGGGGCCACTGGGTCGTGTCCCAGCTTCTGCATGCGCTTCAGCGCATTGGCGATCGTGAAGTTGGTGTTGTGGAGTTTCCCGTTGACCTCGTCCCACTCGATCGGCATGGACACCGGCGCCTTCGGCGAGGGTCGCACGCTATAGGGCGCGACCATCAGTTGGCCGGCACGGTTCTGGAAGGCGTCCACGTACACCTTGCCTTCACGTTTGCTGATCGTCCGTGCCGTGGTCGCGACGTCGGTGTGTTGATCGGTGACGAGCCGGGCAAACAACATCGCGAGCTGCAGGCATTGCGCGTAGGTGAGCTGCCGGCCGAGCGGCAGCATGATGTGCAGTCCCGACTTCCCCGTCGTCTTGATGAAGGCCGGCATGTCGACCTCGTCGCAGACCGTTTTCATCGTCTTCGCAAGCGTGATAACGTGCTCGAATGGCGCCTCCTTGGGGTCGAGATCGATGAGGCACCAATCCGGGCGCGTGAGATCGTCAATGCGACTCATCCAGATGTGCAGCGGGATCGTTCCGAGGTTCACGAGGTAGACCAGCGTCTCGATGTCGTTCGCGACGAAGTACTGAATGTCGCGCTGCGTATCCTCGCTCCAGATCGGAATCGTCTGAATCCAGTCCGGCACGAATCCTGGGGCGTCCTTCTGATAGAACGACTTGCCGTTGATTCCGTCCGGATACCGCGTGAGCACGACGGGGCGATTCTTCAGATACGGAAGCAGCCACGGTCCCATCGAACGGTAATACTCGATGAGATCGCCCTTCGTGTAACCTTCCTCGGGCCAGAAGACCTTATCGAGGTTCGAGAACTTTACCTCGCGCAACGGGACACGGGACACGGGAAACGTGACTGATGCCTCAGGGTCCTTCTCGTTTCCCGTGTCCCGTTTCTCGTGTCCCGGCATTTGCACGTCTTCCGGTTTCTTGTCATCTCGAAAGCGCACGAAGACGGATTGACGAAGCAGTCCGTCCTTCGTGAATTCCTTGTACCGAACGTCGCACACGAGCCGCGGCTCGACCCACGTGTGATCCGTTCCCTTGGGCAGCGCGCCATTCTCGGGCGGATCGCACGGCGGCGTCTTGCGGACGAGGCTTTGCAACGTGGCGCTGATTTCCGACAACTGGTCGCCGCTGAATCCCGAGCCGGCTCGCCCGCAGTAGATGAGTCGGCCGTCCTTATACGCGCCGACATGCAGGGAGCCGAATCCGCCGCGCGAGCCCTTGGGCTTCGAGAAGCCGACGACGACGAAATCGTCGATGCGATCGGCGCGGATCTTCAGCCAGTCGGATGATCGACCGTTGCGATACGGGCTGTCGGCTTTCTTGGCGACGATGCCTTCGAGCCCGAGATTCACGACCTGCTCATACAGCGCCTCACCATTCTTTTCGAAGTGCTCCGAATAGCGCAGCGGACCCGTCGGCGGCAAGATCTTCTGCAAAATCTCCTTGCGCTTGATGAGCGGCAGCTTGCGCAGATCGTAGCCCTCGAAGGCGAGCAGGTCGAACACATAGAGCGTCGCCGGCGATTCGATCGCGGCACGTTTCGCTTCGCGCGCACCCAGTTTGGCTCGGGCCTGGAGCTTGTTGAAACTCGGATGACCGGACTCGTTGAGCACCACGAGCTCGCCGTCCAGGATCATCCCTTCGAACGGAATCGCCTTGATTGCCCGCGCGATCTCCGGGAAGGACTCGGTGAAGTCGAGGCCCTTGCGTGAATACAGAATCGGCGCGCCACCTTGGCAGGCCGCGCGCATGCGATAGCCGTCGAGCTTCACCTCGAACAGCCAACCGGCTTTGGAAAACGGCTCATCGCGCGTCTCTGCGAGCATGAGTTCGGTGTCCTCGACCCGCAGGTTTCGCTTCGGCGCACCGAGTTTCTCGAGCTCCTTTTTGATCGGCTCGGCGCGCTGCTTGGCGTTGCGGAGCTCGTCGTTCGTCAGCCCTGACAACACGGACTCATTCGAATACGGCTCCGTGGAGACGTACTCGTCACGCTCTTTGATGAGCAGCCACTCTTTCGGGGTCTTCTTGAGTTTGATCAGGGTCCAGCGACCGCGCAGTTTGTAGCCCCGGAGCTCGAACAGGAGCTTCCCCTTTTCCAGACCTTCGTATGGGTCTTCGAGCGGAACCCACACGCCGCGGTCCCAGACGATGACGGTGCCCGCGCCGTAATTCCCTTCGGGAATCACGCCCTCGAAGTCGCCGTACTCGAGCGGGTGGTCTTCGACGCGGACGGCGAGACGCTTATCGGCTGGATTTGCGGAAGGACCTTTGGGGACCGCCCACGACATGAGGACGCCGTTCATTTCGAGACGCAGATCCCAATGCAACCGCGTCGCATCGTGCATGTGTACGATCAGCAAGCCCCCGGGTTTCGGCGCGGCTGTGGGAGCTAATCCCCCGGGCTCCGGAGTACGATCGAAGGCGCGCTTCGCACGGTAAGTGCTGAGCGAGTCGCCTTCTTCGGAGCGGGACTTCCGACGGGTGGGCATGAGCGCGTATCATACTCCACTATGGCCGCTCATTCCATCGGTTCCGCTACGGTGTCGTTTGGCCTCGTCTCCGTACCCGTGCAGCTCTACGCTGCCGGCGAATCCAAGGCCAACATCACGTTCAACTGGCTCCACAAGAAAGACGGCGCCCGACTCAAGCAACAGTACGTCTGCTCCAAGGACGGCGAGAAGGTCGAGCGTGATGAAATGATCAAGGGCTATGAATTCAGCAAAGGCCAGTACGTCACCTTCACGCCAGACGAGTTGAAAGCGTTGGAAGAGCGAGCCACCGGTGCGATCGACATCGTCGAGTTTCTTCCAGCCGAAAAGGTGGACCGCATTTATCTCGACCGGACCTACTTCCTCGGCCCCGACAAGGGCGGCGAGCGCGCCTACAAGCTGCTGGCCGAGGCGCTCGAGAAGACCAAGCGCGTCGCGATCGGCCAGTATGCCGCGCGCGGTAAGCAGTACCTCATCATGGTCCGCCCGATGGACGGCGGGCTCGCGATGGAGCAGCTGCGCTACGCCGACGAGATTCGCGACCTCGCCGAAGTGCCGATCCCCAAGACCGAAGTGAAGAAGCCCGAGCTCGATCTCGCGATCAAGTTGATCGACCAGGCGGCGACCGAGGAATTCCAGCCCCAGAAGTACAAGGACAACGTGCGCGAGCGGATGCAGGAGCAGATCGAGCGCAAGGTCGAGGGCAAGCAGATCACCGAGGAGCCGGAGGAGGCACCGAAGGCCAAGGTGCTCGACCTGATGCAAGCGCTGAGGCAGAGTCTGGAAGGGGAAAAGGCGGAGAGGGCCGAGGCGAAGTCAGCCGCGAAACAGCCCAAACGCCGGAAAGTCGCGGGAGGACGCTAAAGCATTATCTTGGGGCGACTCTTACCCCGAGGGTGGGCGGTGCAAGACACGTTCTCGACCACTGCGAATGCGCCGGGCCCGCTGTTTTGGATCATCTGCTTCGCCGTCGCGCTGTTCGAAATCGCCAGCATGTGGAAGCTGTACCAGAAGGCCGGCTACCCCGGCTGGGCCGCGATCATCCCCATTTACAACGCGATCGTCCTGATCCAGATCGCGCGCAAGCCGATATGGTGGATTCTGCTCTACTTGATTCCGCTGGTGAACATCATCATCGCGATCATCGTCACGCACAACGTGTCCGTGAATTTTGGAAAGGGCGCGGGCTTCACGCTGGGACTCATTTTTCTGGGCCCGATCTTTTATCCGATTCTGGCGTGGGGGGACGCGGAGTATCAACAGCCAACGTCAGGAATTGCCGTGCCAGCTTAGGACCCATTCCTTTTTCTTCGTGCTTGAAGAAGATGTAGGCATCGGTCCAGGCCTCACCCCAGGCCTGGACCTGTTGCATCCAGTCGCGCAGCGAGTCTTCCGCATACCCCACGTCGCGTAGCCGCAGGTAACCGAAGTCGGCTGTGGCGACGAGCGGCGTAGTCCCTTCCTCTGTATCGGCGATGCACAGCGCGGTGTTCGTGCTCCGCAACAACTCGTAGACGTCGTCTGACCACCACGATGCGTGACGAAACTCACACGCCGCGCGGACATCCGACGGAAACTGTGTGAGTAGATCACTGAGCCGCGCGATGTCCTTCTTAAAATTAGGGGGTAATTGAAATAGCACCGCGCCCAGTTTGGCATTAAGCTTGCGAATTGTCTCGAGGAAGAAGCGGAGTGGGTCGTCGATGTTCTGCAGGCGCGCGAAGTGAGTAATGCGTTGTGGCGCCTTCAGCACGAATGTGAATCCCTCCGGCGTCGCCGCATGCCAACCGGCGACGGTTTTGGCGTTGGGCATGCGATAAAAAGTGTAATTGATCTCGACCGTGCCCAATTGTTGGGCGTAGAACTCGAGCCACTTCGCGCTCGGGAGCTTGGGCGGATAGAAGCTTCCCTTCCATTCCGGGAAGTTGTAGCCAGACGTACCGACGTGCAGCCGCATGAGTCTAGCGGCAAAGCTAGTCTCACCATTCTCGATGGGGGAGCTGTCGCATGACGAAGCTGAAGGTCACACTCGCCGCGCTGGTGTTCGCTGTGGCAGCCTGCGGAACATCGGCCGAGACCGAACGGAAGCTGGCTGAGCTCGAGCAGGCCAATGCCCAAAAAGACAGTCTGATGCAGGCAGTGGCCCTGAGCTCGCGGCTCCTCACCGACATCAACGTAGAGATCGCAAAGGTGAAAGTGCGCGGTCGGCTCAACGTGTCGAGCGAGAGCCCGGTCACCGCGTCGAGCGATACGTTGATCGCCAAACTGCGCTACGTCGTGACCCGCGTGCGGGAAACGGAGAGCCAGCTGAGTCAGAGCCGCGAGCGCATCAAGAACCTGACCAACCTGTCGGACAGCCTCCGGGCGACGCTCGACTCGACCGCCAGCAACCTCCAGGCCGTGATCGCGACGCAGAAGCAGACCATCGACCTGCTCACGGATCAGGTCAACACCCTTACGGCCGAGAACGTCGCGCTGCGCGACAGCCTCTCGACCGGGTACTACGTGATCGGGACGAAGGCCGAGCTCAAGAAGCGGGGGATTCTCACCGAGCAGGGTGGCGGTCGCGTGCTCTTCATCCTCTGGCGGACCGGCAAGACGCTGCAGCCGGCGCGCAACCTCGATCCGTCGCTCTTCACGGCGATCGACACGCGCAAGGTCACCCAGATCCCGCTGCCCAGCGCGCGGGCCGAGTACCGGATCGCGTCGCTGCAGGACCTGTCGTACGTGGCTGAGGAGCGTAAACACAACAAATACTCCGGCACGCCGAGCCTCACGATCACATCGCCTGTGGATTTCTGGCGCAACTCAAAGTTCCTCATCATCGTGTTGGAGGGTTCTTCTGGCTCAGTGGCTAATCGGGACTCACAGCGCAGTTCTGAGTCGCAAGCGGTGAGCCGCTAGAGAAGTCGCAAGACTCGTCGTGCAAGAGGCCAGGAAGTCTCCCTGGCCTCTTGTGTTTCAGGGTAGTTTTCAATCTCATGCCTACACGCTGCGGCTGGTCGGAATCAAATCCCCAAATGATTGCCTATCATGACGCGGAGTGGGGCGTACCGGTCCACGACGACCGGCAACTCTTCGGCAAGCTCGTGCTCGATGGATTTCAGGCGGGACTGTCGTGGGCCATCATCCTGCGCAAGCGCGACGCGTTCCTGAACGCCTTCGACGGTTTCAATCCGGAAAAGATGGCCCGCTACGCTGCGCAGCGCGTTGCCAAGATCCTCAGAGATCCGGGCATCGTCCGTAACCGCCAGAAGGTGCGATCAGCGGTCGGCAATGCCCGCGCGTTTCTCAAAATGGTCGAGGCGGGAGAATCGTTCGACGCGTTTCTCTGGCAGTTCGTGGGCGGCGCCCCGAAGCGCAACGCCTGGAAGACGCTCCGCGGAGTCCCCGCGGAGACGAAGGAATCGACCGCGATGAGCGAGGCGCTGGTCGAGCGAGGCTTCCGGTTCGTGGGGCCGACGATCTGCTACGCGTTCATGCAGGCGGTGGGGATGGTCAATGACCATCTGGTAACGTGTTATAGATACCGTGAATTGACCAAATGACGGGAAACGCGAAACGAGAAACGGGACACGTGGTGTAGTTCACGTATCCCGTTTCCCGTATCACGTTTCCCGCTTACTTTGCGCGTTCCAGGTACTGTCCAGATCGCGGATCCACCCTGACCTTTTCACCCGCTGAGATAAACTCCGGCACCTGCACCGTCACACCGTTGGACAATTTCGCCGGCTTGGTGCTCGCGGTCTTCGTTGCGGTCTTCATCACCGGCGAGGTCTCGACCACCTTCAGCTCGATCACCGACGGCAGCTCGATGGCGATGGGGCGTCCGTCCAACCACTCCACCTGCACGACCATCTCCGGCTGCAACCAGGGCGTGTCCTCGCCCACGGCCCGCTCGTCGAGTGTGAACTGCTCGTACGTCTGTTGATCCATGACGTGCACGCCACCCTGGTCCTGATAGAGAACCTGCATCTCCTTCGTGTCGAGACGCGCTTCGTTGAGAAAATCGGTGGCGGCGAGACGCTGATCGAACGTGTTGCCCGAAACAAGATTCCGGAAACGCACCTGCACGAACGCGCGCAGATTGCCGGGCGTGCGGTGCGTAAAGTCCATGACCCGGCAAGGCTGGCCGTCGATCATGAGGACGTGACCTTTGCGAATGTCTGTGGCTTTCATGGGAGCGGGAACTTAAACCGGCCGCCTTAGCACTCCAAGGCCCCGAGTGCTATCGACTTGCTTGAACCGATGCCGTTTACTAGCGTGAGCGACCTCACACCCCTTACGCGCGTCGGATTGCAGCTTTCTGCAGCAATGTGTCCACAATGTGGCGCAGGGGTTTCTAGCGTAACGCATTGCCGAATAGCCAGATAGATGACCGGCACCAAGCTTGCCTCTCTCGTATGCGTAAGGGGAGGGACGCATGATAAGGCCCATCATCCATCGTCAGCTGACTCGCGGCGATCTCGCCTGTCTGGTCGAGGAGATCGCCCGAATGGATGTCACCGAAGGTCGCGAGGCCGATCAGGCTCTTCAGGCCGGCGCCGTCGATACCGTCCTCGATTCTCCTGCCGCGCTCGAGGCCGTGTTGGGCCGCGGTGGCGCCCCCGCGCCCCTCCCACTCACGTTACTCTGGTACGTCCCCATCCGCGCTCAGCTGCGACTGCGTGGCGTGACCGACATTCTGCTCGCGGACTACGCCGCTACACTGCCGGTCGTGTTCGCGACCTCGCATTCGCGGACCGCGATCGCGCAAGCCGAAGACGGCATGACCGAGTGGTGGCGGTTCGTCGCCGCGCTGCCGCAAGGGACCGTGGCGCAGGCTGAAGCGGCGGCCGATGCGGCGGCATTGGCGCTCTGGTGGGCGGGTTGTTTCCCGGAATGGGTGGAGCGCGGCGGCTCCGGTCGCGGCATGGTGCGCGCCTACGTCACGTTCGCCGGCCGCATGCTCGCGCTCGCCGCCGATCTCCTCGAGTCTGCCGCGCCCGAAGAGGCGGCACTCTGCGCCCGCGCCGCCGACGCGCGCACCGAGCTGCATGCAGCGCTCGCCGAAGCGCGCGCCGACTACATCGGCGAAGATCCGCACAGCAGCGAAAGCCGCCTCAACAGGTTCTTGAGGCGGCTCGCCGACAACTAGTGTTACGGTTGTGTCGATGGTTCTTTCGACGGTACTTCTTTCAATCCCTCAACGCGCTGCAAGTTCGTCACCGCTTTCCCGTACGTCCCTTCGATGGCCAACGCGGCGCGATACTCCGACTCCGCGGCGCGGTACTGACCGGTCAGCTCCAGCGCCATCCCGAGGTTGTTATGGAACGTCGCAACCTTGTCGTTGCGCTGGACAGCCGTCTTCAGGGGCTCGATGGCGTCCTGGAACCGCTCCAGCTGGATGTACAGCGCGCCCAGGTTGTTGAGCGCCCACACATCCGTGCCGTCCAGCGCGATGGCGCGCTGGTAGGACGCGATAGCGGAATCCGTCTTGCCCAGCGCTTCGAACGCGCGGCCCTGAAGCCGCAGCGGCTCACTCGAAGTCGAATCAAGTGCGATCGCCCGCTCGATGTGAACGAGAGCGCTATCGGGCTGGCCACCCTCCAATAGGACGCGGCTCAGATTGACGTGGCTCTTCACGTGCGTTGAATCGAGGCTGAGCGCCTGGACGAAGGCACTCTCCGCCTGCACGCGATCGCCCGCCTTCCAGGCCGACAGTCCGAGCATGTAGAAGCCCCACGGGTTCTTGGGCCGGCTCTCGGTGTAGGTCTTGAAAAGCGCCGTCGCATCGTCGTAGCGATGATCACGATACGCGGAGTCTGCGATCTCGAACGTCACGGGACCGGTGATGACGCGCGCCGGCTGCTCGCTGCTGACCGGCGTGCCCGCCACCGGCTTCGACACAACGGCCTCACCCGCCGCTGCCTGATCGGGCGTGCGCTCGTTACAGGCGGCGAAGGTGTAGGCGCCGATCACCGCGCTGAAGATGCCGGCCATGACGAGCACCGGGAAACGCAGCGATCGATTGGACTGATCCAGCGAAAATTGATACGACATGGCTCCTCCGGGAGCAGGGGTTCGGAGCCATGGGAAGGCACACACGGTACCAGGTACCCGGTACCCGGTACCGGATGATTTCGCAATGACTTAGAAATTTCGCGGATCGCGCCCGTGTCTGCTCAAACACCGTCGGGAGAGCGTCACGTGTCCCGCTGAACACCGAGCCGCCGCATGATTTTCAGGAGGCTCGCGTGGTCCGAGAGTCCCAACTCCTTTGCGGTCTTGGTGACGTGCCAGTCGTTGCGCTCCAGGGCTTGAATCACGATTTGGCGCTCGGCTTCCTGTTTTTGTTCTTCGAACGTGCGTCGTCCGTCGTGCGTCGTGCGTGGACCCCCTTTACCGCCGCGGATTTCGGGCGGCACAGCGGCGCGGGTGAGCTCGTCACTGTCTGTCGCGATGATCATGCGCTCCACCACATTGCGGAGCTCGCGGATGTTGTTGCGGCGCCAGTCGTACGACATCAGCGCCTCGCTGACGTCGGGCGCGATGGCCTTCCGTCGCATACCGAAGCGCTCGCAGGTCATCGCGACGAGATGCTCGACGAGGGCGGGCACGTCGGACAGCCGGTCGCGGAGCGGCGGCACGCGCAGGACGTGTGTATTGAGCCGATAGAAGAGATCTTCGCGGAAACGGCCTTCGCTCACCTCTTTTTCCAGATCCCGATGCGTCGCCGCCACGACGCGAGTGTTTACATCGATCGTCTTGGTTCCCCCAAGCCGCGTGACTTTGCGCTCTTCCAGCACGCGCAGGAGCTTCGCCTGCGCCGCCGGAGACAAGTCGCCGATCTCGTCGAGGAACAGCGTGCCGCCACTTGCCGACTCGAAGGCACCCTTGCGGGTGGCGTTGGCGCCCGTGAATGCGCCCCGCTCGTGTCCGAACAGCTCGCTCTCGACGAGCTCATGCGGCAGTGCCGCGCTGTTGATCGCGATAAACGGCCCTTTGGGATTGGCGCCGAGGCGGTGCAGCTCGCGAGCGACGAGCTCTTTGCCCGTGCCGCTTTCTCCGACGATCAGCACGGAGCTGGGCACCGGCGCGATGCGGACGATGGCCTCCTTGAGCTTCGCGAGCGCGGGACTCGTGCCCACGAGCGGCGACTCGAGCCCGAACCCGCGCCTGAGCAGCGTGACCTGCTCGCTCAGCCGACGGCGGTCGATCGCGTTCTCGACTTCCTGCGCAACCCGCTCCATCGGCTCTGCTTTATCGATGAAGCTGTACGCGCCCAGTCGGATCGCCTCCGCGCAACGGTCGTAGTCGCCCGTCCCGGTGTAGACGATGACCGGCACCCGCAACCCGAGTCGCCCGATGGATCGCAGGACCTCAAAGCCGTCCATTCCCGGCATTTCGAGATCGAGTATCACGCAGTCGACCGAGTCGCGCGTCAGACTCTCGAGCGCGGCGCGGCCGCTCTTGGCTACCGTCGTCTCGTAACCGCGCAGGCGCTTCAGATCGTACGCGTACTGCTCGGCCATGGCCGGAACGTCGTCGACGATCAGGACGACGGTCATTGGACCGGGATCTCCACGATGAACGTCGATCCCTCCCCCGGCTCAGTCTCGACTTTGAGTGAGCCCTTCGAATCGAGGATCAGTCGCCGCACAATCGATAAACCGAGACCCGTCCCGCCGGGTTTGGTCGTATAGAAGTCATCGAACGCGCGATCGAGCTCCGATTTGCTCATGCCGCGGCCGGTGTCGCTGACCGCAATGCGCACCACGCCGTTGCCCCCTTCCGTTGTCACCATCACGGTTCCGGCCTTCCCCTCCAGGCTGTCGACCGCATTGCTCAACAGATTCTCGATCACGCGCCGCAAGACGAGCGCGTCGGCGGAAACCGGCGGCAGGTTCTCCGCCAATTTCGTGCGGACTGTGCCGGAACCGGCAACCGTATCCCGCACGACTGTGTTCACGTCGGTGGACCGGCGGTCTGATTGAGGATAGAGACGCGCGTAGTTCGCAGCGAGCGTCTCGAGATAGCTGATGCTCGACTCGACCGTTCCCTGCCGTTCGGTGAACACCTGTGGCAAGTCCGCGGGCTGATCGCGCGCGACCTGCGTCAAGTGCCGAAACACGTTGCGCAGCGGCGCCAGGCCGTTCTTCACGTCGTGATTGACCTGCCGAGCCATGTCCCCGATCGCGACGCGACGCTCCATGTCGCGAATGCTGGCTTCTACGGGACTGCTGATGCGGGTGGAAAGCCAGCTCGCGAGCAGCAGGGCGAACAGCGCCGCGATCAGTACGGCCGCCGAGAACCAGAGGTTCACGTTGCCCTGGAGGGCAGACAGAAATGCGTCGGAGCGGGTGACCACAATGCGCGCCTGCTCGACCTGACCGGGGGGGGGGCCATCCGCCGCATCGACGAATGGCAGCGTGACTACCGCGACGACGCTCGGGGTGCTGTCTGCTTTCACGGAATCGCGCGGCAGCGCGAGCGCGACGCCGAGCTCCGGATCGCGTGTCAGTCGAGCCAGGAATGACGAATCGACGGCGACTCCGCCGATGAGCCGCAGAGTCTTGCCGAGCCGCAGGGAGTCACTTGTGACGAGTGCGAGAAACGCTCCCTCGGCCGCAGCGGCACGCACCAATGCAGCCCCGCCGTGCGGAATCGCCGGTCCCATGCGGTCGAATTCGTTGCGGAAATGGCCGGACGATACGACCCGTCCCTCGTCGTTCTGAATCTGGAGAAAATCGAGCCCGGCAAGTCGCATCGCGTTGCCCGCGTAATCGAGGATGTAGCCGCGATCCCCGGCCGCCCCGCCCGCCCCGCCCGCCCCGCCCCGGACCAGATCGGTCCGAAACGTGTTGTCGTCAGCGAGCGAAGTCTTGAGTGCCGCGAGCCGACCAGCGATGCGATCCGTCTCGCGCGCGATGTCGGCGCGGATCACACCGACCAATGCGTCGACGCGTCGTTCGTACTCTGCAGTCACGCGCCGCGACATCGCACTGCGGATGCCCAGCCCAAACACGAGCAGGGGAACGAGCACCACCACGCCAAAGGCGGCGAGGAGGCGCGTGCGAAAGGTCATGGAGACGGAGCGAGATGGGCCGTCCCGTCCAGGTCGACGGTCCAGCGGGCCACGCCGCGCCGCGCGATCGCGGTCGCCCGCGTATCCACGAGCGCCGTAATGGTCGCCGCCCACGACGGCAACAAGTCCTTCGCGGCGCGGCACGGGTCGTTGGTGATTCGGGGCAGCGCAATGACGTACCCCCACTCCTTGCCGCCCGCGACTACGGCGCTCAGATCGTCAGGCGCCCGCGCGGCGGTCGCCGCGTGCGTGAGCGCGGCAAGCCGGCCGGCGAGCTCGCGGGCCGTCGGGTCGCCGCGGGCGTACAGGATGCGTCGCGGCGTCGCGGTGACGGGGGGGGGGAGCGGTGGAGAGATGCCCTGCCCGCCGGCGACACCACAGGCACGCAAATCGAGCCACCAGAATCCGCCTTCCGCACGTCGCGCCTCGGCACGCACCGCCTGTTCCAGACCGTCAAACTTGCTGCCGCCCGCCTCCGCGGTGACGAAGACGTAGGTGCGATCCCACGGCAGCGCTACAATGGCAAGGTTCGGCAACGTCGCGGCGTAATCGCGCAATGCGCGGTCGCGGGTGACCAGCAGGTCCACGCCGGCGTCGAGCAAGTCGCGGGCGTCGCCGCTCGAAGCGAGTCGGAACGCGAGGGTGTCGCCATGCTCGCTGTGCGCGCGAATCTCCTGCGGTGTCGTGGTACCGCTCGTCGCCCAGTAGCGGCCGGTGCCGATCGGCCAGCTCGAATCGGGCGCGGCCTTCGCCACGGCCAACGCGGCATCGCCGAGTACCGCGGGGACGTCGTCGCGGGGCTTCGCCAATGCGACCGTCACCACGCGCGGATCGAGCGCGCCCAGCGTGTAACCGACGCCACCCTTCCCGTACACGACGTCCTGCGCTGTTACCGGCGCTCCATCCCAGTAGTGCGCGCCATCGCGTAACCGGAATGTCCAGCGTCGCCCGTCGTCATCGCGTACCCACTTCTCGGTAAGCTCAGGCAGGATGTTGCCCTGGCAATCGACGCGCACCGGCGTTTCGTAGAGATGGCGGAACACGATGCGCTCCGCGTCATTGCGAGCGATTGGCGCGTGCCGAGGATCCACCGGTTCGGTGAGTCCGATCGTGATCGTTCGTGGGCGTGTCGTGACATCGCCCGTGGAGAGGAGGCAGGGTTCGCTCGCCACCTCGGTCGGCGCCGCAACCACTCCCCCCCCCGAGCGTCCGATTTGCGGCGTGGCGCACGCGGCGAGCATGGTCACGCCGATTACGATGCGGACTCGATGTGCTGGCATGAAATAACGATACACTACACTATCTCTCCATGGGATTCGCCCGCAGCGTTCTGCTCAGAGCCTCGCGCAGCCAATGGCTCGCGAAACAGCTTCGCGATCGGCGTTTCTTCCAGCGCGCGGTCCGACGCTTCATGCCGGGCGAGACACTCGACGCGGCGCTCGACGCCGCGGCGCAATTCGGCAAGGCGGGCATCGGCAGCCTGCTGACCGAATTGGGCGAGCAGGTGACGAGCCGAGCGGAAGCCGCGGAGGTTCGCGATCACTATCTCGGCGTCCTCGAGAGAATTCAACGACGGAAACTGCCGGCGCACATTTCTGTGAAGCTCACGCATCTCGGACTCGACGCGAGTCGCGAGGGCTGCGTACAGGACGTCCTCAAACTGGCCGCTCGGGCCGAACAGGCGCGCTCATTTCTCTGGATCGACATGGAGGAATCGCGCTACGTCGACGCCACGCTGGAGGTGTACCGGCGCGCGAAAGCGGAATGGTCGAACGTGGGCGTGTGCCTTCAGGCGTACTTGCGTCGCAGCGCCGCCGACCTCGACGGGCTCTTCTCGCTCGCGCCCGCCATCAGGCTCGTGAAGGGCGCCTACAACGAGCCCGCCGCTATCGCGTTCCCGAAGAAGCGCGACGTCGATGCGAATTACTTTCAGCTCGCGCAGCGGCTGCTCGGCGAGGCGGCGCGGCAGCGGGCCAAACCCGTGTTCGGGACCCACGATGTGAGGTTGATTGACCGGATCCGGGAGGCAGCGGTGCAGCAGCGCGTCGATCCCTCTGCTTTCGAATTCCACATGCTTTACGGCATCCGCGCAGCCGAGCAGCGCGCCCTTGCGTCTCGCGGCCTTGGGGTCAGGGTGTTGATCAGCTATGGCAGCGCCTGGTTCGCATGGTATATGCGGCGCCTGGCCGAGCGTCCCGCGAACGTATGGTTCGTGCTCCGTAACGTCGTGTAGATTAGAGACATGATCACCTCCGCCACCGCTCCAGGCTCGGGACGCGAGACCCGCGATTCGGTCGTCATCCGCTTCGCGGGCGACTCGGGCGACGGCATGCAGGTGACCGGGAGCCAGTTCACGCTCGAGACCGCGCTCGCCGGCAGCGACTTCTCGACGTTCCCCGATTTCCCCGCTGAAATTCGCGCGCCCGCCGGTACGACGTTCGGCGTGTCGGCGTTCCAGATTCACTTTGGTGGCACCGACGTGATGACGCCGGGCGACGCGGTCGACGTGCTCGTCGCCATGAATCCCGCGGCGCTCACCGTCGATGTCCGCGATCTCAAGGTCGGCGGCACCGTCATCGTCGACACGTCGGCTTTCAACGAGCGCAATCTGGGCAAAGCGGGCTACGCAAAAAATCCACTCGAGGACGATTCGCTCGCGCGCTATCAGGTGCTGAAGTTCGACATCACCAAGCTCACCGCCGATGCCGTGAAGCCGCACGGCCTGACGTCACGCGAAGCGCACCTCTGTCGCAATATGTGGGCGCTGGGACTGCTGCTCTGGATGTACGGTCACGAGCGCGCCGCGACGATCGAGTGGCTGAAGCGCAAGTTCGCGAAGAAACCGGTGATCGCCGCCGCCAACATCGCGGCGCTGAACGCCGGCCACGCCTTCGGTGAGACGGCGGAGATGCCGGAGCACCTCGTCGGCTACGTCGTTCCCAAAGCGGTCGCGCGTCCAGGACGCTATCGCACGGTCAGCGGCACTGAAGGCCTGGCGTGGGGACTGGTTGCCGGTCTGCGCGCGGCGGGAATCGAGAAGATGGTCTTCGCCGGCTATCCGATCACGCCCGCCTCGGCGCTCCTGCATACGCTTGCCAATCTGCGTGCCTACGGCGTGGTCACATTCCAGGCTGAAGACGAGATTGCCGCAAGCGGCGCCGCGTTAGGTGCCTCGTACACCGGCGCGCTCGGTGTCACGTCGAGCTCCGGCCCCGGCATCGCGCTGAAAACAGAGATGTTGGGTCTTGCCATTGCCACGGAGCTGCCGCTCGTCGTGATCGATTCACAGCGCGCTGGGCCGTCCACCGGCATGCCGACCAAGGCGGAGCAATCGGATCTGTTCCAGGCAGTGCATGGCCGCAACGCCGATTCACCGCTCGCGGTGCTCGCGGCGGCGACCACAAGTGATTGCTTCGACGTCGCCATCGAAGCGGTGCGCCTGGCGACGAAGTACATGACACCGGTCATCGTGCTCAGCGACGGCTATCTCGCGCACGCCGCGGAGCCGTGGCGGATTCCGCGGGAAGCCGATCTGCCAAGATTCCCCGTCAGCTATCGGACCGATCCGGAAGGATTTCATCCCTTCCTGCGCAACCCGGAGACGCTGGCGCGGCCCTGGGTCAAACCGGGGACGCCGCAGCTCGAGCATCGCATCGGCGGGCTCGAGCGCGATTACGACTCCGGACACATCTCGTACGACCCCGACAATCACGCCCGCATGACCAAGGCGCGCGCCGATAAGATCGCCGGGATTGCGCGCGACATCCCACTTCAGGACGTCGCGCTTGGTGACGATCATGGCGCTCTTGCGGTTGTCGGCTGGGGATCGACGTTCGGACCGATTCATCAAGCCGTGAAGATCGCGCGCGATGAGGGCCGAGACGTTTCGCACGTTCACGTGCGCTACCTGAGTCCCTTCCCGCGCAACCTCGGCGAGCTTCTCAAGCGGTTCGATCGTGTGCTCGTACCGGAGATGAACAACGGCCAGCTGGTGAAGTTGCTGCGAGCGGAGTATTTGATCCCAGCAGAATCGCTTCCGAAGGTGACGGGCAAACCGTTCCGAGTTACGGAGATCGCGCAAGCGATTCGCAACCTATGACGGTCACGACGATCACCGACGCGCAGCTCGCGCCGAAGGACTATTCCTCGGACCAGGAGGTCCGCTGGTGCCCGGGGTGCGGTGATTACGCGATCCTCAAAGCCGTCCAGAAGGCGTGCGCGGAATTGGGCCTCGTGCGCGAGCGGACGGTGTTCGTGAGCGGCATCGGCTGCGCCGCCCGCTTTCCTTATTACATGTCGACCTATGGGTTCCATACGGTCCACGGTCGCGCTCCCGCGATTGCCACGGGGATCAAGCTCGCGAATCCTGAGCTCGATGTCTGGGTGATGACGGGCGACGGGGATGGGCTATCGATCGGCGGCAACCACATGTTGCACGTGCTGCGCCGCAACGTCGACCTGCAGATCATCCTCTTCAACAACGAGATCTACGGCCTGACCAAAGGCCAATACTCGCCGACCTCGCGTCGCGGTACGCGGTCTCCCTCAACGCCACTCGGCTCGATCGAATATCCCGTCTCAGCGTGCGGATTCGCCCTGGGCGCGGGCGCTCGGTTCGTGGCCCGCTCCGTCGATACGCTGCAGGCGCATCTGGTCGCGACATTGAAGCGGGGTCACGCCCATCGCGGCGCTTCGTTCGTCGAGATTCTACAGAACTGCGTCGTCTTCAACGACGCGGTGTTCGATCACATCACCGGCAAGGAAGTCGCCGCGGACGCGCAGATTCTTGTCGAGCACGGCAAGCCGCTACTGTTCGGCAAGAACAAGGAGAAAGCGCTGCGCTTGAAGCCCGGCAAGCTGGAGCTCGAAATCGTGCCGACCGGTTCGGATGCCCTGATCCACGACGAAACCAACCGCCCGTTGGCCCAATTGCTGGCGGCGCTGGAGCCCCCCTTCCCTGCAGCCATGGGTGTGCTCTATTGCAACCCGGCAGCGTCGTACGAGCAAGAGGTCTATGCACAGGCCGGAGGTTCGAAGGGAACGGGAGACCTCGACGCACTGCTGAACAGCGAACGCACCTGGGAGGTCACCTCATGACCGTTGCGAATCGCAGGCGGGGCGCAGATCGGCGGCTTAAGCATGTCGCGGTGGACATGGAGCGCCGCAGCGGACTCGACCGCCGGATGATCGTCGAATCCGCGACAGCACAGATCCACGCTGTACTCGAGCTGCTCACGGAGCTCGCGGATGCCGGAGCGCTGCGGGACGATTCCCGGCGGCTGCTCGACACCGCGATGTTGCGGCTCCGATTCGCGCTGGAGCGCATGGAGCCAGAGTAACTGTTGCTCGCGAGCTACACCGGCTGAGTGGCCGGGTCGCGAATGCGGCCCGGCCGTTGTGTTTTCGTGCGTTTCAATGGGGCACATGATTTGCTGGCCCTCGGACACACCTCCCAACCCCGAGGACCCATGAACAGATGGCTCATCACTGCGGGTGCAGTGCTCACCCTCGTCGCGTGCGACCAGGGCCAGAAGGTCGCCGGGCCTCCTCCCGGCACCAAGCTCCCAGCAGGATCGCCGACTGATGCCGCCGCGATTTACATCGTCAACTTCGATGAGACGCAGACGACGCTGGATGCGGTCACGAACGGCATCCTGAATTCGGGCGCGGGAGTCGTGCAGTACGACAACTTCTCGATGGTCGCGGCGCTCGCGACGCCGGCGCAGCTCCTGACGATCTCCGCGCTGCCGGGACTCGAGGGCATTTACGCCGACAAGCAGCTCGATTGGTACATGCTGCACGAAAGCGTCCCTGCGATCCACGCTGACGCCGTTCACGTTGCGGGCGTCACGGGCAAGGGCATCGGCATCGCGATCCTCGACAGCGGCATCGATGGCCTCTACAACGCCGACCTCGCCTATCCGCAACACACCGTGCAAAACGTGAAAGTGCTTTACAATCAGAACGATCTCTTCACCTTCGGGAAGGACGCGCCGAAGCCCATCCGCAAAGGCGCGACGCTCGTCGTCGAGAACCTCCCCAATTCCGAAACGTCGGTCGGGCACGGCACGCACGTCGCCGGCATCGCGGCGGGCATGGGAACCTCATCGAGTGGCTACTACACGGGTGTTGCGCCGGGGGCGAACCTGATCGGGATCGGCACCGGTGACGTCCTGTTCATCTTCTGGGCGCTGGCCGGGTTCGATTACATCCTCGATCATCAGCAACAGTACAACATCAAAGTGGTGAACAACTCCTGGGGCACGTCGGGCGCGTTCGATCCGCACGATCCGATCAACGAGGCGACGAAGCAGGTTGCCAAACGGGGCATCACCGTCGTGTTCGCCGCAGGCAACGATGGCCCGGGGCAGAACACGTTGAATCCCTACAGCGTCGCTCCCTGGGTAATCGGCGTCGCGGCTGGATGCAAGATCGGCGTTGTCGATCCGACCAACTCCGAAGCGCATTGCATGTTAGATGACGGCTCGAACCCGCTGGCGCCAACGAACAACGAGCCACGCGCGCACGTGCTGGCGGACTTCTCTTCCCGCGGTATTCCGGGTGATCCGCTGTATCATCCCGACATCACGGCGCCCGGCGTACACATCGTCTCGACCCGCGCATCGACGGGGATCGTGCTCAACGGCGATGACGCGAATCACGACGCGCGCATTTGTGCGATCGACCCGACGAACCAGGCGTTCTACACGTGCGCCTCCGGAACCTCGATGGCCACGCCGCACATCACCGGCGTCGTCGCGTTGATGCAGGAGGCGGCGGGCGGCACGCTCAAACCCGACCAAATTCTCAACGTTCTCACGTCGACCGCGCGGCCGCTTCCGGGCTACGCGCAGTGGGAAGTTGGTGCGGGCTTCGTGGATGCATATGCTGCGGTCATGGCCGTGAGGAAATGACGGCCGGACGGCCCCACGCCGGACGGCCCCCGAGCCGGGAGGCGCGAGCGCTTCCCGGCTCGTACTTTTTGTAGCGCCTTCTCTCGCGAGGTCTCCATGAACACCAAGCGGTTCATCTGGACGGTCGTCGCGGTGTTTTTCGTCTCCCAGGTCTTCGCCATCGTCATTCACGGCTTCATCCTCGGCGCCGACTATCGGCCGTTCTATGGGACGTTGCTCCGGCCGATGACGGCTTCGAGTGGTGGAGCAGGCGGCTGGATGGTCGTGTTCCTGCCGCTGTCCCATCTCGCGATGGCGATTGCGTTCGTCGCTCTGTACGCGCGCTGGGTCCGGCCGGGACCGGAAGTTCCTCAGGGACTGCAGTTCGGCGTGGTGGCGTGGCTCTTCGGCCCGGCACCGATGTACCTGCTCTGGTTCGCCGAACAGCCGTGGCCGTTCAGTCTCACGATCAAGCAGCTGGTCTTGGATTTGTTCACGATGGTGGTACTCGGCACGCTGGCGTCCATGCTGTACAAGGCTCCGGTCGGCAATTTCAGCCCGGAAATGTGACCATGCCCGACCGCCCCGACCGCCCCGACCGCCCAGCCATCCTGCTCGACCTCGACGGCACGCTCACCGACAGCGTCTACCAACACGCGCTCGCCTGGCGCAAAGCGCTCGAGCTGGGTGGCATCCAACTGTCGGTGTGGCGTATCCATCGGCGCATCGGCATGAGCGGCGG